>Ga0181536_10002024_pt1 | contig 23400 bp, 19 predicted proteins | sample PEATcosm2014_Bin_41_FD_121105 | JGI IMG/M metagenome (GOLD analysis project Ga0181536, IMG submission 121105) | Peatland microbial communities from MTU Mesocosm Facility, Houghton, MI, USA - PEATcosm2014_Bin17_60_metaG | ecosystem: Environmental > Terrestrial > Soil > Wetlands > Peat | place...
CACATCCTGCGCGACCAGCGCTTTCGGACCATCGGCGCACGGGAGGGCCTAACATCCGACGCCACGACTACCGTTGTCGAGGACAACGCGGGAACGCTCTGGGTGGGAACCAATGGCAGCGGGCTGAATGCGCTGAGCCGGAGTGGTGACGGCAAAAGTCAGATCAAGAGTTACTCGGTCCGCAACGGCCTCGTGAGCGACGTGATTCTCTCATTGGCCGCCGCACCCAACGGCGATCTGTGGGTGGGCACGCCGGACGGGCTCAACCGGATTCGCGGGGGCACAGTTGCTTCGTTCACCTCCGCCGACGGACTGCCGGACGACTTCATCCGTTCGCTGCTGGTTGACGGAGATGGGTCGTTATGGATCGGCACCCGGCGCGGGCTGACGCACTGGAATTTTTCGCCGAGTGGAGCAGCTTCCCACCCTTTTCGCAAAGAACCCGAAAAGGATGGGGCGCCCTCGATCAAGCGCGGGGTTGCGGACACGCGCATGGAGACCTATACGCAGGCCAGCGGGCTGGGCAGCGACCTGGTGGGCGCGATGGCGCGCGACTCGAACGGCGATCTGTGGGTAGCCACTTTTGCCGGCCTCTCCCGGTTGCACGGCGGCAAGATCGTCAACTACACGACGGCCAACGGCCTCTCCAGCAACGTGATTACGGCGCTGGTTGAGCGCGGCAATGGAACGCTGCCGATCGGCACGCAAGATCACGGCTGGAATCTGTGGGACGGTCAGCGCTTCACCACGGCAATCGGCAACGGCCTTGAGCAGACGACCATCCACGCCATTCTCGACGACGGCGGCGGGCATCTGTGGTTTGCTACCGGCAACGGCATCGCCCGCTGCGACTGCACCGGCGCAGCCGATGCGATGCAGAGCGCCGGCTGCTCGCACTGGATCGAGTTTGGCGCCGCCGACGGCCTGCGCAGCCGCGAGACGGCCACCAACAGTCATCCATCCGCTTGGCGCGGGCGCGATGGGCATCTGTGGTTTGCCACTCCCAAGGGGCTGGTCGAGGTAGACCCGGCGCATTTTCCGGTCAACGCAGTACCGCCGCCGGTGGCGCTGGAGCGCTTCGCTGTTGACGATCGGGATCAACCGCTGCGTGGGGCAGCCTTTTCCGTACAGATTCCGGCGGGCCACGTACATTTCCAGTTCGACTATGCGGGACTCAGTTTTACCGCGCCGCAGAAGGTGCGCTACCGCTATATGCTGGAGGGCCTCGACCGAGGCTGGACCGAAGCCGGTACGCGGCGCTCGGCTTATTACACGAATATCAAGCCGGGGCAGTATACCTTCCGCGTGCAGGCGGCCAACAACGACGGGCTGTGGAACACCGAGGGCGCGGCGCTCGCGTTCGAGTTGCGGCCGCACTTCTATCAGACGCTCTGGTTCGATGCGCTTTTGCTGGCGTGCGCGGTGGGGATGGTGGTATTGCTGCTCAGGCTGCGGCTGCGGCGGGCGGAGGGCGAGTTCCGCGCCGTGCTGGGCGAGCGCAACCGCATCGCCCGCGAGATTCACGATACTCTCGCCCAAGGCTATGTGGGCATCTCCGTGCAGTTGGAGGTGCTCTCCGAGTTGCTGCGCAAGAACAAGGCGGAAGCCGCAGCCAAGCATCTGGACCTGACCCGCGGCTATGTGCGCGAAGGGCTGGCCGACGCGCGGCAGTCGATCTGGGCGCTGCGCTCGCAGGACGCGGGCGAGACGACGCTGCCCGTTCGCCTGCGCCGCATGGTCGAGGCCGAAGGCGGTCATGGATTGGAGGCTAGCTTCAGCATCTTCGGCGCGTATCGTCCGCTGCCCCCCGGCACCGAGCGCGAAATTCTGCGCGTTGCGCAGGAGGCCATCCATAATGTGAAGAAGCACGCCGGAGCCAAACACTTATCTGTCCAGATGGAATACGGGCCGGAACAGATCGCGCTGGAAGTGCGGGACGATGGGCGCGGCTTTGCGGTGAGCAAGGAATTGGAGTCGCCGCCGGGCCACTATGGATTGACCGGAATGCGGGAGCGGGCGGCGGTGATCGGCGGCACGCTCGAAGTAACGAGCGAGCCGGGAGCGGGAACCACGGTGCGGCTATGTGCGGCGCCGCCGAGAGAGCCTATTGAGCGGACAAAGGAGCAACAGTGAACAATGAATCGATTCGCGTGCTGGTTGTGGAAGACCACCACGTGGTGCGCCAGGGGCTGGTTGCGCTGCTCAACGTGGTCGAGGGGCTGGAGGTGGTGGGCGAGGCCGCGGACGGCGTGGAAGCCATTGCGCAGTTTCGTAAGCATCAGCCGGATATTGCGCTGATCGACCTGCGGCTGCCGCGATTGAGCGGCGTGGACGTGATCGAGCGCATTCGCATGGAGACGCCGCAGGCGCGCTTCATCGTGCTCACCACCTACGACGGCGACGAGGACATCTATCGCGCCTTGCAGGCCGGGGCGCGCGCCTACCTGCTCAAGGGCATGACCGGCGACGAGCTGATTTCGACGATTCGCGCGGTTCACGCGGGCAGATCGCACATCCCTCCGGCAATTGCCGCCAAGCTGGCCGAGCGCATGGGGACCGAGGAGTTGACGCCGCGCGAGTTCGACGTGCTGGAGCAGATCGTGCATGGCAAGAGCAACAAGGAGATTGCGGCCGAGCTTGAAATCTCCGAGGCCACGGTGAAGACCCATATCAACAGCCTGCTGGGCAAGCTGGGCGTGACCGACCGGACGCAGGCGGCAACAGCAGCGATTCAGCGCGGCATTGTTCCGCTGGAATCGCTGAGAAAGCCGAAATCATGAACAAGAAACCGATCGCGAGAGCGATTTATTGTGGAGTTTTTCTGTTGCTTTTGCCGCCGCTTCTACAGGCGCAGAAGACGGCCTGGCGGCAAGCTACCGATGCGGAGCTGGCGTCGCTGCTGCCCGCGCGAGCGCCGGTCGAACGGGAGCACATCGAGACCGAGATGCGCACCGCATCCGGCATCGTCAGCAGCCGCGGCCGCTTTATCGCCGGCGTGGTGCTGATTACGGCCGGCTACTCCGCGGACGGCAAATATTCGCACTATCTGATTGTGCAATCACCGGCGCGCATCGGCGGCATCGCGCTCAAGCCCGGCGAGTATGTCTTTGGATATGAACATACCGGCGACCTGCTGAACGTGCATTTCCACGAAGCCGCCACCGGCGCGCTGGTGGGCACCACGGACGCGCATCTGATCGCCGGTTCCAGCCGCGTGACCAGCCTGCGCATCTGGCCTCCGGGAAGCAAGGCTCTGATTCAGATTGGGCGCTTCGGGATTCCGTACGAGTTGGGCGGAGATTAGAGACTAACGCAGACGGAACGGTATGCGATAGATGCGGCAAGGTAACACCTTGGAGCGCCTGCAATGGCAACGTCTTCTATGACCAATGATGGCCGGCCCCGGTGCCTCCGCATGGGAAGTGTGAACAGGCCCTAGTTCTTCATTGGAGCCGGCTCCGCTGGAGTTGCGGGAGCGGGGGCGTCGGTCCGCGGACTGGGCGGCAGCGGCAGCGCCACTTCCAGCGATCCGGCATGGTGGTTGCCAGGGTCCAGAATCGCAAGCCGCAGGCTAGCGGCCTCGACCGGCAGCTCCACGCGCAGATTGTGGAACATACCATTCTCAAGAGCCTTTTCGTAAATCAGCGGCGGCATCGACGCCTCCAGCTTCTGCCTGGTACCGCCCAGCCTCTGCCCGTCCGCCGCATACGCATAGACGGCTATCTCCAGCGCCGCATGGCGCCGTCCATCCGGCATCGCCGTCAGATGGAGTTGATGCGCCAGGATGGCCAGACGAATATGGTATGGCTGCACCATGCCGGAGAGGTGTTGCGACTGCTTCGATTTCTTGCTCCCGTCGATGGCCGCCTTGGCCGCCAGCGGCGAGTTAGGAGCTGCCAGCGCCGGCGGCCCGTCCAGATCGATCTGCGCCTTGAACAGCAATCCCTGCGCCTCCGGTCCTCCATGCACCATGGCCGCCGCAAGGCTGTCGTTCCGGACCGCTCCGGGGACCACCGTCGCCGGGTCCACCGCGTAATACGCGCTGCGATAGGCCAGATTGCAGCCCGGCTTATCCAGCGTCAAATGAATCGAGCGCAGCCCGCCGTCGAAGTTCAGGTTGGGGGGCGCGTAGATCAGCGTGTAATAGGACGAGCCGTCGCCGACCGCCTGTCCGGCAGCCAGGGCAATCCCATTGGTATTCACGAAGGCGTGGCCACCGGTGGCTTCGGCAATCTCCTCCATAGTGGCTTGGGAGCCGTAGAGCGATTGCATAAAATCGTTGTGGCTTTGCACGCTCGCCGGAACTTTGCCGAGCGGGATCGGCATCCACCGCGCGATCGCCTGTCCGCGCGGATCCGCTGTCATGTCGGTTGCGCCTGCCGCGGCCGCGGAGAGTCCGGGATCGACCGCCAGTCCGCGCACGTCGATCGGATACACCGCCGTCTGGCTCACCGCCAGCGCCGTTGCCACCTTGCGCATCTCTTCCCGCAGCACCGTCATGTCGCCGGTATTGTTGCTGAAGCCGGACGGCGACGCCTCCGATCCGGCCACCGTGGCCGGGGATGGAATCGAATTATCCGAGTTCACGGTTGGTCCCGGCCCTGGATTCTGACTGCCTTGCTGATAGTCGACTATCGGCGTTCCCTGGTTCACGTCCTGCGCCTTGGGCAAAACCATCATGTCGAAGGATTCGGAAAACCAGAGCAGATTCTTGCGGCCATCCAGCGTCGCCAGGAATTGCCCCATCTCCAGAAAAGCGTCGAGTGTAATCTGGGCTTTGAGAAGCTGCTCGCCCGCCGCGGTCAAGCGCAATCCTGCCCACTTTGAATGCATCGCGGCCAGCAGCCTGTTCGTATCCGTGGTAAAGCCCTGCAACAGGCTCAGATTGTCTCCCAGAGCAAGGATCGCCACCTCCATCGAGGCCGGCTTCCGCTCCAGAAAACGCACTATCTGCTCGTGGGCATAGGCCTGATCCGCAACCGGCGTATTCAGGTAGTCCAGCAGCACCACCACCGGCGGACCGCTGGCCGGCGTCCGCTCCAGGTTCACAAAGGTATGGCTTGGCAACTCAAGCGGCGCGGGCGGCAACAGGCTGCGGTCTGCGTCCGGGGTATGAACCTCAAAAGCGCGCACCGACTGCGGCTTGCGATCCTCGAAGACCGTGAAATCCCGCTCCGTCAGGCCCGGAACAGGCTTCCCGTCCGGCCCCGTCACCACCACATCCACCACCACGCGCCGTGTGGTGGTACGAATCACCGCCGTCGGTTCCTCGTCCTCCGGCGTGCCCGGCTGGACCGTGAACGACTGCGGTCCCTCATCCTGCTGAACTGGGGCGCTCTCCGAACCCTTCGCTGCTTGCGCGGACGCGGAGTTTGCCGGGCCAGCTACGGTTGGAGCCGGACTCTGCTGGGCCATCAGCGCCACGACCCCCGCCAACCCGCAAACTCCCAGCGCAAGGCTCAAATGCAAGCGGAAACCATTCAGCAGCTTCATTGGCGCCTCCCGCGACAGGATTTTTCTCGGACTTGCCGGCCCATGCAGTCTCTATCTCGATGATACCGCTTGCAGAGTGGGAACTATCGTCTTGCTATGGTGCGGCGATTCTGGTTCTCGGTGCCAGGGACTGCCTATTGATCCAAGCCCCTTTGGAGTGCAACAACGAATCTCATCCTTGGATTAGAAAAGACTATGGCCGCCCGTCGATGGTCTGCCGTCAAGAGCGGAGGGCAAAGCCGATTGAGCCTGTGCAAGTTACCGTTTTTTAACCAAGCGATCGAGAAAAGCCGTTGACAGTACCCAAATGAGAGGATTACTGTGTGCGCTGTTGTATATCTCACCCCCCGAGGTATTTCAAAAATGAAGAAAATGCTCTTTGCGGCGGCCATAGCGCTGCTGGCTTCCAGTTCAACATTTGCCCAAGAGACCGCTCCCGCCTGCGTGAAGGGAACCTTGGCCAGCTACATTGCGCTCGGTGCCGGAGGTTGTATGTTCGACAGCGCCCTCTATCGCAATTTCACCTACGCTGCTCCGGTCCTGAACACGCTTTCGACGGCCGAGATCATCGTGACTCCAGCCATACTTCCCATGGCCTCGGCTCCGTTCCAAGGGCTCAACTTCTCCGCGCCCTGGAGCGCCGCAGCAGGGAAATCCCAGGTGTCCATCATCGGATACAACGTGGTTCCCTTCCCGCCCCAGGCCGAACCGGCCCCGCTGGCAGCCGACCTCACGCTCGATCTCGGAACCGCAACGGTTTCGGGAATCATCGGGAGCGTAACCGTGACCCAGCAGAGCACTGCGTCCCCCGCAACCTCTGCCTCCACCACTGCCAGCCTTGAGGTCTACGACACCTGCAACGATGTTTGCACCGTCAAGCAGAGCGATTCCGTTGCAGTCTCGCCCCTCACGACGCTGCAAACCACCCTCACCGTGACCCTTATCGGCGGCAACGCCGGAGTATCGTTAAGCAACTTTGCAGCCGGCGAATTCTTCGGCGTCCAGCCGGAATAACTGCTTGAAACACCGGTTCCAGAGCACTTCTCGCATTCGTGAAGAGTTGCCGGGAACTGAAAACAACGATCCCACCCTTGTCGCGCTCCCGATTGCCGGAAGGACGATGAGGGCGGGATCGCTTGATCCACAGGAACGGAGCCCGCTTCAGGTTGCCGTTATACCAGCTTGGCGTCGAGCACGATCTCGGTATTGTTGGCGAAGAGCTTGGAGATGGGGCAGCCAGCCTTGGCCTCCTGCGCGGCCTTGTCGAAGGCCTCCTGAGTGGCGCCGGGGACAGCGGCGGTGGTTGGTCAGCGCGATCTTGGTGATAAGGATAGGCGCACTGGCCCGCAGCGCGGAAGATCACTTCTCGTAGAGGAGTTGAGCCGTGGCCTGAATCTCGACCTTGTGGCCGGTGGTGGCGTCGGTAGAGGAATAGACTACGGTTGGCTTGCCGGGAACAAGAGCCATGACGACATTGATGCGCCACTGATTTACCTCTGGAAGATTTGTGCCATCGGCCTTGGCGATGAGCGTGCTGATGACGACGCGAAGGTTGCCTACCAGCAAGTCGCCGTGCCGCAAAATTTCGGTGAAGTCGATGCTGGTGCCGGCATCGAAATACTCGCGTCCCTTTTCGCCCATATAGGGAATGCGGTCGCCATCGCGCAGGTTCTCATTCCGGGAATGCACATCGTCGCTAATGACCATGAGTGTGTAGTTCTTTGTGGAGGCGGTCTTTCCAGGTTCCGACTCTTTGAACGAAAGTGTGAGCAGGTAGGTCTGCGGCTCCGGTTTGGGCGTTTTGGATTCGGATTGAGTTGTCTGTGCCTCCGGTTCGGTTTTGGCGGGCTTATCGGGCTTGTCGCCCTGAGCAGCGGCGAGGCAGGGAACGAGAGCAAGACTGAGCAGTGCGGCGAGAGTGAGGCGCGTCGATGTGTGCATAAGGTCTCCTTAGATTGATCCGCCGGCTTCGGCGGGGCTGTCTTCAATGGGGGTGATGTGGATGGGTTCGATCACTAACGGATCGAACCGGATGGGTTGGATTTCTATGGGTTTGTCCTGCTCTTCGTCTGCGCGAACCAGGGAGGGTATGGCTTCGGGGCCGTTGGCCAGCAGTTGAGCGATCAACTGCCGCTGGGTTGGCTGCGGAGCACGGCGCGGCGATGGCGCATGGATAGGTTGCGAAGGCATGGAGGGTCGTGGATAGGTTGGAGCGTGGAGCGCCGCAGGCTGTGGATGAACTGGGTTGTTGGCCACCTCGGGGCGGAGCACGGGCGTGTGCGAGAGATGCTGCACTGCGATGAGCGCAACCGAAGCCGCAAGTGCGGCGCTTGCGGCCCAGAGCCAGCGCAAGGCAAGCCGTGAACCGGGCGCGGCGGGCTGGATGGCGGCAGCCAGCCGTGCCTGTAGCCGGTCTTCTAAGCCTGGGCGCGGCGCGGCAGGCGTGTAACTGGCCAGAGCGCGGTCCAGCAACTCGTCAACGTTTTCGGGCAGTTTACCGGACCGGTTGGTCATGGCTTCCTCCTTTTCGTTCCATCAATTGGAGCTTGAGTATCTGGCGGGCGGAATGAATCCTGCGCCGGACCGTTCCCTCGGGTAGGCCGAGAATCTTGGCAATCTCGACCGACTTCAACTCCCCCAACGCGGCCAAGGCGAGCGGCTGGCGCAGCTTCTCCGGCAGCGCGTCGATGCGGGCGTGCAACCAGATTTCCAGTTCCTGGTCCATCGCCGACTCTTCGGGGCTGGCTGCGGCGGAGTATATTTGCGCGGGAAGTTCCTGCTCCCGCGTTCGGGGCCTCCGCCGGACGGCCAGCCGCCAGGCGACGCGCGCCAAGTAGCTTCGTTCGTCTTCGATTTGCTTCCATCGCTCACCCCGGTAAAGCTGGAGAAACGTCTCCTGGGCCAAGTCTTCGGCGTCGTGAGGATTGCGCGTAACCGCGAGCGCGACGCGATAGACCAGGCGCGAATGCCGATCGACCAGCGAAGCGAACGAACGCCGCGCGCCTTCCCCGGCGTCTTCTTGCGCGGGTTGTTCCGGACTCACGATGAAAAGCGCGTTTTGCATCACTACCCTATAAAGAGCACGGAAGCGGGCAAAACGTTCGCGGCAACTGTAGATTTTGCCGAGTGGGCCAGACAGAGAACATCAGTGCCGCGGCGAAGGATCAACTGTAAGATCGCGTTAAGAACCATCGTCCGCTGACCGATAGGCAGGTTTGCCAGCTTGCCGGACTGGCGCGAACGGCAATGAGGCGCGTGGAATAGGGTAGGCCGGAATTTCGCGGTTCGGGCGGCCTGCCATTTGTTTCGGCAAAACTATGAGTTGTGTGTGATCGGCTGGTTTGAGAGCCTTCAGCCTTCTGCTAGGCTTTGGAGTGTATCCTCCGGTATCTACGCAGCAGGAGAATGACCGGCAAACCGAGGATCGCCAGCCAGATGAGAAGAACCGGACCGTACTCCTCAAGAAACAGCACGATACCGAGCAGCGTGGCGGAAGCGTTGCGCAGGCCGGCTACGAACGCATTATGGATGCGGTTGGCGACGGAGGCGGAGGGTGAATTCAACCGCGCGCTGTACTCCTCGGTAAGCTGGAGATCGACGGTTGCGAAGTCTACCCGGTGTTCGAGGGCCTTCTGCTCCGCTTCCATCTCCTCAATCTCGCCGCGCACCCGCGCGATCTCCTGCTCGACCTGCAGAATATCTTCAATCTTTCCGGTTCGCTGCTGAAGGATGGCGCGGAAGCGGTCTTCAGTCTCGCGGGCGTTCGTCAAGCGAGCGACCAGATCGGCGTGCTGCTGAGTAACCTCTTCTCCGGTTTGCGTTTCGTTTTCGACGCGGCCCAGCGCCTTGATGTCGGCAAGCGCCGAGGCAAGTTCCTGCGCGGGAATCCGCAGAGATGCCTGGAAAACGCGTGGTGCGTTTTCGGGCGTACTGACCGTGAGTTGTGCGGAGTATCCGTGATGCCGCGCCAGGATACTATCGAAAGACGCGCGGGAAGCGGAGAAATCTTTTACAACGATGGAGAGAGAGACGGTGCGCGCGATCATGGGGGCGAAGGCGGCAGCGTCCGGGGCGTTGCCCCCGCCTACTGCGCCAGCTATACCCCCTGGGATAGAAGCTGGGGGCGGGGCTACTGCCAGGATAGCTACCTTCTGGGATTCACGCGCGGATGTACTGGGCTTCTTACCAGAAAAAGGCTGGTCGGCGGAGCGGGTGGCCATCTCCGTTTCGCTTCCTGCCATCTGCGCCGACGCCGGGCGGGGAGCATCCGCCTTTTCACTTCTTACAATGCCGGCCCAAATAAAGATTACCAAGCCCAGAATTACCGCCACGGCGCCGCATCCTCCAATCGCCCACAGCCTCCAGTTCCAAAAGCTGAGACGAATCAGGCGTTCCGCTTTGCCGGCTTTTGCGCCGGAGCGAATTTTGGCCGCAAACCCTTGCACGGATTCCTCCAAGCTCGATGGAAGAGCCGGGACCCTCCACTGGGCGAGCGACTGGGACGCGCGGCGAAACTGCTCGGCGAGACTGGCGCATTCGGCGCAGCGGTCGAGGTGAAGCGAGGCTGCTTGAGCGTCGGCCGCGGAGAGTTCGCCATCAAGAAAGGCCATGACTTCTTCGGGGGCGACGGGGTGTGCGGTGGTGTTCATAGTCCCTCCTCGGATTCCGCAAAAATTTTGGCGGGTGGTTTGGGAGCCGGGGCAGCGAGCAGATCGCGCAGCGCCATTCGCGCGCGAAAGAGGCGCGAGCGAACCGTGTTGAGCGGCAAGCGCAACAGTTCGGCAATCTCCGCATAGCTCAACTGCTCAAACTCGCGCAGCAGGAGAATCTCGCGATCCAGGCGATCCAGTTTAGCGACCGCTTGGCGCATCAGCACCTCGACGGCAACTGTGCTTTCGGTGGCCGGCTCGCTGCCTTCGGGCTGTTCGCCCAGAAACGTTGCCCGAAAGGCCGCTTTGCGGCGATGGGCGCGCAGGATATTGAATCCGGTTGCATAGAGATAGCTTCGAAAAAGGGCGCTTGCCTGGTAGCGCGACGATGCGCGAAGAATGGCGAGAAACGTCTCCTGCGCCAGTTCTTCGGCCAGAGACGGATCTGCAACGCGCCGCCGGAAGAACCCATACAACGGCTGTTTGTACCGCTGAAAGAGCGCGCTGAAAGCATCTGTCGAACCCTGCGAAAACGCGGCCATCAATTGTTCATCGCTTTCCGCGGTTGCGGGTCTTGCCGAATCGTAATTTCCGGGCGCATCGTTCATGGCGCGTGGCCCTTTCGCTTCCAAGTCTATAGCGAACTCCTGTTGCGTGTCTTGCATGAAGCGCCGCCTAAGCCCTTCACAACTGGTAATGCTGTGGCAAGACGAAAAGTTCCCAACAAACGAACAGTGTTGACCGGCAGACGCAACAGTTCGGCTAGCGGTGGACGCTCGCCTCCTCTTCTCTATATAATCGGATTCGCAAGGGTGTTAGACGATGTTTTGGCAGGGTTAGCGCCGTTGCTAAGTATCTTGGTGCATCTGCTATAAGCCTTCGGACGGCCTGCAAACAGACAAAGCACGGAAATTACCTAGTCGGTGAGCGGTTTGAGTAATAGTTACAGACAGAGATGCACCGCCGGCAGAGCCGCCATGCCGTGTCCTGGAGTGGAATCTGTCAGACTGTGCGCGGTTCTTTTTGTCTTATGCCTGGTTCCCGCGGGCATGGGGCAAACGCAGGCCTCTCTTGCGCGGCCAATGCCGGCGCAGCCGGAGAGCGCGAATGCGCCGGCGGAGAAAGTAACAAGCGGAGAAGTTCGCAGCTATCCGGAGTTGGTGGATATTGCGGCTTCGACCGGGATTCAATTCGAACACTTGTCGAGCCCGGAACAGAAATACATTGTGGAGTCGATGAGCGGGGGCGTGGCGCTGATCGATTACGACCGGGACGGCTGGCCCGACATTTACTTTACCAACTCGCAAAGCGTGGAGATGGCGCTCCACGGCCAGAAGGCGCGCAGCGCCTTATATCATAACAACCACGATGGGACCTTCACCGATGTTACCGACAAGGCCGGAGTGGGATATCCCTGCTGGGCGAGCGGCGTTTCAGTGGGAGACTATAACAACGACGGCTGGCCGGACCTGCTGGTGACCTGCTTTGGCGGGGTGGTGCTTTATCGCAACAACGGCGATGGAACCTTTACCGATGTAACTAAAAGCGCCGGATTGAGCGGCGATCACATGTGGGCCACCGGCGCGGCCTTCGGCGATTACGACAAGGACGGCTGGGCCGATCTGTTCGTTTCGCATTATGTCGATTTCAACCTGAACGATATGGCCGCGTTCGGATCAAGCGAGACTTGCAGATACATGGGCATAGATGTGCAATGCGGGCCGGCCGGTCTTAAGGGATCGCCGGACAATCTTTATCGCAACAATCATGATGGAACCTTTACCGATGTGTCCAAGAAATCCGGCGTGGGGGATGAGGAGCACCGTTACGGATTGACTTCGATTTGGGACGACTTCGATAACTCCGGCAAGCTGGATTTGTTTGTCACCAACGACGGCCAGCCCAACTATCTTTACCAGAATAATGGCCGGGGAGTTTTCGAGGATGTCGGCTTCGCTTCGGGCGTGGCGTTGAGCGAAAGCGGATCGAGGCAGGCCAATATGGGGGTTGCCCTAGGCGACTATCTGCACACCGGGCGCATTTCTATTTTTATCTCGCATTTCGACAGCGAATACGCGGCGTTTTATCGCAACGACGGTGGAATGAACTTTACCGATGTATCTGTTTCATCGGGAATTGCAAAGGCAACGAAGGGATATGTGGGCTGGGGCGATGCCTTTGTCGATTTCAGCAACGATGGCTGGCAGGACTTATTTGTGGTCGATGGACATGTATATCCGCAGGTGGACCAAAGCCCGGCTGGACTTAGATACCGCGAGCCGAAGATACTGCTGATGAATCAGCGCAACGGAACGTTCAAGGACATCAGCAAGCAGGCGGGCGCCGCGATCCAGATTCCTCAGGTGAGCCGCGGAATGGCGATCGGCGATCTGTTCAACGACGGCAAGCTCGAAGCGGTGGTTGAGAATCTGCAAGGGCAGCCGATGATTCTGCGCCCGGTGGGCGGACCGCAAAACCACTGGATCAGCTTTCAGTTGGAGGGGGTTAAAAGCAACCGCCTGGCTTTGAACGCGCGCGTGCGGGCAACTGCGGGCGACCTGGTGCAACTGGGAGAAGTGATCAGCGGCGGCAGCTATCTATCGCAGCACGACCTTCGCATCCACTTCGGGCTGGGCGAGCATCCGCGCGTGGATAAGGCCGATGTTATATGGCCTGACGGAAAGGTGGAAACGCTGACCAATCTGGCCGCGGACCGCTTCTATGTTGTGCGGGAAGGCGCGGGCATAGTTTCCTCCAAGCCGCCCGAAACCGGCAAGACCAAACTTCCCTGACAGTTACTTGGCATCCGGCGCTTGCTTCGACGGCTTGCCTTTCTCGTGCGCGTTCCTGAGTTTTTCGATGAGGTCCTGCTCCGTGGACTTCTGCAGGTTGCGGGTAATCTCAAATTCGGCCTTGGCCGCGTCTTTCTTCCCCATCGACTGATAAAGCCGCCCCAGCCGCCAATGCACATCCTCGTCGTTCGGAGTTATCTTTTCGGCTATCTTAAGTTCGCGTAGCGCGTCGTCGCGGCGGCCGGCATTGTTATACAGGATGCCCAGATCGAGATGGGCCAGTTCCCTTCCCGCGTCGATGCGCACCGAGTTTTCGAGCAGCGGCAGCGCGGCCTCGGGATGCTCCATCTGCATCTGCGCATCTCCAAGATAGATCATGGCCTGGATGTGCGTCGGATTGTTGGCTAACTCGGCCTGAAATTCGCTGGCCGCCTCCGGGAACTGTCTCTGTGTCCACAACAGGTAGCCCAGGCCGAAGTGAACGTCCGGCTCCTTGGGATCGGCCTTGACCGCGGCGCGGAACTGCTCGATGGCTCCGAGAGTGTCTTTCTGCTCATCGAGCACCTCGCCGGCCAGCATATCGGCCTCGGCAGACTCCGCACTCAGCAGCAAAATCTCGTGATAGGTATCCAGCACGCACTGATATTGTTTGGACCACAGGCAACTGTGCGCCAGCGTCAGCCGCAGTTGCGAATTCTGCTTATCGTTGGCCGCGGCGGTCTTCAGATAAGGCACGGCCTCTGCGAATTCTCCCAGCCCATAATGCGCCATTGCAATCAGAGTGGTCAGCCGCTGCGCCTCGGGCGAGTTTGGCGCCTGGCTTTTGAGCAGCGGCGCGAATACCTGAATGGACTGCTTCAGCTCGCCGCCGCTGAAGAGAGCCAGCCCCAAGTTGAGTTGCAGGCCGGGAATCTTCGGACCCAGCGCCAGCGCCTTGCGGTAGAGAGGAACAGCCTCCTTGTAGTGTTCCTGGCGCGCCTCCAGAAGGCCAAGGTGGGCGTAAGGCTCCGGGCTCGATGGATGAGCCTTCAAGCACAAGCGCCATGCGGCTTCGGCTTCGGCGTTTTTACCCTGCTGCTCCAGGGCAAGCGCCGTCTCCCGCTGTGGATCGGGCAAAGCGGCCCGCTGCCCCAAACAGAGGGCCGAGGCCAAAGCCAATGTCATCGTCACGTTTAGATAGATTCGCAATCGCATCGCGGTTTTCACTCTTGCTCCTCAAACTATCGTATTGGAGGCAGGCTCTGCGCAGCGGTATTTGCAACGCGCCCCGGAATTCTATGGCAGATCGGCGAGAACTCCCAGAGCCTTGGCTACCCTTTTCAGCGCGCCGTCGCGCGTCCACAGTCGCGTCCCTGGCGTCAGCAGACAGGACGCAATCAGGTGAGCATCCGTCAGGCCAATCCCCTTCGAAAAGAGAGCATGAGCCTCGATCATGTGCCGCACTACGCCGAGTTGCGCCACCCTCACTTCGAGCAGCGCCTCCATCTCTTCAAGCCTCTTTCGCCGGTTATGCAGAGAGCCGAGCGCAATCTCGGCAACGATAAAAGGATGCATCGCAATCTGGCCCGTGCCGAGGCTCCGCTCCATCTCCGAATTGCGGTCGCGAAGATGCTCGACCCAGAGGGATGTGTCGGCCAGAATCATAGATTGCCGACCCTCACCCGCTTGATCTCCTCCAAATCCGGCTCAGTGCCCCCAACCGCCGCCAGCCTGCGCGAGGCCTCAAGATGAATCAACGCCTTCAAACCGTCGCGGAGCAAGGCCGTCCTCTCCGTCACGCCCGAAAATTCCCGGGCCTTCTCCAACAACTCGTCATCGAGTGCCACCGTTGCTCTCATAGAACCCTCCGTTTCACCTATCTTATCACCACGCGGTGAATCTTGCGAATATAAGACGATTTCTACGCTGAAAAAGAAAAGGGGCGCGGCAGGCCATAGCCTGCCGCGCCCCGGTGGAGGGTTGAGTTAGAAAACGAACCTGCCGCCCAACTGCAAGGCGCGCGGATCCCATGTGCCGGTGGCCTGGCCGAAGTTGCCGCTGCCCAGGCTTCCGCTGACACCGTTGAACTCGGTGTGGTTGAAGGTGTTGAACGACTCGAACCGGAGTGTGAACTTCATCCGCTCGGTAAAGGCAAACGACTTGTAGAGCGAGGTAGTGAAGTTCACGCGGCCAGGACCGACGATCGCGTCCTTGCCTGCGTTGCCGAAGCCCATGTTCTGGCCACCGGCCCATACCGGCACCGGATAGCCGCCATTCGTGGCGCCAGTGAAATCGGCGGTGTCAAACCATTCCTGCCGCGTCTTCAGGTAAGTGACCTTTCCGGTAACGTTGGGACGGTTGGTATAACCGCCGTTCATTCCGATGGTGTCATAGCTGAGGTTGACGCCGGGGATCTGAACCAAGCCGGTATTGTCGAGGACCGTGCCGGCAAGTTCCCATCCACCCGCGATCGCGTGGACAAGGCCCTGCTCCTTGTTGAAGAAGGGCAGCTTGTAGACGTAGTTGATGCTCAACTGCTGACGGCGATCCAGGACGCCCGATCCCTTGTCGTACTTCTGGTTCCAGGGATTTTGGGAGGTGGTCAAGTCCTGGCTGCCGTTGGCGGTGGTATCGATCTGGTGCGCCCAGGTGTAATCGACTTCGCCGCTCAGGCCCCACTTATTCTGGATGCGCAGGCCGGTCTGGAGGCTGCTGTAGTCTCCCGTGTTGGTGTTTTGTTCCTGGCCGATGCCGGTAAAGCCCTGATAGGTGCGAGCAGTGTTGGCATTGAAGCCTGCCGGCGCTACAACGCAACCAGGTGTGGCGGACAAGCAAGACGGATCGCCGATCTCTTGCTGGTTTGTGGAGCTGAGAGGATCGGTATTGATGTTGTTCACAATGTTCTGGTGCCAGTCGGTGTTGCCGACATACTGGATTACCCAGATCATCGCGGGGAGCACTTCGTGCTGGATGCCCAGGCTGTACATCGCCGAGCCGGGAGCCTTGTAGGTTGTGGCCAGGGTGGTCAGGCCCGTGGCGAATACCGGCAGCGTGATGGGGCTGACCGCGACGCCGTTAGTCCAGTTGGTCCCAGGGGTGCTGAAGTAAGTGTCGTTGAGGGACAGGTTATTGGAAAACGGCGGACTGCTGATATCGAGTTCGTCGTTGCCGGCAATGCGCTCGTAGAAGATTCCGAAGCCGCCGCGGAGAACGGTCTTGCCGTTGCCGAAGATATCCTCGGAGAATCCGATGCGAGGCTCGATCGTGTTGTAGTCGTTGATGACCAGGCCGCGCGGGGTTCCATTCTGACCCGCGATGACCATTCCGTTCAGGTAGAACGGCACATTGTTTACCATGGTGACGCCGGGGCCGGTTGTCTCAATCGTGCCGTCGGTATTCCAAACAGGCTGTTGGCCCGACGAATAGTTGGCGGGGACGAAGTTGGCCATGGAGTTGCTGCGCTCGACGGTGTGCGGCATCGCGTCATAGCGGAGGCCCAACTGCAAGCTCAACCTGGAGGTCACGTGCCAGTTGTCCATGGCGTAGACCGAGGGCGTCTGGTTATACCAGTGGAGGATGGGCGTGGCCTGCGCCTGCTGATAGTTGGTCGGCAAGCCCAACAGCATATCCATCATGCCGTCGCCGGAGAGCGCGCTGAAGGCGTACAAGCCCTGGGAATCGCCGCCGAGGATCTGCTTCTTGGTGTAGCGGTTGTAGCTGATTCCGAACTTCATGGCATGACGGCCCATGGTGTACGAAACATCCATTTTGGGTTCATAGTCGCGCGCCGCGTTGGAGTAAGGCGAGATGCTGGTGTCTTCGGAGGTGTTATACGGAGCGCCGAAGCCGTTGATGCCGGGAACCACGATTCTCTGGGTCAGCGGGAAGGCCGCGGTAACCGGAGTGATGTCCCAGCCGGAGGGCTTGTCGGCATTCGCGCTGTCGCCGAAGGCAAGCATATTGCCGTTATAGTTGATGCTGGCTTCCACCAGCAGGTTGGGCGAGATGGTTCCGCTCAGCTTGATCACCGCGCTGTTGGACGGGCTGTTCAGAGCGCTGGTAATGGTGTTGTAGCTGTACGAGGTCCAGCCCAGGAACGGTCCGCCGGTCTGGTTGGTCAGCGATTCGCCGATCCAGTGGCCCATCAAAGACCACTTGTTGTTAAAGTTGTGATCGATGCGGACAAGGTCTTCGCGCGCGTCGGAGGGCAGAGACGCGCTGGCGACCGCATAATCGGTGGTGGTAACGGTTGGCGCGGGCAGAATGCCGGTGTGGAAATACAGCACGGCATTCGGATCGAACAACTGGTGCGGAATGACATTGCCTGGGAAATCGGCCCCCGGCGTCAGCGGCACAGCCAATGCAGCCAACGTGGCCTCATAAGCCGGATCTGTCGCTAGCGTGGGAACAATCAGTTGAATCGGCTCCGCGACAAACTTCGGCGTCACATACGCCAAGTCCGTGCCCAGCGTCGGAATGTCGGCGGGATCGATGGTCGGGCTGTTGGTGCTGCCGGCCCCCGTCGTCTTGCGCCACTCTTCGTTCCAGAAGAAGAAGGTCTTTTGCTTGTTCTCGTTGTAGGTTTTGGGGATGAACAGCGGGCCGCTGATGTTGCCGCCATAGACGTTGTAGTGTTGGGTCGTCCTCGGAGAGATCGGCGTGTTCATCTTGTTGAAATAGGAGTTGGCGTCGAAATCGGTGGTGCGGCATTCCTCGTAGAGGGTGCCGTGGAACTTATTGCCGCCGCTCTTGAGGGCCATGGAGACGGTGCCACCGGTGGAGATACCGTAATCCGGAGGATAGTTGGAGGCCAGAACGTTGAACTCAGCGAGCGCATCCTGAGAAGGCTGGAGGGCGCTCTTGCCGCCCGAACCGCGGTCATAGGATTCACCGCCGTCGATCAGCCATACGTTGTGCGCTTGGCTGAGGCCGTTGAAGCTGATGGACCAGCTTGAACTCACGGCAGCAATCGCGTTGCCGTCGGGCAGGTTGTTGGTTACGCCGAGACCGAGAGCGGCCAGAGCGCTGAAGTTGCGGTTCTCGGTAGCAAGGGCAGATATATCCTCGGAGGTGATCAGGGTGCTGATCGTGTTCGAGTCTGCCTGTACCGTAAGAGCATCGGCGGTGACGGAAACCGTCGTGGTTTCGGCGCCGACGGTCAGTTTGACATCGACGCGGAAGGTCGCGGAAATGTCGACCGCGATGTCCTTCTGCACATAGGCTTCGAAGCCCTTGGCCGTGACCTTGAGGGTGTAGTGTCCGGGGTTCAAACCGGCGATGTCGTACAAGCCGGTGCTGCTGCTATCGGTTAATTTCGGGCTGCCAGTAGCCTGATCGGTGAGGACGACCTTTGCTCCCGCAATGACCGCTCCCGTCTGGTCTGTGACGATGCCGGTAACTTCAGAGTTGGCCTGCGCAAATACCATAACGCTTGCCAGCACGAGGAACAACGGCAACAGGAAATACCTGTATCTCGCTTGTCTCATGTGACCTTCCTTTTCAAGTTTGTTTTTGTCGGTGGTGTGTAGTGCGTACGCTTCTCCATCAACTGGGTATGAAGCCGGTAAGAATGCGCCGGGGGTTCGCAACGATGTTTCAGGGATAATTCCGGGCAGGCTCTCATCTCCGTTCAGCTCCGAGTTCACGGCGCTCAAACGGCACAAAGCCATCCCCAAGCTCTCCGTTGGTGCGGAGCGCCACGACGACGGCACGCGATCTGGGCTGAATTTGTTCAAATGCCTCGAGTTGCCAGCAGGCCTGGTTTTTCTCTGTGATTTGGAAGAAAAGACTTCATTTTCTCCATTTTTTGGAATATCTAAACTCAACCGTATCAATTGGTTAAGCCGAAAATCCCAATCACCGAGCCGAAGACATTAAAAGCCCCCCGGCAATAAGTTGTCAAGCATGATTTTGAAAGATTTTTATAAATTTTTCCGCTTCCTGCATCTTGCCCGCCTCGCTAGCAGGATGTCTACGAAAACAGGGCAGTTACACGCCCCGGCTCCAAGCCCGGCCTGACTCAGCCGCGAAAAGCCCCCGACCCGGTGGCGCAGGTTCATTGAAGATGGGAAAGGCCGCGAGACGCCTTTTCCACAGTCGGTACTCTTCCCCAACCAGCGGAAGGCTCTCACGCCGGATGAAAGCCCGATCGGAGCGGAAATTGAGCCGGTAAGCGCGCCATTGGGCTGCCTATTGCATCCGCGCCTGGTCCCGCAACTGCCGGGCCGCGATCTCCAGAAAGGTTTCGACGCTAGTCCCGGCCGGCGGCTCAAGCCCGGATTTTGCCTGGATAGCCGAGGCTATCCGCTGGCCAAGAGCGTAGCGCGTGGGCAGGCTCATATCCAGCCGCCGAGCGAAGAATCCCTCCAGCACTTCGAGGTCTGCGTGCGACAGCCGCGCGATCCCCGCGGCCGGCAGCGAGAAGGCCGTATGAGGTTCCGGAATCGGAGCGCTGGGCGCAAAGACCTGCGCGGTAAAGGTCCGCGCCCCAGAGTCGCCCCACAGCGGCGACTCCTCGTCCCGATCCCTCACCACCAGCGTCCCGGCCGCCAGATCGCCCAGCCGCTGATGCTGCCGCGTAACAAACATTGAAATCACGCCCACCCCATAGAAACCCGGAAACCAGTCCACATAGCGCACAAAATTGCGGGCCATCGACTCGAACAGTCCGATGGCTCGCCCGGAGCGCTGAATCACCCGTATCCGCGCCACTCGCTTGCCGGGAGTGCGCCCATTCCAGAACGCCTCGAACAGCGTGAAATAACCCCAATTGAGCAGAAATACGATAAACACCACGATAGCCACGGCCCACTGCTCGGATATCTTCGAAAACGCTCCGATCATGGGCAGAAAGATAGCCAGCAGCAACGCAACTACAAAGAAAACGGCGCCCCATATCAGGGTATCGACCAGCTGTGCGATAAACCTGCTGCCAATCCCGGCCAGCGGCATCTCGATGGCCACCAGTTCCGGGGTTTCGATGTTAAGCTGGTCTGAACTCGATTCCATGGCGCAAATCCTCTCCAACCGGTGGATTCACAAGCGCCGGCCCCACTGGGACCGGTTGGCCAAGCTGTTGGCCCAATCCGACGCAAGCGGCCTTGCGCAGCTCTCCCGCTCTGAACTCCAGGAGATGGCCCTGCTCTACCGGCAAGTCGCCGCGGACCTCTCTGTGCTGCGCCGGGATGCGACCGCCCGCGCCTATGCCGCGCATGTGAATCAATTACTGGCTCGCGCTCACCATATCATCTATTCCGGCAGAAAGACCAATCTGCTCACCCTCTTCCGCTTTCTGCGCGACCGGTATCCGGCCATCTTCCAGCGCCAGATCGGCTATGTGCTGGCCTCGGTGCTGGTCTCAGTGGCCTGGGGCATAGTGGGCGCCGCCGTCACCACAGCGCGCCCCGAGTTCATGCGCCACTTCCTCGGGCCGGAGATGATCGCCACCCTGGAGCGCCATAAAATGTGGACCGACTCCGTGGTCAGCGTGGCTCCCATGGCCTCCAGCTATATCATGACCAATAACCTCACCGTCAGCTTTGTTACCTTCGCCGGCGGCATCGTCTTCGGAATTGGAACCTTCTTCTATCTCTTTGTCAATGGCATGATGCTTGGAGTTATCGGCGCGGCCTGCCATCAATACGGAATGTCTATAGCTCTGTGGAGCTTCGTTGCCGCTCACGGCTCGCTCGAGCTGCCCTCGATCCTGATCGCCGGAGCCGCCGGCTTCCGCCTCGGCCGCGCCATGCTCTTCCCCGGCTCCCTGCGCTGGAAGGAATCGGTCGCGCGCGGCGGCATCGAGGCCACGCAACTGGTCTCAGGCATCATTCCCCTGCTGGTCGTCGCCGGTTGCCTGGAAGGCTTCTTCTCTCCCTCGCAAGCCCCCATCTGGCTAAAATTCACCGTCGGCGGACTGCTATTTATTCTCCTGCTGCTTTGGCTCTTCCGTCCGGTTGAAACAATTGCGCGAGACGCATAACATAAACTTCCAACTGGAGAGCAGCGGCGCGAGGCAATATAACTCAGCGTTAGCCGCGTCGCTCCGCTCCTAAAGGCCGCCCACGACCTAGGCCGCGGGCGTATTTCCGTTGGGTACTTATCTCGGATCGCGCGCCGAATCCGCTCTTCCCGCTGCGGCGCGAGAGTGCGGCAACCGTCCTGCGGACGGCCGCGCCGGCCAGACTCGACGGCACCCATGCCATCTTGCTTGAAGCGATCGACTGTCATGCGCGCTTTGGAGACGCCTATGCGCATCGGGAAGAAGCCTAACCCCTTGCGCAGCGAGTCGAGCTCGCTCAATCCTTATTCATTTCGTTTACTGCCCATCGAGCGGCGCCAAGGCGCGGGAGCCTACTTCGTTTCAGGCGATTTCTTTTGCAGCGTCATCGATGGCAAGGTCTCCCCGATGAGAGCCGGAGCCGCTTCGCCGCGCAGAAGGTCCACCGCGGCCGGCGGCAGCGGCTTGTCGGCGTTGGCCAGCAGCAGGCTCACCTGCCAGATCTCCGTATCGGTGAGCATCAGCTTGAAGGCCGGCATGCCGGTCAGCCGGATGCCGTTGGCCACCTTCCAGTATGTTTCTCCCGGCGGGTCGTCGCTGACCCCCACCACGACGCTTTTCGGGTGCTTTTCCCATAGCGGCGGCGCAGCGGGAAACATATGTGCGCCAGCCGCGGAGGGCTTGCCGTGAAAACCGTGGCAGACAGCGCACTTTTCGCTGTAGACGTGCGCGCCGGCCAGCAGGTTGTCCTCTTCGGCCAGGATGGGCGGGTTCTTGACCAGTTCGCGGTCGATGCGCGCCCGCAGCGGAATCGCGGCAATCTGCTCTTCGTGGGGGATGGGAGGATCCGCGACCGCCACCGGAACTTTGCCAAACCATAACCATCCCAGCACGGCAATCGGCACTAAGACGATGCCCAGAAGAATTCCAAGAAAAATGCGTCCCATATTCTTCACGGCCTCCGTTGCCCTTCATCGTAGAGCATTTCCTTACGTTTTTGCGCCGGCATAGGCAATTCGTTCGGACTAAAGTTTCCCGAAGACAACGCCCAACCGATTTGGCACAGTCCAGACAATGCTTTCAGTTGCCAAATCTCTTCGCCGCGCGTCCAATCCAGAGCGGCGTAGGCACAAGGCGCCCCCAGGATGGTTTAATAACTACTGGGGGAGCGTCGCCGAGAGCAATGGTGTGCTTCCGCACTCCCGTGGAGGAAACCCGAAACCGATGTATTCATTTCGCAGTCTTGCCCTTCTGCTGGCGCTTGGTCTGCCAGCCATCCAGGCCCTTCCGGCCCAAAGCTCGAGTTCCAGCAGCAACCCCGCGCCGGCTCAGGATCAGGCGCAGCCCGCCGACAATGCCCCGTCCAGCGGCCAGTTGAGCGTCCAGGCCCGCATCCGCGCCCGCCGCGCCCAGCGCCGCGCCGCCGCCATTCACGAGACCTACGATCATCTCTATGATGCATACGTGGGCAGCGGTTACCTGCGCTTCCGGCCCGGCTCCAGCTTGCAGCGCGTGAACGAGTCTGACTGGAACGCCGGCTTTACTCGTTATTACAGTGAGCGCCTGGGCGTGACTCTCGATGGGCGCGGCACCTACGGCACGGCGTTCATCGAGCCTGTCGTGGGCAATCAAGGCATCACCAAGCCGGCCATCAGCCAATACGCCGCGCTGATTGGACCCACTTATCGCTTCTACTTGCAGCCCAAATACTCCATCTCCGGACGGGTACAGGCCGGGTTTGCCTACGGAGACTTTTCCGGAGACACCAGCGGCGTCACTGGCCTCTCCACCCTCCTTGGCCTTTACCCGGATGGGTATACCTATGCCGCGAGCGCCGGCATCGTCGGCGAGTACAACCTGAGTCCGAATCTTGCGGCGCGTCTCGTTCCCGAGTACCACCTCACCGGCTTCGGCTCGATCCAGCAGAATAGCCTCGGCTTCACCGCCGGCATTGTTTACAGGTTCGGCAAGCAGTAACGCAGGGATCGGGAATCAGGAGTCAGCAAGTAAATGCGATCAGGCAAAACTGAAACAAAGCGTACGGAGTTGTAAGAGTATGATCTGTCCGATAGTGTTGAAAATCACCTATCGAGTTCTCTGGAAGATGTCAACCCGGAGAACGATAACATCGATATTCACGTCCATCTTGACGATGGGAGCGTCTATAGTTTTCTCGTTGCCACCCCAAACAATATTTTTTGGTGCATGGCCAACGAAGGCACCGACTATTACTTCGGCACTCCCCCATTGTTCGTGAGATTGTTGAACAGAGAGTGTATCGAGAAGGCGATCCAGGCAATCACGACCGAGAGCGAAGGTAAATGGCTTAAGATTTACGGCGTGCTCCAAGAATAGATCATCGACATAGTTTGGTCCTTGGTGTTACGGATAAGCGGTCGGCCCATCCTTACAGCGACCTTCATGCCAGGCGTCCCGCCTTCGGTACCGCTTCATCGTGCCTAGAAGACTGCGGTGAAAGCCCTATACCTGC
>Ga0181536_10002027_pt1 | contig 23386 bp, 20 predicted proteins | sample PEATcosm2014_Bin_41_FD_121105 | JGI IMG/M metagenome (GOLD analysis project Ga0181536, IMG submission 121105) | Peatland microbial communities from MTU Mesocosm Facility, Houghton, MI, USA - PEATcosm2014_Bin17_60_metaG | ecosystem: Environmental > Terrestrial > Soil > Wetlands > Peat | place...
CTCTTCCAGCGTGTGGGCCAACTCGCCGATCGCCGCTTGGCACGCGCGATCCTTTTCGCGCATGCGCTCCATCGCCAGCTGATCGTCGATGTCGTGCGTCGATGCCGCCATGAGAGCGCTGAAATCCAGATACGGGCTCTCGCGGTCGCGATCGACGTGGACGTGCCACTGTTCGGCCGGCGTGCTGACCTGCGGGCTATGGGACGATGCGATCCCGAGCGTGATTCGTGCCATCTGAATCCTCCTGCGTCCGACCATCGTGGCGCCGGCCTGTGAAGTTCCGGCGTCGAAAGCCGAATGGATATGAAGACTGTGTGAAGGCCGCGGAGCCGGATCGTGAATGGTGCTCTTCACCGAAACGACACGTCGGCCGGATAGACTCCGTGCCATGATCGCAGTAGATACGGCTCGGACCAAGCCCGGCGCGCGTGGGGCGATGACCGGCGCGCGCTACATCGAAAGCTTGCGCGATGGCCGCGAGGTGTATATCGACGGCAGGCGCGTCGAGGACGTAACCGTTCATCCGGCATTCAAGGACATGATCGCCGAGCTCGCGCGCTGTTACGACTTGCAGAACAGCCCCCCGTATCGCGACGAGATGACGTTCATCGAGCCGGAGTCCGGCGTGCGCACGAGCCTTTCGTGGCTGCTCCCGCGCTCGGCCGCGGATCTCAAACTCAAGCGTCGGAACAGCGAGCTCTGGAACGAGTTTACTTGGGGTCAACTCGGACGCAGCCCCGACATCCTCGCGCCTTACATCATCTCCGCGCTGCATCTGAAGGATGCGTTCAGCGCGGTGAAGCATCCGCGCTGCGACTTCGGCGAGAACCTCGCAAACTATTACCGCTACTGCCTGGAAAACGACATCTTCCTCACGCACGCGCTCGGCGATCCGCAGGTCGACCGCAGCACGCAGCCTCAAAATCAACAACGCGAGATTCCGGAAGACGAACAGGTCGCGCTGCACGTCGTTGAAGAAACCGCCGACGGCGTTATCGTGACCGGCGGCAAGCAGCTCTCGACGGCAGCGACTCACGCGCACGACTGCTATGTTGCGCTCTCGGCTACGTTTGCCATGCGCAACGATCCGCGCTGCGTGCTGGCGTTCTCGATTCCGCTTGCGTCGCCGGGGCTGAAGATTCTCGCGCGCGAGCCGGTTTCGCGCTGGTTCGGTTCGTGGGGCCACCCGCTGCAAATGCTCGACGAACAGGATTGCATGCTGTTCTTCGACCGCGTGCTGGTGCCGTGGGACCGGCTGTTCATGCTTTACGACGCCACGCCGATGGTCAAGATGCTAGGCGCCGGCGGCGGCAGCGTGAACTTCAATTTCCTCGGCTGGGCCAATCTCTGCCGCGCTTACACGCGGATGCAGTTGATCACGGCCGTCGCCACGATGGTGGCGGAAGCGATCGGCGTCATCGAGTATCGCGAAGTCGCTTCGAAGCTCGGCGAGATGGTCACCTACTGCGAACTCTGGCGGCACGCGATGGACGGCGTGGAGCACGAAGCCGGGCCGACACCCTCCGGACAATGGTCGCTGGGTCCGGGCCGCGGACTGCACATCTGGTTCGCTCAAACGTCGGGCCGCATGACGGAGCTCTTACGTGAGATCTGCGGCTCGGGAATCATCATGCAGCCGAGCGAGAACGACCTCGCGAATCCGGAGATCCGCGCTTATCTCGATAAGTATATGCGCGGCAAGGGCGTCGGTGTCGACTACAAATCGCGGCTGTTCCGGCTCGCGCACGATCTCGCCGCATCGTCGTTCGGTATGCGCCAAGATATCTACGAGTACTGGCACGGCGGCGACCCGGCGCGTAACCGGATCAACCTGTTGCGCAGCTACGATCAGTCCGCGATGCGCGGGCGGATCGAAGAATTGCTGAGCCGGCCGCTCGCGCACGGCACGACGAGCTAGCGCACTTAACTCGGCAGACGATTACCGAACATCCGCAACGCGTTGCCGCCGTAGATGGCGGCGACGTCCGTTGCCGACAATCCGGAGGCAGCGATGTCGCGATCCCTGCTTTGAGCATTTTGAGGTATTCGCTGGGGAAGAGGTGGGCGTGAACGTCGTTCTACCTCGCCGTTGTGAGCCCGGCGGACGAAGTGACCGTTGACGTATCCCATGCGTGGAGGGGGCGCAGGCGCGACGTTTTCTTCGTCTGGTGCCCTTCCATCCGGCCCAATACATCGGCCAGGGCCACCGTCGCTTCGGCCAGGTACGGCCCCTTATTGAGCATGACGCACTCGGCGCGCTCCGCCATTGCCGCGTCCGTGAATTCGCCTCGCGATGACTGGCCCTCCCGGACGAGGCGTTCCAGAACTTGGGTCGCCCAAATTACCGGTATGTGCGCCGATTCGCACAGCCACAGGATTTCTTCTTGAATCTCGGCCAAGCGGCGGTAACCGATGTTCACCGCGAGATCGCCGCGCGCGATCATCACGCCGACCGGATCGCGGCTTGCCGCAGCGACGATCAGCGCCGGCAAGTTCCGGACCGCCGAAAGCGTCTCGATTTTGAGGACGATCGCCAGCGGCTCGCGCGCAGCGCGCGGGTGCCGCTCGATTTCGGCTTGCAATTGCGCGACGTCGTCGGGCGTGTTGACGAACGAGTAACCGACCATGTCGCCTTCGGCGGCGATGAATGCGAGGTCGTTCTTGTCCTTGTCGGTGATCGTCGGCAATCCCAGTTCGCTATCGGGAAAATTGAGACCGCGCATCGCTCGCATGCGCAATCCCTTGGCCGGGGCTTGGAAGAATTCGATGACGAGCGCTCCGTGATGCACGTCGACGATTCGCGCTTCGGCCTTGCCGTCATCGATGCTCACGCGAGCTCCAACCCGTACGCGTGATACCAACTGCGGGATCGACGAGCATAAGGCGATCTTGAAGCCTTTGCTGAGCTCGACGTCGCTATCGCCGAGCAGGACCCGGTCGCCTACCCGTACGCGCGGTCCGCGGTCGATATGGTGTCCGGAAGCTCGCACGTCGTCCACCCGCAGCTTCGGGCCCGCGATATCGACGTACACCGGGCACGTGCGTCCGAGTTTTTTTGCGGCGGCTCGGGTATTGGCGACCATCGCTCGCCACGTGGCTTCATCGTCGTGCGCGCAATTGATGCGCACGACGTTCGCGCCGGCAAGGAGCAGCCGGTGCAGGTATGCCGGATCCGCGGCGGCTTCGGCTGGGAGGGTCGCCATGATGCGCACCGTCCGTCCACCCGGGGGAGGCCCGAGAAGCTCTTCGGCGGCGGCTCCCAGCGCCGCCTGACCGGCGAAGAACTGCGCGGACGTGGGATAGGGTCGCGGCTCGATTTCGCCGGCCGCACGACTGAGGGCGGCGATCACCGCGTCCAGGTTGGGCAAGACGTGGCTCTCGCAACGCCCCAGCGACGACAACCCCAGCGGCATCAGTGCCAGTTGGACCTCGCGCAGATCCCGGCGGCGCAGGGCGAGATAGTGCGCGAGGTTCAGCGCGCTCGGCAAGAACTCCGTGCGTAAAATATTGGGCTGCCAGGCCTCCAACTGCGTGGTCGCCTCAGCGCTGATCTCGGCGCGGATCGTCAGCAACTGCCGGAGCAATGCGCGCGGATCGCCGTCGGTCATCGTATCCATCAACCGATGAACTCTGCGATCAGATCGTTGAATTTCTTCGGATTTTCCATGAACATGAAATGGCTGCCGCCTTCGTCGGCCTCGAATATCTCGGCCCGAGCACCTTTGATCTGGTCGCGTATCCACAATTGGGATTCGAACGGGACGGGGCTACCCTTGGCGCCGATCACAAAGGAGGGGACGGTGATGCGCGGGATCGTGTCGCGCCAGTCCTGTGTCGCCCACTCATAGAGCAACTTCGCGGCTTGCCGTCGCGGCAAGCGAAAGTCTTGGAGCACGATCGAATCGACGATCGCGCGCGGCGTATCTTTCGACGTCATACCTCGGATGAGCGCGTACGTGACAGCGCCGCCGTTCACACCGGCAATCCCGTTTACTTCGCTGAACAAGTTCTTTAGATCGAAGTTGCTGCCCGCCAGGGTCATCTCGTGCTCGGTCATCGTCGGGTTCGCGGTGGCAAACGGGCTCTGATCGACAAAGATCAGTTTAGCGATGCGATCGGGCCCGAACAATTCCCAGTACGACCAGAGGACCGCCGCGCCCATCCCGTGACCGAGGACGTTTGCTCCCTCCAGGTCGAGCGCGATCAAGAATTCGTGCACGTCCTTCGCCATTCTCGAAAGCCGCATGCCGTGACCGGGCTTGTCCGAAAGCCCGTGCCCGCGCAGATCGAGCGCGAGGACGCGATACCGGTCGTTCAGACCGGCCAGCTGCCCGTCAAAAAGCTTGGCGGAATGCGACCAGCCATGCACCAGAACCAGCGGCGCGCCCGTACCGGCTTCCACGTAGCGCAGTTCCAGACCGTCGTTCGTCTTGAAGCTGCCGCTGATCGGCTGTGCCGTTTGACCGTTCGTCACCCTGTTCGTCCTCGCTCTCCGTGTGTGCTGACAGCATACCCAAGACTTTGGAATGAGAAGTGAAGCACGCGTTCAAACAGGCCATTGGAGAGTTATCTTTTGTTAATGATAGACACCGAGCGTTCACGCTGCCTTCTTTCGGCAACGCTAGGGTACGGCCGATGACCACTGTGCCGGAAGGGTGAAATCGTGACCCTCTTTCGAGCACGAGGGCTATCGAAGCGCTACCTCATGGGTGAAGTGACGATCGACGCTCTGCGGAACGTCGACCTCGAAATCGAGGAGGGCGAACTCTTGGTCATCGTCGGCCCCTCGGGCAGCGGGAAATCGACGTTACTCCACATTCTCGGTGGCATCGAGGTCCCGAGTACCGGCGAGCTCACCTTCGGCGACCGGGACCTGACGAACGCCGACGATGCGGCGCTCACGACGTACCGGCGCTACGACGTCGGGTTCGTGTTCCAATTCTACAACTTGATTCCGAGCCTCACCTCACGCGAGAACGTCGAGATCGTAACCGATCTCGTGGCGCGCTCGATGCCTGCCGAGGATGCGATCCGTCTCGTCGGGCTCGAGGCGCGCAAGGATCATTTTCCTTCGCAGCTCTCCGGCGGCGAACAACAGCGGGTGGCCATCGCACGCGCCATCGCGAAGCGGCCGCGCGTGCTGTTGTGCGACGAGCCGACCGGTGCGCTCGACGTCGAGACCGGCCGCGTGGTCGTCGGCGCCCTGGAGCAGGTCAACCGCGAATTCGGGACAACCGTCGTCATCATCACCCACAACGCTGCCATTGCCGCGATCGCCAACCGCGTCATGACCATGAGCAGCGGCGAAATCGTCAACGTGGCGACAAATACCAACCGGCGTCCGGTGAGTGAGCTCAACTGGTAATGCGCGCGCTCGACAAGAAGCTCGTACGCGACCTTTGGACGCTGCGCGGCCAGGCGGCGGCGATCGCGGCCGTCATCGCGTGCGGTATCACGACGCTGATTGCCTTGGCGAGCGTCTACGAGTCGATGCAACTCACGCGGCAGGTCTACTACGCGAACTATGCCTTCGCTGACATCTTCGCTTCGCTCACCCGCGCGCCCGAGACCGTGGCGAACGACCTCCGGCTCGTGCCGGGGATCGCCGGGCTCGATACGCGCGTCGTCGTTCCTGTCACCCTCGATCTTCCCGGGCGTAGCGATGTCGTGACCGGCCGCATCGTCTCGATTCCCGACGCGGGTCCGGCGCAACTCAACAAGGTCTTTCTACGCGCTGGGCGCAGCGTCGTGCCCGATTCCGATGAGGTGTTGGTCAGCGAGGCTTTTGCCGCGGCCAACGATCTGCATCCCGGCGACCGCATCGGGGTCCTGATCAACGGCCGGCTACGGCACCCGCAGATCGCCGGTATCGCGATCACCCCCGGAGTACGTCTACGAAGTCGGACCGGGCGAGCTGTGGCCCGACAGCCGGCAGTTCGGCGTGCTCTGGATGGGGCGCCGCGCACTCGCGGGTGCCTACGACATGACCGACGCCTTCAACGATGTGTCGTTTCGTTTGGCGCCGGGCGCATCCGGCGCGGACGCGATCGCGCGGATCGATCGGATCCTCGCTCCGTACGGCGGCGGCGCAGCGTACGACCGCCACGATCAAGTCTCCGACTTCGTCGTCAGCAGCAAGATCCAGCAGCTACGCTCGATGGCGGTGATCGTCCCGAGCGTCTTTCTGGGCATCGCCGCATTCTTGGCGTCGCTCATGCTCTCGCGCTTGGTTCGCACCGAGCGTGTCCAGATCGGCACCCTCAAGGCGTTCGGCTACTCCGGCGGACGCATCGCACGCCACTACCTCACGCTGGCGCTGGCGATCGTCTCGGCCGGCGGGCTGGCGGGGCTCGCGGCCGGCATTTGGCTCGGTTCGGCGACGGCGAAACTCTACGTCGTGTATTTCCACTTCCCGATCTTGCGCTACGAGCTCTCGCCCGGGCTGGTTGCGATCGCGCTGTTGGTGGCGGCCGGAGCCGGCCTCGGCGGTGCCTACGGCGCGGCCCGGGCAGCCGCCGCATTGCCGCCCGCGGAGGCGATGTCGCCGGAGGCGCCGGCGGTCTTTCATCGCGCACTGGTCGACCGCATCGGTATCGGCCGGCACCTGCCGCTGTCACTGCGCATGATCCTGCGCAATCTCGAACGCCGGGTTCTCACCGCGGCGACCACCTCGCTGGGCATCGCCTTCGCGACGGCGCTGCTCATCGTCGGGCAAGGCGTGATCGACGGCGTGACGCAAACGATCGAGTTTCAGTTTGCGCAGGTCGAGCGCGATGACGTCACGGTCGTCTTCAATCAGGAGCGCGACGAGCGAGCGCTGTTCGAACTGCGCCGGCTCCCGGGGATTCTGCGGGCCGAGCCGTTCCGGTCGGTGGCCGTGCGGCTTCGCTCCGGACAGCGCAGCTACCGGCTGAGCCTGAGCGGCGAGCGACGCGACGGCGAACTGCGGAACATCGTCGGCGCACGCGGACAGCGTCTCGCGCTTCCGCCGCGCGGGATGTTGCTCAGTTCCACGGTTGCGGGACTGCTGCACCTCGTGCCGGGGGACGTGGTCGACGTCGATGTGCTCGAAGGCCGGCGCCGGACCTTTCGGGTCCCCGTCGCCGCCCTCGACGACTCGCCCATCGGCGTGCCCGCGACGATGGAGCTCGACGATCTCGATCGCCGCCTCGGCGAGGAGTCGACGATCAGCGGCGCGTGGTTGGCCGTCGACGCGCTGGCGGCACCGCAACTCGATCGCACTTTCAAGCAAACGCCCGAGATCGCCGGGGTCTCGTATCGTCGCGCAGCATTGGAAAATGCGCGCAGCACGCTCGGTGACAGCGTCGTCTCTTTTCAGATCGTGCTGCTCGCGCTGGCGTTGATCTTGGTTCTCGGCGTCGTCTACAATGCCGCGCGGATCGCGCTCTCCGAGCGCTCTCGAGAGCTTGCGACGCTGCGCATCATCGGGCTTACGCGCACTGAAATCACGACGGTGCTGCTCGGCGAGCAGGCGTTCCTGACCGCCATTGCGATTCCGGTCGGGTTGGGGCTGGGCTATTTGCTCCTGCAGGTACTCGCCGACACGGCCTTTCGGACCGAGTTATATCGAATTCCACTGGTGGTCGCGTCGTCGACGTGTGCCCTTGCGGCGATCGCCGTCGCCGCCGCAGCGCTGGTGTCGGGCGTCCTCGTCCGCCGTCAACTGGACCGGCTCGACTTGGTCGCCGTGCTGAAGAGCGATTAGACGATGAAGCCACAGTTTCGCGCGAGCATCATCACGATCGCCGTGGCGCTCGTGATCGTCGCCATCCTCGCCCTGGCGTTCGTGCCGCGGCCGGTCCCGGTGGAGATGGCGAGCGTGCTCGGCGGACCCATGCGCGTCTCGTTGCAAGCCGAGGGGAAGACGCGCGTCCGGGAGCGCTACGTCATCGATGCCCCGGTTGCGGGTCGTGTCGGACGGATCGACTTGCGCGAGGGAGATGTCGTGCAGGCCGGCGCCGTGGTGGCCGAGATCGATCAAGTTCCGCTGCGCGCGCAGATCGATGAGACGTTGGCCCGGATCGAAGAAGCTCGTGCTCAGCGCACCGGCATCGTGACGCAAGTCCCTAAGCCTGCCGCGATCGATCAGGCGCAAGAACGCATCGCGGCGGCCGCGCAATCCGCGCGCGCCGCCGCGACCCAACTCGCTCAAGCTCAGGCGAGCGCGGCTCAGGCGCATCGCGACCGCGAGCGTACGGCGGCGCTCGTCGCAACCGGGGACGTCGCGCGCATCCAGCTCGAACAGAACGATCTCGCGGCCGTGCTCCGCGACCGCGACGTCACGGTCGCCGTCGACCAAGCGCGCGTTGCTCGCATCAACGTCGTGTCGGCCCGCGCCGCGCTGGCAGAACTCGAGGCGCGCCGCAGCGATCCCCAGTACCTCTACGGTGTGTACGACGCGCAAATCGCTTCCGCCGAGGCGCAACTGCGCAGCCTACGGCACGATGCCGCGCAGACGCAAGTTCAATCGCCCGTTTCCGGCCGGGTCTTGCACGTCGTGCAGAAGAGTGAAGCGAACGTCCAAGCCGGCGCGCCGCTGGTCGAGGTCGGCAACGTGCAGGCCCTCGAGATGATCATCGACGTTCTTTCTCAAGATGCGGTCACGATCGTGCCGGGCGATGAGGTTCACGTCGTCGGCGGCGCGACGAGCGTTCTGCGCGGTCGCGTCCGTTACATCGAACCGTCGGCCTTTACGAAGGTCTCGGCGCTCGGTGTGGAGGAGCAGCGCGTCAACGTCATCGCGGACTTCATCGATCCGCCCGGCCGCCTGGGCGACCTTTTCCGCATCGAAACCGAGATCGATCTCTGGTCGTCGCCCAACGTCACGCAAGTTCCGATCGGTGCGCTATTCAGATGCGGGGAGCAGTGGTGCACGTACGCCGTCGTCGACGGACGCGCACGGCAACGCACCCTCGACATCGGGCATATGAGCGATGAGACCGCTGAAGTGCGCGCCGGTCTGGAGCGCGGCGATCGGGTGATTCTGCACCCGGCCGACACGATCGCGGACGGCGTGCGCGTCAAGTGAATCCGGCGCCGGAGCAGCGGCGAGCATGGCAGCTAACGGGCGCGCGCGCCGAGTTGCTCCATCTTTCGCAAGCGACGTGCTTGCCGGCGAGCTCCGCCGTGCTCGATGGTGCCGACGATCGTATGCCGCACGGGGCCGAAGCCGAGCATGCCGAGGATATTGCGTTCGAAGCTGCGCAGGCTGTGGGCACGATAGAAGCAGCGGTACACCAAAGCGGGCATTCCCATCGTCACGACGACACGGGCCGACTTGCCGCGCAACGGGCGGCTGAAGAGTCCCAGCTTCAGTTCCTCGCCGCAAAAGTGCGGCCGAAAGACCTGTTCGAGGAAAGCCTTGAACAGTGCCGGCATGTCGCCGAGCCAAAGCGGATAGAAGAAGACCACGTGATCGGCCCGGGAGATCGCTCGCTGGCATTCCGCGATCGACGCCGGTGGTTCGCCATCGTAGAACTCGGCGGCCGTCCGCACGAGCGGGAAGTCGATCGACGCGACATCGATTTCGGTGACCTCGTGACCGGAACGCCGGGCGCCTTCAGCGTACGTAGTCGAAAGCGCGTACCCGAAGTGCCGGCGGTCCGGATCGGGGTGACCTTGGATGAGGAGTATTCGCTTGCTCACGTTCCGAGGCTACAGTGCTGTGGCGAATCCCGGATGAAGCCGACGTGAAGCTGCCGTTCACGGGCGGTCTGCAGCCGCTGCGTTGAGCGCAAGCATCCGTCAAATGACGAGCGACGCGTGCGGCGTGCGCCTGCCCGGAACACCGGAGAGCGAGCCGCCGCCGAGGTACGGACCCGCCGGGGCCTCCGCGCGCGTTTCTTCGCGTCCGCGGCCCAGCACGGGAAACAACAATTCTGCGATTCGGTACGCTTCTTCCAAATGGGGAAATCCCGACGACGCCGGCCCAGAGGTTCGGGCTCACCTCGAGTTTGCGGCGGTCCCCGCCATGCAGCGCCGTCATCCGGCGTTGGCCTTCGGAATCTGATTCCAGCGTGTGGGCGCGGTGCGCGTCAGCGATCACGTGATCGGGAAGCCGGCTGATGAGGCGTTCGGCCGCAGCCCATGCTTCGGCAGAGGTTTCACGCACGATCAGGTGCTGTGTGCGTGACGATGGACGACGCGACCGTCCACGCATCTTCGCAACCACGGCCGGTCGGCAACAGCACGCCGTCGTATCCGAGGCGATCGACGGCTTGAGCGATCTCGCGCAAATACCGGTTCGTCGCCGGCCGCCGGCCGTCGTCCGAACCGAGGTAGGCGCCGTCACCGCCGGTCGGGAGGAACCAGTAGAAATTGCGCAACGCCGTCACGGGTGGTCGATCTGCGCGAGCAGAACCGTACGTCCGTAAACGTTCAGGCAGCGGCGGGAGTCGAACCCGCGATCAGAGATTTGCAATCTCCCGCCTTACCACTTGGCCACGCTGCCGCGCACGATCATACTGCCGTCGCCAATGCCGGTTGCTGAAGGCCGTCACGGACCTGCTGCGCCGCAGCGGGGTCCACGAAACCCAACTCGAGCGCGAGCGCGAGCGCACCTAGTGCGCCCGGCAGATCACCGAGCACGTACAGCGACCGTTTCCGATTCTTGGTGAACCACACGCACGCAAAGTCGGGCTCGGTTAACCGCGACGTGAAGCCCGCTCGCTCGCGTAACGCGATAAGCCCGGCGCTCGACCGATCGGAGCCGTTCGTCAGGTAGAGGACGACGTCCGACTGCATCACCCTGGCAACGGTTCGGCTTGCGTGCGCTGCCTCTTCGGTGAACTCGCTGACCGGATCGATCGTGTGCACGTAAATGCGGCAGTACGGTGCGGAGTTCCGCAACATCCGGCAGATCGTTTCCGCGTCGTCGCTCCGGTGCGGATCCGGAATCACGACCGTCACACGCACTTCAGCCGACATGGTGGACGTTGTTGCGGCTAGTGAAAAAGTACCAATGAATGTCCATATCGCTCTGCATGGGAGACGGGAAAATATGAAAAAACCCGAGCGTGCGGCTCGGGTTTCGCGGTCGTCCTTGCGCTCAGCCCGATAGGGCTAGCGAAGATTGATTACGACATGACGAAACTCGGCCGGTACTCCGACGAACCCAGACAACACCGACACGAGCGGATTTGCGTCATCGAAGGCATCTTAGCACCCTCCGTCAAGCCCTGTCCAGTCGCGACGACTAGCGTCCGACCGCAGGACGCGGGCGCCAGAAATGTTGCAAGCGAAGTTCGTCGAGCGCCGCGTTCAGGAACGAGCGGTCGAACCATCCCGGGACATCAATCGGCGTGCGAATGATGGCGTGCTGCGATGCGAAAGCGGTCGCATTCTTGAAGTCGTCGACCAGCCGGTCATCGATCAACGGGTTCACATACGCGCCGAGAGCCCCAGGCAATTCTTCGGCGAGTGCGTTCCGCGGGATGCCGCCGAGCGCGGAGACGTCGAGGAACGTCGACCGGTTCTCCGGCAACGACGACCAATGGGCAGCCTTGACGACCGCGCGGATGACTGCTTGCGTCGTTGCCGGGTATCGTTGCGCAAAATCGTCGGTTACCAGGAGCGAGCCTGCCCCGCCGGCTCCGCCGCCGATCACGCTGGCGATGATGCGGACGACGCCTTGATCGCGTAGAGCCAGCAGGCCGGTGCTGCCGAGCGACGCGTCGATGTTGCCGGCCGCCAACGATGAGACCTGGTCCTCGGTGTGCAGGTCGTATAACTGCACATCGCTCTCGGAGAGACCGTGTTGCGCCAAGAGACGATCGAGAAGCAGCTGCAGAATCGTCCCGCGTTGCACGCTCACGCGCAGCCCTTTGAGATCTGCGATCGTCCGTGCCTTGACGCCGGAGCGCACCGCGAGGAACATATAGCCGCTGCTCCCTTCGCCCGAGACGATGCGTGTCGGGAGCCCGGCGGAGCGGCCGATGATTTGCGGCAGGTCGCCGTATGCGGCAAAGTCAACCCCTCCGGCGGCGATTGCCTCGTTGATCGCCGGTCCGGTCCCTGCCGGAAACTGCCACTCGATACGAACGTTGTTCGGTTTGAGCTCGTTCTCGATGTAACCGAAGTGCTGGACGATTCCGATTAGGCCCGTGCCGAACGGCTTCGCGTAGCCGCCGTTGACCCCGGCAAAACGGATGACGGGCGGCGGCGTCTCGGCGGCCAGCGCGGCACTGCGACAGAGTGCAACCGCTCCGAGGCCGCCGATGACGGCCCGACGTGAAAAAGCGTGGATCACACTGGCTGCTTCGTGAAGCGCGGGTCGGGCAGATCGTAATGTGTCATCGGACTCCTAGAAAACAAAAAGCCCGCTGCCATCGGCAACGGGCGTGCGCGTGAAGACGATCGTCTACGCTACAGCAATGTCATGCCGATCCGTTACTGAGGCGAGACGACTACAACCCTGCCGGACCGTCAACGACATGGGCGCACCGTAACATAGCTCCGCAATGCTGTCAACGCGCGAGCATGGTACACGCTTGACACCGATGGTGGCCGAATGCTATCGTGTCGCCAATGTTCGCCGCCGTTTGCGTCTCGTCCGCGCGTTGTAGCAGCCGTTCGTTCCGATCGGCGAGCTTTGATTTGACGTAGGGCGCGAAAGCGTCTCACGCTCTTTACAAGCCCTCGCCGACGTGCGGGGGCTTTTTTCTTGCTGACCGGCCCCATCAGCGCGAGCGCTCGTCACAAGAAAGTAGCATTCAATCACGATGTCAATCAACGAAGAAAATCTCGAGTTGCGCACCGATGTCTTGGTGATCGGCGGCGGGCCCGCCGCGACGTGGTCGGCGTGGTCGGCCGCGAGCCGCGGCGCGACGGTGCATCTCGTCGACAAGGGCTTTTGCGGTAGCAGCGGCGCGACGGCGTCCGCCGGCACGGGCGTTTGGGCCGTCACGCCGGACGGCGACGAGCGCGCGAAGGCCAAGGCACAACGCGAATCGCTCGGCGGTTATCTTGCCGATCACGACTGGATGGACCGCGTGCTCGACCAGACGTGGCGGAACGTCGAACTCATCGAGCAGTGGGGTTACCCGTTTCCGAAAGAAGACGGTGGCTCGGTACGCCGCAACTTGCAGGGGCCGGAGTACATGCGGCTGATGCGCAAGGTCGTCACGCGTTCGGGGGTGCGGATCCTCGATCAGAGCCCGGCCTTGGAGCTGCTCGTCGATCGCAACGGAATCGTTGCCGGCGCGCGCGGGATCCAGCGCCAGGACAACCGGAGCTGGACGATCCGGGCCGGAGCGGTCGTGATCGCAACCGGCGGCTGCGCGTTCTTGAGCCGGGCGTTGGGCTGCAATACCAACACCGGCGACGGCTACCTCTTTGCTGCGGAGGCCGGTGGCGAGCTGACCGGGATGGAGTTCTCCAACCACTTCTCGATTGCCACCGCGTACGGTTCGGTGACGAAGACCGCGCACTACAGTTGGGCCGTATTCACCGACGAGGCCGGCAACGATCTCGACGCGGTAAAGGCCGGTCACTACTCCGCTTCGACGATCGCGCGCGCGCTGCTCAAAGGGCCCGTCTACGCGCAGCTCGTCAAGGCCAAAGATCGTCCCGAGGTGCGCGAGTATCTCCGTTCCTCGCAGGCCAATTTCTTTCTGCCGCTCGACCGCGCCGGCATCGACCCGTTCGAACAGCGGTTCCCGGTCACGATGCTGCTCGAGGGGACGGTACGCGGCACGGCCGGGATCCGCGTCATCGACGGGACCTGCGCAACTACCGTGCCGGGGCTATTCGCCGCCGGCGACGCAGCAACGCGGCACCTCATCTGCGGCGGCTTCACGGGCGGCGGGAGTCACAACGCCGCGTGGGCGATGTCCTCGGGACGTTGGGCCGGCGACGGCGCCGCGCGCTTCGCGCAGTCGTTGGGTACGCGGCCTGCGGACCGTTCGGTGCGCCGAACGGGTGTCGCCGGGTTGCCGAACGCCGAGCTGACCTCGTCGATATACGACGCCGACGAGATCATCGCCGGCGTTCAGGGCGAGATGTTCCCGCTCGATAAGAACCTGTTTCGCTCAGAACAAGGCTTGCGGGCGTCGCTCGGTGTTCTCGACGGACTCTGGGATGACGTCCATGGTGCCGCGGCAGCCGTCACCGCGCGCGACGTGCAAAAGGCGCGCGAAGCGGCCGCGCTCGTCGCAACGGGCCGCTGGGCCTACGCCAGCGCGCTCGCGCGCCGGGAGACGCGCGGTATGCACCGCCGCACCGATTATCCGGCGCTCGATGAGAACCAGCAGCACACGTTGGTCGTCAGCGGATTGGATGATCTCTGGGTCCGGCCCGCTGCGCAAGCCCCACCGGTAACCGAACTGCGGGAAGCGATCGCGGTATGATCGAGCTCGTCTCGACCTCGCGCTGCATTGCGTGCAACATCTGCGTGAAGGTTTGCCCGACCAACGTGTTCGATGCCGTCGCGGATGCCGCACCGGTCATTGCGCGGCAGTCGGATTGCCAGACCTGCTTCCAGTGTGAGGCGTATTGCCCCGTGGACGCCCTCTTCGTGGCGCCGGAAGCGCATCAGCACGTCAGCGTGAGCGAGGCTCATTTGGCCGAGAGCGGTCAGCTCGGAAGCTACCGCAAGGCGTTGGGGTGGGCGCGCGGCGGTGATCCGGCGGCATTGATCGACCGCACGCAAGTGTTGCGCCGCGCGGTCGGGCCGGGAGCGATCGGATGAACCGTCGAGACGTCCTTACCGGCGCCGCCGGGTTGCTGGCGATTCCGCGCGTCGCGCTGGCCGCCGCGCCCGCGCCCGACGTCGTGCGCATCGGCGGCGTCGGCTACGGGTACGGGAAGCCGTACGGCGAGCATGTCGTCGCGGTCATGCAAGACGGCCGCTACCTCGAGAACGAGCTGCGCGGAACGAAAACGCGGGTCGAGTATCGCTTCTACGATCGCACCGGGCCCGCCATCAACGAGGCGCTCGCGGCCGGACAGCTCGATTTCGCAAGCTACGGCGAGCTGCCGCAGATCATCGGCAAGGCCGGCGGACTGACCACGCGCATCATCGCGAACGGTGGGGTCAGCAACATCTACGTCGGGGTCCGGACCGGCGTCAAGGCGCAGTCGATTCGCGATTTGCGCGGTTTGCGCGTGACGTTGCAGCGCGGGACGATCCTGCATCAAGCGCTGGACCGCCTCCTGGCGGAGGCCGGGATGACCGAGAACGATATCCAGCTCTACGACCTGCCGACGTCCGATCAGCTCGCCGCTCTAACGAACGGCAATGCGGACGCGAGCGTCGGCGTTGCCTCGCTGCTGACGTTGCGCGATCAGGGCATCGTGCGGATCATCTATTCGACCGCCGGCAAGGTAACGCCGGACGGGATCAATGTGTTCAGCGTGACGTCGGATTTTGCCGGCCGCTATCCGGAAACGGTGCACGCGGTAACACGCGCCTTCGTACGCGCGGCGCAATGGACCGCCGACGATCGCAATCGCGAGAAGGTTATCGACATCTGGGCCAAGTCGGGCACGCCGCGCAACATCATCGCCGAAGATTTGGTCGGGCCGCTCAAACCGGTCGACCTCCCGATCATCGATGATTTGTTCGTGAGCGGGCTCAAGGTCGGCGTCACGTTCTCTTTGCAGAACAAGCTGATCCGTCAGCCGATCGATGTCAACGCGTGGATCGACCGCACGTACCTCGACGCGGCACTTCAGGATCTGCGGTTGGTCTCGTACTGGCATCCGCGCCCGGCCCCGCCGTCGCTAGCGACGAGGTAGGCGATGGCAACGCGCTTTGCTTCCTTCGTCAAACCGATTGCCGCACAGCCGGGCGTTTGCAGCGTCAAGCGCCCGTCGCTTCGGTGGTGGATCGACCCGCGCACGATCGCGCTCGGACTGTTGCTGCCCGTCACCATCGTCGTCGCTTGGTCGATCGCCGTGCGCCTCGAGATCATGCGACCGCAGATCTTGCCGAGTCCGCTTACCGTCCTCGCCACCGCACGCGATCTGTTCGTGGGCGGCGAGCTGCTTGCCGCGCTCGGGATCAGCTTGGGACGGGTGGTCGTGGGTCTCGCGATCGGTTCGTTGCTCGGTATCCTCGTCGGGATCGCCACCGGTCGCTCGCGCACGATCGACGCCTACTTCGGGCCGACCATACGGGGCATCTGCCAGATTCCCACGATCGCATGGCTGCCGTTCTTCATGATCGTCTTCGGGATCGGCGAGGGGCTGAAGCTGGCGCTCATTGCTAAAGCGAGTTTCTTGCCGCTGTTCGTGAACACGTCGGCGGCGATGCGCGCGGCTCCGGAACGGTTTCACGAAGTCGCGGACGTGCTCGAGCTCGATCGTTGGCAGCGCCTCCGCCTGGTCGTGCTCCCGGCGGCGCTGCCACTCGTCGCGAGCGGTTTTCGAATGGGGCTGAGCAACGCCTGGCACGTCCTCGTCGTGGTGGAAATGGTCGCCGCGGCGGCCGGCGTCGGACACCTGATGGCGTGGAGCCGCACGCTCTTCCAACTCGACGCCGTATTCGTAACGATCGTCGTGATCGGAATTACCGGCTGGGCGATGGACGCAACCATGCGCTTGATCGAGAGTCGTCTCTCGCCCTGGACCGCGAACGCATGACGCAAAATGTTCTACGAACGCGCGTCGATCATCGCGCTTTCGTCGTTCCGGTCGTTCTGCTCGTGCTCTGGGCGATCGCGTCATCGCTGCGTCTCGTCGACCCTCACCTGCTCGTCCCGCCGGCTACGGTCGCCGCGACGCTCGTTCAGATGCTCGGCGGCGCAGACTACTGGAGCGCCGTCGGTTCGAGCCTCGCGCGCGTTTGCGGCGGGTTCGTGCTTGGCGGCGCTGCCGGGCTCGTCGTCGGCGTCGTCCTCGGCGTGAGCCGTATCGCGGAACGGATCGGCGCACCGACGCTGCACGGCGCCCGCTCGGTCGCGTTGTTCGCGTGGATTCCCCTGCTCACGGCATGGTTTGGTGACGGCGAGGTTGCCAAGGTAGCATTGATCGCGCTCGCGGCGTTCTTCCCCGTCGCGCTGAATACCGAGCGAGGCTGCCGTCAGGTTTCGAACGCCCTGCTCGAAGTGGGGCGTGTCCTCGAATTCGATCGCTGGACGACGGTACGCCGCATCATCCTGCCGGCGGCTTCACGCTCCATCGTCACCGGCTTGCAGCTGGGATTGACGACGGCGTGGATCGGAACGATCGGCGCCGAGTATCTCGTCGATCAGGGTACCGGGATCGGCATCGCGCTCTCGAGCGCGCGCATCGACAACCGCATGGATATCATCTTGATCTATATGCTGACCCTCGCCCTCATGGGTCTCGCGCTCAACCTGATCGTGCGGCGGAACGTCGTCGATGATTGAACGCGTTGCCGAACGTGCTTCGGTCGAGATCCGGGACGTCTGGAAATCGTTTGCGGTCGACGGCGCCGAGGTGCGCGCACTGGAAGGCATCTCGTTGACCGTCGCTCCCGGGGAGTTCGTGAGCATCATCGGGCCGAGCGGCTGCGGAAAATCGACCCTGCTCCGTTTGGTGGCGGGCCTCGAGGTTCCCGACCGCGGCGAACTCTGGGTCGATTCGTCACCGGTAACGGGCCCGAGTTTACGGTGCGGGATCGCGTTCCAGGACCACCGCCTGTTCCCGTGGTTGACGGTTGCCGCAAACATCGGACTCGGATTGCTCAAGACGCCGCGTTCGCAGGCTGAGAAGCGCAACGCGATTCAGCGGCTCGTCGACCTCGTCGGCTTGACCGGATTTGAAAATGCCTATCCGCGCCAGCTTTCGGGTGGGATGGCGCAACGCGCGTCGATCGCGCGCAGCCTCGCCGCCGAACCGCAGATTCTGCTGCTCGACGAACCCCTCGGGGCGCTCGATGCGCTGACGCGCGCCCGTATGCAGGCCGAGCTCCTACGCATCTGGGAGCGCGAGAGGGTAACGGTTGCCATGGTGACCCATGATGTCACGGAAGCGGTTCTCCTCTCGGATCGGATCGTCGTGATGGGGCGCCGGCCCGGCCGGGTTCGCGAGGTGCTCACGGTCGACGTGCCGCGCCCCCGTCCCCGCAACGCGTTCAGCCTCGCCACGCTGTCCGCCCAGTTGGCCGAGCTCTTAGAGGGCGACCTTGACAACTAAGCGGCCCCGGTGCTATCCTCGGCCCCGATGATTCACGCGCTCCTGTGTTGTTCGTGTTGTTGTGGCCCGACGTTGCGATGTCGGCTTGGGAGCGCTTGTCCGTAGGTACGCGATCGCGTACGTATGATGGTGAGACCCCGCGCTGACAAGGCGCGGGGTTTTTCTTTTTTCCGAATTTACGACGGCGTGGCCAAGCGGTAAGGCGCGAGACTGCAAATCTCTGATCGTGGGTTCGATTCCCACCGCTGTCTTTTGAACATCTCCCGGAAGGACCCGATGCCTCGCACCCTCGTTGCTACACTCCTCGCAGTGCTCGTCGTCACCGGAACGGTCTCGGCCGCGACGCTCCTCAACGTCTCGTACGATCCGACGCGTGAGTTCTACACCGAGTTCAACGCGCACTTCGCCGCGTATTGGAAGCGCAAGACAGGGCAGGATGTCGAGATCCAGCAGTCCCATGGCAGCTCGGGGGCGCAGGCACGAGCCGTGATCCAAGGCCTCGACGCCGACGTGGTGACGCTTGCGCTCGCCGCCGACATCGACGCGATCGCGGCGCAGACCAAGAGCCTTCCGGCCGACTGGGCCAAGCGTCTGCCCGACAACTCCACGCCGTATACCTCGACGATCGCGTTCCTGGTCCGCAAAGGCAACCCGAAGCACATCCACGATTGGGACGACGTCGCCAAGCCCGGGGTGGGCGTCATCACCCCGAATCCCAAGACGAGCGGCGCAGCGAGGTGGAATTTCCTCGCTGCGTATTCGTATGGGCTCAAGCGCAATCATAACGACGACGCGAAAGCGCGAGCACTCGTCGCGGCGATCTACAAGAACGCGCTCGTCCTCGACACGGCGTCGCGCGCTTCGACGATCACGTTCACCGACCGGGGGCTCGGCGACGTCCTGCTCTCGTGGGAGAACGAGGCGATCCTGGCACAGCGCGAGCACCCCGGACAGTACGACCTGATCGTTCCGTCGGTGAGCATCTTGGCCGAGCCGCCGGTCACCTGGATCGACGCGAACGTTGCCAAGCACGGCACCGAAGCGGTCGCAAAAGCGTACCTCGAGTATCTCTATACCGAAGACGGACAACGCCTGGCATGCAAGTGGGGGTACCGCCCGCGGATGCTCTCCGTCTACGGATCGTGCGGGACGAAGTTCGCGCGCTCCGACCTCACGACGATCGCCAATTTCGGCGGTTGGGATGTGGCCCAAAAACGCTTCTTCGCCGACGGCGGTGTGTTCGATCAGATCTACGGAGTGAAATGATCAGCCGTGAGACGTTTCTGGCCGCCGCGGCCGCGACGGTCACCTTCCCGTTCGCAAACGGAAATCGTGCGGTCGCCAGCTTTCCGCAGAAGCGTCCGCTGATCGTGTTGACGACCCGTCCGGTCCAGCTCGAGACACCGTTCAGCGTGTTCGATGCGGGGGAGGTGACCCCGAACGACGCGTTCTTCGTGCGTTGGCACTTGGCGAACGTTCCGACGAGCGTGGACCCCGCGGCCTTCGAGTTGCACGTCCACGGCAGCGTCGATCGCGAGCTGCGTTTGAGCTTCGACGATCTGCGCACGAAGTTCGAACCGGTGGAGCTGGCCGCGGTCCTCGAGTGCGCCGGCAACAGCCGCGGGTTCGTTACGCCGCGCGTTCCGGGCGGCCAGTGGGGCAACGGTGCGATGGGGAACGCACGCTGGAAAGGCGCGCGCCTGCGCGACATTCTGGCTCAGGCCGGCGTGCTTCCGTCGGCGGTCCAGGTACGCTTCCAGGGCGCGGACCGGCCGGTGCTTCCCACGACGCCGACGTTCGTGAAAGCGCTCGATGTCGCCGTCGCAAACGACCCGACCGTGATCGTGGCCTACGAGATGAACGGCACCGAGCTGCCGTTGCTCAACGGGTTTCCGGTACGCCTCATCGTTCCCGGCTATTTCGGCACCTATTGGGTGAAGATGCTCAACGACATCGAGCTTCTTGACGCTCCCGAGCAAAGCTTCTGGATGAAGACGGCGTATCGCGTTCCCGCGACGCCGAACAACAGCGTGGCGCCGACCGACACCGGGTATGCGACGGTTCCGATCGGGCGCTTGACGGTGCGCTCGTTCATCACCAACCTTGCGCCGGGCGCGACGGTCCGCGCGGGCCGTGTCGGCGTTCGTGGGATCGCGTTCGACGGCGGAAGCGGGATCAGGACGGTCGAGTTCTCGGCCGACGGCGGCACTTCGTGGACGCCCGCGCTGGTGCGCCCGCCGCTGGGCCCGTACAGCTTCCACCGGTGGGAGACGACGTTTTTCGCGCCGCCGGGAGCGTACCGGCTTGCGTCGCGCGCAACCAACAATCTGGGCGAAACGCAGATCGAACGGTGGAATCCGAGCGGCTACGCGCACGACGCGATCGAGACGGTCGCGGTGACCGCGCAATGAAGCGCGCCGGCTTCGCGTTGGCGGTCGCCCTCGTGACGATCGCAGCGGCCCCGCACGCGGTGAAACCCGTCTCGGTGTCGCTCCCCGCGGCTACCGTCGCGTTCAACGACGGACCGAACGTCGAGACGGCGCGGGCATACTGCCTGACGTGCCACTCGGCTGAATACGTTTACATGCAGCCGCCGCTCGCGCGGCCGGCCTGGACCGCCGAAGTCGTCAAGATGCGCAACGCGTACGGCGCATCGATCCCCGATTCGGCGACCGATGCGATCGTCGACTACCTCCTCTCGCAGAATGGGCCGAAGTGACGATCGCGCTCAATCACCTGACAAAACGCTTCGGCAAGGTGACGGCCGTCGACGACGTGACGTTATCGATCCGCACCGGCGCGCTGACCGCCATCGTCGGTCCGTCGGGCTGCGGGAAATCCACACTGTTGCGGCTCTTGGCCGGATTTGAGGAGCCGGACGCGGGCTCCATCATCGTTGACGGCATCGATGTCACGGGGCAGCCGGTCCGCGAGCGGGGCGTCGGCTTCGTCTTTCAGAGTTACGCACTCTTCCCGCACCTCACGGTCGCGCGCAACGTCGCGTTCCCGCTGGAAATCCGCGGCGAACCGCCGGCGCGCGTGCGCGAACGGATCCGCGAGCTCCTCGAGCTGGTGCAGCTTCCGGATCTCGCCGAACGCCGGCCCCACCAGCTCTCGGGCGGCCAGCGGCAACGCGTCGCGCTGGCGCGGGCGCTCGCGGCCGCGCCGCGGTTCTTGTTCCTCGACGAGCCCTTCGCGGCGCTGGACTATCACGTTCGGCGCGATCTGCGCACCCAGCTGCGCGCGCTGCACGAGACCGTTCACGTGACGACATTGCTCGTCACGCACGATGCGGAGGAGGCGATGGAGATCGCCGATGACGTGGTGCTGATGCGTGAGGGACGCATCGAGCAAAGCGGATCGCCGAGCGACGTCTACGACGCTCCCGCATCGCCGTTCGCACTCCACTTCCTCGGGCCGGCGAATGCGATTCCCGACGGCGATGCCGTTCGCTTCGTGCGGCCGCACGAACTGCGCGTGGCCGTCACGGCATTCTCGGGATCGCGTCCGGCCCGCGTAACGCGGGTCATTCATCTCGGTGCGCGTAGGCGCTACGAACTGCTGCTCTCCGGCAACGTTGCCGTAACGGCGGACGTCTCCGGCTCCGAACCTCCATTCGCCGAAGGTGCCGACGTGCACGTCGCAGCGTCGCTCGAGCGTTCCTTTGCGGGATCAGCCGCGCGATGATCCCGGGACGCGGGCTGACGCTCGGGCTCACCCTCTCCATCGTTTCGATCGTCGTGATCGCGCCGGTTGCGGCGCTCGTGCTGAGCGCGGTGGGCATTACCCCCGCGCATGTGCTCGAGGCGGCGTTCTCGGCCCGCGCGTTGGCCGCGTATCGGTTGAGCCTCGTGTGCAGTTTGGGCGCGGCGATGTTCGACGTACTCGTCGGCGTCGCGGTCGCGGCGGTCCTCGTGCGGCATCGCCACGGCCTCGATCGCTGGCTCAACGTGCTCGTCGACATTCCGTTTGCCATTCCGACGTCCGTTGCGGGGATCGCTCTGGCGACGCTCTACGGGCCCAACGGGTGGCTCGGTGCGTGGCTGGCCGAACACGGAATCCCGGTCGCGTACACGCCGCTCGGAATCGCGGTTGCGCTGGCGTTCGTCGGGCTTCCGTTCGTCGTGCGGACGGTCGAGCCGGTGCTGGCGCTCTTGCCGCGCGACGTTCACGAAGCGGCCGCCTCGCTCGGGGCGCACCCGTTCACGGTGACTTGGCGCATCACGTTGCCGCTGCTCTTCCCGGCGATCCTCACCGGTTTCGCCCTGGCGTTCGGACGTATGCTCGGCGAATACGGTTCGGTGATCTTCATCGCCGGCAACCTGCCGTTGCGCACCGAGATTCCGCCGTTGCTGATCGTGACGCGACTCGAGGAATACGACTACACGGGCGCCGCGGCGATCGCGCTGGTTTCGCTCGCGGCCTCGTTCCTGATCCTCCTCGCGATCAACGCGCTGCAGCGACGGCTGAGCACGGCCCGAGCCATCGCCTGATGACCGCCATCGAACTACGTACGGCACGGACGGCAGACCGCGTGGGGCGCGCGAACAATCGGCGATCGGTCACCGGAACCTGGACCGCATTCGGGGCGGTTACGCTCGTCCTATTGCTCATGGTCGGTCTTCCATTGGCCTCGATTCTCGCGGAAGCGACGCGGGCCGGATTGCCGGCGGCATTGGCCACGTTTGCCGATCCGTATGCGCGCAGTGCGATCGCGCTGACCGCGTGGGTCACGCTGGTCGTGATCGCGGCGAACACGGCCTTCGGGATCCTCGCCGGTTGGACGATGACCATGTACCGCTTTCCGGGGAAAGCGGCGCTGCTCACCGTCATCGATCTGCCGCTGACGATGTCCCCGGTCGTCGCCGGTCTGGCGGTGCTGTTGTGTTTCGGCGAGCGTGCACCGGTGGGCGCCTGGTTTGCCGCGCACGGCGTACAGATCGCCTTCGCCCCGACGGGCATCGTCATCGCGACGATCCTCGTGACGTTTCCCTACGTCGCGCGCCAGACGATCGCGTTGATGTCGGAAACCGGCCGCGATCTCGAAGAAGCCGCGCTGAGCCTCGGGGCCACGGCCTGGCAGGCCTTCATATGCGTGACCCTGCCACGCGCGCGCTGGGCGATCGTCAACGGATTGCTGCTGTGCAACGCGCGCGCGCTCGGCGAATTCGGTGCGGTGTCGGTCATTTCCGGACACATCCGCGGCCTCACCGATACGATTCCCCTGCACATCGAGGTCCTCTACAACGAGAACAACCTCGTGGGC
>Ga0181536_10002032_pt1 | contig 23361 bp, 17 predicted proteins | sample PEATcosm2014_Bin_41_FD_121105 | JGI IMG/M metagenome (GOLD analysis project Ga0181536, IMG submission 121105) | Peatland microbial communities from MTU Mesocosm Facility, Houghton, MI, USA - PEATcosm2014_Bin17_60_metaG | ecosystem: Environmental > Terrestrial > Soil > Wetlands > Peat | place...
AAAGCCGCGGTCGGCTTCATCGCCGGTTGGGGCTTGCTGCAGCGGGAGGGTTGGGCACGAATCGTTGCTCTGGTCGTGGGCTTTGTGGCGCTGCTCAACGTTCCGATCGGTACTGCACTCGGCATCTACACGCTCTGGGTGCTGCTGCCCAGGGAATCCGATGACGACTACAAGGCGCTGGCGCAGACCGCGTAGCACAAAGGCATTTTCTACGCGCGAGGCATCCACGGTTGCGGTTGTGCTGGCCTAAGAGCTGGCCTGAAATGCCGACGTTCAGAAGTTCGGGAAATAGTCCTCACAAAATTAAGCGCCACAAAATGGAGCACTGCCGCGCGAGCGCGTGCGTTACGTTCGGGTCCCGGTGTGATTGCAGGAATCGGAGACGGGTTTTAGAATCGAAAGCAAGCCGACGTAGCTCAGTTGGTAGAGCAGCCGATTCGTAATCGGCAGGTCATCAGTTCAAGTCTGATCGTCGGCTCCATCTTTTCAAATACTTGCAGTCTGGTTCTCACTGCACCCTCACCTCACTGTGACGTGGATTGTGACGTGAGTTGCGCAGATCGATGGCTTTGCGGATCGAATCCAGTACCGGATGCTGGTACCGCATCGATGTACGCACATCGGTGTGACCCATGACTTTCATCACCATTGCCAGGTTGCCGGTGGCTTCATACGCTGCCGTGCCAAACGTGTGGCGGGCACAGTACAGCACCAGAGAGCGAGGCAACTCGGCCTTGCTGCGGGCTTCCCGGAACTGCTTGGCCACCGTTGTCAGATGGCCTAGCTGAGTTTTGGGCTCGGCTTCCACTCCGTGATCTCGTGTCCGCGGTCAGATTTCATCGTCGCACGACTGAGAATACACGCCGGGCTTCAGGCCGACTCACTAGCTCAGGAAGAAGAAGAAGCGGGCGCGGCCCCTGACGGTTTTCAGAGCTACAGCGCTGAAGGCTACAGAGTTTTGGTGCCAGCGCCATTCAGCGTCGAGGGGCGCGACAACGAAGGCGTTTTGCTAGTAACGGAGGACGTCACGGGCATCACGACCAAGGTGTACGCCGCTAACGCGATTGCCATCAACGGCCAGCTCAGCGAGGTCGAGTTCCAGGAGCTGGCGCGGCGGTTCTGGGAGCCCCACGGCACGATCGCCTGTGGGAAAGCAAAAACCGGTGTAGCGGGACACCTATGCACCGTCCACAGCGCGCTTTACGGAATAGAGGAGTTCAACGGACGCGCCCGTTTCGTCGAGGGCGAGCACCGGATTGTTCCGGTTGTTTGCTTCTCAATTCCACTCAAGGGGAAAGATCTCGACTATTCCAACCATCCACGCAGCAAGGAAGAATGGGCCGATCTGCAGGCGGAAGGCAAGAGAAGCGTGGAGCGTAACGAGGCGTGGTATGCGAGCAATCAGCTCTGCGATACCGTGCTCGATTCGATTCGGTTGAAGGAAGAATATGGCCGCCCGCTGGCCACACTTCGGACGCAGGGAGAGAAAGCTCCTGCGATGCACCGCACGGAAGTTGCTGGCCACGGAACATCGTTGGGTGACGTCGCGCGTCAGGCAAAAAAGGAAGCTGCGCAAAAGGAGAAAGCCCATGTCACGGTCGAAGCGGAGGACACCATCAACGCTGCGCCGCCGGGCTTCCGTGTTCACACCAGCACGCACTGCGGCAACGTGTGCTGGCAGGAATCGTTCTACCTGCCGGAGAAGGCGCGGCAAGTCAAGGGCGGAAATTCCGAAAACGTCTACGTGACCATGCTCGACGGCGACACCTCGGTCGTAATCTACTTTGGCCAAACCAATGTTACCAACGGTTACAGCGAATACGGGATGGCGCAAGGCGTGGCCCAGGGATGGGTCCACGCCCGGATCGATGCGACCGCAAAAGCGATCCACCTCACTCGCACGGTGAACGGGCACGAAGCGGCAGCGACACGCACGAGGCTGACTGCGAACATGAAGGTTTGGACTGAGGAAGACGTGACTGTGGCGGGGGATGACATCAATTTCAGCATCGGGTGCATCGTCCGCGAGGACCGCTTCGCCGACGCGGAGTCGCTGTGCTCGACGGCGTGGGAATCATGGCGAATTCATCGCTAAGAGAGGCGGCAAACGGAATGACGTACAAACCGCGGTGTCTCTTGCTCGGAGCGTTCTGCATCGTGGGGCTTCTCTTGACGTCGGGATGGGCGCAAACCGAGCCACCCTCAGATTCCTTGGGAGACGTGGCGAAAAAAACACGCGCCGAGAAAGCATCGAAGGATCGCGTCAGCGCCCGCAAGGTGCTGGACGATGACAATGCGCCGAGTGCCAATTGGGTGAAACGCACAACCAGCTTTTGGGCAACCAATCCGCCCGCGACGCTCACCGTGCTGGTTCCCGCTACGAACCGTCAGGCGGAGAACTACAACGTCGAGATCCCGCTCGAACACAGCAGCACTATGTATGTGCTGTTTGGGGAGACCATCTGGAGCGACGACTGCTTCTGCGCGGCCGAGGAGTATTTGAAGATGTTCGTGGGACGAAGCCGCTTTAGCGGATCAACCTTGAAGGTCGGCGCAGTGGAGGAGACATCCGTTGGGAGCCAGCCTGCAATACTGATGCGCCTTGTATTCGATTTTCGCGGCATTCATCATAAAGGCATAGCGCTATTTGTGAGCGCGCCCGAACAAATCCTGAGCGTGGGTTGCATGTACCGCGAAGTGGACAGGGAGAAAGCGGAGCCGATATGCGCGCAGATCGTTAACTCGGCCGAGGCGGCGCTTCCGGCGAAGTACAGGTTGATGAAGGAACCTGACACTGAGCGATGAGAAACGGGACGATGCAACTCGTTCTAGTCCTCTTGCTTGTGCTCGGATGCGGCATGGCGCAGAGCCCGTCCGAAGAAACTTCCCTAGCCGACCTGGCTAAGAAGACGCGCGCCATGAAGGCGTCGAAAGACCACGTTAGCGCCCGCAAGGTGCTAAACAACGAGAACGCGCCAAGCGCAAACTGTGTGAAACGCACGACCGGTTTTTGGGCAACAATTCCGCCCGCGAAACTCACCGTTGTTGTCCCGGTAGTGAACCACACGGGGTATGGCAGCATCGAAATTCCGCTCGAACATAACAGTGTCTTTATACGGTTCGGGGAGCCGATCTGGAGCACGAGCTTTGCTGACGCGACCCAGCAATACTTGGGCATGCTCTTAACAAATTACTTTCGCGGCGCAGTCTTGAAGCTCGGCGCGGTGGAGAATACATCCGTTGGCAGCCAGCGTGCCATGCTTGTGCATTTTAGCTTCGATTTTCGTGGCATTGGCATTCTCCACAAGGGCATGGCGCTACTGGTGAGCGCTCCCGAGCAGGTGCTGAGCGTGGGATGCATGTACCGCAGCACGGATTGGGAACAAGCTGAGCCCATTTGTGAAGAAGCAATCAACTCCGCTGAAGTGGAAATTCCAACGGAGTACAAATCTGTCAATAAGCCGTACTGAGCCATGTCGATAAATAGGGCAAAACTCGCGCCGATCTGCTTGTTGTTGGCCTTGTCCCGCCTAACCATTGCCCAGGCGCCTGCAGACACATCTCTGACCGCCCTCTTCACGACTGGTGTTGAACTTCGCTATGAGGTCGAGACCAGTACTACTTACTCTGCCGATGTAATGGAAGGCTACAGGACGACGCCTCCGGTCGAGCCGTGCCAGTATGCGCTGTATGCAGTCTTGGCCCTCACACCCGGTACGGCCGATGCCGACGGCAACATTCCTGTGAAAGCCATATATCGCGACGTCAAAGCGACTTCCTGGACCTGCACGCGGTTTGATCGCGCAGTGGTAGACAAGAGCCTGCGCGACCTCGCCGCTTACCCGGTCGTGTATCAAGTCGGCCCCCACGGCGAGGCCGGATTCCAGCGCAACAGCCGCGATCGTTTCACTTACCGGTCCGCTGCCGATCTGCTCAGCAAGATTGCGCTCGACTTGCTCCAGACTCGCCTCGCCGACAAGTTGGTCGCCGTTGGCAGTTCATGGAGGCCGCACGGCCAGTTCACTTATTGGAAAGACTCTATGCTCAGCGGACTCGATTTGAGCGCCGCTACCATGCGTTGGAAGAGCACACCGAAGATCGCCGGGCGTGATTGCGCCTGGATCGCATCGAAGTACGTTTTTGCCCCGACAGAAAGCCCTGCCAGCCCCATCACGGCCAACGGTATTGTGTGGCAGCAGCCCACCAGCGTTGTGGCCGGCCTGCTCGATGTCTCGCTGCTCTACGATCTTCAGGATCGCCACATCGCATGGCTGAAGCGCTCTTACACGGTAGAGAACCACGTCAGCGTTCGTCCCGATGAGGAGGAAGATCCGGAAGTCCTGACGATTCGCTGGGTGGAAGAGGGCAAAGCGCGCTTCATCGCTGAAAAGGAATCCGCGGAATGGATGGCTGCGCTCAAGGCCTTCGAGTCCAATCCGGAACCCGGCTCAGCAGTCGCCCGGGTCGGTTCGGGAACCGCGGCGGCCAGGAAGAAACCCACCGAGATCAACGCCGCCGTTATACCCCCACAACTTGACGGAGCCAACTGCGGGAACATCAAATTCGGCCAGGGCATCGCTTCACCCGGAATATTTGGTTCACTTGATCAGTTGTCCGGCCAGTCAGAGAGAGCTACTTGGTCGCCGAGTGGGATCTGCACAAGCTGTAGTCAATACGGGTGTATTGAAAGCCTGGAGGGTCCCTGTACTGCCGATGAAAGAGCAGCGGCGGATTGCGGAGGTGCTAGATCGGGCGGCGGCATTGCGGGCAAAGCGCCGCGCCGCCCTCGCCCAACTCGACACCCTCGCCCAATCTATCTTTCTCGATCTATTCGGCGAACCCGAACATTTCGAAATCGCGGCGCTCAGAGAAGTTGCAGGACTTAAGCGAGGCCCTTTCGGCGGTGCCCTGAAAAAGGAAATCTTCCTGACTCACGGCTATAAAGTCTACGAGCAGAGAAACGCGATTCAGGACGACTTTGTGATCGGCCGGTACTTCATCAGCGATAGTAAGTATCGTGAAATGGAAGATTTCGCGGTCTTAGCGGAGGACCTGATTGTCAGTTGTTCCGGCACGTTAGGGAAAGTTGCGATCGTACCGGAGAGAGCACAGCCGGGGGTAATCAATCAAGCTCTGCTGAGAATTCGCAGCACCGGCAACGTTACACCCCTCTACCTAAAATATGCATTGGAGTCGGCTGAAACGCAAAAGAAATTGACTGGCATGTCCCACGGCACCGGCCTGCAGAACTTTCCCCCAATGAGCGAGATCAGATCCTTGCGCATCGAGGTACCTCCTTTCCCTTTACAACGCGACTTCGGTCGCCACGTCGCCGCTGTGGAGGCACTGAAAGCTTCGCATCGCTCCTCGCTCGCCGAACTGGAAGGTCTTTTCGCTGTCCTCCAGTACCGCGCTTTCCGAGGAGAACTGTAATGTCTTCGAAGGAGACGAGCAGACGACCTCGAATTTTCCAAATTTCAGCAGAAGCGGATAGACTCCACGGCCCATTAACATCTGTTTGTGAGCCACTCTGAAGCGCTGGTTTCGATCCTTCAGGAATCAAGTGGTTGGGCAGATGCCAATGGCGAGGGTTTTTGGGCAAGTCCAATTGTCTAATTCGTCTATTCGTCTGCGAAAAGCGCAGATCCTAGCTTTAGAGCTCCAGATCCATCGATCCATTTGCGGATTGACGGATTGACGTGTGAATCTCTGCATCTTATCAAGTGGGTGAAGGGAGATCGGCTCGGTTTTCGTTTTCTATTAGTGAAGAGGGCTTTTTATTAAGCCTACGGACAGGGGCAGCAGCGTCCCGATTTCTAAAACCCTTGGCGGCCATGCCTGATTCGATCCCGGGGACTGGCGTTCACCGGCTGCCTTCAAGACAGTACTGGATGTAGGCGGCACAGTCCTTCCCAGGTCGAGTTTAAATGGCCGTTCTAGGATTGCACCCGCTAAGGAAGGAACATAACACATCTGGAGGTGAATATGGATCCGGATTTGATTGGCATAGTTGTGTTCGTAGTCGTGTTTGCAGTGATCTTTGGTGCTATTCGCATTTCTGTTCGGGCCGCCCGAGTGGCGCAAGAGAATTGGAGGATTTATCTGGCAAACCTTGAACAGCAACTAATCGCCTACGAAAAGCTATCTAAACCACAGCAGTCACCGCAACAGGGAAATCTCGCCCAAATGCTCTCGGACATGAATCAGCGATTCCAAGGGCTTAACCCCACACAACAGAGGGGACATGAACTGTACGTGGCACAATTGAATCGCATGGGAGCTCGTGCCGGTGTCCATATACGTCGCTAAGGTTGCAGGAGATGGCATGACAGGGGCGGGTTGTCTTCATCGGCGTCGCCAAGTCGGGCGATCTGCAGAAAGCTCAAGGATGCTGCGGCCGGCGCAACGCGCATGCATGAGTGGGCATTGTGGCAGGGGATGTCAGATATAACCTAATGCGAAGTTCATTACCGACGAAGGTGGACAGAAGGTGCAGCCAGATGGCCGATGGGGCTCACGAGATCTGCAACGGGGCTAGAGTCTGTCCCTAACGAAAATCCTGTGCGGCGCCCCAGCGGGCGTCCGTTATCCGAGAGAGGGAGAGCCAAGGTCTTTAAGGTAGCTAGGGACTTTGAGGGGGCTTATGGAGGCGGTGTCCGCCGCCTCAGTGAGTCGTGAGGAACTAAAATGGATCCCAAACTCATCGCCATTTCAGCGCGTAGTATCGAACGCATCGTCGCCGTTTTGCTCGGCGGGTTGGCCCTCTACTACGGATTCCGCTTGTTTCTGGTGGTTCCGTTCGAAACTCACAGCGACGGCCAGATTCAGTTGCCCGGCATGTCAGTCGTTCTATCGAAAGCTGGCCCGGGACTGTTCTTCGCGGCTTTCGGTGCCGTCGTCATCGTTACATCGCTCATGCAATCCGTTACCGTCGGGCGTAGCGGCGAACCAAATGGTGGCGCTACATATCAGGGCGCGGCTGAAGGGCCGGTGCCGGTTGTCGAAGCGCGGCAAACGGCGGCACAAACGAAACCCACAGAGCAGGAATTGGCACGCGTTCGCCTTGCCATACAGACTCTTAACTGCCTTCAGCGCGTATCTAGGGCTTCCCCGAAATCACTTTCCCCTCTCGATTCCGAAGTGGCCGTCCGAGACGCAAAACTCGCACTCCTCCACAGCGTCTGGGATGCCAGCGCTTGGGGCGAGTTTGATGCTTTCAAACAGTGGGCCATGGGGCGTTCCTCGACCACAACAAGCTCGGCCAAAGAGATTTTTGAGACGTCGCGGGCCGACTGTCCGCAATGAGGAGGTTACCTATGCGTTGGCCACCGCAATTCGCTTTCTTGATGCTCATGTCCGCTGCAGTTAGCGCGCAAGACGTGTCTCTCTTGTATTCCGAGAGCGATCTGCAACAAATCGGAAATCGGTACACCCCGAACCTACGGGGAATGTGGGATGAGGACTTCCTGTCCCGGCTTACAATCACGGAGCGACTGCGGGCAGGAGCCGTCTCTCTATCCCTTCCCCTGGTGGGTGCGAACCGCTACCCGCTTGACTTCTACTCGGACCCCGCCCGGCGCCAGGTCTTCCTGCCGATGGCGTCCGTAAAGTTCATCGACGATATCTCGTTGGCGTTTGCTTATTACCAGAGAATGGGCTGCGATGTGGGCTTGGTCTCTGACTACGTCGCCGTCTTGCGCTTTCGTCCTCAGCAGGCAAAGGGGTCGCCCCTTGATACGCTCGGAGTGCCACGCACCGCTATCAACGACCCGATCGTGGACGACGTCTCGCAGAAGATTCTCAAGTCAATCATCTTCTTTGTGGCTGCCCACGAATACGCCCATGTGATGTACCAGCACAAAAACTACAACGAAATAAGCGCGAGGCAGGCGCAACAACAGGAGATCGAGGCGGACGCGTTCGCCTTGGAAATCATGCGTCGAATCGGCATGCCGCCGTCGGCCTTGACTGTTTTCTTCCTGACCGCTTCCCGCCTCGAGGTTAGCCCGGGCGACTTCAACTCACCCGTCGAGTACGAAAACTATATTCGGCAGCGGGCCACTCATCCCGTGAGCGCTTTGCGGATTCTCAACCTCGCACAAGGCATAGAGGACCACATCGAAGCATTCACGGTTCTGCAAACCGACCCGGTGTCATGGAAAAGCAAACTCCAGACACAGGTTTCGGAACTGCGCCAGATCGGCAAGACTCTGGATGACCGCAGCATGCGGTCTTTCCTTGCACAGAGGGCGCAGACGGTCGATATTGCGTCGTTTCGACGGGCCTGCGGGCGTTAACCGCGCACCAATGCGCCGAGGTCCTTTCATGATTCAAGGATTCAAGGTAGTGGCCGCACTGCCGTTTCTCCCAGTGAAGAACTGATTCATTGCGGCCACTGCCTCCAACGCCCAGCAGTTGACTTTCAGGCTGCTATCCTGCGATTCCTGAGCCTGAGGTTGACCAGCGATGCAGAAACGCGCTTGTGGGAGATCGGCACGGGAAGCTCTGCCAACCAATGCGTCAGAGCGGCGAAAAGTCTCTCGTGTTTCTCTCGTGTTAGCTCACGACTCAACGGCGGCCCGCACGAATACTGGAAAGATACGAAAATCAAAATCTCGTGTGCGGCGGGAACCCAGGGGTTTTGGCGTATCGCGTGGTTGAAAGAATCACGAAGCAACTCCAGTTCGGGTGAAACTGTGCCTTTGTTTGGGAATTAGCGGGAACAGTGCCTGGAGGCCGGAGTTTCAAATCGTGGAATTGCAGCAATATTTGCAGCAATGAGGTGGTGGCATTCTCGGCCGAGCTCTGATTGACTAGATTGCCTTTCGGCGGCAGTCGTCGTATCCATTTTCATCCTTTTTCGAGTCCCTGTTGGCAAGGAACAAGGACGAGTTCTTCGTCCACTTCTCCGACCTCCAGTCGGAGGAAAAATACCCCAATCGCCGAGGAACAAAGTCTACGACCCGTGTCCAACCCGCGTTCGACAGCAGCGGGATTGAATAGTTTTTCGGCACAGAGATACACACGCTAACCCTTCTTTTGCGCTTTCCGCCACTTTGCCCAAGGTGCTTTCAGGGCAGCGACAATGCGTGCCCTACCTGCCGCAGACGTTCTCCCCTTTGGCTTCGGTCCGAGCTCCTTACCTCTGTTCTGAATGACCCTTGAAGGCAGCCAGCATGAACCGAAGTAGGTGCGTCAACCTTGAGATCGGCGAGGCTGCGAACCTCTGGGCCTGCCAAAGGGAATTATGTTTGTTGGATGTGTCATCCCTATCGCATCCAAGAAGTGATTCTTGGAGACTATGGCAATATCGTCATCAGGAGTCGCCTCAAGCATTTTGCGAAATTCGAACATGTACCAGAATAGCGTTCCCGAGTGCATGAGTCGACGCATTTCCTGAAAGAGTAGAACTTTCAGGACTAGCGCAAGACTCGTCACCACCAGTAAGAGCCACTCCTTCTGAAGGCTTCCATAGGAAACCTGAATCGCAGCATATGCGTAGAGGGCAGCAATAAGGTAAGGATTTGAGTTCAAAAAGCCACTCTCAAGTCGTCCTACAAATAGAGCTAGCACAATTGCGGACAGCAGGCCCTCAAACCAATGCAGCGGTTCCAACGTACTCAACGGCTTCCCTACGAAAAACACTGCTGAGAGACCTAGTAGCCCGACTGGCACGAGTGTAAAGAATGTCATTTGCGGAAATTCAAATTGTTGGGACGGAGTGGTTCGCCTTGAAAGTACCAAATAACAAAGAAAAAATGCCCCTGCCGTAAGCATGTTGAACAGGTCGGCGAGAATAGAATACGCATTCACGACCTTGATTTGAGTAGGGGGGTGAAGTGCCCAGTTGAAGTACAGCCCAAACCAAACAAACCACAATCCAACCCAACATAGCCAAAACTGCCTTGATGAATCCCAGACGTTTCTTAGACGCGCCTTCCGCTCGTCAATGGCGATTCCGGCAAACATTCGGTTCACAAGCGGGGTATCATCTTCGACCCACTCATCCGGGCGCGTATTCGGGAGAGACCGCAAGACGAACCCGATCAGGCACAAAATAGTGAATGTCTGAAACCAAACCTCCACGTCAATAACCAGCGGCATAGAAAGAGGCTTGATGGGAATCTTGTCCCGAACACTCGGACTGTTGTAAACGGCTAACATTACCGTAATTGGGGCATTAAGAGCTGCAGACAACCGAAGAATCCGGAGGATCAAGTCAGTCCGGTCTTTCGGTTGTTTGAACCCTCCGTTGTTCGTGATGTTTGCTGTGACCATTGCCAACCTCCCTACTGTCAACACCTGTATCGCCAAATCTCAAGATCTTTGAACCTTTTTTGCTCCGTATTGTCGTGGTTCCATCGAGATCGTGCCTCTCAAGACCGGGTCGTCCTGTTGCTAGCAAACTGCTCCGCGATTCCTACAAGAAAATCACCTACAAGAAAATCATTGACATTTTTAACTGGTGGGAATATTTTGAACGCCATCGGCGATCGGAAGAGTGGGGCTTAGACTTAGGCTCCGCATCCGAGGGGGCTTCTACTCGCCGACTTCCCAAAAGACTGGCAAGAATTTGCGACTGCGAAGTTGCACTCGTCGAATGCAACGGCTGCCGGATGAATGCAGTGCATTTGACCCTTGTGGCTAAGCAACAGGGCTACCTACAGTGGTCTGTCGATCACCTGCGGTAGAGCCGTCATCGCTGTCCGCAACTAAGTCGCATACGGCAGAAGAATGGAGGCAAGCCGGTCAGCGAGGTGCGCTCGGCGATTGTGTAAAGTAATCAACCCGTCCTGCACAGCACGTTAGCAAGTTGTCGAGGGAGTGGAAGAGTTACTAGAGTTGACTACGAACTGGCATTGTGGCATTTGGAGAACTTCTATGCTGAGGTTGATGCGTTTGCTGCTGTTAGCCGTGGGCACGCTCGGTTATTTTCAGGGGACGCAGCAGCTCGGCCTCGCGTTTGCGATGTCCGGTCAAGCCGGCGCGAACACCGACCAGGGCGGTCAAAAGGATGCGCAAGCGCAAGCTGCTGACAAGAAAAAGCCCGATAAGCCCGCCGCGGATAATAAGAAAACAGCGCCTCCGGCGAAAGGGTCCGACAGTCCGCCGAGTTACCTCTGGGAAGAGAAGTCCATCGCTCCCTCGAATAATGCCGCAGAGATTGAGAAGCTGATCGGCAACCCCAAGCCCTTTAAAGTGAAGGCGCGAGACGCGCGCACGCTACTGATTTACAGCCCCAACATTACACTCACTCCTGCTGATCAGAAGGTGCTACACCGAATCTATGCCAACATTGCAAAGCTCAAAGACCCGCCGAACACGACAGAGGAAATCGAAATTCCACACTACCGCGCGCTGGGCGACCTTGAAGCCAGAGCAAAGAAGCTCAACTATCCAGGCATCACAGTGGCGGCGGCGGGCGACAATAAGCTCCGAATCAATCGGGCAAGCTCGGTCACGGACTCGGAATACCAGGAGTTCAAAAGCGACCTGATGGCCATGGGATCGCGACTTAGCGCTGTTACCCCGACTACGCAGCTTTACTACATTGGCGCGACTGATGCGGCCGCTGCGCTTGGGGCCGGAAAGTCGGACAAGAGCTCTGGGGATAAAGAAAAATCGGGGAGCGGCTCGTCCACCACCGTCACCGTGGATACAAGCGCGACCCAAACCGTGAACAGCGCTCCCTGTCCGAAGCCGAAAGCGAAAGCTGCGTCTGCGGACAAAGGCACTGCGGACAACGGTGTGGCGGATAGTGCAGATTCCGGCAGCGCCGACGCAACGGACGCTGCCGGTTGCGATACGACCGGTGCTAGCGCGAAGAGTGGTGACGATAGCAGCGCGAAGAAGCCTTCGGTTACGATCTCGACTCTCAGTCCGGATCTGCTGGTCTTTGGCGTGGATCATCCGGGCGACGACGCTCAAATTGCCGAGAAGAAACGGATTCTGGCCGCGCTGGATTTCCCCCGGCCCGAAGTCATCATCAACACCTTCAGCTTTCAGACGAGCGCATCGCAATCCAAGGTCCTTACCGACGAGAATCGGCGACTGCAAGTCGCGGTCGGGCGCTACAACGACGGAATACAAATGGCCCTGAATCGCACATGGTATTACCTGCAGGGCAAATCAGCTGATTCCTCGTTCTTCGATACAGATTTCCTGGACTATCTGAGAATGCGCTTTGTCGCCGACAAGGCCGAACTGGAGAAGACCGAACAGCAGAAGTCCGAGCCCGAGAAGCCCGAGCCCGACAAGTCGCAATCCGACAAAGGAACGGAACAGCATCCCGATCATCCCGACAAACCTTCGGGAGCGCTTCGACTGTCAAAGGAGACGCGAAATCGACTCGGCCTTTGCCCGGCCGATCAATACTGTCTTGGCTACAGTTCTCTGTTCAAACCCATACGTCCAAACCTTACCGACATGCTCCTGGCCGTAATCTCGTCTAAGGATCCGGCGAACGAGATACGGTTCGCGCTTGAAAAAATGGAAAATAAAAAGGAGATCAATAACATTCGCGATGCGGAGGTAGGCAAAGCACTGTTCAAACATTGCGATTACGATTGTGAGCAAAAGCCAGTCGATTTTCCGCCAGTGTGCGATCAGAGGGACGTATTTATATTGCGAAAGGCCACCGCCATCGAGCAGGAGGAACTGGACAAAAGGCGTCAGGCGGGCGCTCGGAACAGCAGTGCTGCAGCCGACTATGTGGCACCCCAAATCATGCCGCTCTATTGTTTCAGGGAAGAGATCGAATCCGCTTTCCCTGAGAAATCAGGCAGTAACAATGCGACAAGGCTGTTGCGATCAACGCTGGCGAATTTTCTGTTTCAGTACAAGATGTCGCAACAGTATCCGCACGACTTTTCAGCTTACCAGTTGAATCAGAGCGCGCAGGCCCTGAATTCACGGCTGAACCCGCTGATTGTTGCGTTTAACCGCGATTTGGCCGCCGCGCTTCGGCCCCTCGAGGACATCGCCGATGTCACTGGATGTGGCTATAAACAATGCGACTCCGGGAAAAATGGGTTCTGGTTCTGGCAAGGACACGACACACGGTTCGTGAACAACGGCATCATCACTGTTCGCACGGTGAGCGGCAAGGAGACCATCGTTGACACGGTAACGCAGAACTTCTTCGACGCCACCGAGCCGCCCTCCATTACCGATTTGATCAACTCCGTGGGTCAGGCGGAATCGAACGTCCCAAAAGTTCTGAAGACCAACCTTACCGCCAACGAAGCTGCCAGCATCATCGGAGCGTTGAATTCGGTGAAGCCGGCGACGGCCAAGGTGGGACGCGAATTCAAGATCGACATTACGCCCCATAGTCTGAGCGGGGCATCGGCTGCAGAGCTAGACCTGAAGATGGTGACCGGTGACCAGGCCGACCCGACGCGCTATTCCAATGGAAAGTCGGATCCGGACAACCTGTCGCGTGTAGCGCAGCAGACTACTAACACCAAGGTGCGCCTGGAATCGATCAAGCTGTTCGAGATCTCCTCGTTCTCGGCAACCTTACAGCGTTCGCGCAAGAACGTACCGATTATTCCGCCGGGATTTGAGATTCCATACATCGGCTCGGTGCTTAGCTTTCCAGTAGCGGGCGGAAAGCAATTCCACCGCTCGACCGCGGTAATGAGCGCGGTGGTGGTTCCTACCGCGGCCGACCTGGCCAGTGGGCTGGAATTCACTCATGACCGTCTGCTGGTGACGCCGACGAAGTCGACAGCATCCGCGATTTGTGTCGATGAAAAAGAAAAGGCAATCGCGTGCGTTGCCAAATCGGCATACTCGCCGGACGATCTGCGAGCACCGATCTGGGAGTACAACCGCCTGAAAGCGGAGTGCTTCGGAACGGGCAGCATCGGCGAAGACTGCCGCCCGCTGAGGTTTGGGAAATTACTGGAGCAATAGCCGTAAGGAATGGCCAGCCATCATGGGTGACGGTAGCGGAAAAGAGACTCTTCAGTCGCGCCTTCGCAAGGACGACAAAGAGCTGTGGTCGATCATCAAAGAACTCGCCGACACGCCCGAACTTGACCGCCGCCGCATTCTTCGCGTGCACGCGGAAGCGGGTTTCGATCAGGAACGGGAGGCCGAGTCGATCCAGCAGCGGAGTAGATTCGACGCTGCACTCGGCGCCCTTACGGTGCTTGAGATCGCCTACCAGGTCAAAATCGTCACCCAGGCGGAGCAGCCGGCGCCGGAGCTCGAGGATCTAACAAAGCTCTTTGCATCACAAGCAGTATTGCGGTATGTCAATGCTTACCTGTATTTTGGTATACGGTTCTTAGCGGGCCGCGTTGCTGCTCCCGATTGGATGACTGCCGCCACTCCGCCTCAGCCGGCTACCCGCGACTCGAATGACCGGCCATTGTGTCTCACAACTCCGCCCGATCCCGTGGCTCCCACTTCGATCGATGCGGGGTTCACGTCATTGTTTGACTTGGCGAAGAGCACTGACTGCTTCCAGACCTCCACTGCTGCTCAATCCCCCGAAGCGAAAGCTCTCAACTTTCTCGATGACTTCGTCACCGACTCCGAGGAACCGGATCAGTTTGAGTTGTGGCTCCAGGGGCTGCGGCCCGAAACAGACCCTAAGACGGCCGAACGCTTCTCAGATCTGAGCCTTGGCCTTCAAAATTGGGCGCTCGCTCGTAGCAAGCTTTATATGTCCCTGGAGCCTCCTTCTTCAACTCCACCGGCTGCTGCCGACGGTGTACAACCACTCAACGAAGAAGCCAGCGAGAAGAGAAAGAGACCGGTCGGAGGCTGGATCGTAACCAACCCACTCGCGGCCCGCTTCGGATTAGCAGATGTGTACTGGATCGCGCGCCTACTGAGGGCGGATGTCTCAGCGAATGCCTCGGTGACGTATACCCGCGCCAACTGGCTCCATCTACTTCGTGTTCAAGTCAGCTTAAGAGAAGACGCTGAGCTATACGAGTCGTTGCGGAAAGCTGAAGAAGTTCTCCGATCCGTGTTCGATTTCGTGTGTGACTTGGTGCAGAACGCCGTCGAACTGACCGACGAAAAAGAACTGTTAGCTTATCAACCCGAGCTCCGCATCAGTTTTCCCCCGCAAACAGTCAAGTGGCGTAAGGCGTTCGATGAAGAACTGGTTGAGATCGATCAGCAGCGCCATCGCCGTCTTTTTAAGAAATCGTCGTTGCCGGGCGACGGAGCCCCTCCGCCCAACGGACCCACGGACGACGATCGGAATAGCGGCGACGGTTGGATGCAGAGACTCAGAACCGGCAAGCAACCCTCCAATTTGATTGGCCTCGCTTTCTCGGGCGGTGGTATCCGCAGCGCCACCTTCAATCTTGGTGTGCTGCAAGGTCTCCAGGAATTCGATTTGTTGCGCCAGCTCGATTTCCTGTCCACCGTTTCGGGGGGCGGTTTTATCGGATCGTGGCTCGTCGCCAACGTTTGCCGCACCAAGCACTGGCTGGGGCGGCTGACAAATTGGGACCACTCGATTGCCCATCTTCGGCGCTATTCCAATTATCTTGCGCCGCGCACTGGTGTGATGAGCGCCGATACCTGGAGCATGTGGACCAGTTGGGCGCGCAATGCGTTCCTGATTCAACTCACTGGAGTCGCGTGGTTGTTCGCGCTGTTGCTCGTCGCGCTGATCGGTGAAAGAGGTTTCACCAAGGTCGGTGCGTTGAAGTCCGTACTGTGTGTCAAGGTAGATGCGGGCGCGATCGCGGCTTGGATGACGGCTCTCGTCTTGGCCATCCTGCTATACAACCTGACGGGGAAGCGAGCCGTAATCGGGCCTGGCGCCACTCCCGGCGCATGGGTTCGGCGATTGGGCGTTCTGCCGGCGTGGATCGCCTCTTTCCTCCTCGCCAGCTTACTCTGGGCCAATGCCACCGGGCGGTCCGACGTGTCTCACGCGTTCAGTAAGTATGAATACTTCGCCATCCTGCGCAATGCCTGGTATTCATGGAAGTCTCCCTTGGGTGTCATGTGGGCCGCGTTGGTCGCGATCGCCATTTTCACTCTCCGCACACGTGTCCGGAAAGCACTGTGGATCTGGCACGCGCTGTGGATCAGCTCTTTGTGCATCCTAGCGCTGTATCTGGAGCTCTGCGGCATCATGCGATTGTTCGTGGTCTGGTCAGCGGCCGCGCAAAACATAGTTTGGTCAGCGGCTGCGCAAAACTACCTGCCAGTCCCGCACACTCAATTCGACGGGTACGCATTTGTGGTTGGCCCGCCCTTGGTCCTGGTCGCCAACACCATCAGCGTCGTCCTGTTCATCGGCTTCTGCGGGCGCAACTCCAATGAGTCGGTGCGCGAGTGGTGGACCAGATTTGGAGCCTGGCTCGGCATCTACGGTCTGGGCTACCTCGCCATCGTAACCGCCGCCGTGTTCGCACCCGCTTGGACGCTTTTCTTGCTCGGCGCAGGCTGGCGCGGCATCAAATTGAGCGCGATTGTAAGCTGGATCGGGACGATTATCGGAGGTCTCCTGGCCGGCAAAAGCAGCAAGACGTCAGGAATTGGTTCTAAGGAAAAATTTCCCGGCCTCGAGATCCTCGCCAAACTAGGAGGCTTCTTGTTCATCGTGGCGGCGTTGCTCGTTGCCTCCACCGTTCTGTCCGCCCTCCTCGTTAATATTGGAACAGAGAACAGCAACTTGAGCGACTACTCGAATGCACTCCCTGAGATTCGATTCTGGACCATAATGGCTGTGCTCGGAGTCTCAGTGCTGTGCGGCTCTCTTTTCTCCTGGTTTTTCGAAATCAACATCTTTGGCCTGAATCAGTTCTACCGCAGCCGGCTCGCCCGCTGTTATCTGGGGGCGACGCGCTGGGCTCCCGGCTTCAGACAGCCTCAGCCGTTTACGAAATTCGACGGTGAGGACGACATGCGGCTCAGTGACCTCGCCGTCGATTTCCGAGGCCCGTTTCCAATTTTCAATTGCGCGCTCAATCTGGCCGGCAGCTCCGATCTTGCTCTTCACACCCGACACAGCGCGTCCTTCTCGTTGACACCCCTGCGCAGCGGCGCCGATCGCCGGAGAGTAGGTTATGCTCCCACCAATCTTCGTTCTTCCGGCCAGTTTGCCAACGGTGTCATGCTCGGTCAGGCTGTTGCCGTGTCCGGCGCCGCCGCCAGTCCCAACATGGGTTACAACACGTCTCCGCTAGTGGCGTTCCTCCTGACCATGTTCAATGTGCGGTTGGGATGGTGGTTCCCCAACCCCGGACAAGGAGCATGGGACCGCCCAGGAATGCAATTCAGCCTTTACTACTTGATCCGGGAGTTGTTCGGAATCGCAGACGAAAAGAACTGCTTCGTCAATGTTTCCGATGGAGGCCACTTCGAGAACCTCGGCATTTACGAACTGGTGCGCCGGCGCTGCAAGGTCATCATTGCTTCCGATTCAGAATGCGATGAATCTCTTCACTTCGGCAGCCTGGGCAATCTGGTCCGGATTTGCGAAACCGATTTCGGCGCTCGCATCGACATTGATGTCAACGCGATCCGGCAGCAGAAAGACGGCTTCAGTCTCGCCCACTGCAGCGTCGGGAAAATCACTTATAGCAATGGCAGTACGGGGTATCTGATCTACTTGAAGGCTTCAGTTAGCGGCGACGAGGACGTCGGCGTCACCCAATACCGCTCCGCTCACCCATCGTTCCCACATGAAACGACCGCAGATCAGTTCTTTTCCGAAGATCAGTTTGAGAGCTATCGCAAACTCGGGCAGCATGTCGTCCGCACTTCGCTGCGCGGCAATCAACCCGGCGATCATCCGGTAGCCATCGCGGAGAAATTGGCCGACGTACTCGCTCCTGCCGGGTGCAGCAGCGAGGCCTTCCTCAAACACACCAAAACCCTGAACGATATCTGGGAGCGTTTCCGGCAGTCGCCCACCTTGCAGCCGTTCATTGACGAGCTGATGCGGGACACTGTTACTCCACCGTGGGTCGATCCGGCGCAACAGAACCAGGAAATGCTGATAGGTCTGGAGCTCATTCAGCTCATGCAAGATGTGTTTCTCGACCTCCGCTTGGACGATTTCTGGGATCATCCAGACAATCGCGGTTGGGCGATTCTTTTCATGCGCTGGGCACGCAGTCCTCGTTTCCGTGCGATCTGGCTGCAAGTGCGCTCCACCTTCGGCATTCGGTTCGAGTACCTCTGTGAGGCACGTCTCGGGTTACCGCGTGAGGAGCGAACGGTGCGCGTGTAACGGAATAAGGTTAAACTGCGCTCAGCGTCTTGTGGAAAAGCTGCGGGCCGCCGAATGGTGCGCCGTCTGTGGCTGGCTCCCGCGAGGCTAGTGGATGTAAGCGGGTTCATGCGGCGAACCCGTGCCCGCATTCTACTAGTACACGAACACCTATTGCGGCGATTGGGTTCCATTTTGCGAACAGCGTGAGCGTAAAATGTTGCCTGCCTTTAAAGAAAGGAGATTCGTTCATGCTTACACCGCAAGAGGAGGAAGGTCTTAAAGCTGTGCCAAGTCGTCTGGCAGAAATTGAGTTTTGGTTTCGAGTCTTCAAATGGAGTGGTATCTTCTCGTCGCCATAGTTGGGGCGGCTCTAGCACTCGCTGGCTGGCTCTTAGCCTTCAATACAAGTGTTGACCGAGCAAAGGTACAAGGTTGATGTTAACTGAGGTCCCTTCCCTCCACCGGAGTTGCGCGGTTTCACAGGTACTGCGAACCCCTCCGCCACCCCACACGGCTCGTCCATCTCTCACGAGTTACCGGTTGACCCCGACCACAATCACCGCTGGGGCTTCCCGTGTTGCGTCTGGTCTCCTCTGCCTACATGCCATCGCCATTACCCCGGCGGGTCCGACGGAGCTTGTTCGCTCGTTGATCTCCATCGTCAGCGGCCTTCCCTGTGTAACAGTCAGGTCGGCTCCTGCAATTATTGTTTCGGGGCCTGCTCAGCGTTCACTCACGTTATGGCCTGTACGCTCACCGAGTCGCCTAGCGACCCTCTACACGAAAGCTCCGGCAGCTTCGTTGCCTCCGCCGCCGTTTCGATTGTTACCGCGTGGAGCGAACCAGTTCCCGGGCGGGAGTTGCACCCGCTGAAGTCCAGCGCCTTTCACGGCGCACTACTACGTCAACAATCGAAGGAAACACGATTTCAGTGTACTTCGAGGAAGGCACGGCAGTAGCCTTAACGCACATTTCCGACACTGCCTAGCCGTAAGATGCCATCGCTTGCTCACCGGATATGACACCGGCAAGGTGTTCGGGGTTGGAGGTACACTATCGCGGGAGAAATCATGTCGCGATGCCGAGCGTGCAACTCCGAGATGCCCATTGCGGGCCGATTTTGTTCCGCCTGTGGTGCGCCTGTCAGCTCCGATGACGCTACGGTCACGTCACTTTCGGAGGCGGCGGAGACCGTCGCGGCCGCTGCTGGCTGCGACGATATGGCGACCATCGAGGTGGGCCGTGCCGACTCGCCACGGCCACGGCGGTCCGCTTCTTCCTCATCGGCCAGCCGCGTGCCAAGTTCGTCGGCGTTCGCGTTGAACGAGGGCCGTTTCCTTCCCGGACGGCTCATCGCTGGCCGCTATCGCATCATCGCGCTGGTCGGCAAAGGCGGCATGGGCGAGGTCTATCGCGCCGACGACCTCACGCTTGGCCAGCCAGTGGCTCTGAAGTTCCTTCCGGAAGAAGCCTCGCGCGATGAGGGGCTGCTCGAACGTTTTCGCAATGAAGTGCGTATTGCGCGGAGAGTTTCGCACCCCAATGTGTGCCGCGTCCACGACGTGGGAGAAGTCGATGGCAACTCGTTCTTCACCATGGAGTACGTCGACGGCGAAGACCTTGCGTCGCTGCTGCGGCGAATCGGACGGTTGCCGCAAGACAAGGCTATCGACATTGCGCGCCAGCTTTGCGCGGGACTCGCCGCCGCCCACACCAAGGGAGTGCTGCATCGCGACCTGAAGCCTGCCAACATCATGCTCGATGGGCGCGGCCAAGTGGTGATGACCGACTTCGGACTTGCCGGATTGAGCGACAACATCCGCGGCGTCGAGATTCGCAGCGGAACTCCAGCGTACATGGCGCCGGAACAGCTTGCCGGAAAAGAAGTCACTGCGCAGAGCGACATTTATTCTCTCGGGCTGGTGCTATACGAGATTTTCACCGGCAAGCGGGCGTTTGCGGCCGAAGCGCTGAGCGCGCTCGTTCGTGGCGGCGAGACGTCGACTCCCAGCAAGCCGACTTCGGTGGTCAAAGACCTCGATCCCGCGATTGAGCGCGTCATTCTGCGGTGCCTCGAACCAGAACCGCGTTTGCGTCCGAAATCGGCGCTCAGCGTGGCTGGAGCCCTGCCGGGCGGAGATCCTCTGGCGGCAGCACTCGCGGCTGGTGAAACACCTTCGCCGGAGATGGTTGCAGCCGCGGGCGAAACGGCCGGTTTGCCGCGCAAAGTTGCGGTTCCCTGCCTGGCCATCATTATTCTAGGCCTGATCGGCGCGGTCGTGCTGAGCATCCGCCAGAGCGCGCTTGACCAAATGGGCGTCGAGTTGCCACCGGAAGTGCTGACGCAAAAAGCGCGGGAGATCATTGCGCAATCCGGATACGACGCCAAGCCTGCTGACAGTTTTTACGACTTCGACTACGCCAGCGACTTTACAAAGTACGTCGAAGCGCACGATAAGCCGCGCCCCGACTGGGATCGGATTTTGCACGGGCGGCCTTCGCTACTCGAGTTTTGGTACCGGCAGAGTCCGGAGCCGCTAAGAGCTACCGAGTTTCATAATTTCCCGCTGATGACGCCGGGGATGGTCGATCAGAACGACCCGCCGCCTGTAGAGTCGGGAATGATCGGTGTTGCTTTGGATCATAAGGGCCGGCTTCTGTTCTTTGAAGCAGTGCCGCCTGAGGTTTTTACCCCAAACGCCTCGACTCCGCCTGCTTTCGAGTGGAATTCGCTCTTTGCTGCCGCCGGACTTGATCCTTCGCAATTCCAGCCGGCGCAGCCGACATGGAACTCGCTTTCGTCGTTCGACACGCGCGCTGCCTGGATGGGAAAATGGCCGGGCACGGATCGCGTTCTGCGCATCGAGGCCGCCGCATTTCAGGGCAAGCCCGTCTTCTTCCGGCTGATCGGCGACTGGACGGAGCCTCCACGGATGCAGGGCCAGCCGGATTCGACCGCGAAAAAAGCCGCCGCGGTCACCACTCTCATCGTTGCCCTTGCTGGTCTGGCTGCCATGATCTGGTTCGCCCGACGTAATTACCGCCAGGGACGAGGGGACCGGCAGGGATCGGTGCTGCTGGCCAAGACCGCTTTCGTTTCGATGATCGTGCTTTGGTTGTTCCGCAGCCATCTCACGCTGCGTTTCGAGATTCTGATGCCCATGCTACTTGCGATTAGCACGGCTCTGTTTTTGTCCGGGTTGACGTATGCAATGTATCTCGCGCTCGAACCTGCCGTGCGGCGCCATTGGCCGCAAGCGATCATTTCCTGGAGCCGCTTGCTCACCGGGCGCGTGCGCGACACGCTGGTCGGGCGAGACGTGCTATTTGGCGTGACGCTGGGCGTGCTGTGGATTGTCGTTTTCAAAACGAATCAGTTCATTCTGTGGCGGATGGGGGGCGCGCCCGATCTTTACAACTCCAGCTTCCTGCTCGATACGCGGCGCGCGCTGGGCGCTTGGCTGACGCAGTTTCCCACCGTGCTTCTAGGAACATTGGAGTTTTTCGGCATTTTCCTCGGCGCCAAGGCGCTGTTTAAAAAAGACTGGCTGGCAACCGTTATGGTCGTCGCTTTTTTTGTCGGCGTTCGCCTTCCGGGATCGAGTCACCTGGTCGTTAACGGCGTAACCCTGGTCATGGTGTATCTCATTCTGGCGTTGATCGTGTATCGCTTCGGTTTGGTTTCTCTGGCATGCGCCATGTACACGGTCGAACTCATCCAAAACATTTCATTTACCGAGGATATCTCGGCTTGGTATTTCGGCATGGCAATGTTCGGTCTCCTCAGCGTGGTCGCGCTGGCGGCGTGGGGCTTTCATTATTCGCTCGCGCCCGCCGCCGACGAAGCGTGAAGAGAATGAAGATGGTGTTCACCACCGAAACCCACGATAGAAAAATGCGCAACGACGCCGGAATCTTGCGGCAGATGCATCGAGGCTCGCCGGCTCAGTGTGAAATGTAAGTCGGCGCACAAAGCCACATGCCATAGACGATTATTCGCCCGGATGAAGGGTGATGAGTGAAATCGGGATTTTGCGACAATAACAAACGGAAAGATTTGGGCCGCCCCTCACGAGCAACCATGTGCTCTTGGATCAGGTTTTCTCGATGCGCCACAATGGGGGGCGTCAGACCGCGTCTGCATCCGCCGAGGAAAGACCCCGTCCAAGCAAGACCTGGACGGGGCACTGTCGGGAATTCGGACGATCACAATGCGCAGGAACACCGGCCCTGCGTAACTATTCCAGAGAGGCGAGCAGAGTCTCTACTATGGGTGACACGTTCTGGGCGCGCAGTTCAGCCTCCGCTTTGCTTTCCGGCAGACGGTATGCAATCTTGCTGCCCTGAAGCTTGATTCCGGATAGGAAGTAACGGTCTCCGTATTGGTTGAAGACCAGTGCGCAGTGAGAGGCGGTTTGCTTGGCCTCGGTCTGGGACGACGGCGAAAACACGCCCGAATTTGTCTTCGCGTTGCTAATATCCAAAATGTTGCCGTCCACGGTGATAATCCGGACGACCCATTCGCCGGCAGGAACGACCTTGTTTGCAACCATGAACTCGAATGGCACCTGGGTCACGATCTTGGAGCGGCTGTTCAATTGCGCAGCCGCCATGCCCGAGAGCACCACTAATGTCGCAACGACTAACCAATTTGCGCGCTTCATAAATTGCCTCCGAGAGCTAGTCAGCTCAGCGGGGAAGTGATTGCCATCTTGCCTGAGGTTCGAGAAACCGTCCATTGAGACAGCCTGAAGCCGTCTGAATTGATATGAAGGACTTAATACCATTTTCTTTTGCATCACGCGGAAGGTGGGAGCGGTAACTGTCGCAACCAGGCCAATCTTAAGGAACCAAACCGCATCCTCGGCGTTTGGATAACCAGGCCTCGTCAAGATAACCAGGTCTGTTACCAGGCTCTCAAGATCAACCTTAAGGCCAGGAACGGCGTGATACCCGAGGCGTGCAAGTAAAGTCATAGCGCTCACAACCGGGCCCAATGAGTACTATCGTGGCTCCATGAGCCCGAGACGTTACCGTCCTATCGGAATACGAGGTTAGTCGTCGATGGCCTAGAACGGGTTGACCTGGGGAAAATGAATCTTCAGCTTATAGCAAATGAAGAGAATGAGGATCGCGCCCACGGTGGAAAAAATGAGGCC
>Ga0181536_10002035_pt1 | contig 23337 bp, 24 predicted proteins | sample PEATcosm2014_Bin_41_FD_121105 | JGI IMG/M metagenome (GOLD analysis project Ga0181536, IMG submission 121105) | Peatland microbial communities from MTU Mesocosm Facility, Houghton, MI, USA - PEATcosm2014_Bin17_60_metaG | ecosystem: Environmental > Terrestrial > Soil > Wetlands > Peat | place...
CCCTTCCAATGGGGCGGAGAACCTAAATCACCAAGATTTACCCGTATTCCACCCCGAGAAACGGTCTAACACCCTACGAGAGAAGCAAGGAAGGGCCTTACGTGAGAAATGCGATCACGCGGAGAATGTGTGGGTGGGGTTAATCTCGGTGCGATATACCGGAGAGGGTTGGAGATCGCTCCCTCCCGTCAAGCTCTTCCTTGGCTCTGAGCTCCTTAAGCCAGCTCCACGAAATTGCCCCCGGACGGGGCAATGGATCGTCGTCGTTCGCTTCGCTACACTTGAGGAGCTATGCGAGGCTGTGCCGGACACGGATGGGAGCGAGGAAGATTTCCTAACGGAATCATGGTTTCCGGCCGATTTGAGATGAATGGGAGTAGCACGTCCCGATAGAATCGTAGAGAGCATGGAACACCAGCGTTACAGCAAGATGGTGGAGCCCGCCCAGAGCGGTCCCGTTAGGATCAGGATCACCCAGACCGCGGAGGAGCAGGGACTGGTCGAAATGTGGCTCGACTACGAAAAGGCCCAAGTGCCGGATCGAGCTTATTTCGCTGACTACGTGGATGTCGTGGAAGGGCGTGCCGATATAACGCTCGTTTTTGGGCGGCTCAAGCCAGGTACCTCAAAGTTGCGGAGTCAGGTCGAAATCTCTTTCTCTCGCGAAAGCATGGGGCAGCTCTGGCTAAGCGCAAGAGATCTCCATGCAGTATTGGAGAAGGGCAACAAGCGAGAGTTGCCTCCTGTTGAGGAGGTTGAAGCAAGCGAGTTGGTCCACACGAGCCGCGCGAACAACGTCTTTATGGCCGTTATGGGTGAAGAATCGATTCTGGACTTCTACTACATTGCACCGAGTGAAATCCATTTTGTAAAAATGGGGCGACGAGACAATGTCAATCTCGAACCGGTGATCCGTATATCCGCGCCGAGCCCGCTCGTCCTAGAATTTTTGAACAAGTGCGGACGGGTCGTCGCCAATATGCCAGAGGCAGCGGCTATTATTAAAATGCACGAGGTAAGCGACAAATGAACCGGACGTGGGACATCGTTGAGGATTTGTTTTCGGCCGATGCTCAAATCACGCACCCCGTGACTTCGCATCGCAGACCGATAGCAGATGTATCGTCAATGCTCCGACTCGCTGTAGTCGTAAGCGTGACAGCGGCAGCAGCCGCAGGTGCCCATACGGTGATTTCTCCTGCCAAATCGGATGCGGTTTCAAGCGTCCAGGTGGTCGTCCAACGTTCCCATATCCCACTTCGGAAGGCTCCCGAAACGGAGAAGCTGGCGGGCGTCAATTTCAAGCGAGGGCGTTCCGCGACAAAGTTAGCCAACAGCTTCCAGGGGTATTTCCGACCGTCCGCCCACATCGATGATTCACCTGATGAAGGATTCGTGTTCGAATAGCCTACAGGCCTTGACCCCTTGTCCGAGAGCTTCTACCGAGATCCGACCCCGAATTTGTGTCAAGGGGATATAGTCGTCTTGCCGCACCTCCACGTCAACAGCACGGCGGAAATCGACGGCGAAGGGCAAATGGAGTTCACGGCCAAGGGTCGGCCTGCTCCAGCCCTGATCCTTAATTTCGACTGCGAGATAGACAAGCAGTGGTCGAAACGATTCGTCGTGTGCCCAATCATTCCGTTGTCGGAGTTACCTGACAACCAGCGAACAAACGCCAAGAACAACAGGACCGCTCATCTCTTTTTCATGCCGCGGCATAGAGAGCTTCTGCCGGACAGCGTCGCCGTACTGAACCAACAGACCACGTATGATCGAACTTTGATCGATCCATCGAAGCGCCTCGCAACGCTCGACGTCCAAGCTAGGATGGCTCTCTACACTCAATTTGTGCGTTGGCTTTCACGGTGGGAACTAACCGAATTGACTTGCCCGCGCTGCGGCAGCGAGTTCGATCCTACAATTGCATTGCCAGTGCGACGCCCGGACGAGCCCTAAACTTGCCGAACGGTGGCCTTCGTTACGTCACCATAGCGTCACCGGATTTTGCGAGGGCGAAACAGAACCGGGCCAAACCAATGAATTAGTTTGGCGTCCCCAGGGGGATTCGAACCCCCGTTACCGCCGTGAAAGGGCGATGTCCTAGGCCGACTAGACGATGAGGACCTTGCAGGAAAAAAGCTTCTACTACTCTAGCACCGCGCGCCAATTGGCCGCTCCTCAGAGTACGGGAGGCGTCCATGCTTGAGCGGCCACGGCGTGGATAAATTCGCGCCGATCCTGGCGTAAATCGGCGTTCCGGGAATCCCGTCTACAGAGTCTTCAGGTACGCGATCACGTTGTCTTTCTCGGCCGGCTTCAGCGCATCGCCCAGCGGAGGCATCGTGTCGCCGCCGTTGTTGATGACATTGAGCACGTTCGCGTCATTCACCGCCTTGCCGCTCGCGAGCTTCGCGCGCTTGAACAGGCCCTTCAATCCGGGGCCAACCTTCACTTCCGTGGAATCCGAGTTGTGGCACATCGAGCAATTGTCGTCGAACACCATCTTGCCTTTTTTGGCGTCGCCCGCGGCGGCGTTCATCGGCATCCCCACGGCTACAATCAGGCCCAGGCATCCTATCGCCAGCAACAGCCTCTTCATCACAACAGCCTTTCTCATTACACTCACCTTCCTCGACGTCCCACCGTTAGATTTTGGCCTCTTTGGATAGTTTACAATCTGGCTCATGGCAATCCAAGCTGGCGACAAGGCTCCCGACATTAAAACTCCTGAATTTAAGCTGGCCGGGCAGCGCGGGAAGCGGGTGGTTCTGTTTTTCTATCCGAAGTCCGATACTCCCGGCTGCACCAAGGAGGCTTGCGAATTCCGCGACGCCGTGAAAACGTTTGCCAAGCACGACGCCGTCATCGTCGGCGTGTCGCCCGATAAAGCGCCGGCGCAGCAGAAGTTCGCCGTTAAGTATAGCTTGCCGTTCACCTTGGTTCCCGATCCGGAGCACGCCATCGCCGAGGCTTACGGCGTGTGGACGGAAAAGAGCATGTACGGCCGAAAGTACATGGGCATCGAGCGCTCTACCTTCGTGGTCGACGAAAAGGGCAAGATCGCGCATGTGTTCCGCAAGGTGAAGCCCGAAGGTCACGCGGCCCAAGTGCTGGAAGCGCTTGCAAGTAAGTAAATTCCGGCGGCGCTTCTCGACTGTTAACTAACAGCAGATCCCTCGACTTCGCTCGGGATGACAACGTCAGCTCTTTCGGCGCTTGGCCCTCCGCGGGCCGCCGGTGACGCCCGCGCCGCCCTAACGAAAACCCACGGGAACATCGATAGTAGGGTTGGCGTATATTCGTTTATAAAGTCGGGCTTGATCGCCCTCACGAATCGGAGCAAATCATGTCGCTACGCGACTTTCTCGCCAAGCAGTTTATCGAGGTCGTCGAATGGAACGAGCCCGGGGACGGCATCCTGTCCTATCGTTATCCCATGCAGGACCAGGAGATCATGAACGGCGGCAAGCTGACGGTGCGTGAATCGCAGATGGCCGCGTTCATTAATGAAGGCCGCATCGCGGATATCTTCGGGCCTGGCCTTTACACGCTGACCACGCAAACCCTGCCGCTGCTGACCGACCTGATGAACTGGGACAAAGCGTTCAAATCGCCCTTCAAGAGCGATGTCTATTTCTTCTCGACGCGCATGCAGACCGATCAGAAATGGGGCACCGCCACGCCCATCACCATCCGCGATAAAGAGTTCGGGGCAGTGCGCCTGCGCGGATATGGAATCTATTCCTGGCACGTTTACGACCCGGGCATCTTTTTCAAGAAGATTAGTGGGACGCGGGACATGTACCGTGTGCCGGACATCGAGGGGCAGCTCCGCAACACGATCGTCAGCCGGATGACCGACACCTTCGCCGAGAGTTCGGTGCCTTTCCTGGACATGGCCGCCAACCAGACGGAGCTCGCAAGCCGCATCGCCGAGGGATTGAAGTCGATGTTCTCCGATCTGGGCCTCGCGCTGGATAGCTTTGTGGTGGAGAATCTTTCCCTGCCGGAGGAATTGCAGAAGCTGCTCGACACGCGCATTGGCATGAACATGATTGGCGACATGAACCGCTTCACGCAATTTCAGGTGGCGAATTCGATGCCCGTCGCGGCTGCGAATCCGGGCGGCGGCGCGGGTCTCGGCATGGGCCTCGGAGCCGGCATGGCGATGGGCCAGCAGATGATGCAGGCGATGCGGCCGAGCGAACCTCTGGCACCTTCCAGTCCCGCACCCGCCGGTCCAACCTCGTACCCTCCTCCGACCGATCCGGGAAGCGGCGGCGCGGCGGTAGCGAGTCAGACGAAGTTCTGCATCAACTGCGGCCACCAGATCCCGCGACAAGCGAAATTCTGCGCCGAGTGCGGATCGGCACAAGGCTAGCGCCGCACGCACGGGACGGCTTCCCGGCAATCAACTGAAACTCCCTATCTCAAGTAACGAAACACTTTGCGGTAAAAGGGGCTGGCATCCCGCAGGATGAACGGTCGGCTACAATGAAAGATTATGGCGGCTGAAGCGAATGTCGTGATTCCAGTTCCCGACCTGGATCAACCTTCCCTTTACGTCAACCGGGAGCTCAGCCACCTGGAATTCCAGCGCCGCGTGCTGGAGGAGGCTCGCGACCCCGGTAATCCGCTCTTGGAGCGGGCGAAGTTTCTTTCCATCCTCAGCTCCAACATCGATGAATTTTTCATGGTCCGCGTAGCCGGTCTGATGCAGCGTATCGACGCCGGCGTGCAAGAGGTGGGACTGGATGGACGCACACCCGCGGAGACGCTGGAGGCGACCAACGTTTCCGTGCGCGCCTTGTTGCGTGACGCCTACGGGTTCCTCCATCACAACCTGATTCCTGCGCTGGCAGCCAATCACATCCGCATTCTGGACCTCGGCGCCCTCCATTCGGAGCAGCGGGCGCACCTCGACTCGTTTTTTTTCCAGCGCGTTTTCCCGGTGCTGACGCCGCTTGCGTTCGACCCGGGCCGGCCGTTTCCGCACATTTCAAACCTGAGCCTCAATATCGCGGTGGCATTGCGGGATCTATCGGGGCAAGAACGCTTTGCCCGCATCAAGATCCCCGATTCGCTGCCGCAACTGGTTCCGGTCGCGCCGGCCAGCGAGGCGGGTCCGCCGCCTCACCACGAACTCTCCTATGTGTGGATCGAGCAGCTGGTCATGGGCAATCTCCAGCATCTGTTTCCGGGCCTGGAGATCGTGAAAGCACACGTTTTCCATGTGACGCGCGATGCCGAGGTCGCTATCAAGGAACTGGAAACCGACGATCTTCTGGAAACCATCGAGGAAGCGGTCTGGCAGCGGCGTTTTCGCGACGTCGTGCGGCTGCAGGTCGAGGCATCGATGCCCGACGGGATGGTCCACTTTCTCTCGGAAAAGCTCGAGGTTGGTCCGGAAAGCGTCTACCGCGTCGACGGTCCCGTGGATCTCGGCCGCCTGAAGCACCTGCTCCACGCCGATCGCCCCGATCTGAAAGACAAGCCGTTCCTGCCGTACACGCCTCCCGGGATGGGCACGAACGAAGACGATTTGTTTGGCTTGATTCGCCAGGAAGATCAGCTGCTGCACCATCCCTACGAGTCTTTCCAGCCAGTGATCGATTTTCTGCGCAAAGCCGCGAAGGATCCCGACGTTCTCGCCATCAAAATGACGTTGTACCGGCTCGGCCCGAACTCGCCCGTGGTGCAGGCGCTGCTCGAAGCCGTGGAAAACGGCAAGCAGGTGGCCGTGCTGGTGGAGCTGAAGGCGCGCTTCGACGAGGAGAGCAACATCGAGTGGGCCAAGGCGTTGGAACGGGAGGGCGTGCACGTGGTGTACGGCCTGCTCGGGCTGAAAGTTCACTCCAAGGTGATCCTGGTCGTGCGCCGCGAAGGCGAGACCATCCGTCGTTATTGTCATCTCGCCACAGGCAATTACAATCCGGGCACGGCCAAGCTTTATACGGACCTCGGCCTTTTCACCTGCGACGAAGAGATCGGCGCCGCGGTCACGGATCTGTTCAACTACTTGACCGGGTATTCCGGCAAAAGGCAGCTTTCGAAATTACTAGTGGCCCCGCTTAATCTGCGCGAGCGTTTCGAGGAACTGATTCTGCGCGAGATCGAAATTCAGCGCGCGGGAGGGCAAGGGCACCTGGTCTTCATGATGAACGCGCTCGAAGACGGCCCGATGATGAAGCTGTTGTATCGCGCCTCGCAGGCAGGCGTGAAGATCGATCTGATTGTCCGCGGCGCCTGCTGCCTGCGCCCGCACGTTCCCGGGATCAGCGACAACATCCGGGTAATTAGTGTCCTCGGCCGCTTCCTGGAGCACAGCCGGATTTACTACTTCCACAACGACGGTGCGCCGCAATGTTTTCTCGGTAGCGCCGATTTGATGCCGCGCAACTTAAACCGTCGCGTGGAGGTGATTTTTCCGCTGGAACGCCCCTCGTTCATTCGGCGCGTTCGCGATGAGATTTTGCAGAGGTATCTGGATGACGAGGTCGGCGCGCGCCACATGGCCGCGGACGGGACCTATTCGCCCAAGGCCCGGCGCGGCGGCGTCGATTGCCAGACGCTGTTCCTGGAACATCGCGGGGCGTGGCACAACAGGCAGGATCGGTAGAGGTCCTGTTACTGCGCTGCCGGCGCGCGGCCTTTCCACGCCTTCCAATCCTTGTGCACGGATTCCACCATTATTCTCGCGTTCTCATGCAGCCAGTCGGCCCCGCGAGCTTTCAAATCATCGAGCAGCGCCTTGGCCTCGCAGGTTCCCAGGTGGACGTTGGCAGTTTCCCAGCCCATCGCATGCAGCAGCTTCACGGCGTCGTGCGTGGCGGGCAGGGAAGTCAGCTCGATGCGGGAACAATCGGGAGCCAGGCGCCGCACGATCCATTCGCCGCGCAGTCTCACAAACGGATCGTGGCAGCGGATCGATTTATCCAGCGCTTCCTGATAATGAATCTTGCTCTTACGCCGCGTCTTCGGCGGCGGCCAAGCCCATAGCCACGCGGAATCGGTGAGTTGCTTGGCCTCGCGCGCGATCAAGCCGCCTTCGAACTCCGCCAGCGCGACGACCCGCTGCCGCCCCAAACTCCCCAGACCGCTGACCCGATGCGACAGGCGCATCCGCAGCTTGCGATCCGGCAGCAGCTTGCGCAGACCCTTTACCGCGTCCGACGGCGGCATGGTTTTCAGTTCCGGCAGCGCTTGCAGCTTCTGCCAGAACGGCTGCGGATCTTTCAATCGTTCGACGGCCATGTGACGCAGCGCGGGATGGTCCTCGGCCAGTACGTAGGGCCGTCCGCCCGCGCGCAAGCATGCGCCGTATCCTTCGAGAATCGCTTTGCAGGCTTCGGGCTGCGTCAGGCGCAGGTGCCCGGCCGTGATCGCCAGGTGGGCGCTGGCCGCGAGGCGCACCAAATCGCATGTCGAAGGCATCCATTCCACTTCGTCGAAATCGTTGATGCCCCAAATCAGCCGGCCATCCAAATCGCGCCATGTTCCAAAATTTTCGACGTGCAAATCGCCCACGCCCAGCACCTCGGGAGCGGTTTGCGCGCCCGGGCAGAGCACCGGCCAGACCTGGGCCCAGCGGTAAAACGTGGCGCGCATGAACGAAAACGGATCTTGGCACATCAGCGCATGTTTGCGCCGCAAGTCGCCGGGAATCAGCGGAATTCTGGCCGCGAGCCATTGCTCATAGTTTTCGTTGGCTTTGTCGATTCTCATCATAGGCGCGCCAAAATACGGATCGGGCTTGAGCCTGCAGTGCAGGCTTTAGTCTTAGCCTCAGTCCGGGTGCTGAAGTACCTGTTGCAAGCTGAAGCTTGCTCCACCTGAGCTGAAAGTTGCTCATACCGATACTACTTGCCCGGTTGCATGTGCTGCGCCTTGTAAGCCGCAGCAGCCTCCCGCGACGAGAGATAGTCCAGTAATTTTTTCGCGGCCGCCGGATCTTTCGCGTGGGCGGAAACGAACCCGACCAGGGTGGTGGGCGGGGCAATTTCCTTCGGCAGTGCGCCGACGATGTCGATCCCGGGATTTTCCATTTCGCTCAAGAACGTCAGGCCGATTTCCACGTCGCCGTTGGCGGCCAGAGTCATCGCGCCCGCGCCCCCTTGCGCGCGCTTCAGCTTCGGCTCCATCTGCTCGGCGATCCCGAGCTTCTTCAAAGTTGCGTCGAAGGCGACTCCGGCGGCCGCTCCGCCCGCCGGGTTCGGATAGCCGACCGACTTCGCCGCCAGCAGCGTTTTCTTCACCGCTTCCGGCGTCGAGATGTCGGGCTTCGGCGCGCCCTTCTTCACGGCGACTCCGATGGAGATACTGGCCAGCGTCTTCGCGCTTGAGGCCACGACGTTCCCCGATGCCAGGACTTCCGGGAAAGGCGGCTGCACGATGGGAACGTCGAACGGCTCGCCGCTCGCTACCTGTTTCTTGGTGCCGAGGCCGGAGCCGAACGTGGCCTTCACCTTGATTCCCGTTTTCTTTTCGAAATCCGGAATGAGCTGCTCAATGGCGGCGCGAATGCCGCCGGGCGCGATCAGCGTGACCTCGCTCTGCGCGCGGATCATGCTCGTATTCCCGATCATCAGGACGGCGACGGCTACCCAAGACAGGCGTTTCATATTTTCCCCTTCCAACCGGCACATTATACCCCGCGGCAACCGACGGTCGTGTATGGCTCATCGTGCACACCGCGAGGATATACTGAAAGCGATGGACCGCAACCAAATGTTCGTCCTGGCGCTTGCCAACGTGCCGACGATCATCACCGTGCTCATCGGGATTCTATTGAATAACGGCCGCCTCAACGACCTGAATGCGCGAATGTCGAGCTTCGATGCGAGGCTCAGCGGAATGGATGCCAAGCTTGCCAGTATGGACCAGAAGTTCGATGGCCGGCTAGCCGCCCTGGAACAAAAATTCGATACTCGCTTCGACCTGCTACTCAGCAAGGTCGTCGATTTGGACAACCGCCTCACGCGCATCGAAACGCAACTCCACTAGCGCACGGATGAGAGTGTCGCCGGCCGGCCGGATATGAACATCGGAATCACGTGTTATCCGACCTACGGCGGCAGTGGGATCGTCGCGACGGAACTTGGTCTCGAGCTCGCCAACCGCGGTCACGAGGTTCACTTCATCACCTACGCGAATCCGATTCGTCTCGACCCCGACACGCCGCGCATCCATTATCACGAGGTTGAAGTCTCCAATTACCCGTTGTTTCAATATCCGCCGTACTGCTTGGCGCTGGCCTCGCGCATGATGGATGTCGCCGACGCCTACGAGCTCGATTTGCTGCACGTGCATTACGCGATTCCGCACTCCATCGCCGCGCTGCTCGCGCAGCAGATGCTCGCTCCGAAGCGCCGGCTGCCCTTCATCACCACGCTGCACGGGACGGATATTACGCTGGTTGGCGCGGACCCTTCCTACTTGCCGATCACCAAATTCTCCATCGAAAAATCCGACGGCGTCACCTCCATTAGCGAGGATCTGAAGCGCCATACGGTAGAGGTATTCGGGATCGCCAACGATATTCGCGTGATTCCCAATTTCATCAACTGCGAACTCTACCGCCCTTCCACCGATAGAGCCGGGGCATCGGCATACGCGCGGAACGGCGAAAAGCTCCTGATTCATGTGTCGAATTTCCGCCCCGTGAAGCGTGCGCTGGACTGCATTCGCATTCTGGCCGAAGTCCGGAAACACGCGCCTGCTCACTTGCTGATGGTCGGCGATGGCCCCGATCGCGGCGCGGCCGAGCACCTGGCGCGCGAGTTGAAAATCGCGCCGCACGTCTCGTTTCTTGGGAAGCAGAATCACGTGGAACGATTGATTCCCTTGGCGCACGCGCTGCTGATGCCGAGCGAGATGGAATCCTTCGGCCTGGTGGCGCTCGAAGCGATGGCGTGCGGCGTGGCTCCCATCGCGACGCGCGTGGGTGGCGTGCCGGAAGTGATCACGGATGGCGAGACCGGTTTTATGGAAGAGCCCGGCGATATCGCGGCGCAGGCCGCGCGCGCCGTCGAACTGCTCTCCGATGACGCGTTGCACACGCGCATCACTAAGGCCGGCCGCCAGCGCGCCGAAGAACGCTTTGGAGCGGACAGGATCATTCCGCGGTACGAGAGTTTTTACCGGGAAATTCTCGAACGGCGGTAATTTGGGCAAGCGGCGGGAACGAACAGCAGATCCCTCGACTACGCTCGGGATGACGACGTGAAGTGGTTCAATGTAGGTCTTCGACGGGAACGTCGAAGTACACCGTGTTCACCACGCCCAGGCGCTGGAACTGCACCCATACGCGGTAGGCATGCGCCCGCGGGAAGATCACGTTGAACTGCATGTTCGGTCCGCCGTCGGCGAGAAACGGATGCGTGTGGATCAGGTCGATCAAGTCGTCGCTGGCCGCCAGCATGTGCGCCCACGCGCCCACGTATTTTTCCAAACCGTCGGCCGGCTTGAGTTTGAAAAACATCATCGTCTTGGTGTGAGCGATCGGCTGCGGCGGGTCGGTCTCCAACTCCACCGTAAGGTTCTCGGATGTCTTGGCCGAATAATCCTTGGTCAGGTGCGCCACCTCGGGAGGCGTACCGGGAAGGATGATGGTCTTCGCGACCAACTGGGGCGTGGCGCCGTCGGGATAAAAATCGCCCAGTATGCGGTACATCCCCGGTTTCGGCAGCGCCGTCTGATAGCGAAAACTGCCATCTCCCTCTTGAAAGACAGGATGATCGTGCAGGAAGAACTTCAGATCCTGACTGACCACGAACATGTGGAAAAGCTTCTCATGGACGACTTGGAACTTCTTGACGGGCCGGTCCTTCCACGGATCGCGCACCACAAATTCAAAATTGGCGGGCTGATTCGGTCTTAGAAGTTGTGGAGTAATGTTCAGGTCGAGCGTGTATTCGGTGGGGTCGGGAATGCCGGACACCAGCTTCATCCCGCACCGCTCGCAGATGCCTTCGACGTTGGAGCGGACGTCGGGGTCCATGGGGCAGACGAAAACCTCTTCCTGTCCATAGAACACGGCCGCTGCTCCGAGGAGCAGGGCCATCACCATGAACAGACGAGCCCACTTGGACATCACGTCCTCCATCTAATGCATATCACAAATAGAGGACGCTGGCGCCGCCGCAGTCCTGGCGAACCGCGTGACGCACGGCACGAGCGAGTAAAATAGAAAAATCCCGCCATGTTCGAAGCCTTCATCTGCGACGCCGTCCGCACTCCGTTTGGCCGCTACGGAGGGTCGCTCGCGGCCATCCGCACCGACGATCTGGCGGCGCTGCCGCTCAAATCGCTCCTGGCTCGCAATGGAAACGTGGATTGGGGCGCGGTCGACGACGTCATTTATGGCTGCGCGAATCAGGCCGGCGAGGACAATCGCAACGTTGCGCGCATGGCACTGCTCCTTGCCGGGTTGCCGAAGGAAGTGCCCGGCGCGACCGTGAACCGGCTGTGCGGATCGAGCCTGGAGGCGGTCGGAATCGCCGCCCGCGCCATCAAGTCGGGCGAAGCGGAGCTGATCGTCGCCGGGGGTGTGGAGAGTATGACGCGCGCGCCGTTCGTGATGGGCAAGGCCGACGCCGCCTTCAGTCGCGCCTCCGAGATCTACGACACCACTATCGGCTGGCGTTTCGTGAATCCCGTCATGAAGACGAATTACGGCATCGATTCCATGCCGGAGACGGCCGAAAACGTCGCGGAGGAATTCGGAGTTTCACGCCGGGATCAGGACGCCTTCTCCTTTCGCACGCAGCAGCGTTGGGCGCGGGCGCACGCGGAAGGATTCTTCGCGGGAGAAATCATCCCGGTGATCATTCCTCAAAAAAAAGGCGATCCGAAAACTTTCGATACTGACGAGCATCCGCGTCCCGACACCACACTGGACGCACTCGCCAAATTGAAGCCGATCGTGAAGCCGAACGGGACCGTTACGGCCGGCAACGCGTCGGGGATCAACGACGGCTCGGTGGCGATGATTCTCGCTTCCGAAGCAGCCGTCCGGAAACATGGGCTCACGCCGCGCGCCCGCGTGGTCGCCACGGCTGCTGCCGGAGTCGCACCACGCATCATGGGTTTCGGACCCGCGCCCGCGACTCGAAAAGTTCTGGCGAAGGCGGGTCTGGAGATTTCGCGGATGGACGTGATTGAGTTAAACGAAGCGTTCGCCGCGCAGGCGCTGGCCGTCACTCGCGATTTTGCCCTGCCGGACGATGCCGCACACGTGAATCCCAATGGCGGAGCGATCGCCATCGGGCATCCGTTGGGCGCGAGCGGGGCGCGACTGGCCGCTACGGCCGTTTCGCAGCTTCACAGAACCGGCGGACGATATGCGCTCTGCACGATGTGCATCGGCGTGGGGCAGGGTATCGCGATGATATTGGAACGGGTATAAGAACGTGCTCGTTCGTCATAATGTTGACCTGGAGACATCCGCACTTTGGCTAGCATCCTCTCTCTGAAAGAAGCCGTCGCCGAATTTGTTCACGACGGCGACACCGTCGCCCTGGAGGGCTTTACCCACCTGATCCCGTTCGCGGCCGGGCACGAAATTATTCGCCAGAAACGCCGCAATCTGACGCTGATCCGTTTAACTCCGGATCTGATCTACGACCAGATGATCGGCATGGGTTGCGCGTCGAAGATGATTTTTTCCTGGGGCGGGAATCCCGGCGTCGGCTCCATCCATCGTTTTCGCGATGCCGTGGAAAATGAGTGGCCCTGTCCGTTGGAGATCGAAGAACACGAGCACGCTGGCATGGCCGCTGCTTTCTCCGCGGGAGCTTCCAACTTGCCATTTGGCATCCTGCGCGGATACGCGGGAACCGAACTGGCGGAGCACACCCGCGTGAAATTCATCGACTGCCCCTTCACCGGCGAGCGGCTCGCCGCCCTCCCCGCCCTTCGTCCGGATGTCGCCATCATCCATGCGCAGAAGGCGGATCGCAAGGGCAACGTTTGGCTATGGGGAGTGCTGGGCGTCCAGAAGGAAGCGGTGCTGGCCGCGAAACGCGCCATCGTCACGGTGGAGGAAATCGTCGACGAATTGGACGCGCCCATGAACTCCGTGATTCTTCCGCACTGGGTGCTCACGGCCGTGTGTGAAGCGCCGGGCGGGGCGTTTCCGTCCTACGCTCTCGGCTACTATCCGCGCGACAACGCTTTCTACAAACAGTGGGACGCGATTTCAAAAGATCGCGCGACGTTCCTTGCCTGGATGGAGCGGCACGTCCTGGGAACGCGGGATGTCGCCGGTTTCCGGCGCAGTCTGGAGGAGGTCTAAACATGGCGGCAAGCTCCTATACCTCCGATGAAATGATGACCATCGCCGCGGCACGCCTGATTCGCAACGGGAACTCCTGTTTCGTGGGAATCGGATTGCCCAGCGCCGCGGCCAACCTGGCGCGCCTGACGCACGCCCCGGACGCCGTGCTGATTTACGAATCCGGAACCATCGGGACCAAGCCGAATGTGCTCCCGCTCTCGATAGGCGACAGTGAGCTCGCCGAAACGGCCGATGCAGTCGTTTCCCTGGTGGAGATTTTTTCCTACTGGCTGATGGGCGGCCGCATCAATCTTGGATTCCTGGGCGCGGCGCAGATCGACCGCTTCGGAAATCTGAATTCGACGGTCATCGGCCCGTACGGAAAACCGAAAACCCGTCTTCCGGGCGCGGGCGGCGCGCCGGCGATCGCGGCGTCCTGCGGTGAGGTGCTGGTTACGCTGCGCCACAACCCACGGGCGTTCGTCTCGAAACTCGATTTCGTCACCACCATGGGACATGGCGACGGCGGCGACAGCCGGGAGAAACTCCGCTTTCCGGGCAAAGGTCCCACGGCGGTGATTTCCGATCTCGGTATCTTGACTCCGAATCCGCGCACCAAAGAGCTAATCCTGACAAGCGTTCACGCGGGAGTGACGGTCGAGCAAGCGGCGGCCGCCACGGGCTGGCCGCTCAAGATCGCGTCCGAGGTTCAGACCACTCCGCCGCCCAGCGAGAAGGAACTTGCGGTTCTGCGCGATCTCCAGGAACGAACGGCTCGCGCGCACGCCGGGCAAGCTTGAAGTCGTCAGCCTTGCTTTAGCGCTTCAGACGGCGAACAAAACTTGCGGCGTTGCCGTGCCGTGACGTAGAATCACCTGGACGTATCAGTAAGGGGGACATGAAGCAACCCGTTCTTGGCATCGTATCGACGGCCCTGGTGATGGCCCTCGCTCTTGGCTTTGTTCACCTCTTCAGCTTTGCGACCTTCACGGGCTGGGTGGCTTACTATCTGCTGTGCCTCATTCCCATGCAGATTGTGACCGCCGTGCTATGGAAGTGCGGACTTCCCTCCTTCGCGGGCACGGCGAAGCAGCCACTAAAGGGCCTTTTGTTGTTGGTGACCACACTGGTGGTGGGTGTGATCATTGCTTACATCTATTGGCAGGTGGCGGGAGCGGCCGTCAATCCGCCGGCGCCCATGCTCGCGATGTGCACGATTGTTTCGGTCATCATTACGTTCTGGGCGTGCATCATGTGGGTCGGCTGGCCGTTCACGGCGCTCATGAAGAATCAGCTGGCCGCGGGTTTCGTGACGCTGATCGCGGCCTACGTCGTCAATTATTTTCTATTCCGCTTGTTCTTCGACTACGGCTTCATGCAGGGCGCGCCGGTGTACGTTGCCTCGCTCGATCCGCACGGATTGATTCCGGCCTGGAACGCGCTCTCGTTTTATCTGACGCTGCTGGCAGGGATGTTTTTCATCGTGAACTTCGATCTGTGGCCCATGACGTCCTTCCCCGGCATTATGAAGCAGCCGGCGCTCGCGATCGTGTGGACGGCCGCGTGCTTCGTGCTGGCCGGCATCGCCTACAACATCGGCGTGCGTGGCATGGGCATGGACCCGGTCGCGTTCATGGTGCGCGTTCCAGTGCCCTTCGTTTTCGGAACCATCGTCGTGCAGAACATGCTGCAAGGGTCGTTGTTTGCATCTTTGAAGCAGCCGCTGAAGGGAGTGGCGAACGTCATCGCCGTGATTGTCGTCGGAGACGTACTCGGCGCCTTCTATCGCGCCATGGCTCCACTCGTGACCGGCGATTTGCACTCGGGACCGCCCGCCTACGACATGGAAATCTGGACGGCGTCGGCGCTTCTCAGTGTGACGTTTCCGTTTCTGGTCTTCTACGCGGCGTACTTCGATTTCTGGCCGTTGCAGAAGTCCAAATAACCCGCTTCGCCGTGCAAGTCCCAGTGCTCGTGCGGCTTACGGAGACTCCGCCCGCCCGTTGGCGGTCAGCCAATGGGATGCGATATCATCGATTCGCCATGGTTGTTGAGACCGACGCGAGCGCCCAGGTTCGGCGCATTCTCGAAAGCAAAGCGTTCCGGACATCCGAAGTCCATCGCAACCTGCTGAACTATCTTGCCGGGAAATCCTTAGCGGGCGATGCCGATTCGCTCAAAGAATATACGGTCGGCCTGGATGTGTTCGCCAAGCCCTCCAGCTACGATCCTCGCCAGGAATCCGTCGTGCGGATGCACATGGCACGCCTGCGCCAAAAGCTCGCCGAGTACTACCGCACGGAGGGTGTCGACGATCCCGTGATTGTGGACCTTCCCAAGGGCGGCTTTAAAGTTACCTTCGATCTCAAGCCGGTTCCACCGGAACCGGAGCCTCCTCCGCCTGCCGCGATTCCCTTGCCGCCTCCGCGCCCGAGCTACAAATGGGAGCTGGTTCTCGCCGGGCTGCTGGTCGCGGCGATCGCCGCGGCATCCTATTTCGGCTTGCGCCTGCGCCAAGTGGAGCAGACCACCCCCATGACGGTTCCCTCCACATGGACGCCCGAGTTGCGGGAGTTGTGGGCTCCGCTGATCGCGCAGGACCGCCCGTTGGTGGTTTGCCTGGCCACCGAGGTGCGCCCCGATGTCAAATCCGCGCCGAGCGTCACCGGCCTCGCGACCGCGAACGGCGCGTTTCTCCTGGGTCAGTTTCTGGCGAATCGCATCCAGAACGTTTACGTCACCGGCAGCGACGCGCTGACGATGCCGGAGCTGACCATGGGAAATCTGGTCTATCTGGGACAGCCCGCGAATCGATTAGCGGACGCCATGCCGGCCGATCAGCAGTTTGTCTCCGATCCCGACGGCGTGCGAAATCTCCATCCCCGGCCAGGAGAGCCGGCGGTTTTCGGAGATTCCATCTCGCCGGGGTCCAAGGAGGTAGTGGAAAGCTACGGTCTGATTACCCACGTGCCGGGCTTGAACGCCAAAGGCGATATCCTCTACATCTCCGGAAGTCATGCGTTCGACGTCACGGCGGGCGTGGAGGCTTTCACCGACCCGGCTCTAGCCAAAACTCTTGTCACGGCTCTCCGCAAGCCGAACGGGAGCTTGCCTTCGTACTATCAGATCGTGATTCGCGTCCGCTCCATGGACAACACGCCCATCGAGATCAGCTACGTCACGCATCGCGAGCTTTCCGCTTCGCGGCCGGCCGGGCGTTTCCATTAATCTGTTTCCCTTTTTAGTCTTCCTTCTCATGGCGTCCTGAGTCAGGAGCCATTGAGTTAATTCTTCTCTGGTCGCCATATTCACAACGCCAGTCATCTTCACAACGCCAGTCATCTTTACAACGCCAGTCATCCCGAGCGAAGTCGAGGGATCTGCTGTTCTTCCTCCCCCGACTTCTGTCTCCTGTCTCCTTTATCCTATTGGCATGCGCGTGAAATCGCTTGCGCTCCCTCTCCTTCTTGGAACATTTCTTGCCATGCCTCTTCCTGCCGCCACCCCCGACCTCGCCGAACTGAACCGCATGATTGCCCGCTTCGCTCCTGCGGAGTTGAAGGTCGACACTTCGAAGTTGTCGCCCGGCGATCAAGAGGCGCTGAAGAAGCTGATCGAATCGGCGAAGGTGATCGACGAGATTTTCGTCAAACAACGCTGGGACTGGAACTGGATCCTGATGCGTCAGCTCGAAGGCGACGCGAAACCTTGGAAAGCACCGCTGAACACCGCGAGGTTTCACTACTTCATGCTTAACAAAGGTCCCTGGTCGGAGCTCGATTCCCAGACGACGTTTTTTCCGCCCGAATTCCGCGTCCGCGTTGGGGAATTTCTGATGCCCGTTCCTGCCCGGCACCCGCCCGGCAGCGCCTTTTATCCGGAGGATATGTCCAAAGAGGAATTCGAGAGGTGGGTGTCAGGGCTTCCGGGTGCAGAGAAAGAGAAGGCGCTCGGATTTTTCACGGTAATCGAACGGGACATCCGCTCTAAGACTGACCGCCCCCTCAAAATAGTTCCCTACAGCAGGGCCTACGCGGCCGATCTCCAACACGCCGCGAAATTATTGGAAGAAGCCGCTGCGCTTACGCCGAACTCTACGTTGAAAGAGTTTCTCAAACTTCGCGCGCAGGCGTTTCTCACCGACGATTACTACGCCTCCGACGTAGCCTGGATGAAGCTCGACGCTCCCATCGACGTCACCATCGGGCCGTACGAAACTTACAACGACGAACTTTTCGGCTACAAAGCCGCCTTCGAAGCCTACATCACTCTGCGCGACGACGCCGAAACCGCGAAGATGAAGAACTTCGCCGACCACATCCAGGAAATCGAAAGCAATCTTCCGCTGGACGCGAAGTACAAGAATCCCAAGCTCGGAGCGCTTGCGCCGATCCGCGTGGTCAACGAAGTCCTCGCGACGGGCGATGGCGCGCATGGCGTCCGCACGGCCGCCTTTAATCTTCCCAACGACGAACGCATCGTCAAGGCGATGGGATCGAAGCGCGTGATGCTCAAAAACGTCCAGGAAGCCAAATTTTCGAAGATTCTGGAGCCCATCGCAACCCGCGTGCTCTCTCCGGACGATCGCAAAAACCTTAGCTTCGATGCCTTCTTCACGCATATCCTGGCGCATGAGATGACGCACGGGATCGGGCCGCAAAACAACGTGCGGCAGAGTCTCAAAGAACTGCATTCCGCGATCGAAGAAGCCAAGGCCGACGTCACCGGGCTGTTCATGCTGCAATACCTCTTCGATCACAAGATCTTACCTGCCGCCGAACGGCCCTTGTACACGACATTCCTCGCTTCGTCGTTCCGCACTTTGCGTTTCGGCGTGCATGAAGCGCACGGCCGCGGTATGGCGCTGCAATTCAACTATCTGACCGATAAAGGAGCCTTCGTCGCGAAGCCCGACGGAACGTTCGCCGTCGATTTCACAAAGATCCAGCCCGCCGTGCGGGACCTGGTGCACGATCTTCTGGAGATCGAAGCCACCGGCGACTACGCGCGCGCGAAAAAGATGCGCGACGAACTGGGCATCATCCGCCCGGCGCTGCAAAAGGCGCTCGATCGGCTGAAAGATATTCCGACCGATATCGAGCCGATTCGGGAACTTTAGAACGATGCGGAATGCATAGCGAACGGCAGCAGCGCAAGCGCATAATCTTCCCTTTTCCCCAGACCCTAAGGTGATTCACCTACGGCCCCCGCCGGGCGCGCTATGCTAACATGCGGAGCGGACGAGGCGATGAGCCTCCTTTAAGCGCATGTACGAATCTCTTCCCGACAGTGACGCAGTTTTGGCGCAGTTCAACCGCCTCATCCAGGAATTGCTTCGGGGCAATATGCATCGCAACACTTTCCGGCCGTGGGAGATCGAGTTGCTGCTGGATATCGAGACCTGTAATCTGCGGGAGACCAACAAGCGCGATACTCTGAAGCGCTATCAGAAGGCCGTCCAACGCCATATGGAAAAAGGCGCGCGGCTGCCGTTGAAGCTGTCGGAGTACCTCGATTCGGTAAAATCCAAACGCCCTACCGAAGGCCGAAGCGTGGCGTCGTAGAAGGGCACCGAGCGCATCGCGGGAGATCAGGAGCCGCGCGGAACGCGGGCATTCGTTCGCTGCTACGCTGGTAACATGGCCGATGTGAAGAGTGGACGTACCGTTTTCTGCGTCAAATTGCAAAAGGAACTACCGGGACTGGACGAGGTGCCCTTTGACGGGCATCCTCTCGGCCAGCGCATCTACGAAAACGTTTCCAAGGATGCCTGGAAACAGTGGGTCGAGCACATGAAGATGATCATGAACGAGTACCGGCTCAACCTGGGTACCCCGGAAGCTCAGGAATTCCTGCTAAAGCAGATGGAAGAATATTTCTTCGGCAAAGGCTCGGAGCTGCCGCCCGATTACAAGGCTCCCGAAGCGCACTGAACGCGAAGCGCCGTGGCGCAAGCTATCGCAGCGTCGGCAGTCTTGCCGGCGCTTCTTCGGGATGCGCGGCGATCAGCGGCATGGAAGAGTAGAGAAGCCCGAAACGGGTCCTGCGGAAATCTCGACTCGGCAGGCCTGGCGGCCCGCGCCACATCACCACCAAAAGGCCGACGCGGGCGCCTCATTGCCGATCACGCCTGACGCACCTTCTTTGCGCGCCCGGACTTCTTCCGGCCCGGCTTCGGAGCAGCGGACTCCATCCGCCTCATCAGCCGTTGCTCGCGCTTGCGCAGTTCCGCCGAGTCGTCGAACACCAGGGCCGCGCGAGTCGAAGCCAACGCCCGAACATAATCCTTCGCCGTGTGCTCGAAGTATTTCGCGAGCTCCTCGTGAGCCTTCACCCGGAACGGATTCTTGCACGCCGCGAGATCGTTCCAAATTTCGAGCGCCGCCGCGTCGCACTCCAGTTTACGTTCCAGGGCGGCCAAATCCCACATGGTGCGAAACAAGAGATCGTCGCGTAATTTCGCGTTAATCGCCCGGCGGAACAACGTCCGCGCTTGATCGAGATCACCGGCCTCCCGCAGCCAGCGCGCGAGCGCAGCCATCTCGGCGCCATGCCGCGCGGGGGCGTTCGAAGGATCGTGGAAAGCCAGAGGCACGATCGCCGTGAGGCACGCGAGCGTCAGAATATCGGTGGCGTTGTGGTGAAACACCGGGACCAGGCGGGCGATTTCCTGGGTGCGCAGATACTCGAAATACAGATAGGGGATCAGCGCGCCGGGGGCGTCGCCGTGGCGCTCCACGCCGAGAATGCGATTCTCCAAATCCACCAGGCGGCAGCTATCGAAACGCAGTTTCCACAGGCGGCGCGCACCGTACAGAAGATCGAAATGCACGAATCGCTCGAACGGCGGCCGCGCGCGGTTCATGCGATAGCGCGTTTCTAGAAGAGGCTGGTCGAAGCTGCGGCCGTTGTAGGTGATCAGCACGCGAAACGGCTCCAAGAAACGCGTCAAGGCGTCGAGCGAGCTCGCCTCTTCGCCATAATCGCGCATGAAAAACTGCCGGACGCGAAAGCCTTCGGGGGTGATGCGCCCGACGCCGACAAGAAACGCGCAGGTTCCCGTGCCTCCCGCCAAGCCTGTCGTTTCCGTGTCTAGAAACGCCCACTCGTGAGGAGGAACGCCGCGCACGGCGCCGTCAGAAAGCGTCTCCAATAGGTTTTCAGGGAGATCCGCGAGCGCCCCAATGTCCGCGTTGCCATGGCGGCGATGGCGCGCGTAGAACGTTTCCGTTTCATAGTGCTTGCCGAGCGCTGTCTCCACTTCCTCGCCGGGCATCCACTCTTCTACATGAAAGCGGTCCTCTGAAGAAGAGCGGGGGGCATCAAAACCATCGAGATCGAGTGCGGCGTCGTCGTATTGCTCCGCCTCCCGTGCTGCCGCCAGAGAGCGCGAAAGCCCTGTCAATCGGGGCTTTTCGTACTTCTCCGCGCATTCGTCGAGAGTCCGCGCCATGCGGCGTCGCAAGGCGGCCAACTGCTCCTGAAGTTCAGTCATGAGTTTCCGTCATGCGGGCCTTGTGGAAGTAGGTAAATCGAGCATTCGCCTTTTGTTTGCCAGCATATCATCCTTCCTGAGGCCGTGGAAATAGGCCTTTTGCGGCCCAGGAAACGCAAAAAACATTTCCTGTGGAAAATGTTAAATCGTCGAAACCCTCAAAAATCGGGCTTTTTTTGCATTTTCCCCTTTACAGGGGCGGAGCGATCCCTTATGATGCATTAGGAAACGCGTGCCCTGTCGTTGTTTCGAGTGTCGTTTCGAGTGATGTTTTCGGGCGATTCGTCCGCCTGGGACGGCATCGCGTGAAGAGTGACGGGAAGGACGCACAAGGCACCTTCGGGAGAATCCGTTTTAGGAAAAAGGAGCAATATGGCAGCAAAGCTGACGCAATCGCAATTCATCAAGAAGCTGGCAGAGACAGTAGAAGTCTCGGCTAAAGTGGCCAAGGCGATGACCACGGCGTATGCCGATTTGGCGGTCGCCGAGACCAAGAAGAACGGCATGGCCGTGTTACCCGGCATCGGCCGGCTAGTGCGCGTGGATCGCAAAGCTCGCTTGGGACGCAACCCGGCGACCGGCGAAACCATCAAGATTCCGGCCAAGAAGGTCGTGAAATTCCGCGTGGCGAAGGCCGTGAAAGACGCGATCGTACCGCCCAAGAAGAAGTAAGCCAAGAAGAAGTAAGCTTCAGTTCAATCAAAAAGCAAAACCCCGCGAGGCTCATCGCCAGGGCGGGGTTTGCTGTTTCTAGGAAACCGATTGAGGCCTCGTCCAAACTGCGGACGCACGCCGGGAAGCCTATGCCTGCTTCTTTTCGTCGGGGGGTGTTGCGGGCGGATCGCCCTTCAAGGAATCCTTGAAGTTGCGAATGCCTTCTCCCAAGCCTTTGGCTACCTCGGGGATCTTTTTCCCGCCGAACAAAAGCACGGCGACAACCAGGATGACCAACAGCTCAGGCAAGCCGATAGAACGTAACATAGCGGCCTCCTTCTCTCGACAGCATAGCATACGCTTAACTTATGAAACGGCGCAAGGCCCCGAAAACACCTAAATCCGGCACGGTCGTCTTCGACCAATCCAAGGAAGTTCGGGCCATCGCCCGGGAGCGGGTCGGCACGGTCAAGCCGTCGAAACCCATTCTCCCCAAGGCCGCCCGGAAGAAACCCAAGCACAAGAAGTCACCTGAGGACGACACGAACGGAGCGTAAATCCACGAGGTGGCAGTGTTACAAAGGATTATGGCCTTTGTGAAACTTGCCGCGGTGTCGCAAGTGCCGGAGGGCACCGCGCTTCAGGTGGAGACCTCCGATGGCGCGGTGGCGATTTGCAACGTGGAAGGCGAACTCTACGCTCTGGATGGTATTTGTCCGCATGCGGGCGGACCACTGGGAGAAGGCGCCCTCCACGGCCGGATTCTCGTATGCCCGTTCCACGCGTGGGGATTCGATTGCATCACCGGCCTAAGCGATGCGGACGGTTCCCTGCGCCAGGCCACTTACGCGCTGAAAACCGAGAACGGCGAGGTCTACGTTGATTTGCCATGAAGGGTCGATCTGCCTTAAGCGTCGATCCGCGTGAGCGGTGCCTCGCATGAATCAAAGCCTTGCGTGAATCAAAATTGAAGAAGACCCGGCCTGAAGAATTCTCCCCTGTGCCTGTCTGACCGATGCCCGGAATCATGAATGCCGGAACTGCCTGAAGTCGAAACCGTAGTCCGCTCGCTGGCGCCGCATTTGCCGGGACGCCGGATCATCGCGGCGGAATTCACGTCCCGCCACGTGACGCCGGGGAATCGAGCGGCCCTCGCCAGAAAACTGGCCGGCCGGACGATTCAGTCCGTCACACGCCGCGGCAAGCACATCCTGATCGGGCTTGATGAGGGCACGCTTGTCGTACACCTGGGCATGACCGGGCAGCTTCTGCTCGATCCGCCCGCTTCCAATCACGACCACATTCACGGCGTGCTGCGGCACGCCTACGGCGTCTTCCACCTGGACACAGGTCTGCTTGTGTATCGCGATCCACGGCAGTTCGGCAGCATAAAACTTGTAACCCATCGTCCCGATGGGTCCATCGATGGGAACAAAGGGCTGCGGGACCTTGGCCCCGAGCCTCTCGAAATCGGCCTGGAGGAATTTGCGGCGCGCCTGAAGCGTCGCAAGACGCGCATGAAGGCTCTGTTACTGAATCAGACCTTCGTGGCCGGCATCGGGAATATTTACGCCGACGAGATTCTCTACGCCGCCGAAGTGCATCCTCTGGCGATCGCCTCGCGCTTAAGCAAGCCGCGCGTCGCCCGCATCCATCAAGCCATGCGCGAGATTCTTACGCTCGCCATCGAACATGGCGGATCCTCGATTTCCGATTACGTAAACGCCGCCGGAGAGCGCGGATGGTTTCAGATGTTGCATAACGCCTACGGGCGCGAGGGCGAGCCGTGCTTGCGCTGCGGAGGCCTCATCAAGCGGATTCTCGTCGCCCAGCGCGGCACCCACTTCTGTCCGCAGTGCCAAAAGCGCTAGCGCCTGTCCTAGCACATATCAACGTGTTCAACCCCGTC
>Ga0181536_10002038_pt1 | contig 23326 bp, 34 predicted proteins | sample PEATcosm2014_Bin_41_FD_121105 | JGI IMG/M metagenome (GOLD analysis project Ga0181536, IMG submission 121105) | Peatland microbial communities from MTU Mesocosm Facility, Houghton, MI, USA - PEATcosm2014_Bin17_60_metaG | ecosystem: Environmental > Terrestrial > Soil > Wetlands > Peat | place...
GAACCGTCAGCCTTAGCCGTTGCCAGACTTCCACCAGCAGGCATGTAGTAAACGTCATAGGCAACAAGCGTTCCAAAACCCGTGATCGAGCCGCCGCCACCACTGCCGCAAGCCGCGCTTCCCAATGTCCACGCGCTGCCAGCCGCCACCCATGTAGCGCACTGAGTCGCTACCGGTGTCAACGTGGTCGGATAGACGGCAAACTTGGAGTCCGAACCATTGACGTAGCCGTGGTAGTCCTTGTTTGTCGTATCGAAATCAAGAACGCCAGCAGCGGTCGCCGTGTTGCTGGAATTCGCAGGCACCTTGAAAGCCGCCGTTCCCGTAGCCGCGCTGAGATCGAAAATCGTAGTCGAAATGGCGCTGAAAGTGTGTCCCGAGTAAGTCAAATCCGAAGCGCCTGTCAGTGCCGAAGCATTTCCGCCAGAAATCGCCACCTGTCCTGCAGTGGCAGCCTCGATCACCACCGCTCCGGTCAGTCCTTGCACCGATGCCACGGCTCCGACCGAGGGGTTGGCAATCCAGATGTGGACATTGTGTGATCCCGCCGCGCCGCCGTCAGCCACCGTCCCGACAATCATCGAGCCAGAAGCGGGATAGGTCGAACCGGCGTCAACGCATTGCCCATTGTAAGAACCGTTCCCCGCAGAGTAAGCCTGGACAAAATCACCCACCACGGCCGTGTTAGAAAACGTGCAAGCCGCAGTACCGTCCACGGCAACCTGCGCCGTACCTGTCGTGCCTCCACCGGAAACCACAATGCCGATGACATTCGTTGCGGTCGCTCCGGTCGTTTGAATCGTATCTTGGCTTCCTGAAACCAACGCGGCGATCTTTCCGTTTGTCGTTCCGGTTCCGTTATTCAAGTACCCTATCGTCAAGGCCGCAGGAGTAGAAGCAAGGCCAAGAGTTCCTGAAGCCCCTGGCATACAAGACGCGCCACCAGCAAGAATGCAACTGAATACGCCGTTGTAAACGTAAGTCGCCGCCCCTAATGAACCTAACGGTCCCGAAGGCGGAGATGTCAGTGGGTTGAAGCTCCACAGCAAACCGCCAGAGCCGCCACTCGTAGTCGTGCCTGAGCAAACATTGATGCCGCCGGAACCATCGACGCACACCAAAGTCCCGCCAGCCACGCCGAGAAGGTTTGGTGATGTCGGAATGTATCCGTTCGATCCGCTCAGTCCCATCGAGGAAGTGATCGTCGAGGAAGTTCCGGCAATAGCAACCTGTCCCCCGACCATCCCCGACAAACCGCTAGAAAAAGAAGGAGTAGCACAGCCACCGTTTGCTAAGAGATAACTTCCTACTGCACAAGATACTCCAAGAGGAGCGTAGTAAAAACCGCCGGGACTCATCGTTGCTTGGTTGCCACTAGAGTCGGTTAAAGTAACACCATTAGAAGACAGAGTCACCGACTGCTGGCTGTAGCCGCTGTATCCGTAAAGCTGGACGATATACGGAGTAAGTTGCTTAACTTTCAAATACCCACCAGCGCCGTAGCCATTGGTATTGGTAAAGAGATCGAGAATGTCGCTACTGGACGCATCCCCTGTAATTGTGCGGGCAACCCCAACTCCAGAAGGAGCATCCACCGCCAGTCCATTCACCGTCACCGTCCCAGTAAGTGTCGGACTTGCTTTAGGCGCCAATAAATTTAGAGCCGTTTGGAGATCCGTTTGGTTGGAAAGCGTTCCAGTAATCGAACCCCAAGTCCCGCCCCCTCCGCCGCCCACTGGCGCACAGTTCGCGCCCGCCGAAGTTATGCACGACAACTGGTGAGTCGTGCTGTTCGCGTACCATCGCTCCCATCCGGCCGGCGGATTCGCGGGCTGAGCTGTTTCCAGAACATTGAAATAGACGTTGACGCTGAGTTTCGAGAGTGGAGTGTTCCCCGAAAGATAACTGTCGAGGCACATCAGGTTCGTGTTGTAGAGCACGTTCCACGAAGGGGACGTTGGGCCACCAGGAGTCAAGTATGCAGGAATGTTCAGTCCGAGATTCGGCGTGACCGGCGTGATCGTCGAACACGGCACTTGAGCGAAGACCGGCGCCACCAGTAAACAGAGAGCAAAGACCAGCTTATGAAGTGTGGATTTCGACATTGATTTTCACCGAGTTCGCATTTGCCCTCACGTAAATCTCGTTCAGATTCGCATAGAGAGGGTAGGCTGAAATTGTTGACACGATCCCCGCCGCCAACTCTTTCCCTTGCTGAGTGCCGTCGTTGTGAACGTTCTCATCCCCAACGTAGATGTAACTGGAACTGTTCTGCACCGATGCTTGAATGGAAATGTAGCTCACCATCGCAAGTAGATTCAGAGGGAGGGCGATCCCCGCCGCTGGCGATACCGTATATCCCGGCTGCGAGCCTTGCGAGAGTAGCGTGTAAAGACTCTGGGCGGGCTTTGTGTTGTCCGTAATCGTGATCGTTGCACATTTCATGGTTTCACCAGCTTCCTATGTTCAATTGTCCAAGGCGATTCGTCGAAAATCCGTCTTGGGTCCACTGTGGACGGCGCTTCTGCCGCGTCAAAAAATCTCGATGCAGGTTCGCGTCAACCGCCCTGATCTTCTTCAAGCACTCCCGGTATTCTTTCTGCGCCGACTCAGCGAGAAACTTCCAATCCGCGCCCGATCCGCGCTGCATTTGCTCGCCTTTTTGCGCTTCTTTGTACTGGTACAGAACTTCCTTCGCGCGAAACGTCACCAACTCCTCAGTCAGTGGGTACGGGACCGCATCCCCCGGATTCACTAGCAACGCCCCTCTGCGCTTGAACGTGAAGCTCAAGGGCCAGACCGAAAGAATGTGCGGCCACACCTCGTAGCGCAAATACCCCAAGGTCAGGCTATTCGGGCGCTTGTCGATGTCGAAGGGCACGGCATAGGTCGGCAGCGCCGGACCAAAGATGACGCGTTGAGGATCTTCCACCGAGAGGTCTTCCTGGGACAAGGCTTCAAAATCCACGTAGTCCCCATCGGTCGTGTCTCGGATTTCAACGAACGATCTAAAATCAGACACCGGAACCGGGAAATACGCCTGGTAGATGTAGTAATTCTGACCAGCACCGCTCGGCGGCTCCATCCACGGCCGGTCGAGGGTTAGGTATGATCCCCCACTCCATCCCAAGGGCACGGCTCCGAGGGGAAGGCGTCCAAGACTGCCATCAAAGCTCGTGTTGTAGGCGATAATGTCATAGAGGGCGTAGGATGGGTTGCGGAACTGGAGGGTGGGCACAACCCCTGGCGCGAACACCAACTGCCACGCAGCGCTCGCTACAGCGTCAGCAAACACGTATGGGCTGAAGGGTGTGACCGTGACCGTCCCCACACTTGCCACAAGGCCGGGAATCAGCCAGCCGCCGGACTGCCCAAGTTGGAATGACCACACCGTTTCGTCGTAAATCTTCCCAAGAGCGTCGTTGATCTTCGACTTGGTAAGTTCGAGCGAGACTCCGGGAATTTCTCCCTGCGCCAAACCCTTCGCCATCGTCGAGAACGACATTGCTTTCTCCTGTAAAAAAGGGAGCGGCGGTTCCGCGCCGCACGCTCCCTACGCCAAACGGACAACCAAAACCCTGGGCTAGAAATCGCCTCCCCAAGCGGTGAACTGGACGACGATCGCCGCAAGCGAGGTACTGTTGTTCGTCACCTCCGTCATGCCGGCCGCAGTGAACCACCGGAACGTCCACGTCGCTCGCGTCGATCCCACAACGCTTGGGAAAGGAAACGCGATGTACGTGTGGGTCGTGTCCATGCAAGGCTCAACCGAGTCGATGTACATTCCCACCGGGAATGAGATCGGATCGAAAGTGGACGTTGAATAGGACGCGGGTCCAGTGCCATAGAAAGTCCACTTTTTTCTCTGGCCGACTGTCAAGCCGCCTTCGTACCCTTTGACGATTGATGCTTGCACAGTGTCCTCCCTTATCCTTCAACGCTTGCGAGATCCAGCCACACGCCAAACGTCCCGCCACTGGCGCCGTGATTCGGCGGCGTCAAAGCGTAACCGATGGTCTGAGGCACGATCGATCCCGGCGAAGCGGCATCGTCGCAGAAACCGTTCGCAATCGAGTTGATGACATCGCCAATCAGAGGCGTTGTATTGGTCACGCCACCGGATTTGCCGATGCAAGTCGCGTAGCCGCGTTCCTGAATGAACACGTAGGCTCCGGCAAGAACCTGCGCGGCGGTTACTGCCGCCAAGAAAATCACCGGACGCAGCGGACTCACGTTGCCCTGGAGGCCCAAGCCCTTGTCGTAACTCGTGACAATGTTTGGCCCCTTGGCAACCGACGCCATCAAACCAACCGAGCCTTGCACGATGTACGCAGCCGTCGCGCCCGAGTCGATCTGGACGAAGCGATACCGGCCCCAGTGCAATTGGCTGCGCCCGTAAAGCTGCGCTTCCTGCTCGGTCAGATCGAAGTACCCGCCGACAATCAGGCCACCCCACGGATACGGGTAGCCCGTCCGGGTGTCAACCATACCCGAAGAAGAGGTGTAAACCTGCACCATGTCCTGCGGTAGAAATTCGTTTCTCTGTAACGGCATGTTCGCTCTCCTTCGCTGCTTAGGCGGTAAAGCCGGACACGATCATTCCGTGCCGCGGGTTTATCACGTAGAAATTGGTCGCAAGCCGCTGGAACATATTCGCGGCGCTGACGTTATCCGGAATTTCCTTGATCTTGGTTGCGAAGAACCAACTCTTTTCGGCGGTCGGACGCAACTTCACCGCTTCCGGATCGAACAGAATCAGAATCTCCGAAGCCTGGATCGCAGTCGCCGACGGGAAGTTCGAGCCAGTCGGAGACGCCGTGCCAGCCGCAACCGACTGCCCACTCGAAGTGTAGGTCGGAGCCGTGTAGGAACTCAGCTTGGTCGTGTTGCCGCTGCCATCCACGAAGTTCGTGTTCGGCGCCGCCGTTCCAAATGCGGCCGTGTTGCCACCGGGCAGATAGTTCCAAGTCTTCGCCGAGGGGCAGAGCGGATCGGCGTAGATCTTGATGCCGAAGAAGTCAACCGAAGGCCACCCAAAGTCCGTGCCTTCCTTGATGCTCAACTGATCGACTCGCGCGATCGCTCGCAGCATGTTCACCAGAGCCGCCCAACCGAACGGCGAGGTGATTCCAACCTTGGCCTTGCAGTTCAAGGTCAGCAGTTGGGCAACCGCGTTGGTCAGCACCGGATAGGTGATCGGTCCGGGATAGCCGTTCGACTGGCCGCAGAAGTACGGAGTCGAATTGAACGCTTGCCCGGTTGCGCCATTGCGCGTCACGCCGCCGGTCAAGGTAAACACGTTGCCATCGGGGGAGGGGTCAACGCCGTTCGAGAAGCCCTCGAAGAATCCGTTCGAAGATTTCGACCGGTCATCGGACACGTTTGAGGTGCCACCGTTTGCCGAAGACGGCTGGCCATGACGGTAGCCGTCCATTTCCAGCATCGTGTTCATCTGCGACACCAGGTTAGCCTCAAGCAGCGCCCTTTGGTCGATGGCCTGCGTGTCGCCGGCGCGGTTGATGACATCCAACTCGAAGTCTTCGATCTGGCAAAAGACCGCGTATGCCTTCTCGTAATACTTCGCGGCGCTCGCAATCTGGTTGCGCGTCACCGTGATCGTCTGTCCCGGCGTTACCGCCATGCCTTGCAGACGAGCATAGTTGTAGGCTTCCACCATGCCCGAGCCGCCCAAGAAGTCTTCCACCACGCCATAGCGCCGGAGGATGTCTTGGAGTGGAGTGTCAACGAAAAAACACTCCTCAATCACATTCTTGCGAATGCTCTCTCGGGTGGATACTTCTATTTCGTTGTACTGCGGATCGTATAACGGGGCGCCCATGTGAGCCTACCTTTCCTATGCTACTGATCTGATTTCTGCAACGTCCTTGTGCAAATTTTCGAGCATCCGACGCTCGCGCTCTCTGCGAGGAACGTTCCCATCGGCCTTGTGAAATTGTTCCGGATTGACCTTCGGAATGTGGCTCGCACGCGAAGACTCGCCAGGGCGAAGGTTCGGATTGCTGCCGCGCTTCTCCGCCTCGACGCGGAGGGTTTCGTCAACCTTCACTTTCACCGCGTCGTCAACTTTTTTCTGGAATTCGGCTTGCTGCTTCTCGGTCTGCTTCGCTTTGAAGTTGTACTTCTCCGAGATGTACTCGCCAACAGGCTTCCGAGCGCGCGCTGCTTCGTATGCGATGTTCTCGGACGAGTCCGGAATCGGCACGCCGTAGAGCCGGATGTGCTCATTGTTCGCGTCGAGGTACTGGCTGAAAATGGCCCCGACTTCGCCACGCACTTGCGCTGTGATCTTGGTTGCGTCCACGTTGCCTCCGATGGCCGGACTGCCGGGAACTGCTGGCTTCGCGCCGTCCACGGTCGGCAATGTGACATCGAAACCCTGAGTCTTGAGCGACTCAAGATAGGTCTTCAGCGCTTTGTTTTCGGCTTCGAGACTGCCCTGCTTGGTGAGCGAGTCGCCGTAGCTCTCGACGGTTCTCGTGATCTCTGCTCGGTCAAGCTCGGCTTGCCGTCTGGCTTCGTCTGCCGCAAGTTTCTCTTTCTGTGCGGCGGTCAGTGTCGTTTCGGCTTGAGAAGCAATTCCTTCGAGCGCGGCGGCAACTTCCTTGGGGAGTCCGGCCACGACTTCATCCTTGATTCCGGCGGCTTTCAGTAGTTCGGCGACGTTTGGCATGAGTGTTTATCCTTGGGGTGGTCCGGCTTGCGGCTCTTGTTGTGGCCGCGCTGCCATCATGGTTTTTTGGAGGGCTTTGACAAACGCCGTGCGAGCCTCCATGAGTTCTCCCTGCACGACCGGGTTCTGCTGAGAAAGTTGCTCACAGGCTTGCGCGAGCTTGGCAAGAGTCTGCTGCAACGGATTCGCTTGCTGTTGCGCCGGTGGGACTCCCCCTGGGTTGGGAGTCCCGCCCTGCGGCTGTGAATCTGGTTGCGGTTGCGGTGTCGGCTGAGCGCCCATTATTTCCCTGCCTTGTGCGATTTCCAAGAGCCTTTGTTGTGACGCTTGTTGTTCAAAGCGCCCTTCATGCGGCCCTTTTGCCAGCCGACAGCTCGGGTTTTGATGACCAGCTTACGGCCTTTGCCTTTTCTCGCCATGACCGGCTCCTAGCGCTTTCGGCTGCGTTTGCCCTTGCCGCCCTTGTGACGCCGCTTGCCACCCTTGTGTTTCTTCCCACCGGTGTGCCCGCCCTTGATGACCAGCCCTTTGTGATTCTTTGCCATATAGCCTCCTTGTTCGATTTTTGCTGCAAAAAGAAACGCCTCACAGCGTTTCCGCTTGAGGCGTCACTATTTCCTCGCAAGAGGGTAATGGCGAATCTCTACAATCGCAGATTTACCACCAACTCAGAATCCGTGTCAAGGGATATTTTTTTCTGACTGCCGATTCTTGAGCACCGCGTCCAACTCTTCCATGCTGATCGGAATGTGTTCCTTCGTCTTGATGGTTCGCAATCCACCCTGATTGTACGCGGCTTCGGAAGTGAAATCGGACAGACCCGTGAAACGAATCTTGCGGAGATAATCCGACAATTCCTGCGCGTTTCGCGGCTCCAAAGTTTGTTCGATGACGGCGAAAATTTTTGTTTGTCTCACTGTAGGTCGTCCCATTTTAAGCTGCCTTTGCAAAATCACCGTGGTATTGAACCACCGCTGCTCTATACGCCAACATAGCAGAAGAAATTGTTCTGAAACTCCCGAGGTAAATCTTTCTACCGTCCACGCCGATTCGGGCAACCCATCGTTGTGATGACTTATGCCAAATCACGCCTTTTACTCCACTCCGATTGTTTTTTTGTATTCCACTATTACGCCGATTTTCTGTTCTCGTTGCCCTTCGCAAATTGAAGCGACGATTGTTCAAGGTGTTCCCGTCTTTGTGGTCGCCCTCGTATGATTTATCGAAACCAAGGCCCAAAAGTTCACGATGCAGGAAGATTCTTACTTTCTTGCCTGCGACAAACGTCCTGCGAGCAGCGTAAAACGATCCAGTACTTGTGTCCAGGTGAGCATACCAATTCCATTGCGTCAGCCAGACGTAATCGCTCGCGTCAACTATAGTGACCTGTCCTCTTGTTAAAGGAATGAGTTTTACCGACTCGTCTTGCGGCTGAACAACGAAAGGACGTTTTAGATTTCTTTTCATTGGGATTGACTCACGACGGTTCTCTCGTTACCGGTTGTAGTCCCCCGTTTTTCTAGCTTGGGAGGTTTTTTCCCGCTAGGTGGCCTTCCGCCTCCACGACCTTGTCCCTTGCCTTCGTCACCACCAGTCAAGCCTTCCGCCTGCGCGACCTGCGCGGCCTTCGCTTTCATCTCCAACATCTCAAACTGCTCGTGTTTGTACTTCTCAAATTCCGTCGAGCCTGGAGTGTCACCCCAGTTGTCAACTCCGAGTTTCTTCATCGCCGTCGAAAACGATACCGGCATTCCGCGCTGCAAGAAATTCAGCCACTTCATCTGTTCCTGCATCTGCGTCACGTTCAGCAAGAAGCTCGGGACCGAGACCACTTCAAGATTCTGCGCGAACCATTTCACGCGCTCCAACCGCGAGACTTCGCTTGGCGCGTCTTTGTTTTTCTCCCACGGCATGTGGCTTGGAACAATCGAGTTTGGATCGAAGTCAAAAACTTGCGTCGAGATACCATCGGGGCCGATATAGGACATCAGTTTCCTCGTGCTGAAATACTGCAAGATGTCGAACTTCAGCATTTGCGCGATTTTTGAGTGCGCCACTTCGAGGTTGCCAGCGATTCCCTTTGCTATCGGCCCGATGGTCTCCAACAGTTTGTCCGCAGTCTCACTCGATAAGTTGAATTTCAACTGCGCGAGGCTTCCAAGGTCATTCAGCCCGAGCGTCTTCTGCCGCAGTTTGTCGAGGAGTTCGTAGAAACTGAAATCTTCCTGCGTGACCTTAACGCTGTCCGGCAAGATCGACTCCAGCATCTTCCGGGGGTCTCCATTGAGGCAGAGCGTGTCGCCGGTCTCTTGGAGCCAATCGAGGCGTTTGAGGATGTCTGGGGCCACGCCAGCGTCAAGGTTGATGCCTTTAGGCGGGTTCATCTTCGCGCGAAGCACGCGATACATCAGATCGAGGAATCCGCGACTGCATTTTTCCAGCCCTGCCACGTCGTCCAACAGGGAGAAGCCAATCGCCATCCAAGGCCAGTCGTCAACGTCGTATTGAACCGGCGGCATCATGCCGTGCAAGTCGAATGCGGGGCCATCGTACAGCGGCCGACTCATACCAGGATTCGTTATGATCTGCCGTAGGTTTGGATAAATCCGGCAGTCTTCCGGCTTGGCCGTGCGCGAGGCTGGCATATCGTTTTCAGGGTCAGTCCATGAAATCAAACTTCCAACTGAGGGTACTTCGTAAGACCAGCTTGTGAGCGGAACGTTTTTGCCGTCGCGCTCGCCCCAATCGCCCATCGGCAGCATGTTCCCTGTGCGATTGATTCGGAGGTCTCGCACAAACGAGTGCCGGATCTCGCAATACCGCTGTTCCCAATCCTGCTTTTCGTTGCCGTAGCGCCGGTCCCAGTATTCGTGCCGGCGAACTTGGTTTGGCGAGGTGTACTTGAATCGGGAAATCGGGATCAGATTTTCTTGGTCGTTTGGGAACCGCGCATGAGCTTCGGCCACGCCCATGCACTCGACCACGGTGACGGCATAGGCTCCCTGGATGTCGTTTGACCGGGGAACCTGACTTGGCAACACCTCTCGCGGCCCGAGGGCGTCGAACTGGATGTCGCCTACGCCCCATCCGAACTCATTACGGATGTACCGCGGCCAGAGGTAGCCGCGCTTGAGCGCGACTGAATACTGGAGAGCCTGTCGAGACTGGCGCGGGAAGTGCGACTTCTGGTAAACCACCTTGACCACGCGGTTGAACATCTCAACAAGAGACTTAAATTGCTCAGCCCCGCTGCCGTAGGTCGCAATCTCCCGAATATCGGAAATCGTCTCTACAAATTTGCGAATGTCTGATTTTAGACTATTGGACTTGAGTCGCTCGGTGCCCTTCGCGCTTAGGAGACTGAGGTTCGCTTCGCTGGAATCGACATCTTGGCTTTTCAGCCAGTTCTCGCCTTCTTCAACTTGCTCAACTACCCAGTCCTGGCGGCGGGTAGGTTCGGATTCGAAGGGTGGAACCTGCCAATCTCTCTGCTTCTCTTCCATACGGTTGCATCATAAGCGAAAGCGTTTGCAGTGTCACGCCAATTTTATTGCGTCTCCGTGCAGTCCTGGGAAAAGCACCTTCGGAGGGCCGGGGGAGTATTCGAATCCCACAGCCCGATAGTGCTCCGGAGAGCCGACTTTGTAGCCCCACTTTTTCTCGAAGAATGCGCGGTCACGGTCGGCCTGCGCTTCAATTTCGTGCCGCTCGGTTTCGGATGCCAGTTTTAGAGTTGAACTGCGCTCGTGGTAAAACGGGACGTTTGCCTTCATCAGCGGCATCCCCGCCAGAATCGAGCGAACGTGGTAGTCCACATCTTGAGCGTAGAACTTCATCCCTTCATCGAAAGGACCGATCTTCTCCCACGCCTCGCGGCGAATCAGGAAAGCCGAGAAGTCCGGAGCGCCTTGCAAGGGCAATTTCTCTGCCGGTGCTTTAATCGCGTCCATGCTGTCCACCGAGACTCCGGTGATGAAGGGAACGTCGTAGGACAGGAGTTCAGCGCAAAACCAAGGCGGCAGAATCACGTCATTGTTGACAATGAAAACGTAATCCGCACCTCGCCCGAATAGAATTTCGAGACCGCAATTCCACGCTGCGCTGACCCCGGCATTGATGCTCGCCGCATCCAGCAATAAAGATTTGCGTGTCAGCCACTCAAGAGAACCATCCTGAGAGCCGTTGTCGATGGCGTAAACCTGCGTCTCAACACTCTGGGCAATCGCAGACAAAACCGTGCGTTCAGTCAAGGCAAGACAGTTGTGCGTGATGGTCAGAACAGGATTCATAAAGCCTCGTAAGGTAGAACGTCTCGGTAGCGGTCATACAGCCATCGGTGCGCGGCTTCGATGTCTTCATTCGGAACAATCGAAGGACTCTTGCCGCCCAGGTGCTCGCAGTCAACCCCGACAAAGCGGTTGCGGAATCCCTGCCGTCTGACTTCGCAGGAAATCGCGTAATCATAGACCCAGTAATTGATTGGCGTCCCCACCGGCCAGCCTCCCCACTCGTCGAGGATGAAGCGCCGAACGAACAGCGCGAAGCCGTCAAACACGGCCACGTCTCTTTCGCCATTGAACCTTGCGCCGTGAGCCTCAGCCGTTCGCATGTTCGACATGAATCCGCGGCGTGCGAGTTGCACGAGTTGGTAAGGCTTCTGGTACATATCGGGATCGCCGTGCCCTCTCGCACCGCCAAAGCCCACCATTCCCACCGTCGTGTCCTTGAACTCGCGCAACACGCGCAGATCCCAGTCCTGCTCGTAGAGCATCACGTCGTCGTGCATATAGGCGATGATGTCGGAGTCGGTGTTTTCGAGAACTTCGTTGTAAGCCACCAGAAGCGGCTTGTTGTAAACCATGTAGGCCGGATAGGACTTCGAGGCTGTTTCGTACCAGCTTTTCACGCAGTTCCCCCAGCCTTCCCAGTGCCGCGTTGCCAGCGAATGCACCATGCTCAACATTTCGGCTCCTTTGCCAGAATCCCAAGACCGTGACAGTGCGGGTAGTTATAAAACTTTCGGTTGAATACTCCCGCCAGGTCGCTCACCGCTCGCTTGACTTCCACGAAGGATTCCGTGTCGTGGAAGATCACGCAGTCGCATTGGTTGAGCGCCAGTACCCCGCAGGCGAACGTATGTTCGTAGGTGTGGAGAATGTCGATGTGGATTAGTCCCGGCCTCAACACGTCAAAATGAAAGTCTTGATAAGCAGATTCCACCAACCGAATGTTCGGCCACCGGCTCAGCGTCTTTCGGGTGGTTTCAATCATCGACTCAGATGTGCCCACAAGGATGTCGCCGACAAATGTATCCACTCCGATCACATGCTCGAAGTTGTTTGCCAATGCCGCCGTCGAGTAGCCGTGCCAGACTCCGAATTCAATAGCAGCATAGGTTTCGATATTGAAGCGCCGGATGATGTCGGGAATGATCTTTTCCAGTCCATCCCAAGAAGTCGGGACGCCGGGTAATCCGGGGCAGTCCCACAGTCGCTCGGGAACGTAAGGCAGAATTTCTACGGGCATATTTTCCTTTCGGGTGTCACGTAAGTGCATTCAGCATTGAACTTTTCCATGAGTTGCGCGATAACTCCCGTCTCGTCTTTCAGGAATTTGTCGGGGGTATCATCCTTTACGAACTCTCCATTCAACACGATTGCTCTTGTCGAATCGCCGTGTGTAGTCATGTCGAAACAGAAAATCGTTAACTGCCTTGCGCCCATGAGAAGCGCGATGGAGACCGAGGTAAAGCTGGTGTTCGTGAACTCGTTGTCGAAGTCCGCTTGCGTGTCGAAGACATAGACCGGCTCGTAATCGCCGTAGCGGTCGTGCTGGCGGTAAGACTCCCAAGAATGCAGCAGCAGCGGCGCTCGCTTCGGCATCCAAGTGATGTTGTCCTTCTGGAGTGAGTAAACATCGTTCGGAAGATTCCAGCGTTCAATCAGGTGGATGGATTCGTAACAGGCAATGATCGGCCCCGGCCCGAAGTGCTCCGGAGTCAGGTTCAAGAGGCTTGGCCCCATGCCCACGATGTAAACGCGTTCTCCAACGTGCCGATCTTTCAAATGCGAAATGTCTTTCACTCGCTACTCTCCGATCACGACGTTTATTGGCATGAGTTGATCTCCGCTGTGTCGAAAACTCTAGCAGCTCGCCGTTCACTCGTTTGCCATTCTGATTGCAGAAGGGCGTAGTAAACAACATCGTGCCAAGTCCCGTTTTTGTTGATGTGCTCTCGAAACCTTCCTTCCTCGGAAAACTCGAAACGCTTATGAAGAAGACAGGCGGTTTTGTTGAAGGCGAGAACCGTGCTTCCGACCTTGTGCAAATTCAATTTCTCGAATGCGTACCGCAAAACCATCGCGCAAGTTGCGATGCCGACTCCCGGTGACGCTGGAGGAACCGTGTACAGCGCCCAGAGGCAGTAGCGATTCACCTGGTCGATTCCTTCAAGGTTCGCCACTCCCACACCCACGCCCTCTTGTTCGATGATCCAATACTTTTTCGTCGGATCTTGGATCATCCGATTGAACCATGCGCCGTGCTCTTGAGTCGTAATTGCATGGGCGGTGTACATGAACTTTGCCACTTCCGGAAGGTTCCGCCACGCCAGCATTCTCTCGCGGTCGTCAAGGCAAACATCTCTAAGGGCAATCATTTTCCCCTCCAACTGTTCGGCATATTCCCTCTGATTTCGATGTGCTGGAATTCCTTGCTCTCGCGTGCGCCGTGCTGCTTGACCCAAGCGGCCATGCGCTCTAAACCAAAGTTGATCGGCATGGGGGTAGGCGCCCAAGTCAGTTTCCTATGGTCGCAAAAAGCGTACTTCACTTCGTTGCGCTCGTCGAGGTATCGAACCTTCGGCTCGCAGCCCATCGCATCGGCTACGAACTTCGCCAATTGGTTGAGCGTCACCTGTGTTCCGCTTCCTACGTTAAAGCTTTCGTTGTAGGCGGCGTGGACATCCACGCACGCGGCGATCAGCGGAGCTACGTCGCTGACGTAAGTGAACGCGCGAATCTGTTCACCGTCGCCGAAAATCGTCATCGGCCCGCCCTTGAGACATTGGTTCATAAAAATCCCAACGACGTTCCGGTACTTGTCTCCGATGTTCTGCCGCTCGCCGTAAACGTTGTGTGGCCGAAAGATCACATAGGGCAAGCCCCACATCTTGTGGCTGATTTCCAGTTCTCGCTCAACCGCGGCCTTCGCTATGCCGTAGGAGTCCTCTGGAATCCGAGGCATGGCCTCAGTGAAGGGAGGCTCTTGCTCGCCGTACACCGCAATCGAGGACGTGAAAACAAAGCACTCGACGTGGTAATTGACGGCGCAGTTGATGAGGTTCACCGAGCCGATCAGGTTGTTCGTGTAGTTGAAGCGCTTGATGAAGTGCGAGAGTCCCTCAGCGGCGTAGGCCGCGAGGTGATACACATAGTCGAAAGCGAAGTAGTTAAAAAGACGTTCAAGAAGGTCACGGTCAAGAATCGAGCCACAATAAAAATCGCAGCCGTCTGAAACGTTCCTAACAAAACCGCCGCTGAGATCATCGAGCACGACAACATGATCTCCCATCTTCAACAGGTGTTCGGCTACGTGGCTTCCCAGAAATCCGGCTCCTCCGGTCACTAAGCTGGTTGGCATAGCACTCCCTTCAAAAACCATTCTTTCCACTTCCTCACGTTCACGTTCCAACCCAGGTACTCAGGAAACTTCGCTTGCGGTGCTGCCAAGACTTTCTTCGCCCAGTCTTTCGGGTCGTACACCGGCCGCACGGAGCCATAAACGCCCTCGTAGCGATACGCCTTCGGCTCGACCAGGAGTTCAGGCGGGAGATGCTCGGGCGCCCCACCATAGTTTCCGTGAACGCAAGGCGTCCCGCACGCAAGACTCTCGAAGATCGGATAGCCGAAGCCTTCGCCGGCCCCGATCCCCAAAGTCACGTCACAAGCCGAGTAGAGCCGCGCCATCACTTCGTCTGGGTGATTGTCGAGCGAGATGAAGTTTCCGCGTGACAGGCCAAAATCTGAGAGCAGGTAGGGAATCGACCAGTATCGGTCCAAGGCATCCGTGTGAATCCAGAGTCGCAGTTTGCGTTCTTTCGCAATCTCCGCGCACGTCGCCAGCCCGAGACCGTAATCCTTCCGCGCTTGATTTGTGGCAACGATCCCGACCAAAAATTCATCAGGCTCAATCTCAACTTTTTTCCCAACAGCCATTTCGCTGAAGATTCGCCGATAATCCACCTTCGAATAACGATGAAACACGTTTGTGTCGATTCCGTGTGGGAGCCAGGTCAGATCGCGTTGCTTCGATTCTTTTGCCCCAAGGGTGTTTTCGACAATCTGCTTTGACCACGCGCTATAACACAACACACGGTCGTAACCGATGAGGCATTCTTTCAACATGCAAGAAAGCCTGTCCTGCGGCCCGGTCGCGTCAATTGGAAAGTAGCCCCACTTTTTGAACGGCTTGGTTTCGAGAAAACTTCTCACGCGACGATCCGAGCATGTCTCCGGCCTCGCCAGCCAGAGCATCCGGTGAGGATCGTACACACTCATAAAAATTCCAGGTTCATCCCCGGCAAAGTCCTCCCAGATTTCGGGAAGGTCGTGGATGACCCATTCGTTATTCATCGTCCAGGAGTACTGCGGGAAGTGATACTTCGATGAACCGCTTCCGCCGTACCCTATCGCACCCACTCGAAACTTGTCGGGAAGAAACTCGTGAACTCGCGTAGCGATGTCGCGCGTGATCCGCGCAAGGCCCGTGGACGCCGAAACAGCATCGGAGAAAAATAGGATTGGGATTGGGTTGCTCATTTTTTCTTTGGCACCATGATCTCGTTTACAAGGTCTTCTCCGGCATTCTTGCTGCTTTCGTAGGCTTCTTGAACCATGAAGCTCTCTGCGCGGTAGCGCTTCTTCTTTCGCTCCATATAGTCGAGACAATGCAGCGCCGACTCCGCGGCCTTCTTGTCGGCATTCGATTTCGAGGAAGATTGAATCACATCCGTCAACTGCTGGCGCAGGCGCTTTCGCACGCCATCCTCGCGCTCAAGATACGCGAAGTCCTCGGCTTCGTTGTCCTGCTTTGCTTGCTCGCGCAGCCTCTTGGCCCACATATCGTATTCGTGCGCGTGATGAATTTCGTGCTTGAGGTATCCGCTGTGCTCGAACGTCGAGGCGAAGGCATCGTCTAGGCAGAAACAGAGAATGCGGCCGGTGTTGATGTGAGTCAGAACACACACGCGCTGCTTCTGCTGAATCTGGACGGGACGCGCCGAAGGTGGAAGCCAAAGGTCGCTCATACGGTGATCGTGTTCTCCAAATACTCGTAGTTGATCGGCGGATTCTTTTCGTCCGGGTTGCCGTACTTCGCCTGCTGTCGGTTCACCAGCACGTCGTCGCTGTGCGAGGTGAAGTACGCCATTGCAATTGCTCTCAAGTTATCGTCGTGCTTGCCGCTTTCGTGATCCAGTTTCGTCTTGCCTGAAATCGAAGTCTTCCGCACCCAGGTCTTCAACTGCCGAATCGTCATGGGGTGGCTGATTTTCAACCATCCGCCTTGCAGCGCGTCCGTAAAGCGGTTGAGCAACATCGGCACGCTCCACGCATTCGAGAACCAGCCGATTTTCTTCGCGTTCGTTGAGGACACCACCTTGTCATCGTAGGTGTGGAACTTGTGATGGTGGATGAAGCCCATGAGCTTTAACTGGAACTGGCAATCGTCGCCGTATCGCGCCCTCTGCTCGATGATGAACTTGCAGCCGCGAGGATCTTTCGTGTGCGCTCGCTGATCCCACCACTGGCCGTAGTACGCTGCAAGGCACGCCGCGATAGAAACCATCTGCGGAGGGTTGACCATGTTCGAGACGAACGTCGCCGCCTCTTCGTCGCGCTGGTTGCCAGTGTGGTTTTCCAGCACCGTGCAAACAGAACGATCTTCGTCGGGATAGCCCAAGCCGTCTGCCGTGTCAATCCCGATGGAATAGTTGAAGTCTTCCTCGGGGTGCTTGAAGATCAGAACCTTGTTGAAGCAAAGACCGTCGTCGGTGTCCTTGAACTCTTTCAGCGGAACCATCTCCCAGAAATTCATCTGGCCGTTTTTCGACTTCCAAGAGACAGGGATGCGCGGCTTATCGTTGTCAATCTCTTCCGGGTCCGGCTCGTACAGTTCATCGCTCTGCCCGATCAGCACAGACTTTCCCGTAATCGCGTAGGCTTCGTACTCTTTCTCGCTGCGGTTCCCGACCTCGTAGAGAACTTCGTCCGAGAACACCAGATCGTCTTTCGACTGCAAGGCTTCGTCGTCAGTCACGGGGTACTGCGAGAGAAAGACTTTGACCGTGTGGCTCTGGACGGCCTCGCGGTACTTCGTCTCCCAAAACCACGCTTGCTCCGGCGGCATGGCCCAGTTCGCGCCCATGATCCTCGCCAGGTAGTCGGTTGACCGGATGTATAGCTCTGCCTTCCGCTGCATCCGTTTCGTCTCGTCCAGGGGCCTCCAAGCCTCGGGAACGGGGTGTTGTCGCAACCAATCAGGCTGAGGGTACAGGTCGCTCGCGCACGGCCACGTAATGAACATTGGCATGAAGCGCCCGCCCTTGCCCCAGTTTTCCTTGTAATAGCGCCACTTGTCGGCCTGCCAGCTTGTCGAGTCCCCGCCGGTGCCCTCCAAAACGAAAAACAGCTTGCGCGAGGAGTGCATGGCCGGGAACAAACCTTCTTCCAAGACTTTCTTCGGCCGCGGGATGTCGGCAATCTCCGAGACGTGAGCGCAGGTCGGCGTCCACCCTTGCGCGATTCCCATAGCCTGCGATCCCGACTGAATCGAGAGAATCGAGCCGTTTGTCCACTTCGGCGTAGCGGCCTTCGTGCTCGACTTTGAAGGCCCAAGCCAGAACGGTTGCCGGTCAGAACATACGTCCAGCATTCTCCCAATCAGTTCCGAACTCGCCGTCCTCACCGAAGCCATGACCGCTTGCGTGTTGGGGATAAACAAGAGGCGGTGGAGAAACTTCATCGCCGTCGCCGTCGTGATTCCCACCTGTCGGCTCTTGATGCAGAACAACTCGATGGCATACTGGTTTTCATCAAACGGCTCAAGGATCTTGTGGAAAATCTCCTGCGACTTTCGCGGTTTGTATCGAAAGATTTCGTTCTTGTCGTCGCAGATGAAGGCATAGCGGCTCTCCCAATAATTCGAGTCCGCGAAACACAAGAACTGCTCGTTGGTGATGAACTTGCGAATTTCTTTTTGGCGCGTTGCGGTCAACCGCAAGCCGTCTTTCATAAAATACGTCTTGCCGTTTTGGTTCTCTTGGGTGTCAACCAGGCTTTCGATGTAGGCTTTGAATTCGTCCACTTCTCCGAGAGAGTGATAGACCGGGCGCCAGCCCTCTCGGGCGGCGAAAGTGTCGAGGGTCTGTTCAATCACTTTTGGCGAGTACATCTCAGTTTTTACTCTCCAGCATCCGACTCCGGTCGGTCTGCCACTTTTCTTCCCTATTTGTAATCAGTGGAAAAAGCGCGTCCATCTCAGGCTCTTGCAACGGCCCTTCGTCGGCCTCCGGCTTTTCCTTGTCGCCAAAGTTGAAGTTGATGTTCGATCCCTTCGGAGTCGGCAAGAACCGCACAGCCTCATGCAGCATCTTGCGGTCCTGAATCCCCTTCGACTTTTTCGCAAACTTGACGCTCGCTGCGACAATACTGGGGTGCTCTCCCATCACCAGGGCCGCGCTTTTCTGTGCCTGAAAAGATTGAAACGCCAGCATCATTGCACCGAGTAGCTCCGCGAAATTCACCTTGCTCTTGAGCGCCATCGCCTCAAACGAAATCTGCTTGCGGTCGCACTCCGGGGTCTTGTCGTAAACCTGCAAGAACGCTATCGCGGAAGGCTCTGCCGAAAATCTCAAGGCATCAATCACTGACTTGCGGTTGGGAAAAATCGACGAGATATTCGGCGCTACCTCAACTTGGCTTGCGCTTATTCCCGTCCCCTTCAGGAACCGCAGCAACGCCGCTTCCCCCCGTGGCCGGCGTTTCAGCGCCACTCTCTTCGAGCCGTTTGGAGAACCGGGAAGGGCCAGCCGCGTTTTCTGTTTCCGCGAGCCATTGTTCGGAAGGCTTATCGTTGAATTGTTCGGTTCGGTCATCGGCTCGGAGAATGAAGGCATCTTGTTTCACCTTTGGAGGGAATTCCTTGTCCAATCGCTCACGCTCAATCTTAACCCACGCTTCCAAGGCCGCAGCGATTCTCTCAATCGCGCGTTCGTCACGCTCCATGCTTTCCAGCAACTCCGGCGTCATGGCTTCACCTCTCGCGCTTCCCATTCTTTTTTTCACCGTTTACCATTCCGGATCAGCATGGCGCGTTGAAGATTGCTTTCTTCCTGATCGTTAACCCGAGTGATTATTCCCTGTAGCGAAACCGGGTGAGGATCAAAACCCAACATCTTCAAACATAATGAATCAACCGATTTCCTGTCGAGGACGCTAATCATGGCTTCGCCTTTCGAGGAGCATATTTCAGGTGCTTCGTGACCTTCTTTCCATCCTGCGTTGTTTGCACAGGAACGCTCTGATCGGTTTCGACCCTCAGTTGGTTGGGAGGCATCGGATCGGTCGTCAACTGCCCTTCCACGGTCACCGGAGCGCTCTCCTGGGGCAATCCTGAGTCGATCTCGACCGTCGCCAGTTCGTTGTTTCGAACTTCGCGGCCGTAATCGAACAGCGTCATCTTGACCGTGACTTCGATCTTTGCCGAGGTGTAGGCGTTCCCTAGCCCAAGGTGGCAGTTTTTTTGCATACACTCGCGCAGTTTGACCACCACGGCCTCTTGAATCTCTTCGCCGGTCAGAGGGAGCGGGATTGACTTCTCGGATTCCATTACTTCGCCTCTTTCTTCGGCACCAAACGTAACGCAATGCGGCCCTGCGGCACGTCCTTGCACTCCACCGGCCCCGGCCCGTCGCACAGCGTATAGTCTTTGATCTCAATTTTCCGGTCGGCGTAAACTTTCTGGACAAGATCTATCAGCCGCTTGTTCGCCGCCTGATAGACTTGCTCTGCACGCATCTGCTCTTTCTGCGCGGCCAGCAGCGCAATTTCTTCGTCGCTCGAAAGCGGCGCCACTACAGGCTTTGTTTCCTGCCCTTGCGCTCTGGTCAGCAAAAAGCAGAACACAACAATCACGGCGAGAATCAAAATTGCCAAGCTCGTATCTCTCACGGCGTTTTCTCCTTGTGTCGCTTGACCAACTCTTCAAACTCGATCCAGTGCAGTATCGACGGCTGATGCTTCCCGGTCTCAATGCTGATGACCGACCTGCGGCTGATTCCCAAGCACAGCGCCAGCATCCTTTGCGTCATGCGCGTGCTTTTTCGGAACGCGCGAAACTGCTTTGCCGCGGGCCTCGAAGTCATTTCCCCACCACGCATCGTCATCGTCGTCTTCGCCTTCGTTCCACATGGCAGTCTAATTTTAGACTAGAAAAGTAGGGAGCGGCGCACAAGGTCCGCCCCCTTCCAGGAGGAAATACTACCCCTTGTTCGAAGCCGGCGGAACTTCCGCACCCGCCAGCGCCGTATTCAGAGCTTCCAATGCCGCCTGATTCGTTTCCACAGTCGTCAGCGCCGCTTGCAGGTTCGTCACCGCTGCCTGCACCGCTGCATCCTCGGTCGCGTTGCTCGACTGCAAGGCCGCGATCGCATTGTTGATTGAGGTGGTTAAAGCCGCCAAGTCATTCGTCTGTTGCGTGACAAATGCCGGAAATGTGGTGTTCGTGAAGGTTTGCAAGGCCGCTAGCCCCGCGCCAGTCTGACTCATAATGCTCTCCGTGTTTTTCAGGATTTGATTCAACAGCCGGTTGTTCCAAAACATCTTACCCTCTTTCTCGGGAGGGGACGCCAGCCGCATCCCCTCCCCCTGCCGCTATGCCGACCGCTGGTTCTCTCCCAAGCACCTCGGCCAGCACCCTCGGCACCCAATCCTTCTGCGCCACACCCTCAATCGCACACCTGATCCGAATGTCCCTCAAAAGCTCGTCACTGATCTCGATATTCAAATTCGGCATGTGCGCACCTTAGCGCGGTAAGGAAAGTTTGTCAAGTTAATTCTGCGCGGCGCCGTGCCTTGCAACCATCACACCCGCACATCTTCGCGTGCGCTGGCCCTACAAACGGCCTCTCGCAGACTCCCGGCCCGCCGCTATCTTGCTGTACGCTTCTCCCCACTGCGTCGGCGTTGCTTGGTGGCTTGTGAGATGGTCGCTGAACTGTTGCAGCGCCGGAACCTCTGGCTCTCCCTTGCTTGCCGGTATCGTTTCGAACTCCGCCCCGCACTCCTGGCACTTCCGATGGTGACTCAACTCGCTCAACTTTCCCAAGTCCATCTTTCAGCCTCTCTTCCATTGCTTCGCGGATCCACTCCGTAAGCGTCTGCCCCCGCATGATCGCATTCGCTTTTGCGAGGGTTACCAAGGTTACCTCTATTCCTTTTACATTCATGGTAACCGAGGTTACTGCGGTTCCCTTTTTCTGTCAACTAAAATTTTTTATTTTTTACGCCCAGAGAGAAAAAACCTGTCAATGACATCGTGCACCCCGCCGGGTGCGGACAACTTCTCAGGGCCGACAATCCGGCCTATGCACTGTGTCGGCTAACTTAGAGTTATGTGTCCCTCCCTTTACACTCATACACTTACCCTCATCTAGTGGCGCGGGTTGGCCGATCTCACGCGAAACAACTGCCAAACCATCGCGAATTGAGCGCGAATCGCCTGCCAACTTATGACCTGGGGCGCGGCCAGACACGATACGATGGGCGAATAACACGATAGGCGACTAGCAAAACCGCTTTGATGCTGGAGTATTGACATAGATGCACGTCTTGAGCGAATGTTTCTCTCGTACATTTGTTTCACGTGAAACGGATGCACGAGAATCGAGGGGTGCGATGCTGAAGGGACGGCCACCGAAGTATAAAGGACGTTGCTCACGATGTGGCGGTGAGCGTAACGGCAATCGGCGATACTGCAAACCTTGCGAAGCTCTGTTAGCGCGTGAGCGGTATGCAAGGCAAAGGGATGAACTGGAAACGCTGAGGGCGAGAGTGGAAGCTCTAGGGCGAATCGAAGGTACAGGGACGGGCGTAACCTTGCCGCCTGGGGAGTAGTGCGCTGTAATGGGCGCTAACGCCCAAGGAGGGGCATTGTATGGGAGAGTTGCAAGGGATCGGCGGGGAATCTGTGGAGGAGTTGCGGAGAATGGCACGGCGCACCGAGGAAACGCTGAGTGACTGGGTTTGCCGGCGGATGGATTACGAGGATAGCAGGGAACCGGAAGACGAGAGGGCACGGCGCTAGAAGTCTAAATTTAGACTGTATCAGAGTGAGACATGGGCAGTCAAAAATAAATACGAATTATCTTGACATACTTTCGTAAGTTTGGTAAGGTCGCAATCGTAACAGAGGGCATGGCCCTTACATCCGAACACCGGAGAACACGTTTATGGCAGCAAACTTCCAACTCACCGAGCCAAGTCTAAATTCAGACTTTTCTAACAACCTTTGTTTCGAGTTCCCACAACCGCTTACCGAGAAGTACCGTCCTCAGCGCATCGCCGATTTTGTCGGCCTTGACAAGATAAAGAAGATCATGGGGAAACTAGCCGCGGCGCCCTTCAATAGCGCGTGGTTTTTCCTCGGACCTTCGGGCACAGGCAAAACTACAATGGCCCTAGCGCTTGCTGCGGAGATGCCTGCGGAGCTGCATCACATCGCGTCGAAGGAATGCACCTTGGAAACGGTACAGGCCATAGCGCGTCAGTGTCATTGGATGCCGCGCATGTTCTCAGACTGGCAACCTTGCAAGATGCACCTGGTACTTGTGGACGAAGCCGATCAAATGAGCTATCCGGCGCAACTGGCCTTCTTGAGTCTGCTAGACTCGACAGCGTTTCCGCCGAATACCGTTTTCATTTTCACCGGAAACGACATCACCAATCTCGAAGCGCGGTTCATGTCGCGCTGCCGCTTGCTGGAGTTCTCCAGCTACGGGATCTCAAAAGATGCCAGCGCGTTGCTGGAAAGAGTTTGGGATGCCGAGACTGACAATCCAGTTGAGCGCCCAAACTTTGCCCGACTGATTAAAGAAGCTAACAACAACATCCGCGAGTCGCTCATGCGACTGGAAACGGAGATTATGTCAGCGTAGATTTTTGAAAGGAGCACTATGGCAAAAAAGAAAGCAAAGTACGTGATCGTTCGCACCTACTCTGCCGGAGTCTTCGCGGGGAATCTGGAGTCTCGCGAAGGGCAGGAAGTTGTTCTCACCGATGCACGCAGGCTGTGGTACTGGGCTGGCGCTGCATCGCTTTCTCAGTTGGCCGTGGATGGTACATCGCGACCAAATGACTGCAAATTCCCGGTAGCCGTGCCGAGAGTTGAACTGTTGCAAGCAATTGAAATTCTCGACGTGTCGGCGAAGGCCGAAGCCAGCATCAAGGCGGTAGTGCCTTGGCAAGCCTAAAAGACGGCTCCGGCTACGGCTCCGCCTCCGGCTACGGCTCCGCCTCCGGCTACGGCTCCGCCTCCGGCTACGGCTACGGCGACGGCGACGGCTACGGCTCCGCCTCC
>Ga0181536_10002039_pt1 | contig 23307 bp, 27 predicted proteins | sample PEATcosm2014_Bin_41_FD_121105 | JGI IMG/M metagenome (GOLD analysis project Ga0181536, IMG submission 121105) | Peatland microbial communities from MTU Mesocosm Facility, Houghton, MI, USA - PEATcosm2014_Bin17_60_metaG | ecosystem: Environmental > Terrestrial > Soil > Wetlands > Peat | place...
AATCAGCGTGCTGACGCCAAGTTCCCTGAGCATTGCCTCCAGCTTCGTGCGAAAAAAAGCACCCCAGCGCGGCTTGAAAATCGCCCACTCGGCCTGGCCCAAAACCTGGGCGTCACCCGACAGCAGCAATCCCGCATTCAGACGGACGTCGCTTCCGGGCAACAGCTCGGCGGCCAGTTCCATTCCGGGGCTGGAAGGCAGCACATCTGAGCGCCGCCCTCCAGGGTTTCACGCCGCGCGAGCTCCGCATTGGAGCCATCGGGCCGGTAAATCCTGATCATGTGAATGATCGGCCGCCCTGCGACCCGGAAGGCGCGCGCCAGCCGGGCCATTTTGGGAACAGCGGATGCGGTGCCTGCGATCGGGCACGAACCACCGTCCAGGAACTCGCATTGGACATCGACGGTGATCAGGGCGCTCTTTTCAAATTCAGGCGCGGTGTAAGGTTTGCCGGGATTCATCCAACGGAAGTATGTTACCAGGCCGATCGCCGCTGAAAAATCGGGGCTGCCGCCGCGAACGCGTGCCGCGTCTGGTAACTTGTTACATAGCCTATATGTCCGACTCGCGTGAATCCTTTAACCTGCTCAACGTTGCCGCCGGTGTCCTGATGGTGGTTGTTTTTTTCACCGCCCTGTTCATTTTTGAGAGATATTTTTTCGTGTACTGGCGCCCGGCGTAGCGCTTACCTATGCGATTGCGGGACATTGTATCGGTGGCGTGCGGCATGATGCTGGCCGCCTCCGTCCTGCTCGCCCAGTCCAAAAACGTTGAAGATCTTGCGGCCGGCAAGTTGCTTGTCGTACCGCGCGAAGCTCCCGATCCCGCCTTCGCCGAGACAGTGATTCTGCTGGTTCGCTACGAGCGCAGCGGCGCGGTTGGCCTCATCGTGAATCACCCCACCACTATCCCCGTTTCCCGCGCGCTGCGCGATGTGAAGGGTGCGGCGAAGAGCCCGGATTCGCTCTACCTGGGCGGGCCCGTCGACCTTGCGAGCGTGATGGCGCTCGTCCGCTCGAACGCGACGCCCGGCGATGCACTCCGGATTTTCGGCGACCTTTTCATGGTCAACTCAAAGAAGGCTCTGGAAGTCGCGTTGAACGCGGGCAAGCCATCCGGCGATCTCCGCATCTACGTTGGCTATTGCGGGTGGACCGGCGGGCAACTTGAGAACGAAGTCAGACGGGGCGGCTGGTACATTTTCGACCGCAGCGAAGAGGACGTTTTCGACGCAAAACCGGAAACACTCTGGTCCCGGCTGATTGCCCGCACCGAATTCCGCATCGCGACGCTGGACCGCCGGTAGTACTTGCCTCTGCCGAAACGCGACCGTGAGAGAGCGGACGATGCGTCGGCGCACAGAAAACTCGACCGCAGACCCTCTTCTGTCTCGGCGCCCTTTATCTACGTTGTGTTACAAGTAGTACAAGATGGATACGACGATACGGAATCTCGATGAGCAGGCCTATCGCGCTATCCGGGCGCGCGCGGTAATTGAAGGCCGCCCTGTCGGCGAACTCATCACCGAAGCGATTCGGGGCTACATCGCCCGAACTGCTGTCAGGCAGGCAAGCGTCAGCCTGCGCGACCTGAAGCCGGAGCGTTTTCCCGACGGAAATGAAAACCTGAGCAGTGAGATCGACGTCGTCGTTTACGGTACGCGGCGTTGATCATACTCGATTCGAGTTTCCTGGTAGCGTTCCACAACAGCCGCGATTCTCACCATTCTGCGGCGGCGGCCGCCATGGAGCAGTTCCTCGCAGGGCATTGGGGCGGAGGGCTGCTCCTCGAGTATGTCTTTCTCGAAGTCGTGACGGTGTTGCTGGTGCGGCGCGACCTCGCCACAGCAGCACGCACCGGTCGAATTCTCCTTGAAGCGCGCGAACTGGAATTCGTTCCTTGCTCAGATCTCTTCCCGGAGACGATGGAAAAATTCTCCAGACAAACCGTAACGCATCTGAGTTTTGCCGACTCCGCCATCGCCGCGGTGGCGCGAAACCGTGCAGAAGGTCAGCTCCTCACGTTTGACGCGGAATTCCGCAAGGTGCGCGGCTTGCGCGTGTTTCCTGCGAGGCCAGCGAGCTGATCGTTTTACTGCGCAGGCCGTTTCAAATGCCTGTTCACGGCCACGCCTGCCAGAAGCACGGCAACCGCGAAGAAGATCTGCACTCCGATCCCCAGCGTCCGCGACGGGTGCAGTAAACCAATAATCCACGGATCGCCAATCATCAGGTCGCCCCCCACGCGACCCAGAATAGCTGCGCCCGCATAGATCACGATCGGATACCGGTCCATGCAGCGCGACAGCAGGTTACTGGTGAACACCACGAACGGGATGCTCAGGCCCAGTCCGAAAATCAGCAACGGGAGGCTGCCCTGCGACGCGGCGGCGACGGCCAGGATGTTGTCGATCGACATCGTGACATCCGCCACCAGAATGAACCACACCGCCTGCCACAATCCGCGGGCACGCGGGCCAGCCCCCTCATCCGCGGCCGCATCGCTGAAGAGCTTCACGGCAATCCAGATCACCAAAGCACCGCCCACGAACCGGACGTAATTAAGCAGCAGTAACCGCGCCGCGAAAAATGTGAGGATAATCCGGAGCACGACCGCCGCGGAAGCTCCGGCTGCGATCCCGATGCGGCGTTCCCGCGGAGGCAGCGACTTTACCGCCAGCGCGATGACGACCGCGTTATCGCCCGCAAGCAGAACGTCGATCAGAACGATCGAGAGTACGTTGAACAGGAATGCGGCGATTTGATGTCCCATCGATCGGGAATACTGCAAAGTACCACGGCCCGTTGCTGCCGTGCATTTTGATGTATACTGGCCGCCAAATGAGGAGACATCAAAGTTTCTGCCGCGCCGCCGCGGTCCTGCTTTTTGCAGCGACTGCTTTCGCCCAGACTCCGGCTCTGACCCCGGCCCAGATCGCCGCCAAAGCCAAAGCGCAGAATGTGCCCGAGATCCCCTTCGACTCCGCGCCGAACTTCCTGAAGCTTCCGCCCAACCTTTATCTCGGCGAGGGCATCGGCGTCGCCGGCAACTCCAAAGGGCATATCTTCGTCTTCACCCGCAGCCAGGCGACCCGCCTGTTTGAGTTCGATCAAAAGGGAACATACCTGCGCGAAATCGGCGAAGGCCTCTACGGCTTCGTGTTCGCGCACGCCGTCCGCGTCGATCCGCAGGACAACATCTGGGCCGTCGATGAAGGCTCGAACATGATTATCAAGTTTAATCCTGAAGGCCGCGTCGTTATGGTTTTCGGCCGCCGGCCTGAGTCCGTCGACGGGCTCCCGGCGACGCTCGGGCCCGCCGCCCCGGTGCCGCCCGCGCAGCCCTATCTGTTCAATCGCCCCACCGACGTCACCTGGGACGCCAACGGCAATATCTTCGTCTCCGACGGCTATGGCAATTCGCGCGTCGTGAAATACGACAAGAACGGGCGCTTCATCACTTCCATCGGCACGAAGGGATCGGCTCCGGGACAATTCAACCTTCCTCACTCGATCGCCTCCGACGCGAAGGGCAATATCTACGTCGCCGACCGCACCAACCGGCGTGTTCAGGTCTTCGATAACGACCTGACCTTCAAAGCGTCGTACGACAACGTGGGCGCGCCGTGGGCGCTTTGCGTGACGCCGGGGACGCATCAGTACCTCTACAGCTCGAACTCGAACCCCGATAACAATAATTCCGAGATCGCCGCCGTAACCGGCGAGATTTACAAGATGGAGCTGGACGGCACGATCGTGGGTAAGTTCGGCAAGGCCGGCAAGCAGCTGGGCGAATTCAGCACGGTTCACGAAATGGATTGCCACGGCGGCGAGAACGATCTGCTCGTTTCCGAAATAACAGCCTGGCGGGTGCAGAGGATCACCCTGCACCCGCAGCAGGCAGTCACGGGGAAACCGCAATGAACCGATCACTACTGCTCTTAGCCACGGTCGCGCTTGCCTTTGCCCAGGCTCCCGTGCCCGAGATTCCATACGATTCCGCGCCGAATCTTCTCAAGTTGCCCACAGCACTCTACCTCGGCGAAGTTCCGGGCGTCGCGGTGGACTCTCACGGCAACATCTTTGTCTACACGCGAACCGGCAGCACGAATGCGACGATGGGAGGCTCGCGAACGTTTACACACGGTGGCTCGCGTCTCTTCGAGTTTGCGGCTTCCGGGGGATTCGTCCGCGAGATCGGCCAGGGGCTGTACGGACTGGATTTTGCGCACGCCGTTCGTGTCGACCCGCAGGACAATGTCTGGGTCGTCGATCAGGCATCGAACATGGTGATCAAATTCAGCTCAACAGGACAGGTGCTCATGACGATGGGCCGCAAGCCCGAGTCGATCAATGTCGGAACTCCCGAGGGCGGCGGTGGTGGTGGCCGCGGCCGAGGAGGCCCTCCGGGCGCGGGCGCCCCTGGCGACAATTTCAATCAGCCCACCGACGTGGCCTGGGATACGGCGGGAAATATCTTTGTCGCCGACGGACACGGCAACGCGCGCATCGCCAAATTCGACAAGAACGGCGCGTACATCAAATCCTGGGGTTCAAAAGGCAAGGAGCCCGGCCAGTTCGATACGCCGCACTCGCTGGCTGTCGACGGCCAGGGCAACGTTTACGTGGCCGACCGCGTCAACAATCGCATTCAGGTCTTCGATAATAACGGAACCTTCAAAACGCAGTTCACCAACGTCGGCAGCCCCTCGGCGATCTGCATCTCAAAGGGACCGCACCAATACCTTTACAGCTCCAACTCCAACGGCACGGGCGATCTCGACAACGGCGAGATCTACCGCATGGAGCTGGACGGACGCGTCCTCGGCAAATTCGGCCGCGCCGGCAAACTGCCGAAGGAATTCAGCGGCGTCAATGAAATGGACTGCCGCAATCCGAACGAACTTTACGTGGCTGAGACGATGAACTGGCGCGTGCAGAAGATCACGCTGCACCCGTAATGTGAAGCAGGCGGTTCCGCCTGCTCTTTTTCGCTTACCCCTCCAGCTTCGCGTCCAGCGTGATGCTGGTGTTGTAGAGTTTCGAGACCGGACACCCCGATTTCGCCGCCGCCGTGGCCTTATCGAAGGCTTCCTGCGTGGCGCCGGGCACGCGCGCTTTCAGTTCCAGGTGACTCTGCGTAATCGCGAATCCGCTGTCGGTCTTCTCCAGCGAAATCGTGCACTTGGTCTCCAGACTTTCCGCCTTGAATCCGGCCTGGGCTAACTGATTCGAGAGAGCCATCGTGAAGCAACCGGCGTGCGCGGCCGCCAGAAGCTCTTCCGGATTGGTCCCCTTGCCGTCCTCAAACCTCGTATGGAACGAATACGCGGAGTTCGAAAGAACTCCGCTCGCCGTGGTGAGCGTGCCGGAGCCGCTCTTAAGATCGCCCTGCCATTTGGCATTTGCTGTTCGTTGCATGACTTCCATTCTCATATACTGGTCCATTGAAATTCAGCAGGAGGCAGGATTGAGCACATCACTTGGATGGATCGGCCTCGGCCGCATGGGGGAAATGCTTGCGAAGCGTCTCCTGAAAGCCGGGCATTCGGTTGCCGTCTGGAATCGCACCGCGAGTAAGGCGGAAGCCCTGCGCGAATCCGGCGGCCGCGTCGCGGCCGACAAACTGGAACTGGCCGGCTGCGATGCCGTCTTCACCACCGTCTCGACCACCAGCGATCTGATCGACGTTCTGTTCGGCCCCGGCGGTCTCGTGACCGGCGCCAGGCGCCCTCGCATTGTCATCGATATTTCATCGATCTCGCAGGAGGGCTCGGCCGAGATCCGGCAACGCCTCGAAGCGCTGGGCGTGGGATACTTGTGCGCCCCGGTGTCCGGCAACGCGAAAGTCGCGAAGGCCGGGAAGCTTTCGATCGTCTGCTCCGGCCCGAAGACTCTCTATGACGAGGCCATGCCCTGGCTCCGGGCGCTTGGACGCAGCACGCTCTGGGTCGGCGAAGGAGAGCTTGCGCGCGTCTGGAAGATCGCCCACAACACGTTCTTCGGCGTGATCATTCAGAGCCTTTGCGAAGTCACCGTTCTCGCCGAAAAGGCGGGCATCCCGCGTCACGTTTTTCTCCAGTCGATCAACAACAGCGTGCTCGGCTCCATGTACACGCGTTACAAGACGCCGGTAATGGTGAACCTTTCGTTCGATCAGGTGACGTTCACGCCCAGGCTGCTGCTCAAGGACCTCGACCTCGGCCTCGGTGCGGCGCGCGCGCACGGCGTCGTGATGCCCAGCGCTGTCGTTACCCGCGAGTCCGTGGCCGCGATGGTCGGCCGTGGATACGACCACGTCGATTTCGCCGCGCTCCTCGTCGAAACCGCGAAAAACGCCGGGCTCGAGCTCAAATCCGAAAATGTCGATCTGAGCGACGGAATCGAAGACTGACTTTTATGCAGCGCACGCTCATCCGCGACGCCACCCTCATCACGATGGACGAGCGCCTCGGCGACTTCCCCGCCGCCAGCTTGCTCGTCGAAGACGATCGCATTGCCGCTATATCTCCTGCCGAACAGATTGAGGATGCCGAAATCATCGACGGCCGCGCCTTCATCGTCATTCCGGGCCTCGTCAACGCGCACATGCACACCTGGCAGACCGCGCTGCGCGGCGTCGCCTCCAACTGGACTCTGCTCGAATACTTCAAAAAGATGCACGCCGGAATCGCCACGGTGTTTCGCCCCGAGGATCTCCACATTGCGACGCTGGTGGGCGCGCTCAACCAATTGAACTGCGGCACGACCACGCTGGTCGACTGGTGCCATAACAACCCCACGCCCGCACACAACGACGCGGGCATCGACGCGCTGCTCGAATCCGGCATCCGCGCGGCTTTTTTCCAGGGTACGCCCAAGCCGGATCCAAAACCAGGACAGCCCGGCTTCTGGGAAACGCCGCATCCGCGCGCTGAGCTCGAACGCCTGCTCAAACACCGGAGCGGCGGTCTCGTGAGCATAGGCGCGGCGATCCTGGGGCCTCACTACTCCACGCTAGACGTCGCGCTTCACGACTTCCGCATGGCCCGCGATCTCGGCGTGATCGCCTCGATGCATCAGGGCGGTGGCGCGCCGCGCACGCCGGAAGGCTGGCCGCGCCTCGACGACGAAGGACTCCTCGGCCCGCACATCAATATGGTGCACGGCAACGGACTGAGCGACGATCAGCTCGCGCGCTTCTGCTCACTCGGCATGAGTTTCTCCGTCACGCCGGAAAACGAAATGACTCAGGGCCACGGTTTCCCGATCACGGGCCGCCTGCGCAAGCTCGGCCGCGCCCCTTCGCTCGGCGTCGATCTTGAAAGCGTAATCTCGGGCGAAATGCTCACGGCCGCGCGGATCGCGCTTGGCATGCAGCGCGCGCTGGACAACGCCGCCTGCCGTGAAGCCACGGGCACGATACCCGCTACATCGACTGTCCCGGTCCGCGAAGCGCTCTCCTGGGCAACCATCGAAGGCGCGCGCATGCTGCGCATGGAAGACCGCATCGGATCGCTCACGCCGGGCAAGCAGGCCGATCTCGTTCTGATCTCGACCAGTGAACTGAACGTGCAGCCGGTCCACGACCCGGTCGCGACGGTCGTGATGCAGGCGAGCCTCGCCAATATCGACAGCGTGATGGTCGCCGGACGCTGGATGAAGCGCTCCGGGCGTCTGCTGGCTGACGGTCTTCCGGAAAAACTGAACCGGCTTCGCCATTCCGGCGAACGCATTCTTCAGGCGATGCAAACGCCCTGACGATCTTACGGCTTCCGGTGATAACTCCTCAGCTGCTCCAGTTGACCCTTGATCAATGAGTTATCCGGACTGATTTCGAGCGCCTTCTCCAGCGTGGCAATAGCGGCTGCGTCATCCAGCTTACGCGTGTATGTATAAGCTAACTGGGTGTAAGTGCGGATAGACTGAGGATAGAATTCGAGATTCAGTTTCAACAACGCCGCGGCTTCGTCCGGTCTGCCGCTCGCGATTGCGGACGCCGCTGTAATCAGCGTCTCCTCGCCAAAGTCATACGCCTGACGGCCGTAATACTCTTTACGAAGATCCCGGTACTTCGCCACCGCTGCCTCTCCGCCCTCCTTGACCGCTGTTTGAGTCATGATGTCGGATAACTGTCCGGGAATGGCCACGCCGCGATGACATGTTACACACTGAATACGCGTGTTCGCGGAAGCATCTTTACCGGTCGCCGCCGGAATCATCCGCGCGTTCAGGTCGTTCACCATCGCCATCATGTTACGCGCGATTTCCATGTGCGAGGGCGGTTGCCCGGGTTCCGCCTGTGCCTGACCGCGTCCGCCACCGCGCCCCACACCACCCACGTGGCAGAAATCGCACTTCACGCCCAGCCCGGACACGAAGGTCTGCATCATCGCCAGGTTGTCGCGGCCCCCGGCGTTCTGCGCCACGGCAAGCGACGCGTGCAGGGCGAGCGCCGCCAGAACAAGAGTGCATTTCGATGTGCGCGCCATATCGCGGACCAGTATATACCCGCTTTGCGGCCGTTGCGAAGCCGTCCCGATGCACGGAGCGTTACACTGGCAATGAAGCCCTCCATGCGAATTTGTGGTCTTTTGCTGGCTGTTTGCGGGTTGGCGGCATACGGCGCGCCGCCTGCTCCACCGCCGCCTCCGCACACCTTTGTGTCGTTGGTGGTCGGCGATCTGAACGCCGCCAATTTCGCCGCCGCCGAAAAGGACCTGAAGCTGTATCGAACGGCGAAAGGCGCAACGCCGGAATACATCGAAGCCCTGTCGTGGGTCGGACGAGCGCGGCTCGCCACGCGGAACTTCAGCGCCGCGCAACAGAATACCGCCGAGGTCCGCAAACTTTGCACGGTCGAATTGACGCGCCGCAAACTGGATGCGGAACCGCATCTTCCCACCGCTCTTGGCGCAGCGATCGAAGTCGACGCGCAGGCTCTTGCCGCGCAAAACCGCCGCGACGAAGCGGTTCTGCTGCTGCGGGATGAGCTGCAGCGCTGGCAGGGCACTTCAATCTCCATGCGCATTCAGAAGAACATCAACTTGCTCTCACTCGAAGGCAAGCCTGCTCCGGTACTTGACATCTCGCAATGGATCGGCAGTCGCAAGCCGCTGCCGCTCGCCGCGCATCGCGGGCATCCCGTGCTGCTGTTCCTCTGGGCGCACTGGTGCCCCGACTGCAAAAACGAGGCTGCCGTTATTCAGAAACTGATGGCTGCTTACGGACCCCTTGGGCTGGTGGTCGTCGCGCCGACGCAGCATTACGGTTACGTCGCCGGCGGCGCCGATGCCCCCCCCGCCGTCGAGACGAAATATATTGGCGAGGTCTTCGCAAAATACTACGCAGGCCTGGGATCGGTTGAAATCCCTCTCAGCGAGGATAATTTCCGGCGGTTCGGCGTGAGCACGACGCCTACGCTGGTGCTCATCGACGGGAACGGAATCGTGCGTCTGTATAATCCGGGCGCGGCGAGTTACGCGGACCTGGCGGCGCGCATCGAATCCATGCTGCGTCCGCACGCCTGACACCGGCTACGGCAGCACCGTGAACGGAATCGATGCTTCGGTGGTTTCCCAGATGACAGCGAGCGTACCCTGATTGCCTCCGTCCGAGCGCAGGTCGATTTTGAGCGTTTCCACCGGCTCGGCCAGCATCCTGACGCTCATCTTCGTGCGCCCGAAGTCCTGCGACGCATCGTAGTTAAGGTGAGAGATGCCCGTCTGGTTGTTGAGGATGAGCGTCCATTCCTTCGCGGAGGGAATGGTCCAGATGCTGTGCACTCCCGCGGGAAGTTTGAGACTGCCGATCCGGAGGTCTGCATCGCTTCGCAGGGACGTTGCGTAGTTCGCTCCTGTCGCCCACACCGCGTCGAACGGCACGAGCGCGCCCATGATCCTGCGCCCGTGCATGGACGGCGTGTAATAGTCGATGCGAAGACGCTTACCCGCGATCGTGATCGACGTGCTCGCCGGCGGACTGACGTAGCGCGAGGGAGGATGGAATTCCTGGCCTGCCGCCGCCGTGACGCAGGCCGCCGCCAACCCGGCCTGCAGAACCCTTCGCCGTCCGGTCATGTGCGAGAACCTCCTCCGCTATCGTATATCGTTTCCGGCGAAACAGTACGTCCAGATGATCTGAGTGGCAGCTTACATGGCGAAGAATTTCGGCAAAGCCGAAGAAATCGTGACCGGCATCGGGGTGACGGCGGACGAGGCCAAAGCGATCGTCGCCTATCGCGAATGGGGCGACATGCTGGTCATCAACGGCGTCGACGGACGCAAGCTCGAAGCCGCCAAAGACAAGATGATCTTTTAATGTGGGGCAGGCGGTTCCGCCTGCCGAACCCTTACTGGTGTTCGCCGTCCACCGGCATAGTGGCTTCGCACGGCCGAGGACTGAACTTCGATCCGTCCGCTTCCTTCTTGTAGTGCGTGGTCAGCATGAACGGCACCTGCAGGTATTGCGGGTCGTCCACGCTGGAGGTCAGGATCAGCCACGTGTCGCCGTTCGGGCTGGACGTGCGATCGAAGAACTCCGTCATCACCGCGTTGCTGCTGTAAGGCACGCCGTTGCGGCGCAGATATCCCGGCTTCAGCTTCGTGGTCATGACCTTGAGCGATCCGCTGAGCGGGGGTGGCCCGCCGCGGCCACGGCCTCCTCCGCCGCCTCCGCCGCCCGCTCCAGCCGCCTGGCCCTCGCCTTCCGCCATGGTTTCCCATGAGGCGAGCGAGAATCCCTGCAACTCGGGCTGTGCCGGCGCCGGGGCGCTCTTATCGAAATGGAACAGCCGCACCTGATTGCCGTTGTCGACTTCCACCTTGAGCGTCGTGTCGTCCTGCCAGGTTATATGCAGGCGCACAGGCATCCTCATAATTCCCGCGCCGCCGAATGCCCGGCACTGCTCGCCCGCCGCGATGTCCTTCGTTTGGTCCCACTGGTTGGCGACCTTCGTGCCCTCGGGATTCAGCGGAACACCCGCGAAATCGCCTTTGGGCGGCGTCACCATACGGAAACGCCAGTCTTCGGTAATCACCGACACCCAGTAGCCGGTCAGATCCGCCGGTGCGGCAGCCTTCGGCGTTGCGGGCGGCGCTGGTGCGGCCGGCGGCGCCTGCTGAGCCCAAACATAGCCAGCCAGCAGGCAGACCGCGCCCGCCGTAACCATCAGATATCGAAATTCGAAGCGTCTATGCGACATTGTCATTCCCCTACTTTTTCTTACTCAGATCGTTGTAGACGACCTCAATGAACTTATCGCCGCTGACCACTTTCTGGCCGTACAGCCCGTCGTATTCAAGCGTGGGCCTGGCGGCCTTCACCTGCGCCAGCGTCATATTCTTCGCCACCATATCGCGGATACGGTCGCGAATGATAGTGAGCATATCGCGGTATTCCAGCACGTCGGACTGATTCGAGATGCGCCCGTACGCCGGAATCACCCGCGTGCCGCCCATTTCGTTGCGCTCGGGAACCGTGATGTCGAGGATGTTGTTCAGCGCCGCGAGTTCGCCGCCGATCGTCCCGCCGGCCGCCGCGTCGATGATCGGATAGCTGTCGGTGCGGAAGACTTCGCCCGCGCTGATCACGTCCGAGCCGCGAAAGAACACGATCGCATCGCCGTCGGTGTGGGCGCTCGGCTGGAACATTATCTGCACCGCTTCGCCGTTCGAGTAGAGGCTCTTGCGCGGCGTGAAGAAGGTCGATTCCGGCACAGCTTCACCCGCGGCGGGCGGAAAATTCGCACCGCCTTTCAGCAGACGGTCCATCGCGTTCTCGGTCGAAATCTCAAGGACGCCCTCGTTCGCGGTTCGTCCCGGAATACCGTTCGCGCCGAGTCTGCCGCCCGCGGCCTTCATGGCGCCCGCGTTCCCGCCGGCGTGATCGACATCGGCACTTGTGTCGATGATGTAGCGGAACGGCCTTTTGGTGAGATGCTGGGCCGCCGCGACGATCTTTTCTCCCTGACCGAGACCACCGGTGTCGACCAGCAGGACGCCTTCATCGCCAATCTGCGCGGTGACATTGGCGCCGCCGCCGACCAGCATGTAGACATTCTTCTGCACATGCAGGATCTCAATCCCGTCGACCTTGACGATCTCAGGCCACGGCTCGGTCATAGCCCGGACGGTCGGCACCTGTTGCGCATGCACGGGAATCGCCGCCGCGGCGGCCAGAACTAAAATTGCGGACTTTATTTTCATGGGATTTACTCGTGTTTTTGTTTCGCCTGATCGGCGATCATCTTCCTCAGTTTGAGTTCGTACTCGGGATACAGCGTTTCCCTGCCGCCCTGCGTAGCCTCGAACGGCAGCCCGTGCTTAATGGCGAAACCATCCTGCTTCGTGCCCAGCGGATAGTGCGGCACATAGCCCTGCGCGTGACCCGCGACTTCGTCCACGACCTCGAAAATGAAGCGGGCGTCCGGCGTCACATTCGAGCTGCGCACCCACTGCGACGTGCGAATGAAAGGCTCTTCGAGATAGGCGGGATCGTCATCGATGGTGACGAGCGTAAGAAAGTCGCCGTGGCGGATAAAGTGTTCCGTCATGGTTGTGTTGGCGCTGGCGGCCACACCGTTGCGCTGAAACACGCCGTATTTCATGTGCGTCGTCGTAATGGTGAGCTGGTTGCCTTCCACCTTACCGGTCGAGAAACCATCCCAGGTGTGCTCGGCGGATTCGGAAGGATGCGGGCGTCCGTCCATCCAGATGACCCGGTCGTCACGGCCGAAGAGGCCTTCCAGCGTATAGGCGATCAAAGCCTGGGTCACGGGGTCGTTAATCATCTGGATGCGCATGTTCGGGCCGGGTCCGCGCATGAAGTACATGCCCGGATGCGGCTGCGCCATGTGTTCGGGCAGCGACAGGATGGAGGCATCCCAGTCATTCGCCCGCTGACGGTCGGCGGCGTTAATCGGCAGGCCGGTATAGTCGCCCAGCTCGGCGCCCGGAACGCGGTGGGGCTGGTCTTCGTGGACGCGCGCCGCCCATTGCCCCGAAATATCCACCTGGGCAAACGCGGGCGCCATCGCACACACCAAAAACATCGGCAGGAATATCTTCGATTGCATCACTTTTTCGTATCCTGTTGCTTCGCCATATCCGCGAGCATTTTTTTCACTTTGAGCTCGTATTCGGGGTAGGTGGTTTCTTTGCCGCCCTGGGTGACCTCGAACGGCAACCCGTGATGGATCGCGAATCCATCCTGTTTGGTGCCCAGAGGGTAGTGGGGAACGTAGCCCTGGTCGTGTCCGGCAACCTCGTCCACCGTCTCGAAACGGAATGCGCCGCCGTTCAGATTCGCGGTGTTCACCCACTGCGAAGTTCGGATGAAAGGTTCTTCGAGGTACGCGGGATCTTCCACAATGCTGACCAGCGTAAGGAAGTCGCCATGACGAATGAAGTGCTCCGTCATCGTTGTGTTGGCGCTGGCTGCCACGCCGTTACGCTGAATCACGCCGTATTTCATGTGCGTCGTGTAGATAGTGAGCTGGTTGCCTTCGACCTTGCCGGTGGAAAAACCGTCCCATGTGTGCTCGGCGGATTCAGAAGGATGCGGACGGCCGTCCATCCAGATGACCCGGTCGTCTCGGCCGAAAACGCCTTCCAGCGTGTATCCGATCAGGGCCTGCGTCGTCGGGTCGTCAACTTTCTTGATGCGCATCTGCGGTCCGGGTCCGCGCATGAAGTACATCCCCGGATGCGGTTGCCCCTGATGCTCGGGCAGCGACAGGATGGAAGCGTCCCAATCCGATGCCCTTTGGCGAACCGCAGCGTTGATCGGCAGGCCGGTATAGTCGCCCAGTTCAGCACCCGGACCGCGGTGTGGCTGGTCTTCGTGGACGCGCGACTGCCATTCACCCGTGATATCGATCTGCGCAAACGCCGGCAAGACCGCGCACAGCAGCGTCGACAGCGTCGCCGCGATGATCCGAACGGAGGATCGTTTCATGGAGGAAGCCCTGGTTACTTTTCCGACTGCTTCGGCATTGCCGCAAGCATCTTTTTGAGTTTGAGTTCGTACTCGGGATAGATCGTTTCCTTACCGCCCTGGGTGGCTTCGAACGGCAGGCCGTGCTTGATCGCATAACCGTCCTGCTTCGTGCCCAGCGGATAGTGCGGAACGTAGCCCTGGTCATGGCCAGCGACTTCGTCCACTGCTTCGAAAATGAAACGCGCATCCGGCGTAACGCCTGAGGTGCGAACCCACTGCGAGGTGCGGATAAAGGGCTCTTCCAGATACACCGGATCGTCCACGATGGTGACCAGCGTGAGGAAGTCGCCGTGGCGGATAAAGTGCTCCGTCATTGTTGTGTTGGCGCTGGCGGCCACGCCGTTGCGCTGAATCACGCCATACTTCATGTGCGTGGTGTAGATCGTGAGCTGGTTGCCTTCGACTTTACCGGTCGAGAAACCGTCCCAGGTGTGCTCGGCGTATTCGGAAGGATGCGGGCGTCCGTCCATCCAGATCACGCGGTCGTCGCGGCCGAAGACGCCTTCAATCGTGTAGGCGATCAGCACCTGAGTGGTGGGATCGTTGATCATCTGCACGCGCATGTTCGGACCCGGGCCGCGCATGAAGTACATGCCCGGATGCGGTTGCGGCGAGTGCTCGGTCAGCGACAGGATGGAGGCATCCCAGTCGTTGGCTCTCTGGCGATCGGCCGCGTTGATCGGCAGGCCAGTATAATCGCCGAGCTCAGCGCCGGGACCGCGGTGCGGCTGGTCTTCGTGAACTCGCGCCGCCCATTGTCCCGAAATGTCGACCTGAGCAAACGCCGGCGTTATGGCGCAGGCCAGGGCCAGCGCCATAAATCGAAGAGAGGATTGCGTCATAAATACCCCCCAATGAGTACTCGTGAAAGTCTACCAGGTTCGCACCCCAAGGTCAAGGCAGGTACGATCCCTTTACCTTACTTTACGGATACTTCAACCTGGGCGTTCGACCAGCAGCATTGAAATCCGCGGCCGCCATCGCCCGACCAGTCGTTGGCAACGACCCGCAACACGTACTCTCCCGGCTCGCTGAAAGTCGCGGTGGTGGCGGCTTTACCGCTGAATACAGCCTTCTCCACTCCCTGCACTTCGGCGTTCTCGATGGCGGGCTTTTCGTCGCTGAAAATGACAGCGCCGGGCCCGCGGAACTTACTCCATGTCAGCGTCACCGCGGGCGTTTTGGGGCGCGTCGCGCCTGGCACGAGATTCGCGTCATCCGCCACCCAGAGGACCAGAGGCAAAGGGTTCGCTGTCGTCGCCGAAAGCGCCGCGCTGTGACCGCGCGGACCCTGCACGAACGGACCATTCCGCTCAAAACCGATAAAGGGAGGCGCATTGCCGGTAGCGTCTATGAACGGACTAAGCTCCCACAGCGGATCCAGCCCCGCGGGAACTTCGGTGGCCTTTCCATTCGCGACCAAAGTCCAGGTGAGCTTCTTGCCGCCGAAGTCTTTGGGCACCGTAATGGTAAAGACCCCCCACTGCCTCCGGGTGAGGAAATGGGTGGGCTGGCCCTGGTCCGGCCCGCCTGGCTCGATGTGATTGTCGGGTCCGACGGGGAGGTCCAGTTCCTGCTTGAGATTCCGGTTGTAGTATCCGAAGAGAATGCTGAAGCTGCCATCGGCATTGGGGAACCAGCCTTCAAAGGCCGGCGTAACACCTTGCCCCGAATCGTGGGGCGGCTGGATACCAAACTCCTGCGCGCAAAGGAGCGCCGCGCCCGCGGCCAGGATCGCGAATCCGAAGCGGTATTTTTTCACAGGGCTTTGCTAGTTCGGCCGGGACCCCTGGGGCGCACTTGAGTGTTTGGCAACCCACTCCTGATAGTCCTCTTCGCTGATGTCGGTGACGTTCACCCAGGCGTGAGCCATTTCATCCACGGTGCGATCGCCCCAGCCCACCCACTGATTAGGATCGGGATTGTTCTTGTTGTTGGCCGTGTTGTCGTGCCAGGCCACCACATGGATGATCGTGCCCCTGGGCAACACGGGTGCAGCGTCGTCCGCATAAATGTAATTAGTCATCCAGTTGAAGTTGAAATGGTCGACGTAACTCAGCGTACGCTTGCTGCCATCCGGCAAAATCGCTTCCAGCAACATAGCTTTGCCGCGGAGGTGCATATGAGGCTGGTAATTCTCCAGACGTGCGGGCGCCTTCAGCACCTGGTACCCCTCGGTCTCCGAAATCGTGTTGGGCTGAATGTCAAGCTGGTTTCCGGGCGCGGCGTTAAACTCAGTCAGCCTTGTCCGATACTTTGGCTCCTGGCCTTTGGGATACAGATAGACCGCTAACTCCACATGATCCCGGATTTCCTCACCGACGGCGTGTAAGTGCTCCTCCCACCAGATGCGCGAGCCCGGCAGCAGAAGCTTTCCCGTGTCAGGGCGGTAGATATCGTAGTTCTTGTTCACCGCCCATTCCATTAACAGGCCCTGCGTCGAAAATCCAGGGACATCGTTGTTGACTCCTGGTTCTTCCTGCTGGAGATAGGCGAGCGCATGATGCGTGATTCTGCGCCCGGCGGGAGTCCCCGGCCGCATTTCTACCGCGCGCACCCAGCGAGGCTCGGTCAGCGGTATGGGAGTGAGCGGTTTGAACCAAACATCCTGCCCGTGGGCGGGCATCGTGTAGGGATCGGACTTGAGGATCAGGTCGGGCGGCCCGAACTGCTGTGCGAGCTGCCAGCCGTCGTCGTTCGGCCACTGCTTCGCCGCGGGCATGTCCTTCGGATCGCCCAGCGGCGCGCCTGCGTCCACCCATCGGGCGATGATTCCGATCTGTTCGTCGGTGAGTGACATATCGTTCTGAAAGTGTTGAATGCCGACTGTCTTGTCGAGATGCCACGGGGGCATGCTTCGGGTCACGACGCGCTGCCTGATGGATTTCGCCCACGGCCGCGTCTCGTCATAGGTCACCAGCGACATAGGAGCCATGGAGCCGTTGCGGTGACAGCTCTGACATTTATCCTGAAGAATCGGAGCCACATCCCGGGCGAAGGTGGGAGGATTGCCGTTTAATTCCGCGGCCACAGACGGACCGGGCAGGATTGCCAGCGCCCCCGAAACCAGAATGAGAGATCGCAGAATGCTCGATCTTCGATCCATCGTGAAACCCTCCAGTCGATTGGCCTGTAGTCTATCGCGCGGATACGGCGGGGTCAATTGTGGTTATGTTGGGATGGTCAGGCGTCCCCGGCCACCGTATCCCAGGCCGCCATCGCGCAGCGAACCGCGAACCTGAGGGCTCTGCGCGAAGCGCCGTCCCGGGCCTGAATGGCCAGTCCATCCACCACAGTCGTGCAGAAGGACGCAAGGGCGCTGAGATCCAGGGCAGACGGCAACTCACCATCGGCCACGCCACGCTGCAGCCGCTGCCGGATGACCTTCTCCCGGCGCGCGCGAAGACCGCGCAGATAATCCTGCACACTCCTGTTCGCGGGCATGCTGTTGATGGCGCCGAGCACAAGCATGCAGCCGCGGGGCTTGCCGGGTTTGCAGAAGGACTCCACGGCGGCCTCCAGCAACGCCTCAATCGAGGCGCGCGCCGTCGGCTTTTCGGCAAGCGCCGTCATCATCGGAGCCCCGAGCGTCCTGCTGTAAAGCTCCACCGCTTCCCGAAACAGCTCCTCCTTGGAACCGAAGGCGGCATAGAAACTCGGCGCCGTGATGCCTCCCATGGCCTTCTGGAGATCGGTCAGCGTGGCGCCTTCATAGCCGAGCGCCCAGAATACTTCCATCGCCCGCAGGAGAGCCTCTTCCCGGTCGAAACTGCGGGGGCGGCCCAGGCGCGCCATTTTTCCTTCCTTTCTGTAGAACCCACTATACAACTCTTGACAGGCCGGAACGCGCGTGCCATATTCTATAGCGTGCACTATGGAACAGAACCCGCCAAACACAATATCGCTGCTCACTCGTACGCCTGCCGCGCTCAACGCACTTCTGCGCGATCTGCCGGAGGCCTGGACGCTCCGAAATGAGGGCGACGGCACCTGGAGCGCGTTTGACGTCGTCGGCCATCTGATTCACGCCGAACGCACGAACTGGATCCCGCGGGCGAAGATCATCCTGCAATTCGGAGAGGATCGGACGTTCGAGGCCTTCGATCGGCTGGGACAAATGACAGAGAGTCAGGGCAAGTCGCTGGAGCAGCTGCTGGATCAATTTGCCCGCTTGCGATCGGAAAGCCTGGGCGAACTCCGGGCCTTGAATCCGACGCAGGAGGACCTTGATCGGCGCGGACGACATCCTGCGCTCGGCATCGTTACTCTTTCGCAGTTGCTGGCGGCCTGGGCAGCGCATGACTTGACTCATCTGCACCAAATCTTCCGGGTGATGGCCCACCAATATCGGGATGCCGTGGGTCCGTGGAATGGCTACCTTGGGGTGTTCCGTTGTACCGGACACAGCTCGGTTTAGAGCAGCGCCCGGGCCTCTTCCCAAATCTGCTTCGCGAGTTCACCGGCCGGAACCGGCTTAGCCATCGCCGCCGACTGCCCGGCCCACACCTGCATGCGGTGATAATCGCCAGCCGCAGCGCCGGCTTCTTTCATCCGCGCAGTGAGTCCGCGCTGCACCGGATACGGCGTCGGGGCCGGAGCGTCGGCAGCGGCAGCCGCTTTCACGAAATCGGTAGCGATGGCGCGGCCCGGACGGCCCGTGAACGCGCGCGTGAGTGTGGTGTTTTCAGGCTCCAGACCTTCGAGCGCGTTCGCCCATGCCGGATGCGTATTCGCTTCCGGACATCTCAGAAAGACCGTCCCGAGCATGGCCGCGCTCGCGCCGAGGGTCAACGCGGCCGCCACGCCCCGTCCATCGCCGATCCCGCCGGCCGCGATAATCGGGAGATCGATGTGATCGGCGAGCCTGGGAACCAGCGCCAGCAGACCCACGCCGTGCTTCTCCCCGTCCGCCTGGTCGAATGACCCGCGATGCCCGCCAGCTTCAAAGCCCTGCGCGACAATCGCGTCGGCGCCTGCGTCCCGTGCGCTTTTCGCCTCAGCCAGGGTTGTGGCCGTCGCGAACCAGGCGATCCCGCGCTCCCTGCAGCGACTGACAAAAGCCGGCGGGAACACTCCCATGATGGAGGAAACCGCCGTGGGCGCGGTTTCAAGAATGGCCTCACACTGCGCGTCGAAATCAGGAGGGACTGTATCGCCCGCGGCGGCTGGCACGGGTGGACCCCAGCGTTCCAGAAACCTTCGCATTTGGTCCTCGGCAACCGTGTCCCTTCGAGGTGCAGGGTCGGGTATCCATACATTCACCTGAAGGGGGCCCCGGCTCTCGGATCGAAACTGCCTGACCCAATCGCGGATGCCGCCAGGCGGTGTGAGTAACGCGCCCAACGCTCCCATCCCTCCCGCGTTGGCTACGGCAATCGACAAGCCGGGCGGAGAAGCGCCCGCCATCGGAGCCAGCAAAAGCGGGCTCTTGAGTCCGTACCGGTCGCAGAAGGAGACAGCTCGTTCTATTGGGTGGGCACTCATACGTGAAGGTAGATGCTCATCGGCCACCGGTCGATGCCGATTTTGGACATCTCGTTACCGCTCCTTTACAGTCGCGGCTCTGTAAACCCACGCTGTTACAGAGCCGCGACTGTAAAGGAGCGGTAACGGAATGCCGGAATGCCGAACTGCTCTGCCTTACCCTGCTAAGCTGGCAAGTCCGTGATCTCCTGCAGCCAGCTCACCAAACGATTCGGGGCCGTAACCGCCGTCAACGCCCTTTCTCTCGATGTTGCGAAAGGCACGATCTGCGCCTTTCTCGGTCCCAACGGCGCCGGCAAATCGACCACCGTCAAGATGCTTTCCGGACTCCTCGCTCCCACGTCCGGCCAAGCCTCGGTTTGCGGGTTCGATGTCGCCACGCATCCGCTGGAGGTCAAACGCCGCATCGGCGTGCTGCCCGAAAGCCTCGGGCTTTTCGACGACCTCACCATCCAGGAGCACCTCCTTCTGACCGCTCAGATCTATGGTCTGGATAAGCAGCAATCCCGCGAGCGCATCGAGCAGCTCCTGCGCGTGCTCGGTCTCAGCGAGGGCCGCAACACGTTCGCCGGCTACGGCTCCCACGGTATGCGCAAGAAGACCGCGTTCGCCATGGCCGTGCTGCCGAATCCGGAGGTGCTCTTTCTCGACGAGCCTTTCGAGGCCATCGATCCCGCCACATCGAGGATCATGCGCAACCTCCTGGTCGGCGCCGCCGCGCGCGGCATCACCGTGTTCCTCACGTCGCACATTTTGCCGGTGGTCGAGCGCATCGCTCACCAGTTCGTCATGATTCGCGGAGGAAGGATCGTTTGGAACTCCTCGGCGGTCGAACTGCCGAGCTCGCTCGAAGACCTTTATCTTGAGCTCGCCGAACCGCCCGCTTCGGAGGAACTGGATTGGCTGGCCGCTCGCTGAGACTGCGCGCCATCCTGGCCGCGCTTTGGACCGCCGCGCGGCGCGATCTGAAGACCGTGGGATCGTTCTCCGGCAACAATCTTTTCGTCGTCAGCGCGGCATTTCTTTTCCTTGGCGATCCGGGCGCCTTCGTCGCATTCAGTGCCTTCATCGGCCTGGTCCTCTTTATTCCGCTGAGTGCCGATCCGCTGCGGGTTTTGCCACGCGATCGCCTCGCCGTCTGGCCGCTCAGCGCGGGCGAGCTCCGATGGCTGCGAATCCTCAGCCCATGGCTCAATCCCGTCACGTGGCTCATCGCTGCGCTGGCGGTTTGGAAGCACGTGTCCATCGGCCTTTGGGCGCTGGCTGCGGGAGTATTTGCGATCGGGTTCGTGCTGCCGTCGCTTCCCGCCGCCCGCAAGGGCATCTGGCGTCGCCTGCCCAACTTTCCGGGCCCGCTGAATCATCTCATCCGCAAGAATCTGCGCGAGACGCTTTCGACTCTCGATTTCTGGTGCAGCGCCGTGGTGAGCGCTTTCTGCCTGGGCTTCCGCGCCGCGGGACTTCTGCCCGCCGAGGCCTTGCTGCCGATGACGATCGTTGTGATGCTCGCGCTTTCAACTTACGCGCAGACGCTCTTCGGTCTCGACGGCGATGGCGGCATGACGCGCTACCGGCTCCTGCCCGTCCCCGGCTGGCAGATTCTGGCGGCCAAGGATGTGCCGTTTCTTTTGGTGTCCGTGCTGATGACCCTGCCGCTGGCTCCCGCTGCCGGACTCGCCGCCGCGCTCTCAGCTCTGGCGATGGGACATCACGCGTCCGTGACACACCACAGCGATCAGATGCGCTGGCGATTTTCCAGCGGCGTCTCCTTCGGTGCGGGCATTTTTCAGGTCGTCGTAATGTCTGCGGCCGCTGCGGCGGTACATGCGATACCGCTCCTGGTTGTCCTTTGCGCGGGCCTTTACGCGTGGTCCACGTGGTGGTACGGGCGCGTGATGGAGCAGCAACAAGGCTGACTCGGAACCGGATTTGTCAGTCCGCCAGCGGATTGGGGCGAACCTGGAAATGCACGACCTTGTCGAAGGTTCCTTTGCCGGTCTCGCTGTGGAACGGCGTGCGGGTACCCCAGGTGGTATAAACGCCCTTGCCCTTCCAGCCCGCCTTCGGATCGTCGATGCGGCCGTCCATTCCTTTCGCGAAGAAGCCGAGCGGATAGGGCACGCGCATCACAACCCATTTACCGTTGACCAAAGCGAGCAGAGAATCGGACGAGTTACCCGTCGCGATCGGCGTGTTCTTGCCGAGGCCGAGCGTGTCGAACTGGTCCACCCAGTCGTAGTAATGCGAATCGGCGCTGCCGGAATCCTTCACGTTTTCGAAGTTTGGGCCGGGGCTCGGGTAGAGCGTCCAGCCTTCCGGACAGTGCTGGCCGGTGGCGGTGGACCGTTGAGCGGGCCCTTGCACTTGCGCCGGTCGAAGCTGGCCATATGCCCGCTGCCCAGCACAACCCAGGCCACGCCGTTGCCATCGACGTCCATGCCGCGCGGCGAAAATCCCTGCACCTTAGCCTTCGGATTGTTCCAGGGCACTTCGTAGTATTCAGCCAGCGCGGTCTCGGGCGGGTTCGAGCCGGGATTCACGCGCACGATGCCGCCGGGGAAGCCCAGCACGCTGCCCCAGATCATGCCGTCGGGGCCGATTCCGAGACCATAGAAAGCGGCGTTGAGGCGCGTGTCATGTGCCGAGTCGGCGATGGCGGGGACGGCGGCCGACGTTCCCAGACTTTCACCGCTGGGCGCCGTGACGACTTTCTGCTCGCTCTCCGAATAAGCATCGCGTTTGCCGTTGCCGTTGGTATCCAGCACCAGAGCCGTCCAGCCCTGCGCTTTCGCGGCGTCGTGCGTCTCGTCCCACACCTTCGTGTTGAGCCAGCCCACGACTCCGCCGCCGCCGCCGCTGCTGGTCCACAGCGTGTTGCTGGCGTCTGCCGCGAAGAGTAAGTGGTGCGTGGCATAACACGTGTCGATCATCTCGGTCTTCTTAGTCGCGGGATCATACACGGATAACTGGCGGCCGGAGTTAGTAAGTGGCGTCAGTTTCGATGAAACGTTTGATCCGTCTTTGCAGAACGCGGGCTCGTTGGCGCCGGCGCGGATGCGAGCCGTGTACCACAGGCGCCCCTTCGCATCGAACATTGGATTGTGAACCGTGGTGTGGCTGTCCCAGATGGACTCCTCATCCCAGAAAGTGGAAGCCTTGAGCGGTTTCGGCTGGCCGGGCGTATCGGGATCGCGGTAAGGAACCTTAACCTGGGCGATGGTGTTGTGGACGGGATCGAGAACCGGCAGATAGTCGCGGCTCTCTTCGGGAGATCCATAAATCAGGCCGTTGGCATTGAGTGTGGGATTGCGTTTATCGGTGGAGATCTCGTCGTGAAGATAGGCTTTAGGATCGGCCCAGTCCCATTGCGTTATGACGACGTTGCGCTCGACGCCCTGGGGGCGGGGCGGCGCCTGGGCGGGCAATTCACCGTTCGCGATGCGCGTGGTCCAGTCGCCAAACTGCGCGGTGGCGCGTTCGGGGCCGAGCTGAGTAAGTCCGCCGAGCATAGCGTTGCCGGCCTGTCCGGATTGCACGCGGCGCAGCCAGGCCTGCGCCGGGGAATCGAGATTGGCGAACTGAGGAGGAATCGTGCGAGTGTACTTGTTGCCGAGCTGGTGGCAGGACTCACAGCTATCGGTCTTGACGAGGTGCAGCCACTGGCCCTGGTTTTTGACGTTCGGTGAAATGCCGTTGCCAGTGGGACCGGTACCGGGAAATTCGTTCTTCTCGGGAACCTTCATCAGCGCATACCAATAGTTGCCCGGATAGAGTTGCGCAGCAGTTTTGGCGTCCGGGGCGATGGTTGGCTTGAGATCGACCATCTTGCCGGGCTCGGAGGTGACCT
>Ga0181536_10002040_pt1 | contig 23298 bp, 20 predicted proteins | sample PEATcosm2014_Bin_41_FD_121105 | JGI IMG/M metagenome (GOLD analysis project Ga0181536, IMG submission 121105) | Peatland microbial communities from MTU Mesocosm Facility, Houghton, MI, USA - PEATcosm2014_Bin17_60_metaG | ecosystem: Environmental > Terrestrial > Soil > Wetlands > Peat | place...
CGGGGGCGGGCTTGAAGACCGCGGTGCACCCGGCGGCCAGGGCCGGGGCCAGCTTGGAGGCGGCGATGAAGAGGGGGACGTTCCACGGGGCGATGGCGCCCACCACGCCCACCGGCTCCTTGGTCACCAGCATCTCGGCGTTGAGCACGCCCGAGCGCACCTCGTCGAAGGCGAACCCCGGGACCATGCCGGCGTAGTAGCTGAAGATCATCGACGGGGCCAGCACCTGGCCGAGCTGCGCCCAGGAGACCGGCGATCCCATCTCGGTGGAGATGATCTCGGCGAACTCGGCCATCTCGGCCATGATGGCGTCGCCCACCTTGGCCAGCAGGGCACCCCGCTCGGCCGGGGACATGCGGGGCCACGGGCCGTGGTCGAAGGCGTGGCGGGCGGCGGCCACCGCCTTGTCGACGTCGCCCTCGGTGGCGTCGGGGACCCGGGCCACCACCTCCTCGGTGGACGGCGAGATCACCTCGATCTGACCCGTGCCCTCGGGGGCGACCCAGGTGCCTCCGATGAACAGCCGGTCGTAGCTCTTGATGGCCATGGTTGCTCGCACTCTCCTTGGCTGGAAGCGGTGGAATGGGGACGCGGTGCCGTTCCCGGCCCCAAATGCTACCCACCGGGCGGCCCCCCCGGCCGCCGCCCCGTCCGCCCGGGCCGGGGAAGGCCGCGGCCGGCCCGAGGCGCCTAGGCTCCCGGCGTGCCCGACAACGCCGGACGTGACCCGAGCGAGGTGGCCGCCACCCTGTCGAGCTGGCTGGCCACCCGGCTGCCCGACGGGGCCCGGCCGGTCGTCTCCTCGGTCGAGGCCCCGGCGGCCAACGGCTTCTCCAACGAGACGATCCTGTGCGAGGCCGACTGGGAGGTGGGGGGTCGGCGCGTGCCGCACCGGCTGGTCGTGCGGGTGGCCCCCACCCGCAACCTGCTCTTCTTGGATGCCGAGTTCTCCACCCAGTACCGGGTCATGCGCACGCTGGCCGACGGCGGGGCGGGGGTCCGGCTCCCGCCGCTCGGCTGGTACGAGGAGGACGCGTCCTGGCTCGGTGTCCCCTTCTTCACCATGGAGCACGTCGCCGGGCTCGTCCCGCCCGACAACCTCCCCTACACGATGGAGGGGTGGGTGCTGGAGGCCACGCCGGCGGAGCAGGAGCGGATGTGGTCGTCGGGGATCGAGGCGATGGCCCAGGTGCACCGGGCCGACTGGCGGGGGCTCGGCCTCGACTGGCTGGCCGACCCCGCCCGGGGCCGCCCGGGCCTCGAGCAGCAGCTCGCCTACTACCGGGAGTTCCTCGACTGGTCGGCCGGGGGCCGGCCCCAGCCGGTGACCGAGGCCACCTGGGAGTGGCTGGTGGCCAACCGGCCCCAAGAGGACGGTGACGTCGTCCTGTGCTGGGGGGACGCCAGGCTGGGCAACATCATCTGGCAGGGTTTCGAGCCGGCCGCCGTGCTCGACTGGGAGATGGCCACCCTGGCCCAGCCCGAGCTCGACCTCGGGTGGTGGCTCTACTTCGACCGGCAGTTCACCGAGGGGCTGGCGGTGGACCGGCCGCCCGGATTCCCCTCCCACGAGGAGACGGTCGAGCGCTACGCCGAGCTGTTGGGTCGACCCCTGCGGGACCTCTTCTACTACGAGGTCTTCTCGGGGTTCCGCTTCGCGGTGATCATGTGCCGGCTCACCGACCTCATGGTCGCAAGCGGGCAGCTGCCCGAGGACACCGACATGGGGACCAACAACCTGGCCACCCAGTTCACCGCCCAGCTCCTGGGCCTCCCACCGCCGGCCGGCTGACCCCTGCCGCGGCGGCGCTCAGGTGACGAGCGGCGAGCCGGGCTCGGTCGGGCCCATGATGCCGTGCTGGCGCAGCCGCCCGACCAGCCACCCCATCGAGTCCTCGGCGCCCATGGCGTCCTCCCAGCCGTCGACCGCCTGCTCCAGCGCCTGGCGGGTGGCGACGGTGCCGACCACGGTGACCGTCATCCCCCGGACCTCGGCCGGGTCGACGCCGTGGGTGCCGGCGACGTGGATGGCCCCGAACGGGTCGATCGACTCGAAGGGGACGGGCTGGCGCATGACGTAGAGCTCGCCGGTGTCCTCGACCCAGTTGAGCTCGTAGCGGACCCCGTACTGGTCGTGCCACTCGCGGCCCAGCTCCAGCTCGGCCGAGCGGCGGCGGCGGTCGTCGGCGTCGTAGAACTCCTCGATATCCACCTGGCGAACTGTAGTGGGAAGAGCGGTGGGACCCCGGCGGGGGACCCAAGACGGCGCCGCCGGTCATATGAGCCCTGAGGTGGGAGGAACGGGGGGAGGGCCCGGCGTGATGCTCGCCCCATGCACGACGTGGCCCTGCGACCGATCGATCAGATGACCGCCGACTGGCGGGTGAGGAGCCGGTCGCCCGACTCCCGGGCCGCCCTGGCCCGGCTCGCCGCCGCCGAGGCCGTCGTCGCCGGCCTCGGGGTGGCCGACCTCGGGGAGCTGGTGGCGTACCTGCGGTCCTGCGAGACCGAGGCCGAGCGGCGGCGGGCCGCCGAGGTGGTGCGGGCCATGGTGCGCTCCCAGGGGGTCCACCCGCTCGTCGCCCAGGCCGTGCTGCAGGCGATCGTTCCCGGCCTGGTCGCCGTGGCCAGGCGGCTGCGGTGGGGGTCCGGTGGCGACTGGGGCGACGGCGGGTCGTTCTTCGCCGACGCCGTCGCCACGGCGTGGGAGGTGATCGTGGAGTGGTCCGGGCAGGACCGCACCTACGCCGTCTTGGACCTGCTCTCGGCCATCCGCTGCCGGCTGCGGCGCCAGATGGTCCGCCAGCGCCTGGCCCGCCAGCGCACCGCGCTCGGCGTCGACCTCGACGAACTGGCCGTGGCCAGGACACCGGGCGGGGCGAGCGGCGTCGACGAGCTGGTGCGCGCCATCGACGGGCTGCGCGGGAGTCTCGACCCTGGTGACGCCGCCATCCTCTACGCCAACCGGGTCCTCGGGCTCAGCGTGACCGAGCTCGCCGGGATGAGCGGGAGGACCCGCCGGAACGTCGCGGCACGGCGTGACCGCGCCGCCAGGGAGGTCCTGAGTGGGTGCGCCTAGAATTCAGGGGTGCTCGGAGAGGGGCGAGCGACGGCACGGGGTGATGGCCGGCCGAACAAGGGGGACCGACCACGGTGGTGGGCGGTGCTCGCCGTCGCGCTCGCCCTCATGGCGCTGGTGGCCTCGTTGACGTCGGCCGCCGGCCACCGCCGCCCGAAGGCGACCGCCCACGCGCCGTCCGCTGGCGCCTCGGCCCGGCCGGGCCACCAGGCGTCCCGCGGCTCGACGGCCACCACGACGGCGCCGGGCGCCGGGGTCACCACCGCCCCCTCGCCGTCAACGGACAGCGGTGCCGCCGTACCGGCCGCCGACGACGAGGCGTCCTCGGACACCGCGGGCGGCCAGTCGGAGGTGGCGACGACGGTGCCGGCGACCTCGCCGGGGGACACGGCGTCAGCAGCCGTCGGCTCGGGTTCGGCCGCCGCCGCCGGCGCCGGTGCCGCCGGCCCCTCCACCACGACGACCACCGCCCCGGCGGCGGGAGGCACCGCGGGGCGGCGCACGGCCACAGACCCGGGGTACCTCTCCTACCCCGACGACGTCTCCGCCGCCTACCCGGTCGCGTCGGCGGGACCGGTGACGGCCACCGCCAGCTGGTCGGGCGGCGCCGACCTCTCCCTCGCCGTCACCTGCCCCGGGCGCCAGGACCAGGTGACAGGGGCGAGCACCCTCACGGCCACGGTCGGGGCGGCCACCTCGGCCGCCGGTGCCGACACATGCACCGTCACCGTCGCCGAGGAAGCCGGGACCGAGGCCACCGTCTCGTACTCGTTGACCGTCGAGTACACACAGGCCTGAGCGGGCGGACCCGGGGTGACCGTGCGGCGCAGGCTGGCGGAGTTCGTGACCGGAGCGGTCGCCGCGCTCTTGGTCTTCGGCGCCGTGCCGGCGGTCCTGGTGGCCTTGGTCGGCCTGCCGCTCCCCCGCCACTGGACCCGGACGGCCGTGCTCTCCTCGCACGGCCTGTTCGACCTGTTGGCCGTCGTCGCCTGGGTCGCCTGGGCCGCCTGCTGCTGGCCGCTGCTGCGGTCGGTGGCCGCCCGCGTCCGGCGACGGGACGCCACGGCGGCGGCCGGGGCCCACCTCCCCGAGTGGCTGGCCACCCGGATCGCCGCCGCCGTGCTGGCGGTGCTGCCCGTCGGCGTCGCCCTCGGGACGGGGGCCGGTGCCGCCCCCCACCGCCCGCCGCCGGCCGCCCACTCGCTCGCCGCGCTCCACACCCCGGCGGTCGCCGTCGCCGGTGCGGCGGGGACCACCGCACCGAGCGACCCCTCCCCGGCCACCGGGGCGACAGGGACCGAGGCGGCCCCGGCCGACTACACCGTCGCCCCCGGCGACAGCCTGTGGTCGATCGCCGAGCACTTCTACGGCGACGGCGGCGACTGGCCGGCCATCGCCCGGGCCAACCTCGGGGTGGTGATGGACGACGGGTCGCGCTTCGTCGACCCCAGCTGCATCCGGCCCGGCTGGGTGCTCACCCTGCCCTCGCTCGACCCCGCCCCACCCGCCGGGCCGGCCGCGGCGCCCGTCCCCACCGGCACGGCCGACCTGGCCGCCGCCCGGCGCCCGCCCGTCGAAGAGAGGGAGGGACCCACCCAGGCCGCCGGTACGGCAGCCCGGCGGGCGCCGGAGCGGCCGGACCGCCCGGCGCGGGCCCCGGTGCCCCTCCCCGAGCTCGCCGCGCTCGGCCTCGGGGTGCTGGTCGCCGCCGCCCTGGCCCGCCGGGCCCGTCGGGCCCGCCTGCTGGCCTCCTCGGCGAGGGCCGAGGGCCAGCCGCCGGCGCCGGTCACCGAGGGGGGCGCCGACGCGGCCTCGCTGCTCGCCCCGTTCGAGGGCGCACCGGTGCTCGACTGGGTAGAGGCCGCCAACCGCCACCTGGGCTGGGCGCTCGACGGGGACGGGCGGTCGGTCGGCGTGGCCGCACGGCTCGTGCGCGTCGGCGCCGAGGGAGTCGAGGTCCATCTCGCCGACCTCGTCGACTGGGCCCCCGACCCCTGGGTGCGGCGAGACGACCGCACCTGGGTCCTGCCGGCCGCCACCGACCTCGCCACCCTCGCCGACGCGGCGGGCACTCACGACCCGTGGCTGGCCGTCCTCCTCCCCGTCGGGGACGACGCCGGTGGCACGTGGCTCGTCCCGGTCGCCGCCGGGGCGTGCCTGCCGGTCATCGGCCCGCAGGCCACGGCGTTGGTGGCGGCCATGACCGCCGCCGCGGCGAGCTGGACCTGGTCCGAGCGGCTGGTGGTCACCGAGGACCCGGCCGTGGCCGGGCGCGCCGGCGCCGGGGACCGCGTCCTGTTCGTCGGCGACCCCGGCCTCCTCTCCCCCGAGGCGAGGGCGGCCGCCGCGGTGCTGACCACGCTCGCCGTCCAGGGGAGCGACCTCACGGTCGTCGTCGACGCCCGGGCGGCCTCGCTCCATCCCCTCGGGGTGACCGTGCGGCCGGGCATCCTCGACGACACGCTCGCACACGGGGTCGCCGACGCGATCGGCCTGGCCGGCCCCCCCGACGCCGCGGCCCCCACCCTCCCCGCGCCGGGCCCGGCAGGGTGGGGGCCCGAGAGGGAGACCGGGCCGGGCCACCGCCCGCCGCGCCCGAGGGCCTCGGCCCGGGCCCGGGGGGTGGGCCGGCGCGTCGTCGCCCCGGCGGACGCCGCCGTCGTGGCGGACGGGGGTGCCCGCGCCGGTGACGGGGGCCCGGGGAGGGTCGAGGTGCGGCTCCTCACCGCCGTCCCCCGCCTCGACGGGCTGGCCGAGGAGCTGGCGCCCAAGCGGGCCCGTCGGGCGACCGAGCTCGTCGCCTACCTGGCCCTGCACCACCCCGACCCGGTGACCAGCGACCGTCTGCGCACCCGGGTCCTGGGTTCGGCCGACGCCGACGCCGCCGCCAAGACCCTCTTCAACACCGTCGGTGCGGCGCGCCGCGCCATGGGGCTCGACCCGTCGGGGGCGCCGCTGCTCCCCCCGGCGGCAAAGTCGGGCCACTACCGGGTCTCGCCGCTGGTCACCGTGGACGCGCTCCGGGCCGAGGCCCTCGTCGACGAGGCCGACGAGGCCACCGACCCCGAGGAGTCGATCGCCCTCCTGCGGGCCGCGCTCGACCTGGTGGAGGGCGAGCCGCTGGCCGGGATCCTCACCGGCTACGGCTGGTGGGGCGCCGAGGGCCACGAGCGCCGCATCGCCGCCAGGCTGGTCGACGGCGCCTGCCGACTGGCCCGGCTGGCCACCGAGGGGGGCTACCTCGACCTGGCCCGGTGGGGCCTCGAGCAGGCCCGCCTCGTCGAGCCCTACAGCGAGGTCCTCTCCCGGGTGGCCATGCAGGTGGCGGCGGTGGCCGGCGACGCCGACCGCCTCCACCGCGAGTGGGAGGAGTGCCGCCGCCGGGTGGACGAGCTCGACCCCGGGGGCTTCCCCTCCGAGGCGACCGAGCGCCTCTACGCCGACCTCCGCCGCCGCGTCCCGGTCCCCGCCGGCGCCGACCACCACGGCTGAGCCCCGCTACGGGCCCCCGGACTCCTCGACCGGGCCGGGGGCCGGCGGAGCCGCCGGACGGGGCGGGCGGCGGCGGGGAGTGGCCGCCCGGCGCGCCACCTCGGCCGCCCGGACACCCGGCAGGACCCAGATGACGTAGGAGGCACTGAGCACGCCGGCCACGGCCACGATGGCCAGGGGCACCGGGTCGAAGCGGTCGCCGACCGACACCGAGGCCACCAGGGCCAGGGCCCCGAACACCACCACTCCGGCGACCCCGAGCACCCGCAGCCCACGCACCCGGAAGGGGCGCTGCCGGTCGGGCTCGCGGGCCCGCAGCCGCAGCGTGCAGAGGGCGGCGACGGCGTAGATCATCGCCTCGAGCGCCGCCCCGGTGGCCACGAGCACCTGCCAGCCGTGGGTGACGGCCACCACCAGCGCGACCACCAGCGAGGTCGACCCCAGGGCCAGCACCGGCACCCACGGCACGGCCCGGTCGTTCAGCTGGGCCAGCCGGCGAGGCAGGCTCCCCTCGCGTGCCGTGCCGTAGACGAAGCGCGAGGCGGTGATGAAGCCGCCGTTGAAGGTGTTGAGCGCGGTGAGCGCGCTGACCGCGGCCATCACCCACAGGCCGGCCTGCCCGAAGGCGGCGCGCCCGAGTTCGAGCTGGGGGAAGGCCGTGCCGAGCTGGCGGTGGGTGAGCAGGTGGCTCATGGCCAGCGTCACCAGCGAGCAGACGGCGAACAGCACGGCCACGGCGATCAGCATCCCCCGGTGGATGTGGTGGGGACGGCGGACCTCCTCGGCGCTGGTGGTCACCCACTCGAAGGCGCTGTAGAGGAAGACGCCGAGGGCGACCGCCTCGGCCAGGCCGCCAATCCCGTGGCCGTGGAGCGGCTCCAGCGGGAAGCGCAGGGCCCGGTGGCTGCGGACCAGCCCGGTCACGCAGACCGCCACCGTGGCCGCCAGCACCAGGTAGGTGGCGAGGTCCTGCAGGCCGCCGGCCACCTGCACCCCCCGCAGGTTGGCCCCGACCGCCACGGCGAGCAGGGCCGAGATCCACACGCCGGCCACCCAGGCCGGCTCGTCGAAGGCCCGGGCCAGGGCCGAGCCGACGATGAAGGCGTCGGCCGCGATGACCAGGACGATGGTGGTCATGTACGTGAAGGCGATGGTGAGGGCGGCCCGGTCGTCCATGGCCCGCTGCATGTAGAGGCGGATGGCCGCGGCCGTCGGGAACATCCCGTTCAGCTCGCCGAAGAACCCCCAGGCCAGAAGGGCCAGGAGGCCGGCCACCCCCACGGCGATCCAGGCCGAGTCCCCGGCCACGTAGACGACCAGGGCGGCGGCGGCCAGGTACTCGAGCGCGGCGAAGGCCAGGCCGGTGGAGGTCGAGACCGTGGTGCGCAGCCCGAGGGCCCGACGCAGCGACGCCCCGTCGTCACTCACCCCGGCCGCCGGTCCACCGCCCGGGCCCCCTCACCGGTCGAGGAAGGCGACCATGGTCATGGCGTCGATGCGCATGACGTCGTGCTGGGAGCCGGCCAGGGTGATCTCACCGGTCATGTACCTCTCCGAGGGGTTGAGGTCGCCCCAGAACATGTCGCAGAGGTCCTCGCTGGTGGCGGTCACGATCACGTCGGGACGGTCGGCCGGGCCGAAGGCGAGGTCGGACAGCTGCTGGTCGCGGACCTCGACGGTGAAACCCTCGGCGGTGTCGGTGGTCCGGAAGTGGATCACCCGGTCCCAGCCCCGGGCCATCTTCTTCAGCCGCTCGTTGGCGTTGCTCCGCCCGCGCCAGTCGGCGTAGGCCTCGGCGATCTCCTCACGGGTGGCCATCGCCGTGCCCCCCGCCCCGGCCGAGGGCGCTCGACACCTCGGCGGCCGCCCGCTCGCCCGAGGAGAGGGCACCCTCCATGTAGCCGCACCACTCGGTGGCCGTCTCGGTGCCGGCCCAGTGGATGGGGCCCACCGGCTCGCGCAATGCCGGGCCCAGCGCGCCGAACGTGCCGGGCACGCAGATGGCCACCGGGCCGCCCCGGGTGTGGACCTCTGCGGGCCAGTGCTGCTCGACCAGCTCGAGCGGGGCGGCGGCTTGCTGGCCGAAGGCCCGCCCCAGCTCGGCCAGGACCGCCTGTCGGCGGGCCGCCGGCCCCAGCCGCTCCAGCCGCCGGCAGTCGTCGCCGGCCACGAAGCCGACGATGGCCCCGTGCGAGCCGTCGGGCGGCGAGTCGTCGAAGGTGCTGCAGAGCGCCCCCTCGTCCGACACCAGCTGGCCGTTCAGCCCATCGTCACGCCAGAAGGGGCGGTCGTAGAGCGCGTGGACCTTGGTCACCGCGCCCATCGGCATGCGCATGGAGAGCTGGTCGCGGACCCCGGGGAGCGGCGGCGACCACCGCAGCTGCGCCGAGACCGCCGGCGGCATGGCCACGACCGCCCGCCGGGCGCGGGCCCGCCAGCCGGCCCCGTCGCTGCGCCGGGCCGCCACCACGACATGGTCGTCCCCGTGGTCGACCGCCTCGACCGGCGCCGAGAGCACCACCCGGTCGCCGAGCGCGGCCGCCATGCCCACGGCCAGCTGCTGGGAGCCGCCGACGAACCGGCGCTCCTGGGCCCCGCCGGTCGTCCGGGCCAGGGTGGTCAACCCCCCGCCGGCGTGGAGGTAGAAGAGGGCGAAGAGGAGCGAGAGCTCGGCCGGCTCGGCCCCGAACACCGCCTTCACCGCGACGTCGATCACCGCCCGGGCCGCCGGCGCGCCCACGTGGTCGGTCAGCCACCCCCCGAGCGTCGTGGCGTCGAGGTCGGCGGCGCCGGCCGCCGTCCACGGGGCGTCCAGCGGGACCTCGAAGGCGGCCAGGTCGAGGTCGAGGATGGCCGCCACGCCTTCGGCCGCCGCTGCCGGGTCGGAGGTCGGGACGAGCCCCGAGTAGAGGTGGCGGGCCCCGTCCCGCCACTCCACCGCCTGCCCGGCGGTGTAGGTGGGGAAGGTCACCACGCCGAGCTCGTCGGCGAGCGCCTGCAGGCGGTGCTGGGTGGGGCCGATCCACTGGCCGCCGCGCTCGACGGTGGCGCCGGCGGCGGTCGTGTCGGTCCACGAGCGCCCCCCGACGCGCTCGCGCGCCTCGACGACCACGACGTCGACGCCGTCGGCGGCCAGCCGGCGGGCGGCGGCGAGCCCGGCGAACCCGGCACCGACCACCACCACCTCGCACTCCCGGTCGACCGACCCCACCGTCGCCCCCTCCCTGGGGCCCCCGGGCACCGCGCGCCCCGGCGGGCGGCGCCACCCTATCGAAGGGCCCCCGTGGGGGTGGCGACCGGCCGGCACACCCGCTCGATAGGTTGTGGCGACGATGGTGGACCCCCCCGCCGAGGGCACCGGCGTGCTCGCCCCCCCGAACCCGGCCCCGCCGGCGGAGCCGACGGACGACCTCACGGTCCCCGCCGGGCTGACCGACGCCCAGCGTGAGGCGGTCACCGCGCCCGACCCCGTGCTCTGCGTGCTGGCCGGGGCCGGGGCCGGCAAGACGAGGGTCCTCACCCTGCGGGTGGCGCGCCGGGTCCACGACGGCTCCGCCGACGGCGACCACGTGCTCGTCTGCACCTTCAGCCGCAAGGCGGCCGACGAGCTGCGGCGGAGGCTCTGGGTCCTCCACGTCGGCGGCGAGGTGCGGGCCGGGACCTTCCACCGGACCGCCCTCCACCTCATCAGGCAGCACCGGAGTGACCGCGGGCTGCCGCCGCCGGTGCTCCTGGGCGACCGCCGGATGACCCTCCAGACGGTGCTGGGGCTGGCCGAGGCGGCCGGGGGCCGGGACGCCGGGCGGGCGAGGCCCCCCCTCCCCCGCCTCCCGGCGTCGCGCTCGCCGGCGCTGTCCCAGCTCGAGGGGGAGATCGGCTGGGCCAAGGCGCGCCTGGTCGGCCCGCAGGACTACGAGGAGGCGGCCCGGGCGGCCCGGCGCCGGCCCGCCATGGGCGCCGCCCGGGCGGCCGAGCTCTACGCCCGCTACGAGGAGGCCAAGCGCCGGCAGGGGGTGCTCGACCTCGACGACCTGTTGTGGGCGTGCGCCGACCTGCTGGAGGAGGACGCCCGGTTCGCCGCCGCCGTCCGCTGGCGGTTCCGGCACCTCTTCGTCGACGAGATGCAGGACGTCAACCCGGCGCAGTTCCGGCTGCTCACCGCCTTGGTGGGCGAGGAGCCCGACCTCTTCGTGGTCGGCGACCCGCACCAGTCCGTGTACGGCTGGAACGGGGCCGACCCCACCCTGCTCGACCGGATCGGCGAGCACTTCTCGGGCACCCGGGTCGTCCGGCTGGGCGAGAACCACCGGTGCTCGCCCCAGGTGGTGACGGTCGCCGCCGCCGCGCTCGGGCTCCAGGCGGGCGCCGCCCCGACCAGCTCGAGGCCCGACGGCGCCGTCCCTCGGGTGCAGGCCCACGCCACCGACCGCGACGAGGCGGCATGGGTCGCCCGCCAGGCGTGGCTGGCCCACCGGCCCGGCCGTCGGTGGTCGCAGATCGCCGTGCTGGCCCGCACCAACGCGCAGCTCGGCCCGGTCGCCGAGGCGCTGGCGGCGGCGCGCATCCCCCACCGCCTGGCCGGCGGCGACCTCGGGCCGGCCAGCGACCTGCGCGCCGACGCCGGCGGCGAGGGGCCCGAACCCGACGACGGCGTCGACCCCACGGTCGCGGCCGGGGAGGGGGGCGCCCACGGGGCGGACACCGGGCCGTACGACGACGCCGTCGTGCTCACCACCTTCCACCGCGCCAAGGGGCTCCAGTGGCCGGCCGTCTTCGTCGTCGGGGTGTCCGACGGGCTCGTCCCCATCGCCTCGGCCCGCACCAAGGCACAGCGCGAGGAGGAGCGGCGGCTGCTCTACGTCGCCCTCACGAGGGCCGAGGACGAGCTGACCTGCTCGTGGGCCGCCCACCGCGACGCCGCCGCGGCGGCGGCCGGGATCGCCCCCCGCCGCCCCTCGCCGTGGCTCGAGGAGGTGGGCCGGGCGAGCACGTCGCTGGCCGCTAGGGCGGCGCCCCCCGATCCCCAGGCGGTCTCGGCCCGGCTGGCCGAGGTGCGCGCCCGGCTGGTTGACGGCCCGCGGGCGCCCGTTGATTAGTCTCGGGTCGCGAGCTGGCGCCCGGCCGGCCGCACGGCGCGGAGGGACCATGGGGGAGATCGTCGAGCGGTTGCGCCAGCTGGTGGGCGACCGCCACGTGACCACCGGCGGGGACGTCCACCCCGACGACACCCACGACGAGTCGCTGACCGGGTCGCCGGTCGTCCCGCTGGCCGTGGTCCGCCCGGCCACCACCGGTGAGGTCTGTGCCGTCCTCGCCCTGGCCGACCACGAGCGTGTCCCGGTCGTGGCCCGGGGCTCGGGCACCGGCCTCTCGGGGGGCTGCCGGCCGGTGGCCGACGGCATCGTGCTCTCGTTCAGCCGGATGGACCGCATCGTCGAGATCGACGTCGACAACCACGTCGCCGTGGTCCAGCCCGGGGTGACCCTGGGGCAGCTCGACGCCGCGCTGGCCCCGCTCGGCCTCGTCTACCCGGTGTTCCCCGGAGAGTCGAGCGCCTCGCTGGGCGGCAACGTCGGCACCAACGCCGGCGGCATGCGGGCCATCCGCTACGGCGTCACCCGCCACCGGGTCCTCGGCCTCGAGGCGGTGCTGGCCGGCGGCGAGGTGATCCGCACCGGCGGCCGCTTCGTCAAGTCGTCCGCCGGCTACGACCTCACCCAGCTGCTGGTCGGCTCGGAGGGGACCCTGGCCCTGGTGACCGAGGCCACGCTCAAGCTCGAGCCACGGCTCCCCCACCAGGCGACGGTGCTGGCCCCCTTCGCCACCCTCGACGAGGTGGCCCGCGCCGTGCCCGAGGTGGTGGCCACCGGGGTGGCGCCGCTGATCCTCGAGTACCTCGACGTGCTGGCCATGGCGTCGATCACCGCCAGCGCCGGCCTCGACCTCGGGGTGCCCGCCGAGGTGCAGGGCGGTGCGCTGGCCTACCTGGTGGTCGTGCTCGAGAGCACCCACGACGACCGCCTCGCCGAGGACGTCGAGGCGGTCGGCTCGCTGCTGGGCGAGCGCGGTGCCCTCGACGTCTACGTGCTGCCGCCCTCCGCCGGGGCCCAGCTCATCGTCGCCCGCGAGCGCGCCTTCTACGTCTCCAAGGCGGCCGGCGCCGACGACCTGGTCGACACGGTGGTGCCCCGGGCGGCCATCGCCGGCTACCTGGCGACGGTGGCCGAGCTGGCCGCCGCCAACGGGGCGCTCGTCTCGGGGTGCGGCCACGTCGGCGACGGCAACGTCCACCTCTCGGTCTTCCAGCCCGACGGGGAGCGGCGCCGGGCCCTCCTCCACGCGCTGATAGAGGCCGCCCTGGCCGTCGGGGGGGCGATCTCGGGCGAGCACGGCATCGGGGTCGAGAAGCAGCCGTACTTCTTGGAATTCGAGGACCCGGTGAAGCTGGCGCTCATGCGCCGGATCAAGGCGGCCTTCGACCCCAACGGGATCCTCGGACCGGGCCGGCTGCTCGACCCGGGGCTCGCCCCGGCGGGCGACGCGGGGGACCGGTGAACGGCGCCCGGGCCCTGCTGGCCACGCTGGTGGCCGCCGAGGTCGACGTCTGCTTCGCCAACCCGGGCACCTCGGAGATGCACTTCGTCGCCGCCCTGGACGAGGTCCCGGCCATGCGGGGCGTGCTCACCCTCTTCGAGGGGGTGGCCACCGGGGCCGCCGACGGCTACGCCCGGGTGGCCGGCCGGCCGGCGGCCACCCTCGTGCACCTCGGCCCGGGCCTGGCCAACGGCGTGGCCAACCTGCACAACGCCCGGCGCGCCCGCACCCCGGTGGTGAACGTGGTCGGCGACCACGCCACCTACCACAAGCGCTACGACGCCCCGCTCGAGTCCGACGTGGCCGGGCTGGCCGGGGCGGTCTCGGGCTGGTACCGGGTGTCGGCCCGGGCCGACGACGTGGGGGCCGACGCCGCCGAGGCGGCGGCCGCCGCGCTCGGCCCGCCGGGGTGCGTGGCCACGCTGGTCCTGCCGGCCGACGTCTCGTGGTCGTCGTCGGCCGCCGGCCCGGCCCGGCCCCTCCCCCGCCGTGGCCCGAGGAGGGTCCCCGAGGGCGCCGTCCTGGCGGCGGCGGCGGCGCTGCAAGCCAAGGAGCCCGCCGCCCTCCTGATCGGCGGGAGCGCGCTGCGAGAACGCGGGTTGCTCGCCGCCAGCCGGGTGGCCAACGCCACCGGCGCGAAGCTCCTCGGCGAGACCTTCCCGGCCAACCTCGAGCGAGGCGCCGGCCTCCCACCCCTCGAGCGGCTGGGCTACCTGGCCGAGTTCATCGAGGCCCAGCTGGCCGGGGTGCGCCACCTCGTCGTGGTGGACACCGGCGCCCCGGTCTCCTTCTTCGCCTACCCGGACAAGCCGAGCGACCTGGTGCCCGCCGGGTGCGAGGTCCACCGGCTGGCCGTGGCCGGCGACGACGGGCCGGCGGCCTTGGAGGAGCTGGCCGAGGCGGTCGGGGCCGGCCCCCGGACCGCCACCCTGGCGCCGGCGGCGCGCCCCGACCGGCCCACCGGCGCCCTCACCATGCAGACCCTGGGCGCCGCCGTCGGGGCGCTGCTGCCCGAGGGGGCGGTGGTGGTCGACGAGTCCAACACGGCCGGGCTGTTCACCCCGGGCGCCACCGCCGGCGCCCCCCGCCACGACTGGCTCGCCCTCTCGGGGGGCGCCATCGGCTGGGGGCTCCCGGCGGCCACCGGCGCCGCCGTCGCCGCCCCCGACCGCCCGGTGCTCTGCCTCGAGGCCGACGGCAGCGCCATGTACACCGTCCAGGCGCTGTGGACCCAGGCCCGTGAGGGGCTCGGGGTGACCACGGTGGTGCTGGCCAACCACGCCTACGACATCTTGAACCTCGAGCTCTCCCGGGTCGGCGCCGAGGCGGGCGGCCCCCGGGCGGCGGCCATGCTCGACTTGAGCCGGCCCGAGCTCGACTTCGTCGCCCTCGCCAGCGGCCTGGGGGTGCCGGCCACCCGGGCCACCACGGCCGAGGAGCTGACCGACCAGCTCGAGCGGGCGCTGGGCGAGGAGGGGCCGCACCTGATCGAAGCGGTGCTGCCCCGGATGTGACCCGGGGCCGGCCCTCGCTATCGGTTTTCGATATCAGCTAGGGTCCGCGCCGTGAAGGAGCTGGTGCGCGGGGCCGTCCGCCTGCACGTCCTCCACCACGCCGCCGAGGCGGAGGTCCACGGCGCCTGGCTCGCCGAGGAGCTCGCCCGCCACGGCTACCGCATCAGCCCCGGCTCGCTCTACCCCACGCTCCATCGCATGGAGGCCGAGGGGCTCGTGCGCTCGAGGCGCCCGGTGGTCGACGGGAGGGTCCGGCGGGTCTACACCGCCACCGCCAAGGGCCGCCGTGAGCTCGAAGCGGCCAGACGTCAGCTCCAAGAGCTGGCCGACGAGGTCCTCGGTCCCCGGTGAGCACCGGGGAAGGGGCCGCCCGTCCCCCGGCCCGGGTGCCGCTCGCCACCGTCGCCCGGGAGTGGACGCGCCTGGGCTGCATCGGCTTCGGCGGCCCCCCGGCCCACATCTCGCTGCTGCGCCGCCTCTGCGTCGACGACCGCGGCTGGATGGAGGCCAAGGAGTTCGAGGACGGCATCGCCGCCGCCAACCTCCTCCCCGGGCCCGCCTCCACCCAGCTGGCCATCTTCTGCGCCTGGCGTCTGCGGGGGACGGCCGGGGCGATGGTCGGCGGGATCTGCTTCATCGCCCCGGGCCTCGCCCTCATCATCGCCCTGTCCGCCCTCTTCCTGGCCCGCCACCCGGCGGGCTGGGTGCTCGGGGCGGCGGCCGGGGCCGGGGCGGCGGTGCCCGCCGTGGCCCTCGGCGCAGCGCGCGGCCTCGTCCCGGGCAGCTGGGGCCGGATCGGCGCCGGGCGGGCCGAGAAGGTCCGCTGGCTCGCCTACGCCGGGGCCGGGGCGGCCGTCGCCGCCGTCGAGGGCACGTACCTCGTGGCCGTGCTGGTCGCCTGCGGCGCCGTCGAGGTCTGGGTCCGCCGACGGCCACGTCCCGGCCCGGCCTCGGGGGCCCTGTCGGGGGCACCCCTCGCCGCCGCCCACCTGGCCGCGGCCGGCGGGCTGGGGGCACTCGTGTGGGTGGCCTTCAAGGTCGGCGCCCTCTCCTACGGCGGGGGGTTCGTCATCGTCCCCCTCATCCAGCACGACGCCGTCGACGCCTACCACTGGCTGACGGGCGCGCAGTTCCTGAACGCCGTGGCCCTCGGCCAGGTGACCCCGGGGCCGGTCGTCCAGACCGTGGCCGTCGTCGGCTACGCCGCCCGGGGCGTCCCCGGGGCGCTGCTCGCCGCGGCGGTCGCCTTCGCTCCCTCGTTCTGCTTCGTCGTCTTCGGGGGGGCGCACTTCGACCGGGTCCGCGCCGACGTCCGCGTCGCCGCCTTCTTGACCGGGGCCGGGCCGGCGGTGGTGGGCGCCATCGCCGGGTCGTCCATCCCCCTGGGGCTGGCCATCGGCCACCTCTGGCAGGTGCCGGTGCTGGCCGCCGCCGCCCTGTGGCTGCTCGTCGCCCGGCGGGGGGTGGTCACCGCCCTGGTGGCCGCCGGGGCGGTGGGCGCCGTCCTGGCCGTGGCCGGGGTCGGGGTGTAGGGCCCGCCGGTCAGACGTTCAGCCCGACCACCAGCTTGGCCTGGTAGGGAGGGGCGAAGCTCATGACGTGCTGGCGCACCCCGTCGACCAGGGCGTCGACGTAGGCCAGCTTTCGGATCATGTAGGAGTGCTGCTCCTTGGGGTCGAGGTAGAGGTTGTAGAGCCGGCCGTAGGGGTAGCGCTGGAGGACGCCGGTGAACCCGCCCACCCCGGCCAGCCCCTCCCCGTCGTCGGAGATCGAGGTGAGCACGTACTTGTACTCCCCCACCCGCAGGGCGGAGAACTGCTGGCCCAGCCAGTAGTACTCGAACTTGCGGTTGGAGAGGCCCTCGGTGGCGAGCAGGAACGACGACTGGTCGACCCCGTCGATGTAGCGGTCCTCGGGCACCAGGGCGTCGGCCCCGGCCAGGTGGGCCACGGTGGGCAGGACGTCGGTGAAGGAGAACAGGCCGTCGGAGCGGCCGTCGGCCGGGATCGTCCCGGGCCAGGCGACGATGCCCGGCACCCGCACCCCGCCCTCCCAGGTCGACCCCTTGGCGCAGCGGAACGGGGTGTAGGCGGCGTCCGGCCAGGTCTCCATCTCCGGCCCGTTGTCCGAGGAGACGAAGACCACGGTGTGCTCGAGCTGGCCGGTGGCCTCCAGCGCCCCCACCAGCCGCCCGACGATGTCGTCGAGCTCGAGGAGGGTGTCCTTGTAGGGGTGGCGGGCCGGCGAGGTCCCGACGAAGCGCTCGTGGGGGTAGTTGTCGAAGTGCGCGCCCCGGGTGCAGTGGTAGAGGAACCAGGGCTGGTCGGCCCCGGCCATCCGCTCGATGAAGCCGACCGAGTAGTCCGACCACCGGTCGTCGAGCAGCGAGAGCACCGGGATGGTGACCTCCTCCACCTGCTCGGGGTCGCCGCCCTTGGTGGCGTGGACGAAGCACTTGTTGAACGCCATGTTCTTCACCCACTCGGTGCGGGCCTCGGAGTAGACGACCTCGGGGAAGAAGTACGGGTCGCGCCACTCGGTGTACATGTCCGAGACCGAGAGGAAGCCGTAGAAGTCGTCGAAGCCGCAGTGCTGGGGCTGGGACTCGACGGCCTCGCCGAGGTGCCACTTGCCCACCGCCTGGGTGGCATAGCCGGCCTCGGAGAGCACCTCGGCCAGGGTCCGCTCGTCCTCCAGGCCTCCCCGCTCGCCGTACATGGGGGGCCGCTGCAGGCCGTGGCGCATCGGCAGTCGGCCGGTGAGCAGGCTCGCCCTCGACGGCGTGCACGAGGGCTCGGAGTAGCACGAGGTGAGCAGGAGCCCCTGGCGGGCCAGCCGGTCGATGTTGGGCGTGGGGGCGCCCACCGCCACGCCGCCGCCGTAGCAGCCGAAGTCGCCCCACCCGACGTCGTCCATGAGCACGAAGAGGAAGTTGGGCCGCCGGCCGTGGCGGGCCACGTAGTCGGCGATCCGCGCCTCGGCGGCGTCGGCCTGCTCGGGGTGGATGAAGCAGGGCTCGCGGTTGGGGGCGGTCCTCGGGGCGGGCGTGGCGATCGGGTCGAATGCGGTCACGTCCCGACCGTAGTGCAGGTCCCCCCGCCCGCGGCCGGCCGTCGGGGGGTCAGGGCACCTCGAACTCGACCACCACCGGGGCATGGTCGGACGGCTTGTTCCCGGCCGGGCTCTTCTTGCGCGCCTCTCGGTCGACCTCGGCCGAGGTGCAGCGGTCGGCCAGCCCGGCCGACAGCAGCACCAGGTCGATCCGCATGCCGTGCCCCTTGTGGAAGTCGCCGCCCCGGTAGTCCCACCAGCTGAAGATCCCCCCCTCGGGGTGGAGCCGCCCGAAGACGTCGACCAGCCCCCACCCGAGCACCGAGGCCAGGGCCTCGCGCTCGGGCGCGGTCACGTGGGTCGACCCGACGAAGTGGGCCGGGTCCCAGACGTCGGCGTCGGCAGGTGCGACGTTGAAGTCCCCGCACACCGCCACCGCGTCGTCGGGGGAGCAGGTCTCTGCGAGGTAGGCCCGCAGGCGGGCCAGCCAGGCCAGCTTGAACCCGTAGTGCTCGCTGTCGACGCTCCGGCCGTTGGGGACGTACACCGAGTGGACCCGGACGCCGCCGCAGGTGGCGGCCAGCATGCGGCACCCCTGCGCGTCGTCGTCGGGCGAACCCAGCCCGGGGGCCGGGTCCTCGAGGCCGATCCGGCTGATCACGGCCACCCCGTTCCACCGCCCGTCGCCGTGGTGGGCCGACCGGTAGCCGAGGTCGGTGAAGGCGCCCTCGGGGAACGCGTCGTCGGCCTGCTTGGTCTCCTGCAGGCAGAGCACGTCGGGCCGGGTCCCCTCGATCCACTCGAGGACCAGCGGCAGGCGCGCCCCCAGCGAGTTGACGTTCCAGGTGGCGAGTCGCACCGGACGCTCAGCCCTCCCGGTCCACCAGCACGAAGAGGAGGTCCGCCTGGCAGGCCGTCTGCCCGCCCACGTGCGCCCGGCCGTGGCCGGTCCCGGCCCGGGCCGAGAGGCGGTCGACGGTCACCTCGAGCTCGAGGGTCTCCCCGGGCACGACCTGGCGGCGGAAGCGCGCCCTCTCGATCCCGCCGAACAGCGGGAGCTTGCCGGCGTAGCGCGCGTCGGCCAGGACGGCGATCCCGCCCAGCTGGGCCAGTGACTCCACCATCAGGACCCCCGGGAGGGTCGGGCGCCCCGGGAAATGGCCGGCGAAGAAGGCCTCGTCCCCGCTCAGGTGCCACCGCCCGACGGCCGAGCGCCCAGGATCGACCTCGACGATCTCGGAGACGAAAAGGAACGGGTCGCGGTGCGGCAGGTAGTCGGCGGGCTCCACCGCGGCGAGGCTACCGTCATCGGGTCGTCGCCACCGAAGCGGTGGTGGGTCATCCGTTCGGTCGTGCGGGCTAGGGGTGAGGGTGGAGATCGAACACCGTGATCTCGCTGGGACCTCCCGGTAACGGGGTCGGACCGCATTCGGGCTCAGACCTTCCCATCTCGTGGCGGCTCGGTGAAGGAGCAGCGATCTCCAACCACCTGTCCGCCCGGGGCGGCCGGGTCGTGAGCTCCACCCGCCGGTGGCGGCGCATCCACTGCGCACCGTGGTTGAACGGTACGGCGCATTGGGGTTGTTCAACGTTGCACTTCGGTCTGGGCCCTGGCAACCAGAATCTGGGCCGATCTGACGGCATCGGATGCCTTGCGGGCTGAGACGAAGTAGATGCCGTAGTGAGCTTCGTCCTTTACATCCAGGAGCCGTCCCAGCTTCGTCGACAACTGCTTCCCATCAGGAGTGGCGGTTCGCAATAGGTCCACGGCTACTCGGTGATCATCTCCGCGGTGGAACTTTCCAAGGCGACGGCCGCAGATTGCATCCGATGCCGCAATCCCGGCGAGAACCGCGGCGCCTGCGGCGACCGAGAGGCTCTCCTCCTTCAGCTTGGATCGCTCCTTGAGGATCCACTCAGCCGCCTCGAGATAGGCCGTGGCGATCGCTGCTCGCTTCTTCGCGTCGGCGGGAGTGCAGGGAGCCGTACGAAGCTGACGTGGCATCTCAACCCCCTGCGGAGAACGGGGTGCCGGAGACTGACGACTTTGGAGTTACCTCGATCGCATCGCGACGCAGCTCTTCGAAGAGCCCTGGGTCGCCTCTGTGCGCCACCCACTCCGCCCATGAGAGATCCACAATCTGGGCAGGGTTTCCGGTCCAAGCCCGTACCTTGTCCCGCAGACGCTCCACCTGGCTCGGCCATCGCTTGGCTTCGCTCGCAAGCACTGGCGGCGGCTCCGTGAGCATCTGCGTGAGCGAATCACGGATCCGGTTCTGCTTGGGTGGCTTCGGGTCGCCAGGAAAGGGCGCGTGGACGACGAGCAGGTCGATGTCGCTGTTGGTGTCCCCATCACCGCGGGCAGCTGACCCGAACACGCACGCGTAGTAGGGCTTGGGGCGCCATTTGCTCACTTCTGCCCGAATGCGTCCGAAGAGTTCCGGCCGCATCCCGGCCAATAGGTCCGCCACCGGAGCGGCCAGGTGCTCCCGGTTCAGCTCGTGGACCCGATTTCGCCCCATCTCCGTCGACTTGACAACGCCTTCATCGACGAGGCGGGCGAGACAGCGTCGGATGCCGATCTCAGAACCCCTCGTCACGCGCTTGGCAACTTCGCCTACCGTCAGAGGGCCTCCGGCGGCCGCAAGGACAGCGAGGACCGGGCCGTCGAGGGTCGGCGTAACCGCTCGGGTGGGGTCGGATAGGTCCACGATCAGAAAGTATAGCTACCTATCATATTAGATAGGAACTGCCGAGCGCGGCCCCCCAACGCGTACCGAGCAGGGCTACGAGAACTCGTCGTGCGACGCGGCTGGGCAGGGTCCCGGTGGCTCGGCGTCCTTGGGACTCCGAATGACGGCTCTCCTCGTCTCAGTCGCGATGGCACTATTGGCAACGTTGAGAGGCCCTACGGCCGGCGTCCGGGGCGAGGGTACTGGACCCCGACGGCCGCGTGATTGGGATACCTGCTCCGGTACCCTGGGGCCGACTTCTATGGCCTACGGGCCCAGCCGGTTGAATCGGGCTCATGAGTCCACAGATGCACCTCGATTCTGTACGCGTCTTTCTGGAGGGGCCGAACCGCGCAGTGCCTGCAATGCTCGGACCGACTGGTGGGCCGCACGTGGTGGTGGTCGACTACCTCGTCCTCGACGATGCCCTCTTGCTCATCCCGTGATATGAGAAAGACGATGGTCTCCTGACGCGCCCACCTGCTCGCGTACAAGCAGCCCGTAGGCGGGAATTCGCTCTTCCGTCCAAGGTTGCACGCCCGGCATAAGCTCGCGCCGTGACCACGCCCGTCAGGGTTGAACAGTCGCGGGCGATCCCCGTAGACGTCGAACGCACCTTCGACGTGACGCTGTCAGCACCGCTGACGACGATCTTCTGTCGCCGCTACGCCCTGCTGCCACCGGTCAAGGAGGTCCGCGGGCAGAACGGGACCTGGGGTCAGGTCGGACAAGTGAGAGTTGTCGTCACCGCGGACGGAGGAACGATGCGCGAGACGCTCACCGACGTCGACGCGCCACACTCGTTCAGCTATCAGCTCAGCGATGTCACCGGCCCGATGCGACCGCTGGTCGACAGCATCGAGGGAAGTTGGGAGTTCGCTCCGAAAGGCACCGGCACCTTGATCACGTGGCGTTGGACCCTGCATCCACGAAGGTTCGGGGCACCGTTCATGCCCCTGATCATCAAGATGTGGCGCAGCTACGCCAGGAAGGCACTCGAGCAGCTGTCGGAGTTGCTGCTCGCGCCTGGACCTCCTGAGCAGGCGCCGAGCTGACGCTTGGACATCGGGCAGGCTGACCACCCGGGCGGAGCGCCCCGCCAGACGGGCGTCCCAGCAACGTCCTCGGTGCACTGAATGGAGGGGTGAACGGTATCCCTGACCGGGTCCCCGAGGTCAGCTCCGCAGCAGGGCGGCCACCGCCGCGGTGTCGGTCAGGTCGTGGCGGACGGCGTCGGGCTCGAGGGCGCCGAGCTCGTCGTAGGTGGCGCGGCCGGTGGCCACGAGGAGGCACCGCACACCGCCGGCCCGGGCGCAGTCGAGGTCGGCCGCCGAGTCCCCGACCACCCAGACCTGGCTGGGGGCGAACCGGCGGCCCCGGATGGTGGCGGCGCGCTCGAGGGCGATCGGCACCAGCCGGTTGCGGTCCCCGTCGTCGCTGCCGAACGCACCCACCTCGAGGTCGATCCAGTGCTGCAGCCCGAACGCCCCCAGCTTGAGTGCGGCGTTCGGCGCCAGATTCCCGGTGAGCACGGTCTGCAGCACGTCGTCGTCCCCCGCCAGCTCCCGGAGCAAGGCCTCGGCTCCCGGGAGCGCACGGCCGTGGCGCTGCATCTCGTCCACCGCACCGGCGAGCGCCGTCGCCAGGTGGCCGAGCACCGGGGCCACGTGCGCCTCGGCCTCCTCTTCGGCGACCTCGAGCATCGCCAGGTACCGGCGGACGATCTGGGGGTCGGTCATCCCCGACATGTGGATCCGGGCCGGCGGGCGGACCCCGAGCACCTGCTCGATGGCCAGGTCGAACACCTCCGCACCGACGCCGCCGGAGTCGACCAGCGTGCCGTCGATGTCCCAGAGGACGAGGCGGGGCGGGGGAACCAATGCCGGGTCAGGCGCCTGACCGGCTGGCGGCCAGCTCCCGGGGCACCACACCGGGCAGGGCCAGCTCGGCCACGCGCCGCGGCGGGTCGAGCCCGACCAGGACGAACGTGCGGCGCTGCCCGCGGTTGAGCACCTCGCGGGCCTTGTTGGGCGGGGGGTCGCCCAGCCCGGACAGCGGGATGTAGCAGTGCAGGCTCTCCCCGTCGGGCACCTCGACCTCCACCATGGCGCCGTGCGACGTGAACGACGCCACCTCCCCCTCCACCTCGCTGCCCATCGGGTAGGCAGCGACGAAGTTGATGAAGGGCAGCGGCTCGTTGACCGCCGGCGGGGGCGTGGTGGACCGCCGGCGCCGGCCGCTCTTGCCGCTGGTCTTCGCGTCCTTGGCCTGCTTGCCCGCCTTGCCGCCGGACTTGGATTTGCCCCTGGGCTCGGGCGGTGGCGGGGACAGTGCCTCGGCGGTTGCCTCGTTGATCGCCTCGAGGAACTCGGGGTCGAGCAGGGCGGCCGCGGTGGCACCCGCGGCGCGTGCCGCGGCACGACGCGTCGTGCGGGTCCCGGTTGCCCCTCGGGCCCCCCTCTCCGCCGGCGCGGCGGCCGGCTCCTCGGTGGCCTCGCTCGGCCCGGCACCGTCGGCGACGGGCACGGCCGCCCCCCTGGCACGACTCCTCGTCCGCTTCGCCGGCGCCTTCGCCACCGGCGCTTCGACCAGAGCGGCGGCCACGGCCGCCAACGATTCGGCCTCGGCCGCCGGCGCGGCCTTCGTGGCCTTGGTGACCTTGGCGACCGCGGCCTTCGTGGCCTTGGTGGCCTTGGTGGCCTTCGCGGCCGTAGCCGCCTTGGTGGCCTTGGTGGCCTTCGCCGCCTTGGTGGCCTTGGTGGCCTTCGCCGCCTTGGTGGCCTTGGTGGCCTTCGCCGCCTTGGTGGCCTTGGTGGCCTTCGCCGCCTTGGTGGCC
>Ga0181536_10002042_pt1 | contig 23297 bp, 13 predicted proteins | sample PEATcosm2014_Bin_41_FD_121105 | JGI IMG/M metagenome (GOLD analysis project Ga0181536, IMG submission 121105) | Peatland microbial communities from MTU Mesocosm Facility, Houghton, MI, USA - PEATcosm2014_Bin17_60_metaG | ecosystem: Environmental > Terrestrial > Soil > Wetlands > Peat | place...
ACGGACGCTATCGGCTTGGATCTTTCGAAGTGGATGTTCGTGATGGCAAGTGCATGGCTGACGGCAAACTCGCTGGAAGCGTTTTGACCATGGACCGTGCCGTACGCAATCTGGTGCGTTTCGCGGAATGGGATCTTTCCCACGCAGTGGCAGCCGCGAGCAAGAATCCTGCGCGCGTGGCGCGAATCGCGAGGAAGGGCGTTCTCGCGGTCGGTGCCGACGCGGACTTCGTAGTCCTGAGCCCGGCGGGCGACGTGCTGCGAACCTTTGTCGGCGGCCTGGAATGCTCCAGGTGACAATTTAGAGTGTGAAGGTACGGTCGTTGGTCGTTCGCAGTTCGCAAGCCCCTCGATCGAGGACCAGCGACCGACGACCAACGACTGTTCTTCCCGCATGAAGAATTTTCTGCAAAAGCGGCTGGTACGCCCCATCGTGCAGTTGCTCACCCAGGGCATCACGCCAGAAAAAATCGCCCTCAGCCTGGCATTTGGGTTCATGCTCGGTGTCTTTCCCGTGCTGGGGACGACTTCCCTGCTCTGCCTGGTCGCGGCCATGCTTCTCCGGCTCAACTTGCCCACCATTCAACTCGTAAATGTTCTGGTTAACCCGTTGTGGTTTGCACTGTTAGTTCCGTTTATTCGAGCTGGAGAACGATTATTCGGAGTGCCGCCACTCGCGATGACCGCCAGCCAGATCCTCGTGCTGACGCACGCCGGTTTGCGGCATTCCATTACTGTGCTCTGGTTGACCACGCTGCGGGCGGCTGCCGCGTGGCTGCTGGTTGGTCCCGCGGGAATTTTTGTACTCTATCTGATTCTCGTGCCGATGATCCGGCGCTTGGCTCCATTGCCAGTTGCTCCTCGCGCGCAGGCTGGTGAAGGCGGGGACGCAGGAGTTGGGGAAGTCGTGAGTCGATAGTCGCCGGTCGCTGACCGTTCGCGAACGTACCAACGACTATCGACCAACGAGTGACTTGTTTTGCCACCGCCGCCCAGCAAAATTCCTCCCGATTGCTTATGATGAGAGGAATCGCACTAATCGTGGGGGCAGAGTGGCTGAAACGCAACAGACGAACGGAATCGAAGTCCTCGAAACGCGAGAGTGGCTGGACTCGCTCGACTATGTACTCTCGAAAGGCGGACCGGAACGGGCCGGCCGGCTTTTGCAGCAACTGGCGCTGCACGCTCGGCGCGAAGCCGGCATCAACCTGCCATTCTCGGCGACGACTCCCTACCAAAACACGATCCCCTCCCGGCAGCAACCGCCGTTTCCCGGCAGCCAGGAAATGGAGCGCCGCATCAAGAGCCTGGTGCGCTGGAATGCCATGGCCATGGTCGTCCGCGCCAACAAGATTCAGGAAGGGATCGGCGGGCACATTTCCACCTTTGCCTCGGCGGCTACGCTCTATGAAGTCGCATTCAATCACTTTTTTCAGGCAGCCACTGAATCCGGCGACCGCGATGTCGTCTATTTCCAGGGGCACGCTGCGCCCGGAATGTACGCTCGTGCCTATCTCGAGGGCCGTATCCCCAAAGAGAAGTTGGAGAACTTCCGCCGGGAGATGAAACCAGGCGGCGGACTCTCGTCCTATCCGCATCCTTGGCTCATGCCCGACTTCTGGGAATTTCCCACCGTGTCGATGGGACTGGGCCCGATTCAGGCGATCTATCACGCGCGCTTCATCAAGTATCTGGAAAATCGCGGCTTGAAAACCTCGACCGGCGGCAAAGTCTGGGCGTTCATGGGCGATGGCGAAATGGACGAGCCAGAGTCGCTCGGCTCGATTACGCTGGCGTCGCGCGAACGGCTCGACAATCTGATCTTCGTCGTCAACTGCAACCTGCAGCGCCTCGACGGGCCGGTGCGCGGCAACGGCAAGATCATTCAGGAACTGGAAGCGATTTTCCGCGGCGCGGGATGGAATGTCATCAAGCTAATCTGGGGCGGCGATTGGGATCCACTCATTCAGAGGGATCGCGACGGCCTGCTCGTGCGGCGCATGGGCGAAATCACGGACGGTCAGTATCAGAAATATTTCGTCGAGAGCGGCGCCTATTTCCGCCAGAATTTCTTCGGCACCGATCCTCGGCTGCTGAAGATGGTGGAGCATCTTTCGGACGAGCAGCTCGCCCGCATGCGCCTCGGCGGTCACGACCCGATCAAAGTGCACGCCGCGTATAGGGCTGCGGTTGACCACACGGGATCGCCGACCATCATTCTCGCCAAGACCATCAAGGGCTACGGGCTCGGCGAAGCGGGCGAAGGCAAGAACATCACGCACCAGCAGAAAAAGCTGAATGACGACGAACTGCAAATCTTCCGCTCGCGCTTCGGCATCCCGATTCCCGACGGCGAGCTTCACGACGCGCCCTTCTATCGTCCCGCCGACGACAGCCCGGAAATCAAGTACATGCAGGAGCGCCGCAAACAACTGGGCGGCTACATGCCAGTACGAAAAGTGCGCGCCACGCCGCTGAAGCCGGTTTCTGAAGCGCTCTTCGAGGAGTTCTACAAGGGCACCGAGGGCCGCGAAGCTTCCACCACCATGGTCTTCGTGCGCATACTCTCAAAGTTGCTGCGTGACCCTGAAGTAGGAAAGTTTATAGTGCCCGTGGTTCCCGACGAAGCCCGTACGTTCGGCATGGAGGCGCTCTTCCGCCAGGTCGGTATCTATTCGAGCGTAGGGCAGCTCTATGAGCCGGTCGATATGGATACCCTCCTTTATTATAAGGAGGCGAAAAACGGCCAGATCCTGGAAGAAGGCATCACCGAGGCGGGATCGATGTGCTCTTTCATCGCCGCCGGTACCGCGTATGCCAATCACGGCATCAACACGATTCCCTTCTTTATTTATTACTCGATGTTCGGATTTCAGCGCATCGGCGACCTGATCTGGGCCGCGGCGGACATGCGTTGCCGCGGTTTCCTCCTCGGAGGCACGGCGGGAAGAACGACGCTGGCTGGCGAGGGCCTGCAACATCAGGATGGACACAGCCACGTACTTGCTCTCCCGGTGCCGAACCTGCTGGCTTATGATCCGGCCTTCGCCTATGAGATCGCCATCATCATCCAGGACGGCATCAAGCGCATGTACGTCGATGGCGAATCCATCTTCTATTATTTGACTGTCACCAATGAGCCGCTGCCCATGCCCGAGATGCCCAGCCAGCCCGGCATCCGCGAGGGCATCCTCAAAGGTTTGTACCGTTACCGGACTTCCGAAAAGAAAAACGCAAAGCTACGAGCGCAGTTGCTGGGCAGTGGCACCATCATGTTTGAGGTGCTCAAGGCGCAGGCGACTTTGGAAAAGGACTATGGTGTAGCAGCGGATGTCTGGAGCGTGACCAGTTACAAGGAGCTCTATCGCGAGGCGAACGACTGTGCCCGCTGGAACATGCTGCACCCTACGCAGAAAGCAAAAGTGCCGTACGTTACCCAGGCACTAAAGGGTGCGCCTGGTCCGTTCATCGCGGCCTCGGATTACATGAAAGTCCTGCCAGAGAGTATCGCCCAATGGGTTCCGGGCAAGCTGCTATCGCTCGGCACGGACGGTTTCGGACGCAGCGAAAACCGCGCCTCGCTGCGAGATTTTTTCGAAGTGGACGCCAAGCACATCGTGCTCGCCACATTGCATGCCCTGGCCGGTGAAAAGTCTGGCGAAAAGTCCAGTGAAAAAGACAAAAAGAACGGCGCCGACGGCGTCAGCGCCAAACTCCTGGAGAAAGCAATCCGCGATCTAGGAATCGATCCGGAAAAGCGCAACCCGGCCACTAGCTAGTGTTCGAGAATCCAGCCCCGGAGGGGCGATCTAACTTAGCCCAGCGCTTTAGCGCTGGGTGAACGTGAACTATGTGATTCAAGTCCCGTGGGGACGACCCAGTCCACACGCAAGAGCCAGAAAAAAAAGGAAAGAATGGCAACAGAATTTAAGCTGCCCGAACTAGGCGAGAACATCGAGAGCGGCGACCTGGTCCGCTTGATGATCAAGCCCGGCGCCAGCATCACCGAGGGCGATCCGGTGATGGAACTCGAAACCGACAAGGCGGTTGTCGAAGTGCCTTCGTCGGTAACCGGTATCATCGGGGAAATCCGCGTAAAAGAAGGCGACAAGCTGCGGGTGGGGCAGGTCATCTTCACCGTTGAAAATGGAACTGGAGCAAAGCCCGCTGCAAAATTGGGAAAACCTCCTGCAAAGCCCAGCACGGCTCCCGCAGCCCCAGTTCCTGCAGCATCAGTCTCCGCGAGCCCAGCCAAGCCAGCCCCCACGGCAGCGCCGCAGCCCGAGCGCCGAGCAACACCCTCGCCTTCGTCGGCCACGGCCAGCGAATTCAAGCTGCCGGAACTCGGGGAGAACATCGATTCCGGCGATCTGGTGCGCTTGATGATTTCGCCGGGTATGAGCGTTTCTGAAGGCCAGCCGGTCATGGAACTCGAAACCGACAAAGCCGTTGTCGAAGTTCCGTCCACAGTCAACGGCGTAGTGCGCGAGATCAAGGTAAAAGAAGGTCAGAAGGTCAAGGTCGGCGAGGTCATCTTTACGCTGGAGGGTAGCGTAACCGCCCAGGCCGAACCTGTTCGCAGGCACCAACCGGTTGAACACATCTCCGGACAGCAAGCGGCGCGCCTCGCGTTCCAGTTGGCCATGCGCGCCGAGGGCAAAACGGAAGAACAAGCGCTGCCACCCGATCAACCGCAAGCCCCCGCTCCTGAATTCAGTATGCCCGTGCAACTGGGTAAGGTCGCGGGCACCGACCGCGATCCAATTCCGGCGGCGCCCCATGTGCGTCGTCTGGCACGCGAAATCGGCGTTCAGATTCGCAGCGTGCAGGGCAGCGGCCCGGGCGGGCGCATCAGTGAAGACGACGTGAAGCTGAGCGCCAAGAACGCTCTCGCAGCGGCGGCAGCAGCAGCACAAACACCACGCGGAACCTTCGTCGAGCCCGAACTGCCCGACTTCGCCAAATGGGGAAAAACGGAACGCGTTTCGATGCGCGGAGTACGGCGCAAAACCGCCGAGCATCTGCGTCAGGCATGGAACACGATTCCGCATGTCACCCAGCAGGATCGTGCCGATATTACCGAACTCGAACAACTACGTGCCAAATTTGCGCCGCGTGCGGAAGAAGCGGGCGGCAAGATGACGGTGACGGCGATCGCACTGAAAGTTTGCGCATCGGCACTGAAGGTCTTCCCCCAGTTCAATGCCTCAATTGACATGGGGAAGGAGGAAATCATCTACAAGCAGTACATCAACATCGGCGTGGCGGTGGACACCGATCGCGGCCTGCTGGTGCCGGTGATTCGCGACGTAGACAAGAAAAACATCGTCGAGCTAGCGGCGGAGATGACGCAGCTGTCGAAGAAAGCACGCGACCGCAAGCTAACTCCCGAAGAGATGGAAGGCGGGACTTTTACCATCACCAATTTGGGCGGAATCGGCGGCACCGGATTTTCTCCCATCGTGAATCATCCCGAAGTTGCGATTCTGGGGCTTTCACGATCACGTATGGAGCCGGAGTGGGTGAGCAACAAATTTGAGCCGCGCTTGATTCTTCCGCTCTCCCTCTCGTACGATCACCGGTTGATCGATGGCGCCGACGCCGCGCGCTTCCTGCGCTGGATCGCGGAGGCCTTCGAGCAGCCATTCTTGCTGTCAGTGCAAGGATAGAAAATTTGGAGTTCATTAGTCCGTCAAAGGCGGTCTCGTAGATGGTACTCGGCACAGCGACGGAGCCGATTCCAGTCAGGGATGCGCTCGGCTATGGGGAACTGTTCTGGTCCCTTCGGCATTGGTTCAACCGACGCAGATCTCGTCAATGGCCCCTAACACTTGGGACTGTAGAAGGCTATGAACTGCTCATGGCACGTCGGAACGGTTGGCTCGTCGTTTTTTACAGTTACCAATTTGACGGCAGAGGCTTTTCAGGCGAGTGGCGAAAGTGGCTTCTCTTCAGCTTCTCATCGGTCGAGTCACGGACAGGAAAGGTTACTGCTCGCTTCCCAGTCGGAGCAAAGATAACAGTTCGGGTTAACCCGAACAGTCCGAGTCGTTCGATCGCGGAACTTTAGGTTAGTCTAGCAACTTTGTTAAGGACATTGAAAACATCATGACGAACTCTTCCAATCTCCGTGTGGCAGTAATCGGCGGCGGTCCCGGCGGATATGCCGCCGCATTTCTGGCGGCCGACCTGGGCATGAAAGTTACGCTGATCGATCCGGAAGTAAACCCCGGCGGCGTCTGCCTCTATCGCGGCTGCATCCCGTCCAAGGCCCTGCTGCACGTGGCCAAGTTGCTCGAAGAAGCCGAGCAGGCGAAGAACTGGGGCATCGAATTCGGCGAGCCCAAAGTTGACCTCAACAAGCTCCGCGGATGGAAGGAAAGCGTAGTCAAGAAGCTAACCGGCGGACTCGGACAGTTATCCAAACAGCGCGCAGTCCAGTTCGTGTCGGGCAAAGCGGCATTCGTGAATTCCACGACGCTGAAAGTGACGAAGACTGCGGCCGGCGGTGAAGAGAACCTGACCTTCGACCGCATCATCATCGCCACCGGATCGCGTCCGACCGTCGTGCCCAGCCTCAAACTCGACAGCCCGCGCCTGATGGATTCCACCAGCGCTCTAGATCTGCCCGACGTGCCGAAAACGCTGCTCGTCATCGGCGGCGGCTACATAGGATTAGAACTGGGATCGGTTTACGCCACGCTAGGCACCAAGGTGACCTGCGTGGAAATGATGCCCGGCTTGCTGCCCGGCGCCGACCGTGACCTCGTGCTGCCTCTGCACAAGCGCCTGGAAAAACTTTTCACCGCGATCCTGCTCAATACAACAGTCAAATCGCTCAAGGACGAAAAGACCGGCATCCGTGTAACGCTCGATGGTCCCAACGTAAAAGAAAAAGAGCAGGTGTTCGACCGCGTGCTGATGTCAGTGGGGCGCCGTCCGAATTCCGAGATCCCCGGCCTCGACAAAACAAAAGTCAAAGTCAACCAGAAGGGATTCATCGAAATCAACGAGCAGCGCCAGACCGCCGATCCCGCGATCTACGCCATCGGCGACGTAGCCGGCGAGCCGATGCTGGCCCACAAAGCCATGCACGAAGGCCGCGCCGCCGTCGAAGCGATCGCCGGCCACAAGGTCGCTTTCGAACCGAACGCGATACCAGCGGTCGTGTTCACCGATCCCGAGATCGCGTGGGCTGGACTGACGGAAACGCAAGCCAAAGAACAAGGACGCGAGATTGCCGTCGCCAAGTTCCCCTGGGCCGCGTCGGGCCGCGCCATCACACTCGATCGCCCCGAAGGTCTCACCAAACTGCTCATTGATCCAAAGACAGAGCGCGTGCTCGGTGTCGGCATCGTAGGCGCGGGCGCTGGCGAACTGATCGCCGAGGGAGTACTGGCCATTGAAATGTGCGCCCTGGCGGCCGACGTCGGCATGACGATCCATCCGCACCCAACGCTATCGGAAACCATGATGGAATCGGCGGAAGTTTTCTACGGACAGGCCACCGACATCTATCGTCCCAAGAGGTAGCGCGTGATGAGTCATACAGTGGAAAGACGAGCCGCTCGCCCGTCCAGACGGCTGACGCGTGGCTCCCCGTTTACCGGAACCTCGAAGAAGACACTCACGCTGGTTCTCATTGCATCCCTTTCTCTCCCTGGACTGATGGCTCAGTCGGTGACCCAGTCCGTGAACAGCCTGCTGAAGCCTGGCACCCAGCCTCAGGCGCCAGCTTCCGCATCCGCCGACCCGCTGGGACGTCAGACACCTTCGGGAGCGGTGCTGGGATTCCTGAAGGCCGAGCAGAACGGAGATGAAAGAGCCGCCGCCGATTACCTGCAAATGAGCGCCGCACGCCGCCAGTCGCAGGGCCCCGACATGGCCGGCAAGCTGAAAGTAGTGATGGACCGAGCCTTCGTGGGCAGCCTGGGACGGATCAGCACGCGTTCCGAGGGCGATCCGGACTACGGTACTCCCGATTCGCAAACCATCGGAATCTTCTCCAACGGCGATGCCGATGTTCCCGTCATCCTCGTCCGTGTCACCGATCCGAACTATGGAAAGATCTGGCTCTTTTCCGCGGACACGCTCAGCAAAGTTCCCGAACTCTATGACAACGTTGAAGCCCACCAGGTCGAAAGCAAACTCCCGCAGAGCCTGGTGCGAAACACACTTCTCGGAATGCCGCTCTGGCAATGGCTGGCGCTGTTCGCTGCGATTCCCGTGGCGTTCGCGATTGGCTGGGCCGTGGTTCTGCTGCTGGCGATTCCGCGCCGGCTCTGGCTCAAATTCAGAAATCGCCCCAACCTGCACTCTTACAGTCGCATGTCCAAGCCGCTGCTCGTCTCGTTCAGCGCGCTGGCTCATCGCGTCATGGCCGGCTACCTCGGCCTGCCTTTGCTGCCTCGTCTTTATTACTCCAGGACCATCAGCGTTATCATCGCCATTGGCTTCTTCTGGTTTCTGCTTCGTGTCACCACCCTCACCATGCAGCGCCTGCGTATCCATGCCATCAACGCGGGCCGCATTGGCACGGGAACCCTGATGGTGCTGGGCGAGAGCTTGCTGACAGCGCTGGTGGTGATTGCCGCGATCGTGGCCACGCTCGGCATCATGGGTTTCAACCTGACCACCATGCTTGCCGGTCTCGGCATCGGCGGCATCGCCATCGCCTTCGCCGCCCAAAAGACACTCGAGAACCTTTTCGGTGGAATCTCCGTACTCGCCGATGAAGTCATCCGCGTCGGCGATTATTGCCGCTTCGGCGACCGTACCGGAACCGTGGAAGACATCAGCCTGCGCTCCACCCGGGTTCGCACCGACGCGCGCACCGAGCTTTCCATCCCTAATGGCACCCTCGCCACCATGAGCATCGAGAACTTCACCCGGCGCGACAAAATTCTGTTCAATCCCACGCTCGCGATCCGGTATGAGACCACGCCCGACCAACTGCGCTTTCTGCTGGCTGAAATCCGCCGCATGTTATACGAACACCCGAAAGTCGAAAGCGACAGCGCCAGCCTCCGCTTTGCCAATTTCGACAACAGCGCTTTGCGGCTTGAAATCTTCGGCTACGTGCTTACTCGCGACGCCAATGAATTCGCGGCGATTCGCGAAGACCTTTTGCTGCGCATCATGGAGATTGTCGAGAGCTCGGGCAGCGGCTTCGCCTTCCCGTCGCAGACGGTCTACTTCTCGCGCGATTCCGGCCTCGACAAAGAGAGAGCAGCAGCAGCCGAGCAACAGGTCCAGCAATGGCGGGACCAGCACAAGCTGCCCTTCCCCGATTTTGCGCCCGCCGATAAGTCAGCCTTCCGCGGTTCGATTGTCTATCCCCCACCTGAATCGGCCACCGGAAAAGACCAAACGACTCCTTGAACTACCCCCACAGTATTAGCCGAAGCTCGCCTGCTTTCCCCTGAGTTTCCCCGTGTGCTTACCCCCGTAACTTGCGGCTTTCGACAGCGCTTCCTAGCATATGAGAGCCATGCCTCATGCACTGTTGTTGTCGCCAGATGACCAGGCCGTCAACGCAATCACTGGCGTTTTGGAAGAAATGTCAGTGACCTGCGAGCGTCCCCTGGACGGAGTATCCGCCGCTCAAAAACTCAATTCGCAGAGCTTCGACCTAGTATTGGTCGATTGCGAAAATCTTCCGGCAGCCAAGCTGATCTTTGACGTTTGCCGCCGCGGAAAAAACGGCAACCACCCCGTCCCAATCGCCATCGTCGATGGCCGCGCCGGTCTGCCCACTGCCTTTCGCCTGGGTGCGGAACTGATTCTGACTAAACCGGTCGCGAAAGACCAAGCCCGGAGCATCATTCGCACCGCCGTCAGCCGCGTGCGAAAAGACGTTCAGACCACCGAGAGTGCTCCCGCTCAGGCTGACAGTGCGGCCACGGCCAGCGCCGTCATGACCACCGAAGGCCCAATCGAAGAACGCGCGATGGCAGCGGCAGCGGCCGCCACTTCTTCGCAAACGACAAGCTTTCATGAACCCGTTCCAAGCTTCGTTCCCACTTCCGTTCCAAACGAAGCTTCTGCGAACCTCGCTGCGCCAGCGTTTTCGGCCAAGACGCCTTCCGCTGTAGATGCAGATGTAGACACAGATTTTGTAGATACAGACGAAGATAAAATCGATGCTTCCCCAGTAAGTCCCCAGTTGACGCCGCCGTCGGCACTTTTTTCGACATCCCGCTCGTCAGAGTCATCTCCGGCTCCCGCTGGTTCGGCGAGTTCCGAACCCCGGCCTCCACTGAAACCTTCCGACGATCCGGTGCTTGCCGAATTGGAGAGAACAGAACTGGAGGAGTCGCAACTCGTAAAAGCGAAACAGGAAGTCTCGGAACCTGCCAAGGCAACGCCGACTCAACCGGCCGCCAAAGCGGACGCTCCAGTCTCTTCCTCTCGCAAGCAAGGCCGAAAGAAAACAAGCAGCCTGCTGGCCGCTACGCTAATGCTCGCGCTAACGGCTGGCGGTTTCTATGCCGCGTGGAACTATCAGCCCGGGTTCCGAGCCATCGCTCAGCCGCAGATTGATCGCTTTCTGACCGTCGTCGGAATGGCGCTGCCGCCGACTTCGGCAACAAGTCCCGCGAAACGTTCGAAGCCCGTGGCTCCGTCTACAAGTACGGTGCCGGCATCGACAAGCCCAGGCCAGGGTTCCGCAGCAGGCTCTGTAACCGGTTCAGCGACAAGTTCAGCTGCAGGTCCAGCGACAACGTCCGCTGCTGCATCTGCCCCGGTCCCGGCGACTCCAAGCGCGGCCGTTGCGCCGCCACTCTCCGGCGCCGCGAACGCATCTGCGCCTACGGTCGCCAAGCCAGAAGTCAGCAAGGCCAGTACCATCCAAAAAGACACCGCTGCGACCCAGCTCGACACTCCCCTGCCCGGAGAAAACAGCGCCATCATTCTCTCTTCCAAGGGTGCGGAAAAACGCCTGGCGCAAACCGTTCCGCCGAAATACCCCGTCGGAGCGGCCTCCGGGGAAGCCGAAGGGACGGTTGTCCTGAAGGAGGTCGTTGATGAGAACGGCAAGGTTGAGGGCGTGCGACTGGTAGAAGGAAACGCCACCCTGGCAGCCGCCGCCATCAACGCCGTCAAGCAGTGGCGCTATCGGCCATATATCCGCGACGGAAAGGCTGAGCCTTTCCAGACCGTCGTGATCGTCGACTTTCAGCGGCCGTGACCGCGGACGAGTGTCAGAACGTCGTTAGTCGTTAGTCGTTAGTCGTTGGTCTTTAGTCGTTCGCCAGCCGGCTGCCCTGCCATCTACGCGAGCCGCCAACGATCGACAACAAACGACCATCGACCCCTCAGTTCAATTACTCACGTAACTTGCTGGTACCCACTGCATTACCTAGGATGGCCTCATCATGGGTTACCAAGCTTTACTTTTCTCTCCCGATGAAAAACTGGCTCGCATCGTAAGCCAGGTCTTCACCGAACTGGACTTCACGGTTGAGCCGACGCATGAACCATTTGGCGCGGTCAAGAGGTTGATGGCCCAGCACTACGACGCAATCGTCGTTGACTGCGATAACGAACAGAACGCCTCCCTGCTCCTCAAGAGCGCAAGAAATTCCAGTTTCAATTACAGCTCCCTGGCGATCGCTTTGGTCGAGGGACAGGCGGGCGTGGCCAAGGCTTACCGCATCGGCGCCAACCTGGTGCTCACCAAGCCGATCAACGTCGAGCAGGCCAAAGGAACGCTTCGGGTCGCGCGAGGACTCCTGCGGAAAAACTCCGAGTCTGCAGGCGGCAGCGCTACCAGCGAGGCATTTCCCACAATTCCTACCAGCGCGGCGCCCGTATCCGCCGGCAGTTCGTCCCCCTGGGTGAGGCGAGGCGAGGCAGCGATTGCTCCACCCCCAAGCCATCCCGGGCTTCCCGAATCTGAAGCTCCGTTGCCAGCAACCATTCCGTCTGCGCGTCCGGCTGGGGTTTCAGGAATGACCGCAGCAGCAAAAGTTGAGGACAAACCGACGCTTGTTCCACCGCCCGCAGCCCAGATCCGGATTACGATGGCAGACGATCCGACTGTGCCAGAACCGCAGCCCGCTTCCCCGGCCATAATTAAGAACGACGCAAGCAAGACTGCCATAGCCAGGAACGAAACGGCAAACATCGCATCCGCGTCCCCATCAACACAAAATATCAGCTCCGCTTTTACGTCTTCGCGATCAGGCGCAGCCCCAGCTCCGGCAAGAAAACTGGCGGCTCCACCAGTAAAAGAGAACAAGACGGTTGAATCGGAGTCCGCCAATGCGTCGCATTACGCACCGCCCGAGGCCGCTCCCCTGCTGAGTTCGTTGAGCGCTATCGATGCCCCCTCCTTTGCTGCATTGGGCGAAGAAGCAGATTCCGGCGGGTTGGGGGGCGGCAAGAAAGTCCTAATTGCCGCTGCGATTATCCTCGCTCTCGCAGCGCTCGGCTATCTTGGTTATGGAAAGCCTGACAAGTCCAGCACGGCCACCCCAACTCCGCGGCCAGTGAGCACGCTCCAAGACTCGGAAACGCAAGACTCGGGGCAGCCTGCTCCTGCTCTGACACCCATGTCCTCTCCGAAAGTGATGCCCTTGCCAAGCACACTCAACGGTGCAAAGTCCGCAACCCAAACCTCAGCTCCCAAAACGGTTGCAGGGACATTGCCCGACATGCCGTCACACGGGGCCGGCAATCCTCCGGTTATCCGGATCCCGCTTGATCCTGGGCTTGGAACAAAGAAACCCGATTCCACACCGCTACTCGTAAAGTCGAACTCTGCGGGAACCAAAACGCAAGCCCAATCCCAGGATTCCGCGCCTCCGCTTCCTATCCCCGCCGTTGCGTCAGCAAACGATAGCGCCTTGAGCGGCTTGATGTCTTCGGCGTCGTCAAATCCCGCCCAACCTTCGCTGGCAACGGCAAGAGTTTCTCAGGGTGTGTCGCAAGGACTTCTAATCAAGCGGGTACAGCCCAAATATCCGCCGACCGCGCTCGCTACCCACGCCCAAGGCGCGGTGCAGATCGAAGCGACCATCAACAAAGAGGGCAACGTCACCAATCTGAAGGTGCTCAGTGGAGACCCCGTTCTCGCGCACGCCGCGCTGGAAGCTGTCCGCCAGTGGAGGTATAAGCCCTACTACCTCGATGGCGAGCCCGTCGAGATCGAGACGCAGATCACGGTCAAATTCAAGGCAGACTAGAAAAGCATCTCTCAGCTCTAAGTTGTCAGCTCTCAGCAAATGCAAACGCGAGTCGCGACACTCGTGTAGTTTGTCTAGATGAGGCCAGGAGCAGCGTTGTAACTGAGAGCTAGTTCAGCTGCTCGTCCAGAGGCCGGTGCCGTGGACGCCCCGGATGAGCGCTGATGCTGCGGAACTTGCCGTAGAGTCCATGCAGTTCTTCGCTCAACAATCGCAACACCTGCATGCAGAAATCGCAGTGTTCACGCAGAAATTTTAGGAACTCCTCGCGTGGAATGAAGACTGCCGTCGTTTCGTCGCCCGCTTCTGCGGTGATCCGGTAGTTCTCGCCCGTCAGGTTCTCGCTCAGCCCCAGCATGGTTCCAGGACCGACCACTTCCAGAAGTTGCCTTTCGTTCTGACCGGTCGGCAGCAGGACACGAACCTCTCCGCGCTCTACCACGTAAACACCCTTCACCGCGGTAGCCTGCTGAATCAGCGTGGCGCCTTTGGGGAACTGCTGAACCGGTTTGGTTCCGTAAAGAGCCTGCAACAGATCGGGACTCAACCTACCTGGCATGGGCCGCGACGACATGATGTCACTCTCCTTGCCTCAGCCTATCCTAACAATGCACCGGAACCCAGGCCCCAATTCGGGTCACGGTTTTAAGTAACAGGTGACAGAGCGCCGATAACTTAAGATTACACCTCTTGGGGACTAGCTGGCGGATGACTCCCTATTTAATTTTCGTCATTGGTATGCGGCAGGTTGCGTTTGTGTTTTCGCGAGAAGGCCCGAGAATGCCCGTCGCCAGACCCCGAACGCGTAACCGGCGGCTGGCCGAATTGCAGCTTATTGCCGTTCAAGAATTTCGTCGATTGGCGTCCTGTTGCCTTTTTCCACGCTGACGACTTTGTGGATCGGTTTGAAACCGGTCAGCGTGATATCCACGATGTAGTTTCCCGGCCCCACAGCCACGGCGACGGGCGACATCTTATCCAGGACCTGCTGGTTGATGGCCACCTGTGCGCCTCTCGGCATGGTGCGAATAATGATGGAACCCATGCCAGCCGCGCTCTCTCCGCCGCGTCCAAACAGCCGGTTGAACTTGCCAACTGTCCGCATGTCTTCTGTGTTGCCGAGCGCCCTGAGCGCCGGCGCGTACTGGAAATTCTGAGCCGGACCGAGATCGGCGGTGACCGTCTCGTCAAGGTATCCTTGCTTGCGCAAAAGAACGGTGTGACTTCCTTTCTCCACGGCGAACTGGGACGGGGTCACTCGTCCCGTCGGCCTGCCATCGATGATGACCTCGGCCCCGGGTGGCGTGCTGTTCACCACCACCAATGCATTCATTGGCGACAAATGAAATAGCAGAGACGATTTGCCGCCGGTCGCCACATCAACCGACCGTATCTCGGACGCGTAGCCGGACTTGATCGCAGATACGATGTGCTTACCGGGGGTCAAGCCCGTCACATTAAACGGTGTAACCCACGACGGATCGCTTTTTCCATCCACCTGAAACTGCGCCCCTTGCGGACTGGAGTCGATCAGCGCTTCGCCCGGGATCACGACCGGCGCCGGAACTGGAGCGGGCGCCCGACGGTTATTCGAGCCGCGCTTTTCGACTGGGCGCACGGTAAGTCTCGGTGCAGTCTCCACAGAAGGCGGAACCGGCTTTTCGATTCGCGCCGCCTTCGGAGTCTGGGCAACGGGCTGGGTTGAGGATGAAACTGAGCCCGGCCTCGCCGCTTTTGTCGGCTGCGGAGCTGCTGTAGCACCGTCGTCTTCCGAGTGAACGTGAAAAAAGACCGCAATCGCGACCACCAGGATCAGTCCCACCGCCCCCAGGATCGAATAGAGCATCAGCCGTGGCGGAATGGTAGAGATTTCCTTGATCGCTTTTTCCGCGACTTCCCGCGGCTGGAGTTTCGGCTTCTCTTCCTTCTTCGGGTAGATCTGCACCACGGAATGCGCCGGTTCAGCCGGCTCTGGAATTGCCGGCGCAAAGACGGGTTCTTTGAGCGGAGGCATCTCCGCCAAATCGGAAAAACTTGTGCCGGATGAGGCCGCCACTGGCTCGGACATGAGTGGATCCGACATCAAGGGATTGGACATCACTGACTCGGACATTAACGGATCGACAGCCACCCGCGGCGCGTGCCGCTCCTTTTCTTGCTCCACCGCCGCCGCCGACAAAACCGCGCCGCGTGCAGCCTGAGACTCGAAAGTGCTTACTTCAAAGTCGCTGATGAGTCGCGCACCCGAGTCCGCATTAGAGGTCGCATCGGATTTTGCATCCGATTTCGCGTGAAAGCTTTCAGCCGGGTTAATCGCTGGGTTAATTTTGGATACGCCCGTGGCGCCCGCAGCGGCCGCAGCCGCTCTGGTTTCAACTGGAGGAACTGGCTTGACCGCAACTGCCTTGGGTGCAACAGGCTTAGGAGCCACCGGTTTGGACGGAACGGATGGGACGGAAGGAACGGAAGGCGCAGCCTGGGCCGCGCCCGAGGCTGCCGCGACAAACTTGCTGGACGCCGCTGCACGCTCTGCGCGACTCACGGCGACATTCGGTACCGGGCCGGACTTCCTGGTATCCGGGACGCCTTTCTTGCCATTTTCCTTGCATCGCTCCAGGTCATCCACCAGTTCGCGTGCGCTCTGATAACGCTCCGCCGGATCTTTCGCGAGCGCTTTGATAATCAGCGCGCTTACACCCGGATGGATCTTGCTATTCACCGAAGCCGGGCTGGGTGGCATCTCATTTTCGATCTGACTTACCAGCACAACCGGGTCGCCGGCATCGAACGCCTTCCGGCCCGCCACCATCTCGTAGAGGATCGTCCCTAAAGTGAATACGTTCGAACGCGGGTCGATGACTTCTCCGCGAATCTGTTCGGGAGAGCAATACGGCATGAGCCCTCCTAAACCTCTTCCCGATTCCGCCTCTATCAGGCTCATGTTGGAGATGCCATAGCCCAGGATTTTGACCATCCCGTCCCATTGCACCATGATCTTGGCGGGCTCCAGCGAAAAGTGGGTCACAGCCTTCGAAGCAGCGTGCTCCAGGCCGGCGCCAAGCTGCCGTGTAATGTCGAGCAGATCCCAGATGGAGAAGCCTTCTTTGCGTGCCAACATGGTCGCAATGCTGTTGCCCTGGATGTACTCCATTGCCGCGCAGAACTGGCCCTCGATTTCACCCGCACCATAAAGGACCGCAATATTCTGGCTGACTAGATCGCGTGCGCTCTCGCCTTCGGCGAGCAGCGTCTCCACAAACGCGTTGGCACGTTCGCCCAGCGGCCCGAGGCTCTGTGTCTTGAGCGCCACAACCTGGTCGCTTTTCATGTCCATCGCCTTATAAATCAAGGCGGTGTCTGACTTGGAAAGCTCACTCTGGATTTCGAACCGTCCAAACATCGTCGCCATTACAATCGCCTCGCGGTGCCAAACCGCACTACACCATCAAATATGGAATTGGCTCAGGAACAGGGGGAGAATCGAACCTAGAATACCGCCTTCAACAGCACAACCGAGAGTTACGAAAGTACTGAAAATCGCTGCGGACAACTATCGCTTGCGAGCGGTTTGCGACGCGATGCTGTGTTTTATCTGGAAATGAACCGGCATTCGTTCAGGATTCGATCGTTGATGTATTCGCATGGTTGCGGCAGTTATCGTGCTCACACTGCCGTCTCTCCCAGCGCCAAAAGAAACGAGCCGGAGAAAATGCTCTCCGGCTCGTGAAAGGGCACATTCGCTGCGGCGGCGGCCCACTATTCCGCTGCGGTTACCGCATTGATAAAAGTGAGGCCGTAAGGAGTACCCCACCCGGTAGCGTTGTCCCAGCCGCGTTTGACTGTAAGGGAACTGTCCAGCCCGAACCCGAAGTCCGCAAAGTCGCCCGCATCGATCGGCCAGATTGCGCTGGTGAAGCCCTTGTTGTTGTAGAGCAATCCGCTGAAGAGATCGGAAGCCGAGTACGTGGTGGAACCATTCTCGTCCGTAATTACCCCGGTCACGTTGTTCTTAGTGCTGTCGGTGGTGGCAAGCACGTCCTGAACGCCACCGTAGGGCAGCGCGGCGATAGCGGGGGCCGCCTGACCGAGGGGATGGCCGGCCTTCTCATTGGCAATGGCCCAGAACGCGGTGAAGATAGGGCTGGCCAGGCTGGTGCCGCCGATGCCATAGAAGAGAAACTGTTGCCCGTCGCTGGTGATGACGATGACAAAGCCGGTATAAGGGTCAGCCAGCGCTGAGACATCAGGCGTTTGCCGGCCTTTGCCGGGAAGCGCCGCCTGCCAGGATGGTTTTGGCCAAAAGACGCTTTCTCCGCCGCCCCCGCCGCCGTAGAGGCCGACCGCTTGCGGCGGATCTAAGACCACACTGCCGCTTGACAGGTTCACGAACGTATCACCCCAGGACGTCGTGATCGTGGATCCAGGGTGGCTGACGTCGTTCAGGATCGAGGTACCGCCGACGGCGGTGGCATGAGGAGCGACCGAAGGCACGCCGGGCGCGCCTAAGGGTGTTCCCAGACCGTTATCGCCACCATCGCCAGTGGAAAAATTCACGGAGATGCCTTGCGCGGTTAAGACCTCAATCGCCTCGTCCCAGGAAGTCTGTTCGAGGGGCCCGGCGATAAGGTCGAGGTCTTCTTCATAGCTATTCGAGACTGAGTTGCCCAGATTATTCTGCGCCACGTAAGCAAGCGCGTTCTGAAAGTCTTCGCTGTCTTGCCCGTTGGTGGCGACGACAACGATATTGGCCCCGGGAGCGATGGAGTGCGACGACTGCACATCGAGAGCGATCTCACCGTTCCAACCGGTGATTATCCCTTCGTCAGGATCAACAGGCTTGCCCTCGGGATAGACAATGCTGAAGTTGGACTTTTTTAGCAGCGGCAGACCCGTCAACTTGAAGAATGCGTTGGCGTCCTTCTCGATGGTGGGATACCCGTAGCCCTCGACCAGAACGATCGTCTGGCCCGCGCCGTTGAGTCCCGCGGCGTAAACATCATTGAGGCCCAGTGCGGTCTCCAACTGCTGTGGCAGGTACACGCAGGGAAGGCCTGACTCGTCATATACGGTTCCGGTGTAGACGCCCTCCGGCAGAGGGGTCGAGTACTGCAAGGTGTAGGTTTGCGGCGCAGTAAGACAGGTCGTAGTACTTTGCGCCGGGAGATGGGAACCAGCGAGCTTGCTGAGCGGCACGGGAGGATACGGTCTTTGAGTGCGAGGATCTAGAGCACGCATGTAGAGCGGCCGCACTTGGTGGCTTTCGAGTCCAGCCACGGTGGAGACATAGTTCCCCGCCTCGCCGCTAAGCTGGGCGTTCTTGACATTGGCGCGGAATACTTTTCCGTCGTGCTGAAACTGGTGGAGTTCGGTGTGGAACGCGCTCTCGACATTGGCGATGGTGCCATGGGCGCGGATGGTAAAGCCGATGGGATCAGTGGAGAGGATGGTAAGTCCGTTCTTCTGAAGCTCCTGACGGACGGCCTGCCGTTGTTCTTCAGTGGGTGCGTACCTCTTGAGATCGGCGTTGGTCATCCATTTGTGGAAGGTCGGCGAAGCGGGATCGTAAAGCGCATCGACAGCTTTGTCGAATGCGGCCTTGTCCCTAAGCTTGAGGTGGACTGTGATGTTGATCTCGGTCGATGGATCGACAAGGCCGAGGTCTTTGGAAAGCCGAATGCCGGCGGAAACGTTAGGTGCCGCCACCTGTGCGTAGGTTGAAAAGCCCACAGCGAAGAGAGCGATTACGGAAGCGATAGCCAACCCTCTCAACAATCTCTGAAGTGTCATAATTTTCTCCTTGAATAGTTTGGATACACGAGCGGAACGGCGCAGAACGAAGATACCGGGGAACAGCTTTTATCCGAGGACGCTCACCCTCCACAGAAGATGCAGCCCGACAATGCTCACACCCTAAGAACGGCTGCCATTGTCCCTTCAATCCCGGCGTGCGTCAATGTGAAACAGTTTTCATCACAACCGAATAGTATTTCTGTCGTGAGTCGATGGCGAAACATCGCCATTCCACCAACGATCGCCAGCACAGATACAGATAATGAAAGTCGAGCGTAACAATAGACACATCGAGGCTGTCTGGTCCGGCTCGCTGGCAAAAGCACGTCCACAGAGAATTCGTGAAAAGAGGATCAACCCCAGTTGTCCATACCGCGACCGCTGCTTTATCCTCAGGACGAGCATAATCGGGGCAGTTTTTCCCTCTCAGGGAATTCTCTTATCAAACTGGTGGGCCTACCGGAGTTGTATGACCTTAACCCGCTTCGTAACCAAAAGCGCGTTTCGCAACAAGCGGCGCAGCCTCCTGACTGTGTTAAGCCTCACGTTCTCCCTTCTGCTGCTGACTCTGATGATGACCATCTGGCGCGCCTTCTACATTGATACGTTCAGTGCCGAGTCCGCGCAGCGCCTGGTCACCCGTCACCGCGTCTCGCTGACCGAATCCATGCCGCTGTTTTACCGCGAAAAAATCCGAGCCATCCCCGGCGTGGTGGCCGTCGCCCCCAACAACTGGTTTGGAGGCATCTACAAAGATTCCAAGCCGGAGAATATGTTCGCCCAGTTCGGCACCGACCCCGACGAGATCCTCAAGATCTTCACTGACTTCAAAATGCCCGCGGATCAATTGCTCGCCTGGCAGCGCGATCGCGCCGGTGTGATCGTCGACGACCAACTCGCCAAGAGGTTTGGCTGGAAGCTCGGCGATCGCATGGTGCTCCAGGGAACCATCTATCCCATGGATCTTGAGCTCACGATTCGCGGAATCTATACGGCGCCCGAGCCCACAGAATCGGTTTACTACAATCAGAAATATGTCGAAGAAGCAGTCTCGTTCGCCAAAGGAAAAGCGGGCATGTTCGCCATCCTCGCTGATTCTCCGAACCGCGTCTCCACCATCGCCTCGGCGGTTGACGCCATGTTCCGCAATTCTCCCGAACCCACAAAAACCGAAAGTGAAAAAGCCTTCCAGCTGGGCTTCATCAACAGCATCGGAAACGTAAAAGCATTTATCCTGAGCATCTGCTTCGCGGTGGTGTTCGCCACGCTGTTGGTCTCGGCCACCACCATGGCCATGTCGATCCGCGAACGCACGCGCGAGGTAGCGGTTCTGAAAACGCTGGGCTTCACCCGGCAATCGATCTTGAGGCTCTATATTGGCGAAGCCGTTCTCGTGGCCTTGACCGGCGGCGCTCTCGGCTGCCTGCTCGCGCTCGGGCTGGTCTCGGCTCTCTCGCACGCGCCGGGGATGAGCCTGTTTCTTTCCGGAATGAAAGTGACACCCCCCACTTTGCTGCTTGCCATCATCGTCGCAGGCATAGTAGGAGTGCTGAGCGCGATCTTACCCGCCTACCACGCAGCAAAGTTAGATATTGTGGAGGGCTTGCGCTACATCGGTTAAAAGTAGGACTAAAGGACTAATGACAAACGACTAACGACCAACGACTAATATGGCAATTCCGATCAGCTATAACATCCGCAATCTGAAGCTGCGCAAAGGCCTCACCATCATGACGGCTCTGGGCATCGCGCTCACCGTCACCACCGCCGTTTTCTTGATGGCGCTGCTGACTGGTCTGCAGAAGGCCTTCATGACCAGCGGCGATCCCATCAACGTGCTCGTCATGCGCAAAGGCTCCACTGCTGAGCTTTCGGGAGGCTTCGACGCCGATCTTTTTCCGACGTTGAAAACCCTGCCCGGCATCGCCAAAGACACCCAAGGGGATCCAATCGCCTCCGGCGAATGGGTGGTGGTCGTGGTTCTGCCCCGCAAGGATGGCACTGGTGAAGTCAACGTTTCAGTTCGCGGTCTGATGTCGGCCGGCCTCACTCTGCGCCCCAACGCCAAGCTGGTCGAAGGCCGCTGGTTTACCCCAGGACAACGCGAAGTGGTCGTCGGGAACGCAATTCACAATCGCTTTTCCGGAGCAAACGTCGGCGACACTCTCGACTTTGCCAAGGGACAATGGAAAGTCGTCGGCGTCTTCGACTCGGGCGGTACCGCCTATGATTCGGAAATCTGGGGCGACGTCAACCAGATCGCCGCCGATTTCGACCGTCAGGGAGCCTATGCTTCCGCCTATCTGCGCGCCACCGATCCCGTAGCAGCCGACGCCCTGAAACACCGCGTCAGCGACGATCAGCGCCTGAAGCTCGAGGGCACGCTCGAAACCGAGTATTACGAGAAACAAACCAGTTCTGGCGGCGCCATCAAATTTATCGGCACGTTTGTGGCGATCATCATGGCGATCGGTTCCAGTTTCGCCGCCATGAATACGATGTATGCGGCCGTCGCCTATCGCTCGCGCGAGATCGCAACCTTGAGGATCATAGGATTCTCCCGGCCCAGTATTCTCACCTCGTTCGTGATTGAAGCGTTGTTGCTTTCGCTGCTGGGAGCGTTCGTCGGGATTGTCTTGATCTTGCCCTTTAACGGCATGAGCACGGGCATCGGCAACTCCCTCACCTTCAGCGAAACGGTTTTCAGCCTGCACATGACTTGGGAAGTCGCGCTGGCGGCGGTAGGGTTTGCATTAATCATGGGCTTACTGGGGGGCTTCGCGCCCGCCTGGCATGCAGCGCGGCAGGATATTCTTACCTCGCTGCGAGCCTGATTTGCACGTTGTTCACACATAGTCCGTACAATTGTTCTCGACTTTGATTTTGCATCAACATAAAAGCTGGGAGCATCTTTCATCAATGCCAACGGACCTCGGACCGATGGACACGAAACACGACGACCTGCGCAGTCTCCGCATCGATCACTCGCTGCGCGATGGAGGCGGAGGACCGCCTCCGTGGTCGCGACGCTTCATCCTGGGAGGAATCGCCCTAGTCGTCCTGCTGGGAATCGCCGCACTGGCCTACCGTGCGTTCGCGTCGGAAACCGCGGAAGTGGAAGTAGCCCGGGCAACGGCCGAAGGCAGTGACATCGCGGGCAGCACCGTGCTTTCGGCCAGCGGATACATTGTCGCGCATCACAAAATCAGCGTGAATTCCAAGGTCACCGGCCGCGTGGCCTGGATCGGCGTGGAAAAGGGCGACAAGGTAAAAGAAGGACAAGTTCTGGTGCGCCTGGAGGACGAGGAATTCCGCGCCCAGTACGAACAGGCTCGAGGTACCGTGGAGAGCGCCAAGGCACGGCTGCTCGAAAATGAGAATGGGTCGCGCCCCGAGGAAATTCAGCAGGCGGATCACAATCTATCCGAGGCGAGGGCAACGGCGATAAATGACAAGCTCAATCTGGACCGCACCCGTGACCTCGTTGCGCAGGGAGTGATGTCCAAGCAGAACTTGGACGACGCTGTCGGCAAGTACGAGGCGTCGCAGCAAAGAATGAATTCGCTGGAGCGGGCTTTCAAGCTGATGCAGCTCGGACCGCGCTCCGAGGAAATTGAACGTGCCCGCGGCGACTTGCTGCAGGCCGAAGGCCAGATGGCATACGCCAAGTCTCAACTCGATGCCACGGTGATCCGCGCACCCGTCACCGGCACGATTCTGGAGCGCACCGCCGAGAAAGGGGAATTGGTCACTGCTCAATTCGCCAGCGGCGCCGAAGGCGGCCCGCGCGGATCGGTGGTGGCGCTGGCGGATCTGAACGACATTCAAGTCGAACTCGATATCGCGCAGGACGACTTCGCCAAACTGTCTCCCAAGCAAGAAGGCATCGTCACCCTGGACGCGTTCAAAGATCGCTCCTACAAAGGCGAGATCGCCGAAATGTCGCCGGAAGCAAATCGCCAGAAAGCGACCGTCCAGGTCAAGGTGCAGATCCTGCAACCCGATTCCTACTTGCGCCCGGAAATGAATGCCACCGTGCAGTTCAAGGCGAAGGCTAATGAAGACAAGAACGCCGGTACGAGACAGACCTATGTCTTCGTTCCCACCACGGCGTTGCGCGATAAAGATGGGACGAAGTTCGTGCTGCTCGCTTTCAACGGCAAAGCTCTCCGCCGTAATGTCCATGTTCAGGGCCAGCGTTCAGCAGGCTATCTGGTGGACTCGCTCGTCGGTGGCGAAAACGTAATCACGGCCGGGCCCGCGGATTTGCAGGACGGGCAAAAGATTCGTATCAAGGGACAATCATGAACGCAATCAC
>Ga0181536_10002052_pt1 | contig 23221 bp, 23 predicted proteins | sample PEATcosm2014_Bin_41_FD_121105 | JGI IMG/M metagenome (GOLD analysis project Ga0181536, IMG submission 121105) | Peatland microbial communities from MTU Mesocosm Facility, Houghton, MI, USA - PEATcosm2014_Bin17_60_metaG | ecosystem: Environmental > Terrestrial > Soil > Wetlands > Peat | place...
AGCATCACGCTTTTTGAAAAGGTGCCCATTTTACAGGCTCTTCAAGCATCGGACTCCCAACCCGATTTACTCGATCCCGGCAACCAGTTGAATCTATTCGACTTTTAGCCGGACAGCAGTGAGAGTAAATATATCAACTTCAAAAGGCTGACGGGCAGGAAGAGGAGGGCCGGTAACCGTTTCGGGGAAACCGCTCCCTGACGGTCGCGGCTCGGTAACAGTCGCACTGATTTTGGAAGGCCTACTGAGCCGCGACCGTCAGGGAGCGGTTTCTGTCAGTCAGGAATCCCCAATGCGGTTAAGCACCCGTCATAAGCTCACCCTCATGTCCCGGACGTCAGATTTGCGTCCATGTAGGTACGGAGAACGGCATTGATTCGCGTTTGGTATCCCTTTTGCCTTCGCAGCCATTCGAGAAGGTCTGCATCGAGGCGGATCGTGATGGTCCGCTTTGCCGATGGAATGACAACGCGCGCCTTTTTCCAGAACTCCGCATCGGTTGGCCGTGCCTCCGGGTCGCTCTCGATGGCGCGCCGGATTTGACGGTCGCTTAGAGAACGGAGACGCTTCCAATCGCTGCCTGCTTTAACCAACGGTTTTCCAGTACGCTTCTCTTTCATGCCGCTCTGCCCTCCACGCCGATATAATTCGCCCCTCAGTCCGGGACACATCGGTGTAGATCAATGTGATCTCAACACCGTTTACGATGCCAACGGCGTACACGCGAACCTCGCCGTACTCAAAACGATCGTCCACTCTCTCCAGCGTGGGGCCTTCGAAGATCCTGACGGCGTCCTCGAACGCGACGCCGTGAAGGGCAACGTTCCGCCGGTTCTTCTTCGGGTCCCAACCGTAGGTCATGGCGTCATATTTACATTATGTATTTACGCCGTGCGAAAGCGCAAGGGCAGCAGGCGGGCGGGATGCCTGTCAACGGAGCCTTGGCTTGGCAGCGCGGCGTTCCACACGGTAGACTCGAAGCATGTCTCTTCGACCTGTCAAACGGCTCATCAAGGCTAAGCCGACCATCGAGGGCGCGGGCGTGCACCTGCGCCGCGCGTTCGGCTTCGGCAACACTTCCGACTTCGACCCGTTCCTCCTGCTCGACGACTTCCGCAACGACGTTCCCGAGGATTACCTGGCGGGCTTCCCGTGGCATCCCCACCGCGGCATCGAGACGATCACGTACGTCCTCGCCGGGACCGTCGAGCATGGCGATAGCATGGGGAACCACGGCGCCATCGCCGCCGGCGACGTCCAGTGGATGACGGCGGGCAGCGGCATCATCCACCAGGAGATGCCCAAAGGCGACCACGCGGGCCGCATGCATGGCTTCCAACTGTGGGCCAACCTTCCGTCCGCGCTCAAAATGACGCCGCCGCGTTACCAGGAAGTGAAAGCGGCCGACGTCCCGGAGATCACCGACGACGACGGCACCCACGTGCGCGTGGTCTGCGGCAAGTTTTGGGGGAAGGCCGGTCCCGTGGATGGAATCGCCGCCGACCCGATGTACCTGGATGTGTCGGTGGCTCCAGGCCGCAGGAAGACCCTCCCCGTGGAGACGACGCGCCACGCTTTCGCATACGTCTTTGCCGGGAGTGGGAAGTTCTGCAATGCCTCCGGCCCCCTGGCCGTACCGACCGAGGCAGTCGGATGGGCGGACACGGCGCCTCCTTCGGAAGCGGACAACCGCTCTCTGCTACTCTTCGACCGCGGCGATGAACTTACGGTGCAGGCCGGGGAGGACGGGATACGGTTCCTCCTGGTTTCGGGGCAGCCGTTGGAGGAGCCCGTGGCGTGGTACGGCCCGATCGTGATGAATACGCAGGAGCAGCTCCAGCAGGCGTTTCGGGAGCTCAGAGAGGGGACGTTCCTGCAGCCGGAGACGCGGACATAGGCGTAATGGCTACTGTCCGGCGTTGCTCCCTTGCGGCCCGCACCACCTTACCTTAGCCGCTTGAGGCCGCGCGAAGGCCGCCGCCAACATCATCCTCACGTACGCCATGGGGACGGCCGCGGTCTGGTGGCAGGTCAGGCGGGTGCGACGGAATGTGCCGCGTGATACGAGCTGCGGACCAGCGGGCCGGATTCCACGTGTCCGAAGCCCATTGCGTAACCCGCGCGGCGGAGGTCTTCGAATTCGGCGGGTGGCACGTAGCGCACGATGGGCAGGTGCTTCGGTGAGGGGCGCAGATATTGTCCCAGCGTCAGGATATCGACGCCGGCCGCGCGCAGATCGCGCATAACGGCGAGCACTTCGTCGATGGTCTCGCCGAGGCCCAGCATCAGCCCCGACTTCACCGGCGTTTGCGGCGATGCGCTGTTGGCATAGGCCAGCATTTCGAGAGAGCGCTGGTAGCGCGCGCCCAGCCGCACCTGGCGGTAGAGGCGGGGCACGGTCTCGGTGTTGTGATTGAGCACGTCGGGCGCGGCTGCCATCACGGTGTCCATGGCCGCATGGCTGCCCTGAAAATCCGGCACCAGCACCTCGACGCCGCAGCCGGGAACGCGGTCGTGGATGGCGCGAATGGTGAGCGCGAACAGCTCGGCGCCGCCATCGGCGCGGTCGTCGCGGTTGACGCTGGTGATCACGGCGAAGCGCAGGCCCATGGCGGCCACGGCTTCGGCCACGCGGCGCGGCTCGTCGTAATCCACCACCAGCGGCGCGCCTTTCTGCACGGCGCAGAAGCCGCAGCGGCGCGTACACACGTTGCCCAGAATCATGAACGTGGCGGTGCGGTGGTTCCAGCATTCGCCCACGTTCGGGCACGCGGCGCTTTCGCAGACGGTGTGCAGGCCCAGGCCATCGATCAGGTTTTTCAGCTCGCGATAGTTTTGGCCGACCGGCGCGGGCGCGCGTAGCCAGGCGGGGCGGGGGGGACCGCTCCCTGACGGTCGCGGCTCGGTAGAGCCGAGCGGGGGCGTGGGCGTGATCGAAACCAATGCCGCGCTCATGACAGCTTGCCGAGCCTTTCGCGAAGGGGTGCTATTAGCGATTCGTCCTTCATCGATGCGATGTTGATGCGCACATTGGCCCGCGCGCCATCGATACCGGCCTGTGCGAGACCTTGCGCGGTTTCGATGTCCGAGCCGAACTTGGCGGGCGCGGCGGCGGCAAGCGAGAGTAGCCGGTTCTTCAGGGCCGTAGCGGCTTCGGCCACTTCGAGCGGAACGGTGGCGGCTTCCCGCAAGGCCTGCTCGACGAACGGCGTGCGCTCGTCTTTGGGCCGCTTGTAGGCCGCGCGCACGCCTTCGTAAGACGCCGCGTCGCGCTTCACCGCTTCCGCGAAGAACTTGCGATCCGCCTCGAAGGCATCCGTGGGCAGCTTGGCAAATCCCGAGACCATGGCCCCGAGAGCCGCCGCCATGGCTGCGGCCGCCGCAGCGGCGCTGCCGCCTCCGGGCGTGGCGGTGGGCGCGGCGAGATCGTCGAGGAATTCGTTTAATCCATCCATCTGAGCGGCTTCGGCGAGACGGTTCTCTAATACCAGACTAGGATGGAAATTCTCCATCTGCAAATACCACTCCGCGGTCATTTCGAGCGCGCGCTTGGGAATGAGGCCCACGATCTCGCTGCCGACGATCGACGCGCCGTAACGGGCCGCTTCCGCGCGCACGGCTTCGAACACGCGATGGACGGGGGTCTGCTCGAAGTCGGTCAGGTTCATGGAGACCTGCGCCAGGTTGCGGGAGGCCAGCGGCACGCCCATCGACTTCACATAGCGGAATCCGCCCGATGAAAACCGGATGGCCTTGGCGATGCGCTTGGCGATCTCCACGTCGGCGGTGTTCAGGTTGATGTTGTAGGCGATCAGGAATTTGCGCGCGCCCACAACGGTGGCGCCGGCGCTGGGGTGCAGCTCGGCGTTTCCAAAACTGGGGCCGAAATCGGGGCGGCGGTCGGGATTGGTGCGCACCTCGTCACGCAGGCCTTCGAACTGGCCGCGGCGGATGTTCTCCAGGTTGACGCGGTCGGGCCGGCGGGCGGCGGCTTCGTAGAGGTAGACAGGCACGTGCAGGTGCTCCCACAATCGCGCCCCCAGTTCGTTGGCCAGGCGCACGCAATCGTCGAGGGTGACGCCTTCGACCGGGATGAAGGGGACCACGTCGGCTGCGCCGATGCGAGGATGGACTCCGGTGTGATGCCGCAGATCGATCAGGCCGATGGCGCGCTCGACACCGCGGAAGGCTGCCTCGACTACGGCCGTCGCGGGACCGGCGAAGGTGACGACGGAGCGGTTGTGATCGGCGTCCAACTCGCGATCGAGGATGGTGATGCCGCGCACGGAGCGGATAGCTTCGATGATGGCGTCTACTTTGGCGGGGTCGCGGCCTTCGGAGAAGTTGGGAACACATTCGACTATGGTTTGGGGCATGGTTTGGGGGGGCGGGGCTAAAGCCCCGCGCGGGCTAAAGCCCGCCCTCCTTTCATCGTTAGATGCACGTTGTTGGTGCCGAAGTAATAGGGTAGTTCCCGGTAGTCGGATACGTTGAGTATGAGCAAGTCTGCTTGTTTGCCGGGTTCCAGGGAGCCGGTGCTGGCGGCGAGACCCAAGGCGTGCGCTCCGTTGATGGTGGCGGCGGCTATCGCTTCCGCGGGCGACATGCGCATTTCGGTACAGGCTAGCGAGAGCACCATCTGCATGCTGTATGTCGGGCTGGTACCGGGGTTGAAGTCGGTGGCCAGGGCTACCGCGGCGCCGGCTTCGATCAGCGCGCGGGCCGGCGCGTAGGTGCCGAGGCCCAGGTGAAAGACAGAGCCGGGCAGCAGCGTGGCGATGGTGTTCGACTGCGCCAGCGCACGGATGTCTTCGTCGCCCGCCTGCTCCAGGTGATCGGCGCTGGCGGCTTTCATTTCCACGGCCAGCCGCGCGGCTCCGGTGCGCGCAAATTGCTCAGCGTGGATCTTCAGTCCGAAGCCGAGGCGGCGGGCGCAATCCAGGTAGCGGCGCGACTGCTCGAGCGTAAACGCTCCCTCATCGCAGTAGACGTCCACGAAGCGCGCCAGCTTGCGGCGGCGGATTTGGGGCATCATTTCGGCGGTTGTCCAGTCGATGTAGGCGTCAGGCTTGCCGCGATATTCGGGCGGCGGGATGTGCGCGCCTAAATAGGTCGGCACGATATCGAGGGGGTCGCCGTTTAGTTTGGCAAGGACGCGCAGGGTTTTGAGTTCGCCCGCTTCATCCAGCCCGTAGCTGGACTTGGCTTCGAGCGTGGTGGTCCCGTGACGCGCCATCGCGGCAAGCGAGGCGCGGGCCTGCGCTTCGAGCTGTGCGGCGGACATCCCGCGGACGGCTTCCACGCTCGACAGAATACCGCCGCCCGCGGCCGCGATTTCCGCATAGCTGGCGCCCGCGAGGCGCATTTCGTAATCGGCCAAGCGTGGCCGTCCGAAGACCAGGTGCGTGTGGCTATCCACGAATCCGGGCATCACCACGCAGCCCGCGGCATCGATCTCGCGCGCACGGCGGGCTTCGGGCAGCTTCTCTATGCGGCGCGCGGGACCGGCATCCACGATGACACCATCCCTGATCAACACTGCGCCGTTCGGGACGATTCCGAGTTCGCGCAATGCCGCGCCGCGACGGGGGACGGTATCGCCGCGCAGCGTCAGTAATTGGCGGGCGCCTCGGACTAGTGCAGAACTGCCGGCTGAAGCCGACAGCGGCACGCTAAAGCGTGCGCCACGAGAGGTCGTCATGAATTGTGCCGCATGGGGGCACGCAGTCCGGCGCCGGCGGCGAAGTCGATGGCTACCTGGTATCCGGCATCCACGTGCCGCAGAACGCCGATGCCGGGGTCGCAGGTCATCACGCGTTCGAGGCAGCGCGCGGATTGATCGGTGCCATCGGCCACGGTGACTTGGCCGGCGTGTTGCGAATAGCCAATGCCCACGCCGCCGCCGTTATGCACCGAAACCCAGCTTGCGCCGGAAGCCGTGTTGAGCAGCGCGTTCAGAATGGGCCAGTCGGCCACGGCGTCGCTCCCGTCGAGCATGCTCTCCGTTTCGCGATAGGGCGAGGCCACCGAGCCGCAATCCAGGTGGTCGCGCCCGATCACGATGGGCGCTTGCAGCTTGCCGCTGGCCACCATGCGGTTCATCTCTAGCGCAAAGCGGGCGCGCTCGCCATAGCCCAGCCAGCAGATGCGCGCGGGCAGGCCCTGGAAATGCACCTTCTGCTGAGCCAGCGAAATCCAGCGGGTGAGAGTGGGGCTGGAGGAGAACAGGCGGCAGACGAGCTGGTCGGTGGCGGCGATGTCTGATGGCTCGCCGGAGAGCGCCACCCAGCGGAACGGGCCGCGGCCTTCGCAGAACAGCGGGCGGATATACTCGGGGACGAAGCCGGGGATGCGGAAGGCGTCGGTGACGCCGCGGTCGGCGGCGAAGCGGCGGATGTTGTTGCCGTAATCGAAAGTCACCGCGCCCGCGCGTTGCAGGTCGAGCATGGCGCGCACGTGCGCGGCGATGGAATCGAGCGATCGGTCGAGATATTGTTGCGGATCGCGCGCGCGGAGTTCGGCCGCTTGTTCCACGGTGTGGCCGGCGGGGATGTAGCCGTTCAAGGGATCGTGGGCGCTGGTCTGGTCTGTGAGCAGGTCGGGCACTACGCCGCGGCGAACCAGTTCGGGCAGCGCCTCGGCGCAGTTGGCGACCAGGCCGACGGACTTGGCCTCGCCGGCATCCATGGCCTCGCGCAGGATGGCGAGCGCTTCATCGAGATCGTGTGTCATCACGTCGCAATAGCCGGTGTCGATGCGCTTGCGGATGCGCGCCGGGTCCACTTCGATGCCCAGGAAGGCCGCGCCGTTCATGGTGGCGGCCAGGGGCTGGGCTCCGCCCATGCCGCCGAGTCCGCCGGTGACCACCAGGCGTCCGGCGAGCGATCCGCCGAAGTGCTTGCGGGCGGCGGCGGCGAACGTTTCGTAAGTGCCCTGCAGGATGCCTTGCGAGCCGATGTAGATCCAGCTTCCGGCGGTCATTTGGCCGTACATGGTGAGGCCGAGCTTTTCCAGCGCGCGGAACTGCTCCCAATTGGACCAATGGCCGACGAGGTTGGCGTTGGCGATCAGAACGCGGGGCGCTTCCTCGTGCGTGCGGAAGACACCGACGGGGCGGCCGGATTGCACCAGCAGCGTTTCGTCCGAGGCGAGCGATTCGAGTTCGCGCACGATGGCATGGAACGAGGGCCAATCGCGGGCGGCCTTGCCAGTACCGCCGTAGACCACCAAGTCGGCCGGGCGCTCGGCGACGTCGGGGTCGAGGTTGTTCATGAGCATGCGCAGGGCGGCTTCCTGCTTCCATCCCCGGCAGCGCAGGGATGTGCCGCGCGGGGCGCGGATGACGGGGGCCATGGGTTCATGGTAACGCGGGGCGGCTCGGCCTCGCTTCGCTCAGCGGGGCTGGGGATTGGGGGCTGGGGGCTGGGGTATTGGAGTGCGGGCAACCGGCGCGCGGCTGACGCCGATGGGCCCAGATCGCGCCGTCTTCCCACGGTCCATTGCTCGCCGCCCACCTTCACCCAGCCGGTGAGGTCTTTGCCGTTGAAAAACGAAACCCATCCCTCCTGCGCCGGAGGGACAAGCTGACGGGGTCGTGATGTGGCGCACGCAATCGTCGTCTCGTGTCGACACTGGTCTCGATACGCTGCAACCTGTAACCACATAGGTTACACTGGTAGGAGTGGCGATCAAGGGATTTCGGCACAAGGGACTCGAACTGTTCTTCGCCACCGGGACCAAGTCGGGTATTCAGGCGAAGCACGCCGACCGGCTCCGTCTGATCCTCGGCCGTCTGAATGCGTCAACAGGCGCGCGCGATATGAACTTGCCCGGCTTGGGTCTCCACGAATTGCGCGGCTCCCGGAAGGGCACATGGGCTGTCCAGGTGAGCGGCAACTGGCGCGTCACGTTCAGTTGGGAGGGGCAGGACGCAAGTCGCGTAGACTACGAGGACTACCATTGAGGTGAATATGAAGATGCACAATCCGCCGCACCCGGGCGAGGCACTTAGGACACTGTGTCTGGAACCCCTGAACTTGACAGTTACGGATGCCGCGCGGTCGCTTGGCGTGAGCCGTAAGGCGCTGTCGAGCATCCTGAACGGGCGCACAAGCATCAGTCCGGAGATGGCGGTCCGTCTGTCGATCGCCTTCAACACCAGCGCCGAAAGCTGGCTGAACCAGCAGACTCAGTATGACCTCTGGCACGCGGAGAAAAGCCGGAGACGGCTCCATGTGGCGAGATTGTCGGCTGCTTGATGATCCTACATAGCCCGTGCTCGGACTAGACAATTCGCTTCCAGCGCTTGAACGCGTTCACGTCCTCCGGCGATAGTGCGAACCATTCCCCTTCCCCACGTTTATCGGCGAATCGCTTGTGCCAGTAAGCTTCAACTCCGACAGGGTCATCAGTTTCGATACTGTGAACCGTCATCGGCGGAACTGGAATCTTAATCGCCAACTCACTTCCTCGGCGGCCCATTGAGTTCGTGCGGCCAATCTTGTAATGAGGCCCGGACTTCATGAGATAGACGAAACCGGTCGCAACCTTATCCTCGCGTCGCCTTTCCGTCGATATCCGCGCCGAAGCGTTCTCATCCTCGGCGCAGAGTGCCAGAACGTCTTCGTATCCCGGCGTCTTGCGACAATAGGCATCGAGCACTGCCGGCAGTTTCTGCTTTCCGCCAAACCTGTAAAACGCTGAGTGGCTTGGGAATGACGCGTCGATTCTCGCCTTGCGCCGGATCTCGCCCTCAAGCGGAAACCTTCCCAGCTCTCTTGCGAACCCGATGTACTTTTCGATGAGGACCTCGTCGCCCGTTTTCGTTTGGAACTCGTTTGGAGCGTATCCGGCCTCAACAAGGGCATCGCTCCAGCGGAGCCAAATGTGTGGGTACCAGTCCGCCTTTCTCACCCCGGTTGTACGCTCGAAAGCTTGCATCCCTGGCGCGTAGCCGCAGTTGTCGAGCGGCAATACGCCTTATCTCTGCCACGATCTGCTGCCGGTTCATTCGCACACTCCGCAACGCCTCGCCCACATGGATCCCAATCACCGCCCCGACAGATCCCGGATGAACACGTCTTTAAACCGCATGTTCGCCTCCCCACCCGCGTGCAACTGCAGCGCGATGGCGCCGTCATCCACCTCATTCAACGGGTCTGTGAAGTCGATCACCTGCACGCCGTTCAAACGGGCGCGATGGTGGTTCCCCACCACAGTCAGAACGTAATCGTTCCACTCCGTGGGCTTGATCACGAACTCGTTTTCGGGCGACGGCCACACGATCCACCCGCGCCGCGCGGTGTAGATCCCGCCAGTGTGATGGTTGATGTTGCGGTCGATCTCGAACTGGTATCCCTCGGCGACGTCGGCCGTCCCCGGCTTGAAACCGGTGCGGTAGAAGATGCCGCTATTGCCGCCGGTCACGCATTGAAAGCGGATAGCCAGTTCGAAATCCTTGTAGTGCTTTTCGGTCATCAGGTAGCCGTAGCCCTTGGTGACACCCACACCGTGAATCGCGCCGTCTTCCACGGTCCATTGCTCGCCGCCCACCTTCACCCAGCCGGTCAGGTCCTTGCCGTTGAAGAGCGAAACCCATCCTTCTTGCGCTTCTTTCAGGCGGGGTTGTTGCGCAATTGCGGTGGCCGCTAGGGCCAGGGTTAGTATCAAGCTGCGCATTATTATTTGCTCCTTGGCGCGGGAACAGCGGGCCTGAGAGGCCCGCGCAGGCTGGGAGCCTGCCCCACATTTCATGCTCCTATCTCGTTGCGAATTGCGGTGGCGATGCGCTCCGTGAATTCGTCCACGCGCGCCAGGTCGGGTCCTTCCACCATCACGCGGGCCAGCGGTTCGGTGCCCGAAAAGCGCACCAGCACGCGCCCCGCGGAACCGAACTCCTGCTGGCACTCTTCGATCTCTCGCGCCACCGCCTCCAGTTCGTGGAGCGCCCGCCGCTCCCGCACGCGCACGTTCTGCAAGCGCTGCGGATAGATTTCCAGGCCCGCCGTCAACTCCTCCAGGCCGGCGCCCGCGTTGCGCGAAATCTCCAGCACGCGCAGCGCGGTCAGCAGGCCGTCGCCGGTAGTCGCGAACTGGCGGAAGATCACGTGACCGGACTGTTCGCCGCCCAGCACCGCGCCGGCGCGCACCATTTCCTCGAGCACGTACTTGTCGCCGACCGGCGTGCGCAGCAGCCGTATGCCTTCGCGGTCCAGCGCGCGTTCCAGCCCCAGGTTGGACATCACCGTCGCCACCACCAGGCCGCCATCCAGCTTCCCGGCAGCCTGCAGCGCGCGCGCGGCGATCAGCAACACCGCATCGCCATCCACGATGTGCCCGTTGCCGGCGACGAAGATGGCGCGGTCGGCATCGCCATCGAATGCCACGCCCACACCCGCGCCCGATTCCAGCACTGCCGCGCGCAGCGACTCCACGTGCAGCGCGCCGCAGTTCAGATTGATGTTGCGTCCGTTGGGCTCCGAGCAGATGGCTTCGGCCTCCGCGCCCAGGCGGCGGAACAGCGCCGGCGCGAGTTGGAACGCCGCGCCGTTGCCACAGTCCAGCACGATGCGCATGCCGTCGAACCCGCCCGCCACAGTGGATGCCAGGTAATCCAGGTACCGCTCGGCGAGCACGGGATCGGGCGCCAACGGCAGCGGCGGGCCAGCGGCCTCGCCCGCGTGACGGAAGATTTCCTGCTCCACGGCGTGCTCTTCTTCGTCCGGCAGTTTGTAGCCGGAGTGGCCGAAGACCTTGATGCCGTTGTCGCGATACGGATTGTGCGAGGCGGAGATCATCACGCCGGCGGTGAACGAATCGGAGCGCGTCAGATAAGCCACGCCGGGCGTAGTGATGACACCGGCGGAAACCGCGCGCACGTCCTGCTGCGCCAGGCCGGCGGCCACCTGCGCGGCGATCCAGGGCCCGGATTCGCGCGTGTCCATGCCGATGAGCACGGCGGCGTCCGGCGATGCGCGGCGCAGGTCGCTGCCTAGCGCCATGCCGAAAGCGTGCACCGTGGCCGGATCCAGCGGATACTCTCCCGCCACGCCGCGAATGCCGTCCGTTCCGAATAGTTGTTTGGCCATCTACTTTTTTCCGACTGTAACTTTGACTGTAACTTGCGGCGCGTCTTGAAAGCGGACCCTGGCATCGTTCACGTATGCTTCCAGGCGATAGCTGTGGGTTCCCACCTCGGGCTTCAGGGTGAGCGGATCGGTGTGGACCGACGCCACGCGCGCCACGCGGCTGGTTGGTCCCGTGATGGCCAGCGCGGACGGTTCCGCCGTCATTTCGACCACTTGCAGATCCGCCGGCAAACCTTCCGCAAACCGTACCTCGACAGGCACGCTGCGGGTGGCGCCGGGTTCGAAATTCATCCGGATCTGGGACGGAATGGCGCGCACGAGCTGGACGCCGCGCGGAAGCCGGACATCGCCGCTGTCGATGGTGAAGGTGTGTTGCCCGGGCTCGACATCGGCCATATCCAGGATCACCGCGGAGCGCCGCGGCAGTTCGGGCAGGTGCAACGCTTCGGATGGCCCGCGCACTTCCAGATAGACGGTCTCGACCACATCCGAATTGATCTCCACGCCCGGCGCAAGGTTCTTGTATTCGACGGGCATGGAAATGAAGGTGGCCAGTTCCGGTTCGCTGGCGACCGAAATCCAGAGGAGCACGGCGGCTGCCAGGGAGAGCAGCTTCCAGCCTAGGTTTTGCGTGAAGAAGTTCTTCATGAAGCCAGCGGGACTAAAGTCCCGCGCGGTCTAAAGCCCGCCCTCCTTTCTTTCGTCGCGATGGTTTTCCATGGGAATGTCGGCGGCGAATTCCCCGATCAGGTGCGGCGCACTCCGCCGCACGCCGAAGTGCGCGCAGATCCGTTCATCCACTTCGCGCAGGCTCAGGCCGGAGGCGAGTACCCCTGAGGCGGCCACGGAGATGCGGCCCGTTTCTTCGGAAACCACAACCGACAGGCAATCGGTCTCTTCGGTGATGCCGATGGCCGCGCGGTGGCGCGTGCCGAAGCTGGACGACACTGCCGGATTGACGGTCAGCGGCAGAAAGCAGTTGGCGGCCACAACCTTATCCTTTTGCACGATCACCGCGCCATCGTGCAGGGCGCCGCCCGGATGAAAGATGGAGAGCAGCAGATCGCTCGAGAGCTGCGCGTCCAGCCGCACTCCGCTTTCGATGAAGGTGCGCAGTCCGATGTCCCGCTCGACCACGATCAGCGCGCCGGTTTTGTCCGCGGCCAGGCGGCGCACCGCGATCAGAATATCTTCCGTGAACTCCGGCCGCTGGTAGCCGTGCGCGAACCAGCGCTTGCGTCCCAGACGCGCCAGCGTGCGGCGGATCTCCGACTGGAACAAAATGATCACGGCCAGCGCCAGGTACGGCACGATATACGAAAGCACCGAGCGCGTCGCTTCCAAGCCGGTATACAGCGCGACCACATACAGCGCCACCATGATCAGGATGCCGATCAGAATGTGGCCGGCGCGCGTGCCCTTGACGATCATCAGGGCTTGATAGATCAGGAACGCGACCACCAGGATGTCGACCACGCTGGCGGGCGTGAGGCTGGGCAGCGAGACGAGGGCGGCACTGTTGACGGGGGCCGCGCTATTGGAGTAGGCCGCGAATCTCAAGCCAATCCTTTAGCCGGCCGGCCCAACTGGCCAGCACAGCGTCCGTGGGCGCCAGGCCGACGCCGTGCGGGCCGCGCTCGTAGATATGCATCTCGGCCGGCACGCCGGCCTTGCGCAGAGCCAGATAGAACAGCACGCTGTTTTCGGGCGGCACGCCGTTGTCTTCGTTGGTATGGAACAGGAAAGTTGGCGGCGTCTGGGCCGTCACCTGCGTTTCGTTGGAGAGGCTCGATACCAGCTTGGGGTCGGGGTTGTCGCCCAGCAGATTGTGCATCGAGCCGGTGTGGGTGTAGGGCGTGGTGAAGGAGATCACCGGGTAGGCCAGGATCATGAAATCCGGCCGCGAACTCACGCGATCGATAGGGTCGGCCGCTTGCGCATCGCCGGCGTCGAAGTGCGTGCCGGCAGTGGAGGCCAGGTGACCGCCCGCCGAGAATCCCCAGATGCCGATGCGGCCGGGCGCGATCCGGTAATCGGCGGCGTGCGCGCGCACGAAGCGAATGGCGCGTTGCGCATCGAGAATCGGCGCGGGATAGCGGTAGCGGGGCGCGATGCGGTACTGCAGCACGAAGGCCTGGATGCCGAGCGAATTGAGCCAGCGCGCGATCTGGTCGCCTTCGTGATCCTTGGCCAGGAAGCCATATCCGCCGCCGGGGCAAACGACAACGGCGGTCCGGACGGCGGACTTCTCCGGGGCGGGGTAGACCGTCAGGCTGGGCTTGTCGGAATCCTCCGTGCCGACGGCTCCGGGAGCACCGCCGGGCCACAGCAGCTCGACCTTGTGTTGTGCGGGAGGTTGCTGGGCCAGCGCGGCGGCCAAGGGCAGGATGATTGCCAATGCTTTCACGGTGACTATTGTAGCGAATGGAGGGCGGACTTTAGTCCGCGCGGGGCTTCAGCCCCGCCGCTTTTTGGCCGCCATGTGGCGCACGCTTTAGCGGGGGTGCCCTCTGCGCCCGTCGAACTTCAGTTCGCCGTGGGGCGAGCTTCGCTCGCCGAGGAGCGAGGCTAAAGCCCCGCGCGGGCTCAAGCCCGCCCTCCATTGCTCTGCTCACCGAATGTAGAAACTTGAGGCGGCGAACTTTAGTTCGCCGTTGCGCCGCGTTGCCCGCCGCGGGAGGTGAGCTTTCATAGGACGGATCTATGTGGCGAGCCAGAAAACTTATGGACGGCGTACCGTATGCCTGGCTGATGTGCCCCCTCATGGCTTCAGCCGGTACAACATCCTTGGAAACGCAATCGTCTCCCGGATATGCTCCAGCCCGCACAGCCAGGCCACGCAGCGCTCGATGCCCATGCCGAACCCGCCGTGCGGCACGCTCCCGTACTTGCGCAGGTCGATGTACCAGTCGAAGGCTTCCGGCGGCAGATTCTGCTCCGCGATGCGGCGCAGCAGCAAGTCCACATCGTGTATGCGCTGGCCTCCGCCGATGATCTCGCCGTAGCCTTCCGGCGCCAGCACATCCACGCCCAGCGCCACTTCGGGCCGCGCCGGATCGGGCGCCATATAGAACGCCTTCACCGCCGCCGGGTAGCCATCTACCATCAGCGGACGATCGAAGTCCTGGCTCAGCAGGGTTTCGTCGGTGCCGCCGAAATCGCCGCCCCACTGGATCTCGCTGCCCTTGGCTTGCAATCGCTTGACAGCTTCGTCGTAGCTCATGCGCGGGAACGGAGCTTGGATCGCCTCCAGCTTTGAAACATCGCGCTCCAGCACTTTCAGTTCGGGGCGCCGGTTCTCCAGCACTCGTCCGGCCACGAACACCAGCATGTCTTCGGCGAGCTGCTTCACGTCCTCCAGCGTGGCGTAAGCCATTTCCGGCTCCACCATCCAGAACTCGGTCAGATGCCGCCGCGTCTTGGATTTCTCCGCGCGGAACGTCGGTCCGAAGGTGTAGACCTTGCCGAACGCCATGGCCGTGGCTTCGTTGTAAAGCTGACCGGATTGCGTCAGGTACGCTTTGCTGTCTTCGAAGTAATTCACTTCGAACAGCGTGGTGGTGCCCTCGCAAGCCGCGGGCGTGAAGATGGGTGTATCGACCAGCGTGAAGCCGTGCGAATCGAAATAGTCGCGCACCGCGCGGATCACTTCGTGCCGCACGCGCATGATGGCGTGCTGCCGCTGGCTGCGCAGCCAGAGGTGCCGATGGTCCATCAGAAACTCGATGCCGTGCTCCTTCGGCGTGATGGGATACGGATCGGACTCCGGGACGCGCTGCACCACTTCCAGATCTTCCACATCCATCTCGTAGCCGCCAATGGCGCGCTGCTCGGCGCGGACCTTGCCGGTGACGATGATCGCCGATTCCTGGGTCAGGTCTTTTATGGTTTCAAACAGGGCTTCCGGCAGGGCGCTCTTCACCGCCACGCATTGCATCAGGCCGGTGCCGTCGCGCAGGATGGGGAAGACGATCTTGCCGGACTTGCGCAGGTTGTACAGCCAGCCGCAGATCCGGACGGTTTCGCCGGCGTGCCGCGCGGCGTCGGCGATAGTGATTCGGGGCGCATTCATATAGCTAGATGGGCCGCCTAAAAAGGCGGCTGCGGCCAGGATTGGCCGCCCTACAGGTCCTCCAATCGATCGAACAACTCCGCCGCCGTCGCCAGCGTGAATCCCGGCGCCTCTTTCAACTCCAGCACCAGCGGATACTGGTCCGCGCGCGTCCGCAGCAAGTCCATCGTCATTTTCCAGTCGATGCTTCCGCCTTCGGCCAGCAGCGGAAACAAGTGCTTGTCCGTCTTGCCGTCGTTGTCGTGGATATGGGTGGAGCGGATGCGGTCCTTCATCACGTTGAATGCCGCCTCCACGCCTTCGCCGAGGTTGGCGTGCCCCACGTCGAAGACGAAGTTCAAATCCAGGTGCGTCAGCTCCAGGAAAACCATCAGGCGCTCGGCGCTCGAAAGGGCGTTGGGGATATTTTCCAGCAGCACTTCCACTCCCCGCTGTCGCGCGAAAAGACTGATCTGCTCTAGCGCCGAAAAGGCCGCCTCCACCGCCCGCTCGGAAAACTCTTCGCCCGAGACGCCGATGTGCTGCACCATGTACTTGAACGGAATCGTCTCGGCGATTTCCAGCGCGCGCTTGATCTCATCGACCATTTCCAGGCGCTTGCCTTTTACCGGTTCGGTGATCGCGATCACCGAGTGCGGCCCGGAACGGCCCCAGATTTCGTCGGTGTACATGGGGGCGTGAATGGAATGGAGCTTCAAGTCCGAGTCGCGAAACCAGTGGCCCAATTCGGTGATCTGGGCGCGATCGCGGTAGTCCAGGTGCTGCCGCGCGCAGAAGATTTCCACGGCCGGAATTCCCGCGCGCTGAACCTTGTCGAGCTGCGCAACCGTCAGCCGGTGACCGACGAACAGGTGCGTGGAAAGAACGTGTTGCATGCTTAATATCCTTTGGCCGTGCCCTCGGTGCGCGGATCGGCGGCGCCTTCCAGCCACCCGTCGCGCGCCTGAATGGCGGCCACTTCGCCCATGCCGCCCACCATCCTGACCTGGTGGCCACGGGCCTTCAGCAACGCGATAGTGTCGGGCGAGAAGCCCCGCTCCATCACGAGCTGATCCGGCAGCCATTGGTGGTGAATGCGCGGAAAGTCGACGGCGTCCTGCACATTCATTCCGAAATCCACCACGTTGACGAGCACTTCCAGAACGCTGTTGATGATTGTAGGTCCGCCCGGTGTGCCCAGCACCAGTTCGAGCTTGCCGCCGCGCGTCACGATGGTGGGGGTCATCGAAGAGAGCGGGCGTTTGCGCGGCTGAATGGCGTTGGCTTCGCCCTGCACCAGGCCAAAGCCGTTGGGCTCGCCGGGCTTGGCGGCGAAATCGTCCATCTCGTCGTTGAGCAGGAAACCAAGTCCGGGGACGGTCACACCGTCGCCGTATCCGAAGTTCAGCGTGTAGGTGACCGCCACCGCATTGCCCTCCGCGTCTATGATCGAGTAGTGCGTGGTCTCGCTGCTTTCGGGCCCCTGCGGCTTGCCGGCGTGAAGCTGCGAGCTGGGCGTGGCGTGCTCCGGATCGATCGATTTCCGCAACTGCGCAATGTAAGCCGGGTCGAGCAGGCCGGCCAGCGGCACCTTCACGAAGTCCGGATCTCCCATGGAGGCGGCGCGATCCGCGAAATACCGCCGCATGGTTTCGGCCAGGTAGTGCAGTTCGGCGGCCGACCCCGCTCCGGCCTTCTCGTATCCCGAGCCTTCCAGCACCCCCAGCATCTGCAGGATGCCGGGTCCGCCGGAGCTGGGCGGCGGCGACGTGATAATGTCATAGCCGCGATAAGTTCCAGTGAGCGGCGTGCGCTCTACCACGGCGTATTCTCTCAGGTCGGCCAGCGTGACAAGGCCGCCGTGGCGCTCCATGTCGGCCGCCAGCAGGCGCGCCGTCTCGCCTTCATAGAAGTCGCGCGCGCCTTGTTCCCGGATGCGATGCATCGTGCGCGCCAGTTCGGGTTGCACGAAAGTTTCGCCGGCTTCGTATGGCTTGCCGTCGCGGAGAAAGATGCGCTTCGATTCCGGGAACTGTCCCAGCCGGCCGGTGGACCCGCCGAGCGACTTCGCGAACCCGTACGAGACCGGAAAACCTTTCTCGGCCAGCGCCACCGCGGGTGCGACCACGTCCGCCCAAGGCTTCCGGCCATACTTTTTCGACGCGTACTCGAAGCCGCGCACGGAGCCCGGAACTCCGGCCGCGCGATAGCCGACCACGCTATCCTTTGTGGCCTTGCCGGAGGCATCCAGATACATATCGCGCGAGGCCTTCTCGGGCGCGCGCTCGCGAAAGTCGATAAAAGTGGAGCGGCCATCGGCCATCCGCACCAGCATGAACCCGCCACCGCCGATGTTTCCGGCCGAGGGATGCGTGACGGCCAGCGCGAATCCCACCGCCACGGCCGCATCCACGGCATTGCCGCCCGCTTCGAGCACGGCGACTCCGGTATCGGTGGCGTGCTGTTCGACGGTGACCACCATGGCGTGCCGCGCGTGCACCGGCTGCGCCGCCCACACGGGCACGGCATTTGCAAGCATGGCCAGCAGGGCCAGTCGGCACACCCACACCAGTCTGCGCATAGACACTTGATTCTACTATGTGGCGCGAGACCGCCGCCGTTTGCACTCGAACAGCACGATGCCGGCGGCCACCGACACGTTCAATGACGGAATTTGGCCTTCCATGGGAATGCGCACCAGCACGTCGCAATGCTTGCGCACCTGCTCATGCAGACCCTTGCCTTCGCCGCCGAACACCAGGACCGTGGGCGCGTTGTAGTCCACCGCATCGTAATCTTCGGCGCCGCGCTCGTCGAGGCCATAGATCCAATAGCCCAGTTCCTTCAACTGTTCGAGCGTGCGGTTGATGTTGGTGGCGCGCACTACGGGGAGATATTCGAGCGCCCCGGCGGCGGCCTTGGCGACTACGTCGGTAAGTCCCACGGCGCGCCGTTCCGGAATGACCACCGCCCCCGCGCCGGCGGCGTGCGCCGTGCGCACGATGGCGCCCAGATTGTGCGGATCTTCCACGCCATCCAGCACCACCAACAACTGCGCCGCGGGTGCTACGTCATCCAGTTCGGCGTAGCGCTGGGAAGATCCCATCGCCACCACGCCCTGGTGGGCGGGCGTGCCGGCCAGCCGGTCGAGCCCGGCGCGCTCCTCAAAGCGCACGGATACCGATGCGCGCCGCGCCAAGTCGACGATCTGCTGCAAGCGCGGCCCGGCGGCGCCTTTGGCGATCAGGATGCGATCGAGCGGACGGCCGGCTTTCAGGCTTTCGAGTACCGGATTGATGCCGCTCAGTATGGCCACTTACTGCTCGGGCACCAGGTCCAACCCGTTGTTGAACCGGTTGGTGAAGTTGGCCATCGCCGCGACCAGCGTGATCTCGACGATCTGTTCGTCGTTGTAATGCTCGTTGAGCGCGTGGCGCGTCTGTGCGCCGTCCGCCGTGCGGGTCAATTCGCGGGCATATTGGATGGCGGCGCGCTCGGGTGCGCTGAAGCCGCCCTCCTGCCCGGCCTGAAGGGCGCGCATTTCGTCCTCTGTGACGCCCGCCTTGCGCCCCGATGCGGTGTGGGCGGCCGTGCAATAGGCGCACTTGTTGGTGTACGACACGGTCAGGTAAACCAGTTCCTTGGTGCGCCGGTCCACGGACCCCGGACCCATGATGGAGCCGTAGAACGGCACGAAATTCTTCAGCACTTCGGGCCGGTTGGCCATGGTGCGAAAGAAATGATTGGCGCGGTTGGAGCGCTTCTCCAGATCGGCTAAGAATTCATTTTGCGCCGGTTCGACGAGTTTGATTGCGGTTGCCATTTACCCAGTATAGGCGGCACAGCCTTCAGCCTGTGGCTCGGGTTTCCACTTCGGTGAACAGAAGGAACAGAAGGATTGGGCCGGCCTAAGCCGGGCGCCCTCGGGGCCCTGGCCTTATCCCCGCTTGGACAGGCTACGCTAAGCTGCTCAAAGGGGAGGCGTACCGAATGCGGATGTCGTGGTGATAATAATCCGAATTGGCGAATTTCTCCTGAAAGATGCGCTCCCAGCGGGCGTTCTCCTGGCAGTTGCGGCACTGGCCGCACTTGCAGCGTCCGGAAGCGCGCCGGGGCTTGGCCGCATGGGCCTGCGGAACGGGGTCCACCCGGGGCGGTGCGGGAACCGCCGCCTTTCGCGGTTCTGGGGGAGCGTCGCACTCTGGCGCGACGCCAGGCACGACCTCCCAAGGGAGCAATTCGCTCGCCGCGCGCGCCCCCCGCCGGTGTCCGGACGTCGAACGCAGGGTGCTGAAGGCGTATAGCACCTCGCCAAAGCTGGCCAACTCGAAACCCGTTGACTGAAGTGGTACCGATTCGTTAACCATTGGAACTATGAACCTCCTCTGGCCAAACAGATAATTAACCGTGAACTCGATAATGATATCCTGATGGAATTTCAAGTTCAATACATATGATTAACGGAGGATAACTTTATTTGAACGAAAAACCCCGCATTAGGCCGGATTGACGCGATGCCGAAGAGGCTGGCCACTACCGGATTGGCCTATCCGGCAATAGAAATGATGCCGTTAACATGGCCGTTAACATATAAGAAAAGGAGGCTTTATTCGCGAGCGCCGCGCTTTGATCGGCCGGCCCTCGGACGTCCTCGGGGGAATTCGCCGATCAAAGTGGGCCGCCTGCACCCAGATGCCGAGCCGGCCGAATAGCGGTGCTAAACTGTGAATTGCATGGCAACAACAACCATCGTGCCGGTGGAAGAGTACCTGCGGACCAGCTACGACCCCGATATGGAGTACGTGGATGGGCAACTGTTGGAGCGTCACGTGGGTGAACGGCGGCACAGCCGCTTGCAGCACCTGATTTCGGTTGAGCTGGGCCCGCGCGAACAGGGGAGGTTCCATACCTATACCGAGCAGCGCCTGCGCGTCTCGCCGCAGCCCAGGTATCGGGTTCCCGATCTGTGCGTGATGGCTCTGCCATATCAGCGTGAGTCCGTCTTCACCCACCCGCCCCACTTGGTCGTCGAGATTCTGTCCCCGGATGACGAGCCGGCCGACATGCTGGAGAAGATCGCCGATTATCTGAAGTTCGGCGTCCTGCATGTATGGATCCCCGACCCGTACCGTCATAGGCTGCAGGTAGCCGACCGCGACGGCCTCCACGACCGGCCCGATCTCATCGTCGAGACCGAATTAGCCGGCCGCCTGGATTTCGGCGAACTGTTTGCGAAGCTGGAGGACCCGAGCGAGTGAGAATCCGCCCAAAGCGCTACTTCGCGTCGCGCCAGTTGTCCCCGATCCCTACATCCACCAGCAACGGCACTTCCAGCCGGTAGACCTGCTCCATCTCGCGCTTCGCCAGCGCCGCGACCTCCGCCGCCTCTTCCGCCGGAGCCTCAAACACCAGCTCGTCGTGCACCTGCAGCAGCATCGCCGCCCGGCCGGCCCGCCGTTCCATTTCCCGATCGATGCGCACCATCGCCAGCTTGATCAGGTCCGCCGCCGTCCCTTGCAGCGGAGAATTCACCGCCGTGCGCTCGGCGAACCCGCGCGCGGTCGGATTGCGGCTGTCGATATCCGGGATGGGCCGCTCGCGGCCCAACAGCGTGCGCGTCACGCGCGTGCGCCGCACTTCCGCTTTGGTGGCTTCGATGAACTTCCGCACACCCGCGTAGCGCGCGAAATAGCTCTCGATGTAGGCCTGCGCTTCGCGCTGCGTGATGCCCAACTGCGCGGCGAGCCCAAACGGACTGATGCCGTACACGATGCCGAAATTCACCGCCTTGGCGTTGCGCCGCGCCTCCGGCGTCACCATCAGCGGCGGCACGCCCATCACCTCCGCGGCCGTGCGCGTGTGGATGTCTTCGCCGTTGCGGAACGCCTCCACCAGCACTGCGTCGTGCGACATGTGCGCCAGCAGGCGCAGCTCGATCTGCGAGTAATCCGCCACGATCAGCTTCCAGCCCGCGCGCGGCACGAACGCGGCGCGGATCTCGCGCCCCAACTCCGTGCGGATGGGAATGTTCTGCAGGTTCGGGTTCGACGACGAGAGCCTGCCGGTCGCCGCGCCGGTCTGGTTGAAGCTGGTGTGCAGCCGCCCGGTCTGCGGATCGATCAGCGCCGGCAGCGCATCCACGTAAGTGCCCTTCAGCTTGGTGAGTTGCCGGTATTCGAGCACCTTGCGCACGATCTCGTGGTCGGCCGCCAACTCCTCCAGCACATCCGCCGCGGTCGAAATGGTCTTGCCCTTGCCGTACTTGAACGGCGCGGGCAGCTTCAGATCCTCAAACAAAACCCGCCCCAATTGTTGCGGCGAGCTGATGTTGAACGGCTTGCCCGCCAGGGCGTGGACTTCGGCCGTCAGCCGCGCGATGTCGCGTTCCATCAGCGCCGATAGCCGCCCCAGCTCGGCGCGGTCGATGCGCACGCCCACGCGCTCCATGCGCGCCAGCACGCGCGCCAGCGGCAGCTCGATTTCCGCGTAGAGCTTCTCGAAGCCGCGCTCGACCACCGCTGGCCGCAGCGCCCTGTAAATCTCCAGCGTGATATCGGCATGCTGCTCCGGCGCCGCGCCCAGCTTCAGGTCCAGCCGCCGGCGCGCCTGCTCCTCCAGCGGGCAGCCCGATGGATCGGCGTCCAGCAGGAACGCGTACAGCATGATGTCGTGCGCGAAACCGGCGCCCTCGACGCCGAGCTTATCGAGCGCCAGCAGCGCGGACTTCACGTCGCACGCGATCTTGGGCCGCGCCGCGTCTTCGAGCCAGGGCTTCAGCGCGGCAATCTGCGAGGGCGGCACGAGCGGAGCAGAGCGCCCCTCGCCGGATTTCCACGCCATCCCGATGGTGCTGGGCGTAATGTCGAGATCTAACTCGCCCGCGCGAGATTCCGCGATAGCGACCGCCACCGGCGCGTCCGCGGGAACCGTCCGCAGCCATTCGGCGAGCGCCGCAGCCGACTCCAGCGCCTGATAATCCCGCGCGCGCGTGTCTTCGCTGGGACCCAACTCTTTCAGCAGGCTGTGAAATTCCAATTCTTTATATACTTGCTTCAGCGCGTCCGGGTCCGGCTCCCGCGCGCGCACCGATTCAAGATCGAACTCGATGGGCACCGCCGTATCGATGGTCGCCAGGCGCTTGCTCATCAGGATGCGCTCGACGTTGTTCTGCAGGCTCTCGCGATACATCTTGCGCTCGACCTCGCCGGCGCGCGCGATGGCCGCCTCCACGGAACCGAAGCGCTCGATCAGGTCCCGCGCGCCCTTGTCGCCGATGCCCGGCGCGCCCGGAATGTTGTCGATGGCGTCGCCCTTGAGCGCGAACAGGTCGGCCACCTGCGCCGGCAGCACGCCCAGAAACTCCTTGACCTTCGCCGGCCCATACCATTCATCGTCCTTGGCGGGATTCAGCATGGAGACCCGCTCGCTGACGATCTGCATCATGTCCTTGTCGCTGGAGACGATGACCACCTCAATGCCGGCCTGCTCCGCGCGGCGCGCGATGGCGCCGATGACGTCGTCGGCTTCGAACCCCGCGAATTCGAGGATTGGTACCCGCATGGCTTCCAGGATGCGGCGGATGTGCGGGATCTGCTCGCCCAAATCCGGTGGCATCTCGGCGCGGTTGGCTTTGTAATCGGCGAACTCCGCCACGCGCGCCACCGGCGCGCCGCTCTCGAAGACGGCGGCGATGTATTCGGGCCCATAGCTCTTGGCCAGCTTGCGCAGCATGTTATTGAAGATATACACGGCCTCGGTGGAGAGCCCCGCGCTGGTGCGCATGGGAGGCGCGGCGCTCCGCGCGCGCGCGTGGTATGCACGGAAGATGAACCCGAAAGAGTCGATGAGGAAGAGCCGTGGTTGGTGCGCCAAAGCCCATGGTAGCTTACGGGCGTGGCCGCCGAGTCCGGTATCCTGAGGTCATGGCTACTGAGCCGCGCAAAACACGGTGACAGCCTTGGTGGGGCAGGCCCGTGGCCTGGATAGCGTCGGGATAAACCGGCGTGAAGTAGTGAATGAAAGAGTCATACAGGAGAAGGAATAGCGAACCATCCTGGCCCCAACCATGCGAGGGCGGCGGTAA
>Ga0181536_10002053_pt1 | contig 23214 bp, 22 predicted proteins | sample PEATcosm2014_Bin_41_FD_121105 | JGI IMG/M metagenome (GOLD analysis project Ga0181536, IMG submission 121105) | Peatland microbial communities from MTU Mesocosm Facility, Houghton, MI, USA - PEATcosm2014_Bin17_60_metaG | ecosystem: Environmental > Terrestrial > Soil > Wetlands > Peat | place...
GAAGGTCCCGGGCAGGGCAACCTGGCCGTAGCCCGCGATGTAGGCGAAGAGGCGCGGACCGAAGTCACGGGCGGGGTTGATCGCGTACCCGGTCTGGGCACCGAAGGAGGTGCCGACCGCGAAGACGATGAAGCCGACAATGAGCGGCCCCATGTTGCTGAGCGGCGCCGAGTTGCGCGCGTCGGTCACCGCGAACACACCGAGCACCAGCAGAGCGGTGCCCACCGCCTCATCGAGGAACGGTCCCCCTATGCTCCCGTGGAAGACCGAGGAGGGGAAGGTGGCGAAGATCGAGTAGCTGGCCAGCGCGTTCCCGGCCGACGGGACGAGGTGAGCTGCCGTGTTGTACGCGGAGATGGAGTCGTGGTAGACCGCCATCACGAGTGCCGCGCCCGCGAAGGCTCCCACAACCTGGGCGATCCAGTAGGGGACCACGTGGGCCCAGGGGAAGCGACGCCTGAGCGCCAGGGCCAGGGTCACCGCCGGGTTGATGTGGGCCCCGCTGACGCCGCCGGCGACGTAGACGCCCACCATGACGGCGAACGCCCATCCGAAGGTGATCAGCAGCCAGTCGCCGCTGGCCATGAAGATGGTGGTGGGGGTTGCCGCCCTGCCCGAGGAGTTGAGGGCGGCGACGGCCATGGCCACACATCCGTCACCGAACATGATCAGGACAAACGTCCCAAAGAATTCCGCCGACAACTCGCCCCAGAGCCCTTTCAGACCGAACGTCTGACGCCCTGCGCCGTGTATCGGTTGGTACTCATCAGCCATGCCAAACCCTCCAATTGATCCAAGCGATAACTTGGCTCGCCAATGGAAAGCGGGCGGCACCCCCGCGCCCGTCGCACGACACAGCCCTCATGCGCCAGCTCCTCCTCCCGCGGACCCGCCGATCCTTCCCGCAGACCGGTTTTAGGGGTTCCAGGTACCAGACGCGTTCGCCATTATCCTTTCTGGTAGGGCATTGTCAACCCACCTCTCAGAATGACCTACAGATCAGGTACGGTAACCCCATGCCGCGGTCGATCCAATCGATTCAACGGGCCGCTCAGGTCATGCGCCTGCTCTCCGGCCGGACCCGCCGTCTCAGCCTGGGCGAGCTGACGGCGCAGCTGGGTCTGCCCAAGGGGACGGTCTTCGGGATCCTGCGCACCCTCCAGCAGGTCGGCTTCGTCGAGAAGGATGCGGACTCGGGGAAGTACCAGCTGGGGGCCGCCCTGCTCCACCTCGGCAGCAGCTACCTCGACGGCAACGAGCTGCGCACCCGGGCGCTGAACTGGGCGGACTCGCTGGCCGCCCGCAGCAACGAGGCGGTCCGGATCGGCACCCTCCACGACTGCCGGGTGCTGGTGGTCCACCACGTCTTCCGCCCCGACGACAGCTACCAGGTGCTCCAGGTGGGCTCGCTGCTCCCCCTCCACGCGACCGCGATGGGCAAGACCCTGCTCGCCGCCAAACCCTATCTGCTCGCCGAGCTCAGGGCGGAGGAGCTGACCCGCTTCACCCCCCGCACGATCACCGACACCCACCAGCTGAGCGCCGCGATCAGGGAGGTCAAGAGGCGCGGCTGGGCGGCTGACATGGGGGAGCTGGAGGACGGCGAGGGTTCGGTCGCCGCGCCCATCACCGACCGGCGGGAGGAGACGGTCGGATCGATCGCCATCTCTGGGCCGGTCGAGCGGCTGTGCGAGTCGGAGGCTCCGCGAAGCGAGCTGGTGTCGTACGTGCGCGAGTCGGCGCGGTCGATCTCCCGCGACCTGGGGGCGATCCCGTGGTAGCCGGGCTCCGTCCGCCGCGGGCGCGGGGGTCCCGGGCGCTTGACAGCGCAACCATCGCTCGGGAGACTGGGAGCTGCCGTGGCGCTGACCAGGCGGGGGTGCCAGTGAGCCCGACGGCCCTGCCGGCGCCGTTCGCCGCCGGTGGGGTCCGAGGAGGTGCGGCAACATGACGGGCGCCTATGTGGCATCCATCGACCAGGGCACCGCGTCGTCGCGCTGCATGCTGTTCGACGGGCGGGGCCGGATCGTGTCGGTGGCGCAGAAGGAGCACCGCCAGCTCTTCCCCCGGCCGGGATGGGTGGAGCACGATCCGGACGAGATCCTGGCCAACGTGCTCGAGGTGGTTCACGACTCCCTCAGCAAGGCCGGGCTCACGCTCTCCGACCTCGTCGCCCTGGGCATCGCCAACCAGCGCGAGACCACCATCGTGTGGGAGCGCGACAGCGGCCGGCCGGTCTGCAACGCGATCAGCTGGCAGGACACCCGCACCGACAAGATCGTCGACGAGCTGGCCCGGGATGGGGGCAAGGACCGCTTCCGGGCCAAGACCGGGCTTCCCCTGACAACCTACTTCTCGGGGCCGAAGATCCGCTGGATCCTGGACCACGTGGAGGGGGCCCGCGACGGCGCCGAGCGGGGGACGGTGCTCTTCGGGACCATGGACACCTGGCTGATCTGGAAGCTGACCGGACGCCACGTGACCGACGTCACCAACGCCAGCCGGACCATGCTCATGGACCTCAGAACCCTGAACTGGGACGACGAGCTGCTCGAGGCGATGAGGGTGCCCCGGGCCATGCTGCCGGAGATCCACGCCTCCTCGGAGCCGTACGGCGAAGCCGGCGAGCCACTCCGCGGCCTCACCGTCGCCGCCGCCCTGGGGGACCAGCAGGCGGCGCTCTTCGGCCAGACCTGCTTCGCGGCCGGGGAGGGCAAGTGCACCTACGGCACGGGCAGCTTCCTGCTGCTCAACACCGGCGAGCGCCTGGTGCAGTCGACCCACGGGCTGCTCACCACGGTCTGCTGCCGGATCGCCGGCGAGCCGGCGACCTATGCCCTGGAGGGCTCCATCGCCGTGACCGGGGCGCTGGTGCAGTGGCTCCGGGACAAGCTGGGGATGATCTCCAGCGCCGCGGAGATCGAGACCCTAGCCCGGACCGTGGACGACAGCGGAGGGGTGTACGTGGTGCCCGCCTTCTCCGGGCTCTTCGCTCCCCACTGGCGCTCGGACGCGCGGGGGGTCATCGCCGGCCTCACCGGCTACACCACCAAGGGGCACCTGGCCCGCGCGGTGCTGGAGGCCACCGCCTGGCAGACCCGCGAGGTGCTCGAGGCGATGAACATCGACTCCGGCGCCGAGCTGCGGGTGCTCAAGGCCGACGGCGGGATGACCGCCGACAACCTGCTGATGCAGCTCCTCGCCGACTTCGTCGGGGTGCCGGTGGTCCGGCCGATCGTCTCCGAGACGGTCTCTCTGGGCGCCGCCTACGCGGCCGGCCTCGGCGTCGGCTTCTGGCCGGACGTCGAGAGCCTCCGCGCCAACTGGCACAAGGCGGCGGAATGGCTTCCCGGGCTGGACCCTGAGTCCCGGGAGCGCCGCTACCGGAAGTGGAAGAAGGCGGTGGCGCGCACCCTCGAGTGGGTGGACGCCGACGACGAATGGAGCTGACGCAGGCCGGCGCGCCGGCACCCGGGGGTGGCACGACGAGCCCCTTCGAGGCCGCCTGAGCTCCGGCATCCCCTGATCTCATCCTTGCATTCGCGCGGGCCACGACCGATAATCTGTGCGTCGATGAGCAATTGCTCATCACGCGACGGGTGGAGGGAGCGTGAGCGAGGAGCTGCGCCAGGACGAGCACGAGCTCCTCGCCCGCCTCGCCCAGCGGTACTACGTCGACGAGCGCACCCAGGAGGAGATCGCGCGTGAGTTCGCCCTCTCCCGGCCCAAGGTCCAGCGCCTCCTGGAGCGCGCCCGCCGCTCCGGGGTCGTCGCCATCCACATCGAGGCTCCTCCGGGGCTGCGACTGGAGCTGGAGAGCCAGCTGCGCGAAACCTTCGGCCTGAGCGACGCGATCGTGTGCTCGGCGCGCGCCGACCCGCAGGCGCAGCGCGAGGCGGTGGCCCAGCGCGCTGCCCGATACCTGGAGCGGCGTCTCCACGACGGCTGCGTGGTGGCGGTGAGCCATGGCCGCACCGCGGGCGCCGTTCCCCGTTTCTTCCGGCCGGGGAGCCGGCTGGAGGTCACCTTCGTCAGCGCCATGGGCGGCTCCCCGGGGATCGACGCCCCGACCAACCCGAACGAGATCTGCCGGGCCCTGGCCGCCGCCTGCGGGGGCCGGGCGGTGAGCCTCTACGCCCCCGCCTACGTGGAGAGCGCGGAGATCCGCGACCAGCTGCTCGCCCAGGAGGCGATCGCCCACAGCCTCGACCAGGCGGCGCAGGCGAGCGTGGCACTGGTCGGGATCGGGGGCACCGACGACGGCTGCACCATGGTCAGGTCGGGCTGTCTCACCACCGACGAGATCGCCCGGCTCCGCAGCCAGGGCGCGGTCGGCGACGTGCTCGGGAACTACGTCGACATCGAGGGGCGGATGGTCGCCTCTCCCCACCAGAGCCGGCTGGTGGCGCTGACCGTCGACCACCTGCGCCGCATCGGCACCGTGGTGGCGGTGGTCAGCGAGCCGGAGAAGCCGCGGGCGATCCTGGGCATCCTGCGGGCCGGGGTGATCAGCGTCCTGGTCGTCGATGAGGACAACGCGCGGGCCGTCCTCGACCTCGCCGCCGGCGAGCCGGCCGCGAGGGGCCGCGCCGGCGGCGGCGAGCCGGCATTCCAACGGGAGGTGTAGCCATGCCTGTCGTAACCACCAAGTCCATTCTCGAGCGGGCCTTCGAGGAGAGGTACGGCGTCGCGGCGATCAATGTCGTCAACGACCTCACCATGGAGGCGGTGCTGGCCGCCGCTGAGGAGCTGCGCGCGCCGGTGATCCTGCAGACGTCGGTCAAGCACGTGGTGATGACCGGGGTCGGCGTCATGTACGCGATGTGGCGCGAGATGACCAAGAGCATCACCGTGCCGGTGGCCCTCCACCTCGATCACTGCCCCGATCGGAAGCTGATCAGCGAATGCCTGGCGATGGGCTGGAACTCGGTTCTCTTCGATGCCAGCAAGCTGTCCGTCGAGGAGAACAAGCGCCAGTGCATCGAGGTGGTCGCGGAGGCGCGCCGCTACGGAGCGCACGTCGAGGGCGAGATCGAGGGCTTCAAGCGGACCGAGGAGATGACCGGCGACGAGGCCCAGCACGTGCAGTCACTGGAGACGGTGGTCGACTTCGTGCGCGCCACCGGGGTCGACGTCTTCGCCCCGGCGATCGGCAACGCCCACGGTGTGTACGCGAGCACCCCCCATCTGGACAGCCAGCGCGTCAGCGACATCGTCGCGGCGACCGGGATCCCGGTCGCCCTCCACGGCGGGACGGGGATGACGCCGGAGCAGTTCAGCGACCTGATCGGACGCGGCTGCGCCAAGGTGAACATCTCGACGGCGCTCAAGATCGCCTTCATGAAGTCGGGCTACGAGTACATGAGCGCGCATCCCGGCGAGTACGATCCGCCCGCGATTTTCAAGGCCCAGCGGACCGCCGTGATGGAGATGGCCAAGCACCACATCCACCTCTTCGGCAGTGAAGGGAAGGCGTGGGCGTGAGCGCCATCATCTTCGACTGCGACGGCGTGCTCGCCGACACCGAGCGCTACGGTCATCTGCCCGCCTTCAACCAGACCTTCCGCGAGGTGGGGGTGCCCCTGCACTGGTCCGAGGAGGAGTACGGACGCAAGCTGCAGATCGCCGGCGGCAAGGAGCGGATGGCGAGCGAGCTGACCCCCGAGTTCGTTCGCGTCCACGGCCTGCCCGCCGACCCGGAGGGGAGGGCCGCGCTGCTCGCCGGCTGGCACAAGCGCAAGACCGAGATCTACACCGAGATGGTGGCTGCCGGCAAGCTGCCTCCGCGGCCGGGCATCCGGCGCATCATCGGGGAGGCCCAGGACGCGGGCTGGAAGCTGGCGGTGGCGTCGACATCGGCGGAGCCGTCGGTGCGCGCCATCCTGGACCGGGCGGCCGGCCCGGAGCGCGCCGCCCGCTTCGACGTCCTGCTCGCCGGCGATTGCGTCCCCCACAAGAAGCCGGCCCCCGACATCTACCTCCTGGCCCTCGAGCGGCTGGGCGTGGACCCGGCCGGGGTGCTCGTCATCGAGGACTCGCGCAACGGCCTGGAGGCGGCCGTCGCCGCCGGCCTGTGCTGCCTCATCACCGTCAACGGTTACACGGAGCACGAGGACTTCTCCGAGGCGGCCCTGGTGGTCTCGTCGCTGGGCGACCCCGGGGAGGAGAGGAGCGTGGTGATCGCCAACCGGAGCCCGGCCCGCCCCGGGGACTTCGTCACCGTGAGCGACCTGGAGGCGTGCTTGAGGGGGTAGCAGCTCGGAGTATCGGGAAAGCAGAGGAGGAATACACAGCGATGGCGGCGAGCGCACTCGATGACGTCGACCTGGTCCTGAGGACGATGGCCAAGACCATCGTCGACAATGCCGTCTACTTCGCCCAGCTGGACGCGGTGGTCGGCGACGGCGACTTCGGCTATTCACTCCGGAACGGGTTCGAGGTGGTGGTCAGCGACTACGACAGCTTCGACCGGAGCAGCGTGGGCTCGGTCCTCAAGAAGGTGGGCTTCGTGCTCTCCGGCAAGGTGGGCGGGGTCAGCGGCCCGATCTGGGGCACCGCCTTCCTGCGCGCGGCGGCGGCGGCCGGCGACAAGACCGAGTTGACCGGCGCCGACGTGATCGCCATCCTGCGCGCCGCCGTCACCGGGATCATGCAGCGTGGCGGAGCCTCGCTGGGGGACAAGACGCTCCTGGATGCGCTGGTACCCGCGATCGACACCCTCGAGGCCGGCCTGGCCCGGCCCGAGGCCGCCCAGGACCACGGCGCCGCGGCGCTCCAGGAGGCGGCGGACGTGGCCACCCGGGCGGCCGAGGCCACCAAGCCGATGCTCGCCATGCGCGGCCGGGCCGCCTACACCGGAGAGCGGAGCATCGGATCGGTCGACGCCGGAGCTACCGCCATCGGCATCATCTTGCAAAGCGTCAGCGCAGCTTGGCGCGAGAAGCACACCTAGAGGGAGACAGGTACATGAAGAAATTCGTCAATGACCCGAGGCAATTCGTCCCCGAGATGCTGGAGGGGATCCTCCTCGCCAGCGACGGGAGGCTCAAGTACGAGCCCAAGTACAACCTCATCTACCGGGCCGACATGCCCCAGGCGAACAAGGTCTCGATCATCCAGGGATCCGGCTCCGGCCACGAGCCGGCCCACACCATGATCGTGGGCAAGGGGATGCTGGACGCGGCCTGCCCGGGTGACGTCTTCGCCGGACCGCCGGTGGAGTTCGTCTACGAGACCACCAAGCTGCTCAACTCGCCGAAGGGCGTTCTCCACATCGTCAACAACTACACCGGCGACCGGCTCGCCTTCGAGCAGGGCCGGGAGATGTGCGAGGCGGACGGCATCAAGGTGGACACGCTGCTGGTCAACGACGACGTGGCCGTCAAGGACTCGACCTGGACGGTGGGACGGCGCGGGGTGGCCGGCAACTTCTTCGTGATCAAGGCGGTGGGCGCGGCCTCCGAGAAGGGCGCGTCGCTCGAGGAGCTGGTGCGCATCGGCAATGACGTCATCGCCAATGTGAGGACGCTGGGCATCGCCCTGAGCTCCTGCACCCCGCCGGTCAAGGGAGCCTTCCTCTTCGACATCGCCGACGACGAGATGGAGGTCGGCATCGGCATCCACGGTGAGCCGGGCCGGCAGCGGACCAAGCTGGTCTCCGCCAACGAGATCGTCGACATCATGCTCAACGCGGTGGTCCCCGACCTCCCCTACAAGAGCGGCGACGAGGTCGCTCTGATGGTCAACGGGCTGGGCGGGACGCCGATCGGCGAGCTCTACGTGCTCTACGGCATCGCGCACAAGAAGCTCGAGGCGCAGGGCATCAAGGTCTTCCGCAGCTACGTCAACGAGTACTGCACGTCGCTGGAGATGGCGGGTGCCTCGCTCACCCTGCTCAAGGTGAACGACGAGCTCAAGAAGCTGCTGCTCGAGCCGGCCGAGGTGTCGATCAGGGTCTTCTGATCGGGGAAGGGCCATGGGGGTCCCGCTTCCGGGGTCGCACTCCTGGGCGCTCCGGGTGGCGGGATCCCCTCCCGGCCGTCGCCCCAGAGATGGGTGAGGGCCGCCACGCCGGCCGCGAGCCCCGCCGCGCGGACGTAAGCGCCGGGCGGGTTGGAGTTGTTCCCGGTCTCAGGCGGTGGGCTTCTCGGGGTCGCCCACGGCGGGCTCGACGCCCCGGATGAGCCGGTCGATGTTCTCCCGATGGCGGAAGATCACGACCGCGACCCCCGGCAGTGCCAGCGCGAGCCCGGCGGCGTCACGGCGGCGCAGCCCGAGCACGAGTGCGGCGAGGCCTCCGGCGGCACTGCCGGAGAGCGAGAGCACCGAGGTCCGCCGGGAGATGGCCAGGGCCGTGGCGCCCGCGACCAGGGACACACCGGCCACCGGAGGGGTGAGCACGCTGGCGGCGCCGAAGAGGGTGGCGGAGCTCTTGCCGCCCCGGAAGCCCGCGAACACCGGCCAGGAGTGCCCGACCACCGCCCCCAGACCGGCGGCCGCACCGCCAGCGCGGCCGCAGAGCGCCTCGCCCAGCCGCGCCGCGGCAGCGCCCTTGCCGATGTCGAGGGCCAGCGTCACCGCCGCCGGGCCGCGCCCGGCGGTGCGGAGAACGTTGGCCATGCCCATGCTGTGACTGCCGTGCTCGCGGACGTCGATCCCGCGCGTGAGGCGTCCGACCAGGACGCCCGAGGGCAGCGATCCGATCGCGTAGCCGAGGGCGGCGGAGGCGGCGAGGCGCAGCGGGCGGCGCATGCCAGGGAGTGTGCCATGAACACCCCCGGTTGTCGTGCCCGCCGGCGGACCTTCCGGCCTCCGCGTGCCGCGCGCGGCCCGCGGAGCCCGTCGCCATGACCGGATCCCCGGCAGGGGGGGCCGGCTTCCCCCGGCCCGCCGTGGCCCTCAGGGGCATCCGCTACACTGGGTCCGGACCCGTCGGGGAGTAGCTCAGGTGGTTAGAGTACTGGTCTGGGGGACCAGGGGTCCGGGGTTCGAGTCCCCGCTCCCCGACAGCCGGATGAGTTCAGGTCAGTGCTGGGATTCCCGGCCACGCCCAGAGCCTCGCCGCTGCGGGGATCAGTACTCGTTCTCGGAATGATCCCTAGTCTCGCGGTCTTGCGCCGCTCCAGGCACGATCGACTGGTGACGCGCAACGGGCGGTGGCCGAGGCGGGTCGCCCTGCCGGACGCATACGGCATCTCAGTGGCCGGCATAGTCCCTACGGGGCACTCTCGGTGCTGAACGGCCGCGCCTGCCCTGGGAGTTGCGTCCCATATCGTGTTGGGAATTGGGGGACAACTGACGCTGCCGGGGGTCATGCGGCGGTGGTCCATGGCAGCTGGGGGCGATGCCGGCTCGCTCCAGCATGATCATGGTGATGAAGGCGTTGGGGTTGTGGAAGCCTCGGGCGTTGGCGCGGATGCGGCCGATGCTGGCGTTGTTGGACTCTGCGATCCCGTTGGTGAGCCGCCACTCGATGGTCGCTTCGATCGAGGCCCGGTAGGCGCGGATGGTGCGGTTGAGCTTCACGAACGGGGCGAGCTTGGAGCGCGACGCGTAGGCGAGCCAGTCGTCGAGCGCCCGCCGGGCTTTGAGCAAGGGCAGGGCGAAGATGTCGCGGAGTTCTTCTTTCAGCTGGAACGCCCGGAACGTGCGCCGGTTCGCCGTCTCGAGCGCCCAGATGACCTCGCGTTGGCCCATGGTGAGGTTCTCCCAGCTCCAACGCAGCACGAACCGCAGCCCCTTGAACTCCTTGGCCGCTTACGGCCCCGACGCCGCACCTTCGAACGCACATGGACTCGCAGCCGTGGCCGACCCTCGGTCTCCACCTCGACGGACATGATCACGACCTCACGGCCCAACCCGACGATCGCTCGAAGTACCTTGCTAACGCGCACGCTGTCCCTTCCACGTCGACTGACCTAGTGCCGCGTCAGCCAACGTTTGCCTTATTTGACGACCGCTGGCTCCGACCTGGCGCTCGGGGGACATCTTCGGCCATCGTTATGTGCGCGTAGGCGTGCTGGCGTAAGGGCGCCAGAGCGGGTATTATGAACTCCCGCCAAGGAGTGCCTTCGTGTTCGGTGGGTGTATCGATAGCGGGAGGGCCGATGCCGAGCGCCGATGAGATCCGAGACGTTCAGCGAGTGACGTGGGCCGGGCTCTCTGCGGGCTGGGAGAAGTGGGACTCGGTCATCATGGATCAGCTGGGCCCGGTCGGCGCAGCGATTATCGAGCGTCTCGACATCGCCGAAGATCATCAACATCTCGACATTGCCGCAGGCACGGGTGAGCCGGGTTTGAGCATCGCGAGACTGTCGCCGAAGGGACGCGTCGTGCTGACCGACCTCGTAGCGGAGATGCTGGACATAGCCGCGCGACGAGCTAGGGCGCAAGGGATCGCCAATATCGAGACGAAGGTGTGCAGCGCCGATGATCTGCCGTTCAACGACGCCACATTCGATAGCGTCTCCGTGCGTTTTGGGTACATGTTCTTCCCCGACGTGGCCAAGGCGACGGCCGAGTTCGCGCGCGTGCTCAAGCCGGGCGGACGTCTCTGCTCGTCGGTATGGGTCAAGCCCGAGGAAAACCCGTGGACGACGATCGCCATGCAGGCAATCGCGACCGAGGCGGTGGTGGCGCCACCCGACCGGGACGGACCGAATATGTTTCGGTGCGCTGCCCCGGGATATGTCAGTGCCCTGTACGAGGGCGCGGGGCTGCGCGACGTTGTCGAGTGGGACGTCGACGTGGAACTCGTGACGCGATCGCCCGAGCAGTATTGGGAGATGATCAGCGAGCACGTCTCGCTCGCAGTTGCGGCCCTTCAGCAGGTCGACGAACCGGCGCGGGAGCGGATTCGGGCAAACGCCATTGCGAAGGTGAGCGCGTTCGAGAAGGACGGCAAGGTCCGGGTTCCGGGCGTGGCGCGGTGCATCGTGGGAACGAAACAGGACGCGAGCAGCACGCGCCCCCGCGACGGCGCGCGATCCACCAACGCGAGCTGGCCGACCCAGCCGTCGGGCGAAGCCGCGCCATAACTGCCGTTCGGCGCTGCGTCCTTGCGCCGTATGGCGCGCCAGAACGCGCGCCCCCGACGAGGCCGATCGGAGACACGGCAAACGTTGGCTGACACAGCACTAGACAGCCAGGCAACGTAGGGAGCGGACGGCGTGCGGACGCGGACCACCCCCGGACGCGTCAGTTGAGCCGGAATTGGGGCCTTCTCCGCCGGCGCGCCCGAGCTGAAGAGGTAGACGAAGAAGGCCACCGTGGGGTTCTCTTTGGAGTGCTCAACCTTCAAGGAGATCCACGAATGGCCCATCCCAGGATGACAGACCGCCTCCTCGACCAGCCCATCCTGCTGGCGCCGGCCGCCGAGGTACCGCCGCTCGTCCTCTGACGCCTAACCGGGACCACCCGCGCACGGGTGCGGCGCCGTGTGAGCCGGCAAGGCACGTAGGTGAGCATCGCCCTCGGCCCGGTGTCACCGGGTCTTGGGTAGGTGTGGGTCAGGGCCCAACGCTGGCAGCGTTCCCGGCGAACCAGTTGAGTACGCCGATAGCACACTCGGAGGAGCTTCGAGATGCGTGCCGCTCGACAGGCAACGCTTGGGCGACTTGCAGCGATGCTGCCGGAGGAACGCTCACGGAACCATTGGATCAGGGAGGCCCAGGGTGATGGCGCCGCTTCGGGTCCGAAGCCCTCCCGTCGTCAGCCGGGGGCTGGCGGCGCGGTCACGGCGGCGACCATGCTGTCCCGCACCCAGACGATCTCCGTGCCGGACTGGTCGACAGCCTGGTAGCCGGCGGCCAGCACCGAGTTGATCTCCGGGTACGACTGCCTGGCAGCGCCCTCGGTGACGACGACCTCGGGATCCAGCTCGGCGACCCTGCGCGCCACCGGCCCGCCGTTGCCCAGCAGGGCCTCGTCGTTGTAGATCGGAGGGGTCGGCAGGAGGAGCTGGAGCTGGTCGTCGTCATAGAGCCAGGCATCCGCCGACCAGACGACCGCCATGCTGCCGTCCAGGCCGTGAGCGGTCATCCAGCTGGATACCGCGGTGTCCTCCGAGACCCGGTAGTCGAACGGGTCCTGGTAGGCCGTCAGCGACTGCTGGCGGGTCAGGGTGGCGACGGTTCCGCCGTAGTAGTAGAGGAGGTTGTGGCTGCTCCCGTCGAGAATGTCGACCCAGTCCAGGCCGGCCGAGGACGCCCCCACCGCAGCCAGCAGGGTGGCCACGACGAGCCCGGCACCGGCCAGCCGGCGCGAGAGGGCGGCGCCCACCGGCGAGCGCAAAGGCAGGCCGCTCAGCGCCAGTGCGAGCGGCGCGATCGAGGGCACCAGGTAGTGGGCCCACGGCTGAAGCGCCACCGCCGGGACCAGAAGGGCGGCACCCGCCCAGATCCAGAGCGTCCAGACGAGTCGGCGGTCCCGGCGGCACAGCCACGCCCCGACCAGGAGAAGGGCGAGCACGGTAGCCGGGAGTAGCAGCCGTGCCGCTGCCCCCCCGCCGCTTCCGTAGCGGTACTGGGTGAACGGAATCCAGTAGCCCACCAGGGCGTAGGCGACCTTCCCGGCCCCGGCGGTCACGATGGCGGGGATCAGCCAGCCGGCGGTGAAGGCGACGAAGGTGGCCGTGTACACCGCCACCCGCCGCCAGCGCGCCGGCCCCACCAGCGCCAGGATCAGGCCAAAGGCGCAGGTTTCCGCCAGCGCCGTCTGCTGGTAGCCGACCGCGAGCGCCGCGAGCACGCCGACCGCAACCGGCCAGAGCGGCCAGCGGCGGCGATCGGGGGTCCCGACCCGGGTGAGCAGGATCGCTCCTGCCCAGGTCACAGGAGCGATGAGCAGGCTCTCGGGGAGCAGCAGCTCGGCGTCGAAGAGCGGGGTCCCGAGCAGCACGGCGACCACGACGAGCGCGATCACGGTGCGGCGGCGCCCCAGGAGACGGGTGCCCAGGTAGGCGACCGCCAGCAGGGTCACCACCCCGGACATGAAGGTGACGGAGTGGAGGGCCGCCTCGCTCGTCCCCAGCAGCTTGGTGACGATCGCCACCGCCCAGAGGTGGATCGGCGGCTTGTTGTTCCAGACCTGGGAGTAGAGGATCTTGCCCTGGAGCAGGGAGCGTGCGGTGGTGACGTAGCCCGCCTCGTCGGTGTACCAGTGGGGCTCGAGGAACGACGGGATCCGCAGCAGGGCGAAGAGCCCGAGCGGTCCGATCAGCCAGAGCCAGGGCCGGGGCCGAAACCCCAACCGGGGGCCGGCCACCCCGCCGGGTCGCCCCCCCGACGCCGCCGGCATCGCCATCCTCCGTTGTCGTGGCCGGAGCGGCCGCTCACGTCCCGCCCTCCCCGCGAACTCCCGCAATGTATCGTCGGCCGTCAAACCTTGCGCAGCCATTACCGGGCGGGCGATGTGTCATCGTGCCACCGGTGGCCGTCGCGCCGGAGGCTTCTCCGCCCTCCGATACCCCCCGGGCCCGCCCTCGGCTGCGCCGCCCCACCCTCGGCGGCCTGGTGGTGGCCGCAGCGCTCATCGCGATCCTGGTCGTCATCTGCCGCCGGGTCGGCGACCTCGACTTCTGGTGGCACATGGAGACGGGCAGCTGGATCATCGATCACGGCAGCCTTCCCAGCCATGAGCTCTACACCTACACGGTGAGCAGTCGCCCCTGGGCTGACCAGGAGTGGGGCAGCGAGGTGCTCGGCGAGCTGATCTTCCGCGCTGGGGGCTTCCTTGCCTTCAGCCTCGCCTACGCGGCGGTCACCTGGGCGGGCTTCTGGTTCATCTGGCGCCGGATCGGCATCGAGCGCGTGCCGGCCCTGATCGCGGGTGCCTGCCTGGTCGTGGCGGCGCTCGCCGGCGTCCTGGTCTGGGGGCCGCGATCGCAGATGATTAGCTTCGCCCTGACCTGCCTGACCCTCTACTGGGTCGAGGCCTACCTCCGCGACCGCAGCCGCGCGGTCTACCTCCTGCCCTTGGTAATGGTGGTCTGGACCAATCTCCACGGCGGTTTCGTCTACGGCCTCGCCGTGGTCGGGCTCGCCGCGGTCACCGAGACCGTGCTCTGGTTCGTCTCCCCGCAGGACGGCGCCCACCGCCGTCGCTCGCTGCGCCTCTGGGCGGTGCTGCTGGCCTGCGGGGTGGCGGGCCTGGTGAACCCGATCACCATCAACGCCTACCTGGCGGCCATCAAGGTCCAGACCAGCGCGGTGCAGCAGAGCTTCATCGCCGAATGGCAGTCGCCGAACTTCCACTCCGCGGGGGAGCTGGGTCTCGAGCTGATGCTGCTCCTCGTGGTCGTCGCGATGGCACTGCGCCGGCCCCGGCTCTGGGATGCGCTGCTGACCGTGGTCGGCATCTACGCGGCGCTCTCGGCGGTGCGCAACGCGCCCATCGCCGCCGCCCTGCTGATCCCGATGGTGGCCTGGTCGCTGGGGGGCGCCTGGGAGCGGAGCCGGTGGCGGGATCGGTTCGCGGGGTGGGTGCGCCGCCGCACCGGCGGCCTGCTCGTCCTCGTCTCGGCGGGAGCTCTCATCGTCACCGTGGTCGCCGTGGGGTTTGCGGCCAACACCCTAAGCAGCCAGACCGCGAGCACCGACGCCAACTTCCCGGTGGGGGCCGCCGACTGGCTGGCGGCGCATCCCGACGTCGGGACCCGCATGTTTAACGCCTACGACTGGGGCGGCTACCTCATCTACCGCTTCTACGGGGATGCAGACCGCCGCGTCTTCATCTACGGCGAGGCGACCGAGGTGGGCAACACGCTGCTGCAGCAGGTAAGCGATGTCGAGAATGCCGACCCGAACTGGCAGACGATCCTCGAGGAGCACGGCGTGAACTACGTGGTGGAGCGCACCGACTCCGCGCTCAGCATGGCGCTCTCCGTCGACCCCCAGTGGACGCGGGTATACGACGACGGCTTCGCGGTCATCTTCGTCAAGCGTTAGAACAGCCTGAACAAGTTGCGGAGGTAGTCGCGCAGCTTGAGGCGTTCGTCCACGACCCTGCGCTCCTTCCGCTGGGATAGCTGACAGCACACCATCACCTTGGGGAAAAGGAACGCATCACTGCCTATGTCGTGACTCCCGATGCTGGCGTGAGGGTGGTGTCTCGGGAGGGCGACATCGGGAGCCTTGAGGTCGAGCGCGGAGATCTGCGCGAGCGGGAGTTGCGCCTGGCGGACTGCGCGTTGAAGAGTAGCTTTCTGGCGGCCCTGGTCAAGGAGATCTCCGATGCTATACCTCCGGACCATCGGGTCCTATTAAACTAGTCGGGGCTAAATAAGCACTAGTCTGGGGGGCCAGGGGTCCGCGGTTCGAGTCCGCGCTCCCCGACAGTCGGGCAGGTTGGGTTCAGGGCAGGGGTTTCCGGTCCGGCCGTAACCGTCTCCGCTACGGAGACGCGTGCACATTCCCGGAATGATCGATGATCGGATGCATGGTCGCCTACCGCTCATCATCAGTGCCACGAGGCGTGCGAGCGGCACCGCGGGCATCACGGGTTCTGGATGAGCAGGTGGCGGAGGCCTTGCTCGGGACGATACCGATGGCGAGCTGAACCGGGCTGATACCAGCGCGCGGAGGGCACCGGTCAATCGATGGAAGGACGGCCTCAAAGGTGCGCCTGGCGGATCTCGTCGGAGGTTCGCCAGGGTCGTTCGCCAGCGGCCGCGCGGTGCGTTGGGGGCGCATCGCCGCGGTCCGTGCGTGGGAGAGGGCAAGCAGACCGTCTGCATGGGCCGGAACGTAACCACGTCTTGTTCGCACGGGGGTCGCGCACGTCGCCCGCGGGCTCGGGCTACGCAGCTCCGATGGTTGACGCTTCAGGCGCTCGGGGCGTGGCGGGATACAGGTGTCCGGGCCGGGCCCGGCTCCGCCTGAGCCGGCGCCTCGCTCATCGCCTCCCGGATGGCCACGACCCGTGCGGTCATGTCGGTGAGATAGGCGCTCTCGGCGTTCGAGCCGGCGGCCTGTTCAGCTCGGATCACGGCGCTCCCCAGGGAGTCGCTGAGGGAGCGCCAACCGCTCTCGATGTCGCGCGCCCATGCCCGCGCCGCTATGTCGACGGCCTGGACCGACGCGTAGCGCAGCCGCCCGGCGAGCCGATCAGCGTCCTCCGCGGCGCGCTTCTGCCGGTCCCGCTCCCGCCAGCGGTGCCCGAGGGCGCCGGGCACGTGTTGTCGCAGCTGGCGGACCCCCATGGCAACCGCCCCCGGTTCATCCACGGTCTCGATCCGGATGGGCGGGATGCTCAGATCCTGGCGGACATCGGGCGGTGGCGGCAGGTCGACCCCGAAGGCCGCGCCCGCGCTCCGGACAAAGCGCTCCAGCCGCTCCTGGAGCCGGTCGGCGTGACGGGTGAGGGGATCAGCCAGGCAGGCGGAGAGCTCAGTCTCGACTTCCCTGGCCCATCGCGGAGCTGCCCGGTCCAGGGCCGGCGCCCACTCCTCGTCCGATCCCGCGAGGAGCGCGGGCGCGACGTTGTCCCGGAGATCCTGGGCGTGGGGCTCGATGACCTCGGTCTCGGTTCGGCGGCAGGCGGCGAGGAGAAGGGTCACCGCCTCGCCGGCGTCGGTCTCCAGCGCCGCCTGGGCTGTGGCGAAGGCGGTGCGTGCGGCTCTGGCCTCCTCAGCCGGCCGGGACGACGCGGCGCGCTCCAGCCGGATGGCGGCGTCTCCCAGATTGACGAGGCCGTCGGCGACCTTGCGCGCACGGGCGCCGACGACCTGCTCGCGCTCGTGACGATGACATCGGAGAGGTACCGGCGGAGGGCGCCGAGGCCGCCGTCGTCGCCTCGGGCAGCCGCCCGCGCCGAGACGGGGAAGACGGGCATCTCGATCCCGCCGGTGAGGGCTGCGATCTGCGCGGCGACGAAGTCGAGCGACTCGATCAGCTCCGCCGGGCTCAGCAGGTCGACCTTGTTGAGGCAGACGGCGGCGCGGGCAGCCGTCTCCCCGACAGCCGTGAGGAGACGCGCCTCCGCTTCGGAGAGGGGCGCGGAGACGCTCACCACCAGCAGGGCGACGTCCACCCGGGGTAGGAACGCCGCCGCGGACTGGGTGTTGTGGGCGTGGACGCTGCCGGTCCCCGGGGTGTCGGCGAGGACGATCCCCGGCCCCAGCAGCGGCGAGGGGTGCTTGACCACCACCTCGCGGACGCCGCGGCGGTTGCGAGGGTTGCCGGTCTCGGTGATGTAGTCGGGCAGCTCCGCCACACCTATCGGGATCTCGGTGTCGTCGGATAGGCGGACCGTCGCCCGCGGCGTTTTGCCGAAGCGCACCAGGGTGGGCGCCGCGGTGACCGGGGGAGGGCTGGAAGGTTCTCAACCGCGCGCTGGGCGCCACCATCGAGCTGGTCGGCGACGACATCTTCTGCACCAATCCGGCCATCATCGCCCGTGCCATCGAGGAGGACATCGCCAACTCGACCCTGATCAAGCTCAACCAGATCGGCACCCTGACTGAGACCATCGCCGCCACGCGGCTGGCCCAGTTCCACGGGTGGGGCGCGTTCGTCTCCCACCGCTCCGGGGAGACTGTGGACAGCTTCATTGCCGACATGACCGTGGCGCTGGACACCGGTCACCTCAAGACGGGAGCGCCCTGCCGTGGTGAGCGGGTGGAGAAGTACAACCAGCTCATGCGCATCGAGGAGCAGCTGGGCGCCAGTGCCCGCTACGCCGGGAAGTCGGCGTTCTGCCGTCCGGTGCGCTTCTGACCTGGACCTCGGGTCACGGCTTCATCGTCCCGGCGGCCGCCAGCCGGGCACGGGCGTCGCCGCGTGCCTTCGGCTCCTCCGCCTGGCGGGGGCGGAGGACGGAACGCCGGCGCGCGGGCGCCTCCGGGCAGAGAAGCGAGCTGACGCAAGTGGTAGGATCGAGGTGGCGATGAGGCCCGCCGAACGCGCGACGTCGCGCTGATGGCTTCTAGCGAGATGACGATCGCTTGATGGAGCCTGAGGTTGGTGATGTCCGCGGGGACCGGGGCGGGGATGTCGCCGGGTGCTGGCGGCACGCAACCGGGCGCTCCCGCCTGGAGGCGTCTGCGCGTGGGCGCCCTGCTGGTCGTGGCCGCCCTGCTCCTCATCGCGGTCGCCGTGGGATCTCGCAGCAGCGTTGCCGGCCCGATCCCGGTCCCCTCGACGGTCTCGGCATGGCAGGCCGCCTTCGAGGCCCTCGTCGGTGTCCTGGGCGGGGGGATTGCGGCGCTGAGTGCGGTCGTCCTGGTGGCGATTGCCTTCCGGCGCCCCGGGAGGCGGCGCGGGCCCGCAGAACCCTGGGTCTTCGAACCACCTCCGATTCCGTGGTGGGTCAAGCTGGTCCTGGGGCTGCTCCCCGTCGTGATCATGGGCGGGTTGATCGCTTGGCTCCTCTGGTCGATCCTCCACAGCCCGCGGCAGGTCGCCGGCAGGACGGTCGGGCCCGCGGCGCTGTCCGGCGGGTCGGGCTCGGCGCTCCCAGGCGCAGCGGCCCGCGCCGCCACGACGGGCGTCCCCATGGCGCTGTGGATCGGGGTGTTGGTCGGGACCGCGGTGGTGGTGGCGACCGTCGCGCTCCTGCTCATCCTCCGCGCCCGTTCCGGGACGATTCCCGCGGCGGAGGGCGTGAATGACGAGGGGCCCTCGCCGATGGCGGCGGTGGATGCGGCCGCTGACGCCCTGGAAGCCGAGCCCGACCCGCGCCGCGCGGTCATCGCCGCCTACGCCACGATGGAGCGCTTGCTGACCCACGCCGGCTCGCCGCGCCGGGAGGCTGACGCACCGACGGAGCACCTGACCCGCAGCCTCGTCCTGCTCGGCGCCAGCGGGGAGGCGGCGCGGCGGCTCACCGATCTGTTTGAGAGGGCGCGCTTCAGCATCCACGTCATTGACGAGCCCGTGAGGCAGGCGGCATTCGAGGCGCTGGCGGCGGTCCGGCGCGACCTGGCGCCGGCGGGAGCGCAGCCGTGAGGCGCGCCGCCGGCCCCGTGGTCGTGGGCGTGCTCGCCACCATCCTCGCCTCGGTGCTCGTCTCCAACCGGGTGGCCGCGGCTCCGGCGGTGACTGGCTATATCGCCTGCCTGGTGGCGTGCGCGGTCTGGTGGCTGCTCCAGGGGACGCGCCGGCGGGGCCGTGGCGCCCCGGACCTGATGACGGCGGCCCTGGCCCGCGGCGCGACGACGCCCGCGGCGCCTCGGGCGGCGGATCTCGTCCAGTTGGAAAGGGTGATCGCCGCCGCCCGGGGCTCCGCCCTGGACGCTCAGGCGCGGCTTCGGCCCCGCCTCCGCGCGCTCGCCTGCTCGCTCCTCTCCAGCCGTCGCGCCGTCGAGCTCGATCCGGCGACCGCTGACGTCGCCGCCTTTCTGGGCGCCCCCGGCGAGCCGCTTCTCGAACGCCCTCCGGACCGGCGCCCTTCGATCACGGAGCGCGGCCCGACCCTCGACGCCCTGGCCAAGGTCATCGAGCGGCTGGAGGCGATCTGACCGATGACGAGTGTCAACGATGTGGCCGCCTCCGGGGAGGCCATCCTGACCGAGATCGAGCGGGTCATCGTCGGCAAGCGAGAGGCTCTGGAGCTCCTCCTCGTCGGGGTGCTCGCCGGTGGTCACATACTCATCGAGGACTACCCCGGGCTGGCCAAGACCCTCATCGCCCGGTGCCTGGCCCAGGTGACCGACCTCGAGTTCCGGCGCGTCCAGTTCACTCCGGATCTGCTGCCCGCCGACATCACCGGCTCCGCGATCTTCGACCAGCGTTCCGGCGAGTTCACCTTCCAGCCGGGGCCCATCTTCACCAATCTGCTGCTCGGCGACGAGATCAACCGGACACCGCCGAAGACCCAGGCGGCGCTGCTCGAGGCGATGGCCGAGCACCAGGTCACGGTGGACGGAGTCAGCCATCAGCTCACCCCGCCGTTCATCGTTGTCGCCACCCAGAACCCCATCGAATACGAGGGGACCTATCCGCTTCCCGAGGCGCAGCTCGATCGGTTCCTGATGCGGATCGGGATCGGCTATCCGACCGGCGAGCAGGAGGCCGAGCTGCTCCGGAGGCGGGTGGAGCGGCGAAGCGACAGCGTGAGCCTGAACCGGGTCGTCGATCGCCCCACCCTGCTCGGGCTCCAGCGGGCGGTCGAGGACGTTCACGTCGACCCCACCATCACCGCCTACATCGTTGAGCTGGTGCGGGCCACGCGGCAAAGGTCCGACGTCCAGGTCGGCGCGAGTCCGAGAGGGAGCCTGGCGATTCTGGCCGCCGCCCGAGCCCGGGCGGCCCTGATGGGGCGGGACTACGTGGTTCCCGAGGACGTCAAGAGCGTGGCGGTGCCGGCTCTCGGGCACCGTCTCAGCCTGCGCCCCGAACTCTGGGTTCGGGGGATGCGGGGCGACGAGGTTGTCCAGGCCTGCCTCGACACCGTGCCCGCGCCGGCCACGCAGGCCAGGCAGGCCGGGTGACCTGGGCACCGACTCCCCGGCTCCTGGCCTATCCATGGCTGGTGGCGGCCCTGCTGGTGGCGGCCATCGCCGCCGGCCGCCCGGAGCTGGCCGCGGCTGCAGCGCCGCTCACCGTTCTTCTCCTCGTCGGGTTGGCCATGTCTCGCCGGCCGCGGCCCCTGAGGTCGCGGATCTCCGTCTCGCCACAGCGGGTGGTGGAGGGGGACACGGTGACGGTGACCGCCGAGATCGCCCTGCCCGCCGAGCTCGAGGTCGTCGAGGTCGGGCTGCCGCTTCCTTCCGGTTTCCAGTTGCTCGGGCCGGCGAACCCTGCGGCGGTGCGTCGCGACCACGGCGCCGCCCACTCCCTGGTCTTCACCGTCCGACCCGTCCGGTGGGGTGCGTTCTCGCTTGGGGATCTTCACGTTCGCGGCTACGATGACTTCCGGCTGCGGCGTTTCGAGATGAGGCTGCCCGGCGAGATGGCGGTCAGGGTCTATCCGCGATCGGACCGGCTGCGCACCCTGATCCGACCGGCGAGGGCCCACGTCTACGCCGGAAGCAGGGTGGCGGCGCAGAAGGGGGAGGGCATCGAGTTCGCCGACGTCCGTCCCTATGTCACCGGTGATCGGATCCGCAGCGTCAACTGGCGTGCCTCGGCTCGTCGCGGCGACCTCTGGGTGAACCAGCGGCACCCGGAGCGCAACGTCGACGTCGTTCTCCTGCTCGACACCTTCACTCACCTGGGACCGACGGGGGCGAGCACTCTGGAGCAGATGGTCCGCGGTGCAGCGTCGCTGGCTTCGGCGTGGCTTCGCGATCGGGACCGGGTCGGGGTCATCGGGTTCGGCGGGACCCTGCGCTGGCTCGAGGTGGGTGGCGGGACCCGGCATGCCTACCAGCTGGTCGACGCCTTGCTGGACACCCAGGTGGTGTTCAGCTACGCCTGGAAGGGCATCGACCTGATCCCGGTTCGCCTTCTGCCCCCTCACGCCCTGATCGTCGGCGTGACGCCGCTGCTCGATCAGCGCGTGGTCACCGCCCTCCTCGACCTGCGCGGGCGGGGATTCGACCTGGCGGTCATCGAGCTGTCGCCGACTCCTCACGTCGAGGAAGCCGGATCGGAGACCGAGGCTTTGGCCCAGCGGGTGTGGCTTCTCGACCGAGAGGTGATGCGTTCCCGCTTCCTGCGAGCGGGCGCTGCGGTGGTTTCCTGGAGCGAGGGGGACACCCTCGAACCGGTGGTGGCGGAGGTGGAATTGTGGCGTCGGCGCGCGCGGCTTCGCGGCCACTGATCCCCGGCGCTCTGAGCGTCGCCCTGGCGGCGGGCCTTGCCGCCACGGTCGCCCTCCGAGCCAGCTTCGGCGGTGAGCGGACCCTGATGATCGTTGTTGCCGTTGTGGCCGGCGCTGTGGGCGTCATCGTCGTCGCCGGTGCCGTCGCCGCCGGCTGGTCGACGTCGATTGGCTGGGGGATCGGGCTGCTCGCGGCGGAATACGCCGTATGTGTCCTCGGCGAGGGCAGCGGCATCGACTTGGCGGCGCCGCTTGTCGGCGCCCTGCTCGTCATCACCGCCGAGGTCGCCTACACCTCATGTGATTGGCGGAGGCCCCACGCGGTGAACGCGGCGGCCGAGCTGAGGCGATGGCTGCGCCTCGCCGGGGTGGTGGCCTTCGGCGCCCTGATCGGACTCGGTGCCCTGGCACTCACATCGGTGGCGGGTGGCGAGTCGCCCGCCGGGCTGGTGGTCGGCGGCGGCTGTGCCGTCGCGCTGGTGGCGCTGGTCGTAGTGCTACATCGGCAGTGAGGAGCAGTCGGAGGTCCGCCGCAGCGCGGACTCCCGATGGTCGCGGTCGGCCGTGCAGGCGCCGGGTCCACCCGGGCCGCCCGGTTCACCCGGGCTGCCCGGCCCACCTGGGCCGCCAGGCCCACCTAGGCCGCCAGGCTCACCCGGGCCGCCGCACCATCCCGGGCCGCCAGGCCCACCCGGACCGCCACACCGTCCCGGCCCTCTCGACGATCGGTAGTCACCGACCGGATCCTCGCTGTCGATAGGAGCAAGGCTGAACCTGGAGAGCGTTGGGCTGCCCCAGAAGGATGTTCTTCAGGATGGGCCCACTCTCCCGGATGCAGCAGAGTCGAGGTCTCCACCAGGTCGCGAGCGTTCGTTTCCGGCCCTCTCTGGCCCGCATAAGGGTACGAATCCGGGACTCCGGCCCGCACAACCGGCTCGGGCGGCTTCGGTCGGGACGGGCCGAGGTTCAGCCGCGGACCCAGCCGCGAGTGATCACCACGGCGGTGGTGGAATTGTCTCGATACCCGGTGGCTTATCTGGCCAGACCAGCAGCACGGCACAGGGGGCGTGGTCGACAACGAAGCGGGTGGCGGAGCCCAAGCTGTGCGGACCCAGGCGCGAGTGGTCACCGTCGCGGGCCGCCACCAGCAGGTCGACGTTCTCGGCGACGGCGCCGATGACCTCGTGCCCGACCCGTCCCCGACGATGGATGAGCTCCACATCCTGACGGCCGAGCCGCGCCGCGGCGGCGGCGAGCAACTCCGAGGCGGCCTCATCGGCAACGGCTTGGAGCGGGTGGGTGGGTCTGCGCCCCGGGAACCCCCGCCCGAGCAGCCCTGCCGCGGCCACCTCGGCCACCTCGGTGACATCGGAAGGGGTGACGTGGAGGAGTGCGACCCGCGCGTCGGAGGGGATGCTCTGGCTGGCTGCGTCGACGCATCCCTGCCACGTCCCTTCGACCACCCAGACGACGATGCGCACGGGGTGCATTATCCCACCAACCGCAAGGAGA
>Ga0181536_10002055_pt1 | contig 23188 bp, 19 predicted proteins | sample PEATcosm2014_Bin_41_FD_121105 | JGI IMG/M metagenome (GOLD analysis project Ga0181536, IMG submission 121105) | Peatland microbial communities from MTU Mesocosm Facility, Houghton, MI, USA - PEATcosm2014_Bin17_60_metaG | ecosystem: Environmental > Terrestrial > Soil > Wetlands > Peat | place...
CTTCCTGGTCATGCTCTCGCGCGGTGTGCAGAAGATCTTCATCCACTCCGGAGCCAGCGGGCGAGTGAACGATCCCAACTTTGAGTGCGCCCTCTTTGATTATGGCGGCGTGCCGCGGAAGCTGTTCCCTGCGATGGCGGTTCTGACCGGGCTGCTGGGCCCGCAGCCGGCGAGCGTTGGCCAGTTGTCCGTGGGCGAGCTTGGCCACGCTGTCGGCTTCGAGACCGCCAAGGCGGCCGTCGTGGCGCTGTGGACCGACGGCGACGAACCGGGCGCCCGCGTGACCCTCGCAACCAGTAAGAGCGTTGTGCTGCTGGACATTGTCGGTCGAAAGATCGCCGGCCCGACTGTTTGCCTTTCGACCTCACCGGTCTACGTCCTTGGCCCGCCGGGTCAGGCGCAGGAGTTGCTGGCGGCGGTGAAGATCGCCCAATGACCCATGGCCATCCGGGTCCGGCGGTTTCCACCCGGGAGGCGAAACGCAGACGCAGCCGGTGTTGCCTGAACACCATACGGACGGCGGCCATATGGCAAATCCCGGATCAGACATGCCGAGCGTAACCCTGCGAGTCCATTGAGGATGGGAGAATGAAAATGCTTGCTCGGACAGCTTCTGTGGCGTATGTTTTGGCATTAGCGGTTTGCTTCCGCTCGGCTCTTGGGGCCGAAGCCACACCACTTCATCCCCGACTATACCTTACTCCGGAACGCATTGCTCTGTTAAAACAGGAAATCACGACCACACATATACAACAGTGGAACACCTTGAAACGCAGAGCTGATTCTCTCGTAAAGGCCCGTCCGCCGGTTTACGAGAAAGCCATTCAGAATGCCGATCCCGAGCAGCTTTGGGAGAGGGAAGTGGGCAACGCTTTGCCGACTCTGGCGATGGCGTGGCTTCTTACCGGAAATGCAATGTATAAAGACGCAGTCAAAGAATGGTCGTTAGCCGCGTGCGCGTATCCGACTTGGGGAGTATCCGGCAAGACGCCGGGAACGGATCTCGCCGCGGGGCATCTTCTCTTTGGCCTGGCGATCACATATGACTGGATGCAGTCCGATTTAGATTCCGGCACTCTCACAACGCTCCGGGAGACGCTGCTGAAACGGGGCCAAACGATGTGCGCTGCAGCCGTCGGCCCTTCCGCAAGTTGGTGGACAGAATCGTATTTGCAGAATCATCTCTGGGTTGATATGTGCGGGTTGGCTGCGGCGGCGTTGGCGATGCCGGAAGAGCCAATGTGTAAAGCATGGATTGAGGCAGCCCAAGATAAATTTCGCCGAACTGAGAAAGCCCTGGGAAGCGACGGCGCCAGCCACGAGGGCGTTGGGTACTGGGGTTACGGAACGGAGTATCTGCTGAGGTATTGGGCATTGTCGGCGGAATTGCTTCACGAAGACCTTTCGAGTTCATGGTGGCAGAATACCGCCCTGTATCGTCTGTATCTGGCGCTTCCAAGTCATGCCTGGACAAGAAAGAATTCTGTAGTTGATTTTGCCGACTGTCCGCGGTCGGACTGGTATGGGCCGGATGCTCAGCTCTTTAATCTGGCCCATTGTTTCCACGATGGATACGCGCAGTGGCTGGCAAAGTCGCTGGAACAACGCGGGGTCGCCGGGGATACAGACCCATTTTTGACTCTGCTCTGGTACGACCCAACTATTCCTGCAAAAGATCCAAAAGATCTGCCCACCTTGCGCGATTTCAACGACATGGAGATCGTTTCAGCTCGCTCCGGCTGGTCAGGAGATGAATCTCTTGTGGTGTTCAAATGCGGCCCGCCCGCCGGCCATGAAGAAGTGGCTAAGAGATTTACAAAAGACCCCGGAGTGGGGCACGTGCACCCGGATGCGAATCATTTCGTTATCTTTGGCAACGGCGAATGGCTGCTTCGGGCTGACGGTTACGCGCGGAAAGAGACGGGCCAGGAGAATACTCTGCTCATAGACGGGGAAGGACAGAAAGGCGAACATAGCCAGTGGCTAGCGTTATCTTTCCCTTTGCCGCTTGAAGGCGAACCGACAATCACAAAATGCGAAACACACGAAGACTATGATCTTATGGCTGGTGAAGCTTCCGGAGCCTATCCTTCTGCATCCGGCCTGAAGCATTTCACGCGGCAGCTTATCTTTATCAAACCTTCCGCAGTTGTCGTTATTGACGATATTGAGACCGCAGGCGCGCATGAGCTTGAACTGCGCTTCCACCCGGAATATCCCGTTATCGCCGGCGAGTCCGGCGTCTTCAACGCTGTCGGGGAAAAAGCAAGGCTGCGCATTGAGAACCTTACTCCGAAGGGCGTTTCTTCCAAGTCCGTTGACCTTCCTGCGTTGAACGAAAACGGCAAGCCGTTTCCTATGCATACAGTGGCTTATTCAGCTCGCGCCGAACGCTGGCAGAATGTCACCGCTTTGTCCTGGTGCTCCGCGAAGGAAGAACCGTCCCGCGTGCAACTCACAGATAAGGGGAACCACTGGCTTTTGTCCGTAGATGGGCGAAAGTATGATTATGATCTGGACAGAGATGATTTTTCAGCGATAAAATGAAGTGATGGAAAATTGGATGCTAGCAGGATTATGATCACGAAGCAAGACTGCGCGCCGCGTCACTTCCTGTAGGCCACCGGGACGTACGGCCTGCACTTCTTCGGGGCGAAGGTCTTTTCCAGCCGCGCGAAACGGGGCAGGCCGTTCTCGACGGGCAGCACGACCCATTCATTGCCGATCAGCGGGCGCGCGTAGCGGATGAAATCGTCGGTCACGTCGCACCGGCTCGGGGCGATCCATGCCTGCGGGAACTTGCGCTCGGAGTTCGCGACGAGTTGCAGCGACACCTTGTCGTATCGGACCCGGTAAGCTGCGCCGGGCTCGCGGAGGATGGTGCTCATGAAGCCGCCGCCGTCGTTGAGCGCGACGAGCGCCGCCTTCCGGCCGAGCTGATACGCCTCTTCGAGGTCGGTGTGCGAGGCGTAGAGCATGGCGTGGCGCTGGTCGGTCCCGGGCACGTTGCCGCGCGCCGCGCCTCGGGCGGCGAGGCCGGCCTGGTTGAGATAATTGACGACGGTCTGCTCGACGGTGGTCTCGCTCGAGCCGAACTGTACGTGGCCGAACGAGTCCTTGCGCTCGCCGAACTTGCCGACGTCGAACCCCTCGCTGACGACGACCATGCAGCGGCCGTCGCGCTTGAGCTGGTCGTTCACGTTCGCGGCGAGCTGTTCGAGCGTGACGGACGATTCGGCCATGTAGATCTGGAGCGGCAGCTTGCGCTCCGGGTCGGCGAGCCTGGCCGCGGCGGGGATGAAGCCGATCTTGCGGCCCATCGCCTGCATCACCAGGACCGGGTCGGCCGGCGACGAGCCGGCGTTCTCCTCATTTGCGCCGAGCGCGCCGCAGGCCCAGTAGCGCGCGACCGAGCCGTAGCCGGGGGTGTGGTCAATGATCCGGAACTCCGAATCGCCGACGTCGTTGTCAATCGTCTTCGGCACGCCGGTGGCGACCAGGTCCAGACCGCGGTCGGCCGCCAGCAGGCTCATCTTGTGCGCGGTGTCCATCGAGTCGTTGCCGCCGATGTAGAAGAGATAGCCCACGTCGTGCGCCTTGAGGACCTCGATCGCACGGTCGAAGTCCTCCTTGTTCTTCTCGAGGAGCTTGTAGCGGCAGGTGCCGATCGAGCCGGCCGCCGGCGTGAAGCGCAGCAGCTCGATCTCCTTCGCCGGCTGCGCGCCCAGGTCCATCAGCTCCTCCTTCAGCACGCCCTCGATGCCGTGGAACCCGGCGTAGATCGCGCCGAAGTCGTTCGGGAACGACCGGCACGTGTCAATGATGGCGCGAAGGCTGTTGTTGATGACGGGCGTCGGCCCGCCGGACTGCGCGACGACGACGTTCCTGCGGCCAGCCATGATTCCTCCTTCACTGAAGGGAAATTCGGAGATTGGGCAATGAGGAGATTAAGCGCCGCGATTTTCCGAATCTCCCAGGCTCCCAATCACCGAATCCAGCTTATTGCTTGATCTCCCGGATCTCCACGGCGCGGTTTTCGAGGAACTTGGCCTCTTGCGCGGTCGGTCGTTCGACAGAGCGACGCCGGATACAGGATTCAACCGCACATGGCGGTTTTTGTCAAGCGGGGTGCTGAGATGCAGAGTGCAGAGTGTAGAGTGTGGGTCTCGCTCGCGGAGGGCTGGAAGCCCTCTCATGAGCGGCAAGCCCTTGTGGACTGAGTTCAAGACGGGTATCATTCACGGCGGCTCAACGCTGGCAAGCACTCGGCTCATCTGGGAATCTCGGCCAAAGGCAGAACCGCCAGCCTTTCGCTCGGGGGTTGCAAGCACGGACGGAGCGGACGTATGGGCAAGGACTACGAAATTCTGAAGGGAGCGGGAGAAGGGCCTTGCGTGGCCTACCGCTGTCCAGAATGCGGGCACCAGATTGAGTCCCTCCTAAGTGATGCCGGTTCCAGAGACAATTGCCCATCGTGCGGGAAAGCCGTTATAGTGCCCGGCGAAGAGGAATGGCAATTACTCCGAGAGGCCGAGACTTCACGGCAGGATTCGACGAGCCGTTTCACCGTCGAGCGGGTTTTTCACGAAGCGGTGGAGGCAGCGGTCGCCAAGGCCGCACTCGACGAGGCAGGTATCCCGTATCTTGCCGAGGACTTTCAGAGAAACCCCTACAATGGCGTCTTGGCGACCCAGTTCGGGTGGGGACGGATTCTCGTGCGGGAGCAGGACGTGGAACGGGCGAAAGAAGTCATTCAAGAGGCTCTGAAACCCCGTTCCTTGGAGGATGAGGAAGACGGCTCCGAAGGCGACGACGAGGCTGAAACCGACGATGAGGTGGAACCCGAAGCCGAGTGAGACTGCCGGAATGGCCGACGGTATCCGGAAGCCTTCTCACGATTGGGAAGCGTGTCATAATTCGTTATGCCTAAAGGCTGAAAACGGCTGGTGATTATCCCGACCTCTCCGCCATCTTCGCCCGGACACGTTGCTTTTCATTGGTATTATTGGGTGAAACACTCATCCTGCCTTGCTTTTCGTGCTTTTGTGCACCTCTCGATTTTCCCGAGATTCCCCGCGATTTCCGCTTGACAAGCGGGATTCTGAGGGTCACAATGCGACATTTGACGGCTGACCGTGATGTGGACGACTGCCATCTGGAAAATTCCGGATGATTCTGCCGGCGACGATTCTGTCGAGCAGCGCAGCCGTTGGTCGCTTGGGTTGCGGGCACTAGTCTGCCTTGGGGAAAGGAGGAGATTTTATTAAGAAGGTATGCGTGGGCGTAATCGGATGCGGCGCCATCAGCCCGGCCTATCTGCGCAACATGAAGACCCATTTCTCTTCCCTGCTCGATGTCGTGGCATGCGCCGATCTGAACCAGGAGTTGGCCGCCAAGCGCGCAACGGAGTTCGGCGTGGGGCGCGTGTGCAGTACGGATGAACTGCTGGCCGCCCCAGACATCGAACTGGCGCTCAATCTCACGCCATTCACGGCGCACTACGACGTTTCCATGGCGATTCTGAAGGCGGGCAAGCACTTGTTCACTGAAAAGGCCCTCGCCCAGACGCGCGAACAGGGAATGGAGATCCTCCAAACAGCAAAGAGCAAAGGACTGCTTGTCGGCGCGGCAGCCGATACATTTCTTTCCGCCGGCCCCCAGGCTTGCCTCCGGGCCATCAATGGCAACGAACTCGGCAAACCTACGGTCGCCAACGGGTTCATCGGCATGCCGGGACATAGCGAGCGGTACATCAATGTGTACGGGGGAGCGCTCTTCGATATGGGCCCATACTACCTGACGGCCCTTGTCGCCCTCCTGGGGCCCGTGGTCCGCGTGAGCGGTTCGGCACAAAAACCATTTGAAGAACTGACCGAGACCAGGGAAGGAGGCAAGACCTTCCGAGTGAGTCGCCCCACGACGATCGCCGGAGTTTTGGACTTTGCCGGCGGCTGCGTCGCCGTCTTCACCGCCTCCGGCGATGTATCGCGCTATCAGCCGCGGGTTGAAATACACGGCGTCAAGGCCTCCCTGTTCATGGGCGATGCGAACGGCTATAACGCTACTTCCCGGATGAGAAAAAGCGACCGTTCCGAGTGCGAACTTCCCATGGGCGATGGCTTCGCGGCCGAAGGCCGCGGCCTGGGCGTCGCGGAAATGGCCGTGGCGATGCGCGCAGGACGCACTCCCCGGGCGAGCGGCGATCTGGCCTACCATGTGCTGGACATTATGCATGCCTTGCAGGATGCGTCGCAGCAGAACCGGCACGTGCGGCTGGAGAGCACGTGCGCGCGTCCCGCTCCGTTCGAAATGGCCGAACTTTCAGACAAATGACCCGGAGGGCGTTTACCATGACCATCAAACTGGGGTTGATTCAGGGAATCATCGCGGAGGATCTCAAGACCGACTACTGGCCTACCGTCACCACGCTGGCGGCGTTGGGCTACAAGGCGCTGGAAGTGTACTCAGGCCCGGCCGGCGGCAATCAACAGGACACCCTCAAGCGGCTGCGCGACCTGGGGCTCACGGTCATTGCCAGCCCCGCCAGCAAGGACGCCTTGGAGAAGGACCCGGATGCCGTGGCGGTTGCGGCGCAGGCGGTGGGCGCGACGTATGTCATGCTGTACTGGCTGCCATCGCACGAATCTCTGGAACAGCTCAAACGCACGGCGGAATTTCTGGAGCGGGCCGGCAAGAAACTCGCAGCGCACGGCCTCAAATTCTGCTATCACAACCACGATCAGGAATTCAAGAAGCCGTTGAATGGGAAGTCACAACTGGACCTGCTGCTGGAGAATACATCTCCCAGCAATGTCCATGTGGAACTCGACATGGGATGGGCGACCTATGCAGGCGCCGATCCGGTCGCCTTCCTCGCCCGATGGGCCGGACGTGTGCCGGTCGTTCACGTCAAGGACTTCGTGAGCACGGAGCCGCCGCCCCGTTTTACGGCGGTGGGCACCGGAATTCTCCAACTGCGCCAGTGCCTCGAAGCCGTGCATCGCGCGGGTGTGGACTGGGCCATGGTGGAACAGGACAAGCCGAACAACCTCACGCCGATGGAAACAGTCACGGCAAGCATCCTGAACATCAAGGAACTCGGGTTCATCTCCTAAATCACGCGAAAAATCCCTTAGCAGCACAAGCGAAAGACGGCGTAGCTTGCCGGTTAGATGGCCCGTATCGAGGGCACCTTCGTCCATTTGCCTTTCTGGCTGGATTTGTACGCGGATTCCATGATGGCCACGGAGTCAATTGCGGCGGCGAAGTCGGACTGCACCTCATTGTCGGGCACCGTTTTCTGCACGATGCCGACAAGCCGATCCACACGCGAAGTTTGATCGGCCAGCGCCGTTACAGGCGCCGGTTCCTGCTTCGGCGCGCTGACTATGTATTGATTCCCGTTATTCCAGAGCGTTTTCTCTGATCCGACAACCTCAAGACCGCCGGGGCCGCCGGTCTGGGTCCATGCCGCCTCCACCGTTCCGAAGACGCCCGAGGCAAACTTGAGATGGATCACGCCGTAGTCATCCACTGCAGGATATACGCCGGCGTGATTCGCCGTGGAGGCCCACACTTCCGTAACCGGCCCGAAAAGCGTTCGGAGCAAGTGGACCGCGTGGGTGCCCATATCCATCAGCGCGCCGCCGCCGGCCAGTGCGGAATCGGTGAACCACTTGACATCCGGACTGTCGAACCAGCGTCCGTAGGCGGCATGGTGCGCGTTGCGGAAACCGACGCGTGTTACCTTGCCGAATGCATTCCGGCGGAGCATTTCGGCCACGGCCAGCATCGTGCCGCTGAACGGTTGAAAGTAACCGGACATCATCTTGACCTTGTTCTTGCGCACCAGCCGCACGATCTGTTTCGCCTCGGCCGTTGTGGTTGCCAGAGGTTTTTCGCAGAAGATGGGTTTCCGGGTTGTCACGGCTTTCTCGATCAGGGGCAGATGCCGCGTATTTTCGGCGCAGATGATGAAAGCATCCGCGCCGGACTGGGTGAGGACGGCATCCAAATCCGGCATGAACGCGGTCTTGAACTCCGCGGCGAACTGCTGCCCTCTGGCGGGCACGTCGTCCCAGATCGCGCACAGAGAGCGGCCATCCGTGGCTTTCACGACGTTCTGCAGGAACGACTTCGTGTGGATGTGAGCAGTGGACAGGAACGCAATGCGCGTCATGGCGTCATCCTCCTTTGGGGGTCGCTTCAAGCGGCGTCATATCTTGACGGCGACCTCTTTCTGTTCCCGCGAGGACTTGTAGATCGCTTCGAGTATGGCGATGACCTTGACGGTTTCCGTCCACGGGACCGGTGACGGCTTGTCGTTCACAACACAGTCGTGGAAAGCCCGGATTTCTTCGCTGTGCGGTTTGTCCGGCCGAATGGCCGGCGTCAGCGTGCCCTGGCAGAACGTGTGACCTGCGACGCTGGCAAATTCGCCCGACGGCCACTTGACGCCGCCTTCCATGCCGAAAACTTGGCAGCTCATATCTTCGTTTTCAGCCTGATGTCCGAGCCATGCAGCTTCCACCGTCATCGTCGCTCCGCCCTTGAAATGCACGAACCCGGCGGCGAAGTCCTCGACGGAAAACAGCTTGCGATCCCAGTCTCCCCACACGCCCGGTATCTTATGCCCCTTTGCGAAGTTGACCCTGGAGATGCCGGAGACTCGGACTGGGGTCGGGAAATCCATCAGCCACATGCACAGGTCGAGCGCGTGGACGCCGATGTCCATGCATGGGCCGCCGCCCGACAGTTTGCGATCAATGAACCCGGCCGAGACCGGGATCAAGGCGCGACGCATGGCGCGAACCCGGGCGTGATAGACAGCGCCCAGGTTGCCGGCCAGCGCCCAATCCTTGATCGCGCGGCCGGACGCGGTCCAGCGTTGGTGCTGGGCCGTCATGAGTTTGAGTCCTTTTCGATCAGCCAATTTGCCCATCTGCCGGACCTGTTCTGTCCTGGTGGCGAGAGGTTTTTCGCAGATGACATGCTTGCCGGCTTCCAACGCGGCGATCACGGCGGGGGTGTGGACTTCGTTCGGCGTGCAGACATCCACCGCGTCCAGGTCGAGCTTCACCAGCTCCTCAAAGTCCGTGAAGACGCGCTGAGCGCCGACTTCCTTTGCCGCCGTTTCCGCCCGATCTCTGGATACGTCGCATACCGCAACGATCTCCACGCCGGGAATGCTCTTCCATCCGGCTGCGTGAACGGCGCGAAAGATGCCGCCGGTCCCGATCACGCCCACACTGAATTTCTTCCGGCTCACTGCAGTCCCTCCTAAGATGGATTGAACCCGTCCTCAAGAACTGACATGGAACTCGGATTGTGACCGTTGGAATTCCGCTTGTCAAATGAATTGCCCGCGGCGCGTCTGCCGGACCTCTTCGGCTGCTCATGTCCCTGCGCCCGTCAATTCTCTCTCAGGCCACCCCAAGGCTTCCAACTGCTCTATTAAGGACTTGCGCATGGCGACCACGGACGCTCCTGCCCGCATGAACGCGACACCATCCTCAATGGACGCGACGCTGCCGGAAGCCTTGATGCCGACCCGACCGCCAACATGCTTCTTGATCAGAGCAATGTCATGGATCGTCGCTCGTCCGGGCCCGAAACCCGTGCACGTCTTGATAAACGCAGCCCCCGCATCGGCAACTAACTCGGAGGCGGTAAGCTTCTCCTGTTCTGTCAGCACTCCGGTCTCGATAATCACCTTGAAAGGAACGTTGAAAGGCTTCGCCACAGCCAGGACCTCGCGGATGTCGTCTGACACGTGTTTATGATCGCCGGCCTTGAAGGCGGAGATGTTCATCACCATGTCGAGATCCGTAGCCCCACGGCGCAGGCCTTCCTCCGCCTCCACGCACTTTACGTGCGTTGTCGTTCCCCCGCAGGGAAAGCCCACCGGGATCTGTGCCCGCACGCCTGTGCCTGACAGTTCGTCCACCAGAATGCCGAGATATTGGGGGAACGCCACGACCGCGCGAAATCCATATCGCTTCGCTGCTGCGCAGGCCGTCCGAACGTCCCCTGGCGCAGCCGTGATCGTGAGCGCCTCGGAGTAGTCAACGGCGGACACAAGCCGTCGGATCTCGTCTGGCGCAACTCCGTGCGCCATCCTGTCCCCTTTCGTTCCATAGTCCTTCGAGGGTTGAGCCGAACTTTTCAACGTGGTTCCGCAGTATCAACCACCGTGATGTCCTCGACTTTCACGTCCTTTCGGCCGTCGAGGTTGATCCCGCTTCGCCGCACCACCGTCTCGAAGAGGTGCAGCCGCGGGTCGCCGCCGGTCTTCAAGAGGATCCGGCCGGCGTTTCCGGTTTTGATATAGGTGAAGTCGGTCCACGGCTGGCCGTCGCGGAGCATTTTCCTCGGCGCGCGGAGCGCATACGTGGACCAGCCGCCGCCCTCATCGCGCATCCAATTCGTGACCACGTCCGCGCCGCTGATCGTCACCTTCTCGCCCTCCATCGCCTTGATCGTCACGCCGTCGCAGGTGGGGCGAAGCATCTCGCGGTACACGCCGCCGCGCAGCACGATCGTCTCGCCCGGCTGGGCGAGCGCGCACGCCCTCGCCAGCGTCGCCAGCGGCACGCCCGGATAACCCCAGCCCGGATGGTCCGAAGCCGCCGGGTGGCGGGGGTCCACGTAATAGACGTTGGGCCATTCCATCGCCCCGACCGTCACGCCGTCCTTGCCCGCTCCGATGGCCGGGCTGCCTTTGCGCAGGCGGAAATTCCGGCTGTCCGCATCCACGAAGAGCGGGTCCCTCCCGTTGATGTTCGTCGCGCCGTCGAGCGCGCGGGTATTGTACGTCAGGTTGTACTCGATGACCGGGTTGGAGTGGCTGAAGCTCTCGTCGCCGTCCAGGACGGCCCTATCCGCGTCGCAGAGGATGTTGTCGCGGATCTGCCCGTTGGTGGATTCCTTGCCGCGCAGGCCGATGCAGGACCAGTTCACCGAGAAGACCGTGCAGTTCTCGATCGTTACGTCGAGCGCCTGGCAGATATCCGGCCCCCAGCCTCCTCTGAGGAACTCGGGCGACCAGTTCGTGGAATAGATGTTGTGGCGGAACGTCCAGTACCGCACGCCGCCGATGTTCGGGGCGCTGTCCACCATGCAACCCTGGTGGAAATCGAAGAAGGCGTTGTATTCGAGAGTCACGTGCTTCGACCACGCGCTGCCGCTGTCGAGCCACGTCTGAATGCAGTCCGTGTGGGCGGTGTTGATCTCATTCTGCCGGGTCCCGTGGTAGTAGTTGTATCGCTCGATCAAACCGTCGCCCCAGAACCGCGAGTAGTCGCAGTCGTCGAACCATCTGCCCGGCGCGTACATGAACAGCCGCTCCACCTCGTTGTTCTCCACCAGCCAGTCATTTCCCTGGATCACGAAGCCGTATTCGCTGTGATAGACCTTGTTATACGCGACCCGGTTGTGGGCGACCGCGGAGTATTCCCCGTGGGTGCCGACGCCTTGCATCATCTCATGGATGTAGTTGTCCAGCACCTCACAGTAACTCCCGTCCACCTCCACCGCCACGAGGGCCTCCGGGGCGGTGATCTCGAAGCCGACCACGCGAATGTGACTCGCGGCCAGATCGAACCCGTGCACGCGGGCCGACCGCCGCGGCATCGCCTGGAACGTGATCGGCTTTCCCTCCGCGCCGCTGGTCTGGACCTTGACCCGCTCTTCGTACCGGCCTTGCATGATATAGACCGTGTCGCCCGGCTTGACGAGGTCGGCCGCATGCTGGACCGTCTTGAAGGGACTCTCTTCCGTGCCGGCGTTCGTATCGGCCGCGCCGGGCGCCGCTTGGTCCACGACGTAAATGGACGCTTGCGCCGTCCGCCCGGTCAACGAAATGGCCGCCATCATCGCCAGGCATGGAGAACTCCAGCGCAGCAGCTTCATCGCAGTCCCTCCTTGAATTGATTGCTGCCGGGCGTCTCTCAGCCGGGCCGTCGGCTTTCAAGCGGGAGATTACACGGTCGAATTGCCGCTGTCAAACAGTTCCTCAGTTGTCTCCTGGTCCTGAAAATCGTTCCATGGCCCCGGTTAACCTTTGCCGGCGCTTCAAAACCCCGGAGCACAGGCCTTTTTCGCCGAAAACGTCCTTGACGGCGGTGGCCTCAGTCATCAGAATGTGCCGTCTGACGGCTGACCGCCATGAGGCCGCAGATTCGGGAAATTGCCACCGTGGGAAAGCCCACGCCGAACCAGCCAGGGCGCGACGCGGACGCGGCTTGCAACGGCCAGGCCGGCGCGGGTTCGTCCGACCGGCCAGTGCCACAGCGGAAACTCTGGCACGCGGGGACGCTCACCTACACCTCCGGCGGCCTGGTGGTCCTGTTCTCCTGGCTGCTGTGGGGAGACTTCGCCTGGTCCATGCGGGAGCGGGCGGTGTACCCGGTTGTGCAGTTGCTGGTGAAGAGATTCGGCGCGTCGGATTCGGTCCTGGCTCTTCTGCTCAGTTCTCTGCCGTCAGCCATGGGCGCCCTGTTGTCCCCGATCGTCAGCTACCGCTCCGACCGTCATCGAGGGCGGTGGGGCAGACGCATTCCGTACATCCTGGTCGCTACGCCGATGGCCGCCTTGTTCATGGTGGGACTGGCCTGCAGCGGCCTCGTCAGCGACCTGGTTCGCCACGCGCTGGGGGCTCGCTTGCCGGCCGGCGTAAATCTCCCCCTGATCATCTTCGGCGTCTTTTGGGTGAGTTTCGAGTTTTCCGCGATCGTGGCCGGCTCGGTCCACGGCGCGTTGACCAACGACGTGGTTCCCAGGCCGTTCCTGGGCCGCTTCTACGGACTGTTCCGGATCGTGAGCCTGCTGGCGGGGATCATTTTCAACTACTGGATGCTCGGGGCAGCGGACGTGCACTGCGAATGGCTGTTCGCGGGCATTGCGGCCCTGTACGGCGTGGGCGTGATGATGATGTGCCTGATGGTGAAAGAGGGAGAGTATCCGCCGCCGGCGGACGCCAGGCCGGGCGAACGGAAAAGCTTCTTCGCCGCCGTGAAGGTGTATTTCAAGGAGTGCTTCAGCAAGCCCTATTACCTCTGGGTGTTCCTCGCGATGACCATGGGGGGGATGGCTGCCGTGCCCATCAACCTGTTCAGCATCCCTTTCTGCAAGAGTCTGGGCATCACCATGGCGCGCTTCGGGAAATACAGTGCGTTGACGTATGTCATTTCGCTGTGTCTGGCGTACTTCCTCGGCGCGCTGGTGGATCGGTTTCATCCGCTGCGGCTCGGAATCTTCAGCCTGATGCTTTATGCCATTGCGACGCTGGTGGGGTTCTTCTACGCGACGACGCCGATGGGGTTCCTGCTCGCGATCGTGGGGCATAGCGTTATGGCCGGCACCTACGGCACCACGGTCGGCTCGCTGTCGCAGCGACTGCTTCCGCATTCGACGTACGCGCAATTCGCCTCGGCGGCGGGCCTTCTGAGCTCGGCCGTCAACATTGTGTTGAGCATGCTCTTCGGCGTCGTGCTGGACCTGAGCGGCCACCAGTACCGTTACACCTTCCTCATGAGTTCCGGCATCGCGGTAGCGGCCATGGTGCTGATGATCGTCGTGCACAGGAAGTTCATGCGGCTCGGCGGGCCGGAGCATTACGTCGCGCCGGAATGAGGCCCGCTTTTTCTTATTGCGAGGAAGTCCACCTTGAACCAGCCAGGCGAGGGCGAAAACGCCAGGCGGGATGCCCAATCAGGCGCGGGTTCGTTGAATGAGTCCGCGGCGCCGCGGAAGCTCTGGCGCGCGGGCACGCTCACTTACACCACCGGCGGGCTGGTCATCCTGTTCTGCTGGATTCTGTGGGGCGATTTCGCCTGGTCCATGCGGGGGCGGCTGCTGGAGCCGCTCATGCCGTTGCTGCTGAAAAAATTCGGCGCTTCGGATACGCTCATGGCCTTGTTGCTCAGCACCCTGCCGGCGGCCATGAGCGCCATTTTGTCGCCCATCGTCAGCTATCGTTCCGACCGGCATCGGGGCCGCTGGGGCCGGCGCATTCCTTACATCCTGGTCTCCACACCCATGGCCGCTCTGTTCATGGTGGGACTGGCATTCAGCCAGAACATCGGCGGCGCGATTCACCACGCATTGGGCGCCGGCTCGCCGGGCTTAAGGACGCTCACCCTCACCGTCTTCGCGATGTTCTCGGTGGGTTTCGACTTTGCGGCGATCGTCACCGGCTCGGTCTTCGGCGCGCTGATCAACGACGTGGTTCCCCGGCCGTTCCTCGGCCGCTTTTACGGGCTGTTCCGAATCCTGGACCTGGGCGCGGGGATTATTTTCAACTACTGGCTGATCGGGACGGCCGAAATGCACAGCCAATGGGTGTTCGCGGCCATCGGGACACTGTATGGCGTGGGCGTCGTCATGATGTGCCTGATGGTCAAAGAGGGAGAGTACCCGCCGCCGGCGGACGCCAGGCCGGGCGAACGCAAGGGCTTCATCGCCGCCGCGAAGGTGTATTTCAAGGAGTGCTTCAGCAAGCCGTACTACCGGTGGTTGTTCATCGGGACGACCCTGTCGGGGATGTCCTTTGTGCCGGTCAACCTCTACAGCGTTCCTTATACCAAGAGCCTGGACATCAGCATGGCGCTCTACGGGAAATACATCGGCACATGCTATATCATCTCGCTGTGTCTGGCGTACTTCCTCGGCGTGCTGGTGGACCGGTTTCATCCCCTGCGGATGGTCATCTTGGCCCTGGCGCTTTATGCCATCGCGATGCTGGGGGGAATCTTCTACGCGACGACGCCGACGCGGTACTTGATCGCGCTGGCGGTGCATACCGTTCTTTCCGGTTGTTATTACACAACCTCGGCCTCGCTGGGGCAGCGGCTGTTCCCCCACTCGACGTTCGCGCAGTTCGCCTCAGCAGCGGGGCTTGTAAGCGCGACCGCCAGCATCGCGCTGCCCGTGCTCTTCGGCGCCGCCCTGGATTGGAGCGGGCATCAGTACCGCTACACCTTCCTGATGAGTTCGGGCATAGCGATGGTGGCCACGGTCCTCATGCTGGCCGTACATGCCAGGTTCATGCGGCTCGGCGGGCCGAGGCATTACGTCGCGCCGGAATGAGGCCCGTGCGGCCGAAGAGATGGCCCGGCAGCGCAGGTCGAGGCATCAACCGGGGCATTGACCCGATGGCGTCTGCTGTTCTTGTGATTGCCGGCCCTGCGTGGTAGAGTCCTTCCATCATCGAGGTCACCGGCGAAAAGGACAAGGAGAAGGAAGCGAAGGTCTCCACAGCGCGCAACTTCTGGATTCCGGCGGTGAACAATCACGGCGAGTTCGGAGGGTGGGCGTTTGTGGAGATTTCCGATCCGTGGGATGCGAAGATGGCGCTGCAAAGGAGCGGGGAGAAGCGAGGCTGATGCCCACAAAAGAGACGCCCCCTTTCGGGGGCGTCGGGCCGGCGATGCTATCGCCGGGGGGGCACTTCCTACACCTTGATTATAAGCGATGGTTGCAGTCGTGTCAAAGGTAGAGCATGACTGAGCAGCAGACGGTTCACTACTACGTTGATGAAGCGGGCGACCTGACGCTGTTTGACCGGCGGGGCAGGATTCTCGTCGGCACGGAAGGCGTGTCAAGGTTCTTCATCGTCGGCATGGCGCGGATTGCTGACCCTGAAAATCTGCGGCGAGAAATGCGCCGGCTTCGCAGTGACCTCCTGGCCGACAAGTATCTCTCTGCTGTGCCGTCAATGAGGGCACGGTCTGGAAAAACCGCGCTTTTCTTTCATGCCAAGGACGATTGCGCCGAAGTGCGCCGCGAGGTTTTCCGGCTTCTGCTGAGCCAGGACATCAAGGTTCAGGCCGCCGTCCGACGGAAGGAACGAATCGCCGCAGATTTGCGCGAGCGATGGAAGCTCGGCGTGCGTTGGCAGCCCGATGACATTTATGACGACCTGATCAAGCGGATCTTTCGCGACTCGTTGCACAAGGCTGACGAGAACATTATCACGGTCGCCCGACGCGGCAATAGCGACCGGCTCGAAGCATTGACAACTGCGATTTCCCGCGCCAAACGAAACTTCGAGCGCCGCTACGACCAGCCCAGCGACAAACCGACCGATATCCAGCCTGATGTGCCTTCGAATTCGGAAGGGCTTCAGGCGATAGATTACTGCCTGTGGGCGATTCAACGTCTGTTCGAGCGGGGAGAAGATCGTTATTTCGACTTCTTGCGGGAGAAGTTCAGGTTGATCATGGACCTGGACGATACGAGAAACCGGCCCTACGGCGAGTGGTACAGCGAGCGAAACCGTCTAACGGCGGAGAAAACAAAAATGCCCACAGCAGGCTAGGTTCCCGCCGCTACTCGGGAACACACGGCATGGAGCCGGCATTCACCTGCCACAGGCATATATCATTATAGCCTATGGCTGCAAGAAGTCAAGGCGGAATTCGAGAAAGCTGAAATTGAGGATCCAGAATTATGGCGCGGAAGCCCGCTAATAAGTCGCTCGAGGTGGATAGCCTCAAGCACCACGACAAACGCAAGGACATTCCGACGGAGGAACTGCGCGACTTCGTGCGGGAGGAGGAGCAGAAGCCGAAGGAGGTGAAACTCCCCGGCCTGCTCTATGCGCTCGATCCGCAGCTTGTCTGGAAGGGGAAGGACGAGCAGGCTCGCCAGGAACTGACGGTGCCGGCGCCGCGCTGGATTGGAGCGGGCATCAGTACCGCTACACCTTCCTGATGAGCTCGGGCATAGCGATGGTGGCGACGGTCCTTATGCTGGCCGTACATGCCAGGTTCATGCGGCTCGGCGGGCCGAGGCATTACGTCGCGCCGGAATGAGGCCCGTGCGGCCGGCAAGCGCTCACGCCGGCCTGAGGCCCCTCTGCAGCATTTCAACTGTCGGACCCCGAAGGTATAATGTTGCCGTTTCGAGGAGGCTGCTCAAAGAAAGCAAGGGGCAAGCAATGGGCGAGAGTTTCAACCTTCTGGATGAACGCTGGCTTCCGATTATCTGGAAAAATGGAACGCCTGGCAAGGTCGGCATTCGTGAGGCATTGCTGCAAGCAGGGAAGATTCGCCAGATCGCGGCCAGCAATCCGATGGACCGCGTGGCGATCGTGCGATTTCTGCTCGCCGTGCTTTACTGGTGCAAGGGGAATCCGCCTGACTCCGGTAGCGCGACTCCAGAGGACGGACTGCAGAGTGGATGGTTCACAAGACTCGAAGCGAATAGGGACCGTTTCAATCTTCTTGGAGATGGCACGAGGTTCTTACAGGACAGGAACGCACAACGACGGCGAGCGGCGACTGACCTGATACAGGAGGTTCCCACAGGCAATAACTTCTGGCATTTCAGGCACTCGACGGATGAATTCGAGGGACTTTGTCCCGCATGCTGTGCAACGGGTTTGCTGCGTCTGCCGCTCTTCTGCGTGAGCGGACTGCCGGACCTCAAGGCCGGGATTAACGGCACGCCTCCTGTGTATGTGGTGCCCTGGGGAACATCGCTGCTTGAAACGCTCAAGGCGAACTGGACACCTTGCGGGAATCTTGGGGATCCAGCATGGATTGATCCCGCAATTCGTCCAGCGCACGATCAAGATGTGCCGCTGCTTACGGGGCTGACGCTGCTTTCTCGACGAGTTTGGCTGCATGTGCCAACCCCTCCACCAGGCCCGTGCATCTGTTGTGGAGCGAAAGAGCCTACCCTGATCCGAACGTGCGAGTTTCAATCTGCCGGTGAACAGAGGAACGACCATTGGAACGACCCCCATGCCGTCTACATAACAGAGGCGCCGAGAAAAGCCGCAAGGGCGGCCGACTTAACGAGGGCGGGCAGGTTCTCCATGGACCGGCCATGGCCGGACCTGCTTGCCAATATCATCGAAACGGGGAAGTTCGCGGATGGAAATAACGCGGTATGCATTCTTCTCGTTGGTTTTGCCACCGACAAGGCCAAGAACATTGATGTCTGGGAGCGAACTCTTTGGATACCGGCAAGGGGAACGATGCAGCCAAACGCCGCATTGTTGATACACCGCTGGCAGAAGGAATCTTCGATTCTCAAACGCAGACTCCAGCGCGTGCACGAGAAGATATCCGGCCGAAAGCATGTCGAGATTCCTCCGATGCTCGCCGCCATCCGTCCCCAGGTTGAAGATCGGGTTTCCGCTATGGCCGGTGAGTTGTTGTCCGGCAGTGACGCAATATGGGAGCAGGCGGCCGGGGAATATCGCACGATGATGGGCGCTGTGGCCAAGTCCCTTTCGCCTGGCTTTACAGTATCCGCAGTCGCCCGGAGGAGACAGATCGAGAGCGTAGCGCCCAATATGCGGGCAGTAGCGGAAACCGGAAAAAAGCTACCGAGAGCGAAAGGGGGTAACAAGTGACGCCGACGCAGGAATACGTTGAAATCCTCACGCGTCTGAAGGCCGGCGAACTCGGCTTGCTGCGCAAGCACGCGGGGCAAGGTCTCGACGAAACAGTGGACGGGTTCGACCTGTTCGCCGGCGTCTGGTGGCCCTTACGGCAACGAAACCAGTTTGCGCCCCGCCGCGAGGTGGCCTGGCTGATCGCAAAACTGTACGCCTACTGTCCGATTCTACAGTCGCCCGACCATACGCTCGCCCGCCAGTTGCGAGCCTGCCGGCCGGGCGGCGAGTCGGAGAGAGAACGTTTCGCGCGAAGGTTCGACCGGATGCTTTTCCTGCCCATCAGCAACATCGAACCGGCGCTGCGTTGGGCGCTCGACCTGGTGGCCGCAAGTGACCCGAAACTTGATTGGGTCAAGCTGACGAACGATCTGTCCTGGTGGGGACGCGAAAGAACGCGCGTCAAGTGGGCGGAGCAATTCATTGAAAACGACGAAAGGAGCCCGTCATGTTGATCGAGATTCACGCCATTCAAAACCACAGCCCGGCGAACCTCAACCGCGACGACCTCGGCGCGCCCAAGACATGCTATTTCGGCGGAGTCCTTCGCTCGCGCATATCGAGCCAGTGCATTAAGCGCAGCATCCGCATGAGCAGAGAATTCCAGACACTCCTCGGCGGCGTTCGCACCCGGCAATTGGCGAAACTGATCGCCGATGAGATCGCTGGAAAGAAAGACGTGAAGAAACACGCCGAGAAGATTCTCGACCTCTGTGGCCTGAAGCCGAAAAAGGCGAAAAATCAAGACGAGCAAGATGCGAGCAAGGAAGGTGACAACAAGAGCAAGATGCTTGTCTATACCACGCGCCAGGCGGTCAAGGAGATGGCCGATCTTTTGCAGAAGGGCGATGGAAAAACCGACGCACAATTGGCACAGGCGTTCGGGAAGTTGATTGAAGAGCGGACTGCCTCCCCAGACATGGCTCTCTGTGGCAGGATGCTTGAAACCGGCGTGCTCGAGAACACGACCGTGGAAGCAGCGCTTCAGGTGGCGCATGCAATCTCGACGCACGAAGCCCGGCCGGAAGTGGACTACTACGTCGCAGCCGATGACATCCCCGGCCAGGATGCGGGTGCGGCCTATGTGGACGAAGCGATGTTCGCCTCGGCCTGTTTCTACAAGTACTTCTCCATCCATTGGGAAACGCTGGTCAAGAATCTCGCCGGCTTCCCCGGCAACAAGGAGCAGTTGGCCGCGCACACGGTCGGCGCGTTCCTGCGCGGCGTGGCGCAGGTCACTCCTACCGGTAAGCAAAACAGCTTCGCCGCACACAATCGGCCCGATGGTATCCTCGTGGAGATCAAGGATTGCCCCGTCAGCTACGCCAATGCCTTTGTCAGCCCCGCTGCGCAGGGCCATCGCGATATCGTCTCGCAAAGCGTCGCGCAACTGAGCCAGTACGTGTATGACATGGATACCGGATACGGGAAACCGCAGAAACGGTTCTGGTTCTCGCCGAATCTCCGCTATCCTTTTTCAGTCCTGCAGGACAAGAAGGAGGTCCCCCTCGCCGAAGACAACTTCAGGTCGTTGGACGAACTGATAATGGCTGTGGTCGCTTCCATCGGCCATGACTGGAAAGCCGTTCAGAAGGTGATCGTGAACGAAGGGGTTGCATCATGAAGGCCAACACGTTGTTCTTACGACTCGAAGGCCCCATGCAGGCGTGGGGCGTTCAGGAATCGAAGTTCGTCGTGCGACGGACGGCCGCAGCACCGACTAAGTCGGGGGTGATCGGAATGCTGTGCGCGGCATTAGGCGTACCGCGTGATCAGGCTTGCGAGAAGTGGCTTCCGAAGCTCAATTCCGTCCGCATGGGCGTGCGCATTGACAGGCCGGGAGTTCGCTGGTGGGACTATCATACCGTCGGCGCCGGAATGGAGATGCGCATTGCCGAAAGCAAGGGGAAGACCAAAGCTGGCGCAATGCTCACGCGCCGCGAGTACCTGTGCGACGCCAGTTTTCTCGTCTCCCTTCTGGGCGAACCTGCGCTCATCGCCGAACTGGCCGGCGCAATGAAAGAACCGCGATGGACCCTGTACCTTGGAAGAAAGTCGTGCCCACCATCCCGACCGCTCCTGGAAAACCCTCCCGGGGCATTTGACGACTTGCTCTCTGCGCTGAGGTCCGCGGACTGGCAACCACGCTTCGAGGCGGATGCGGCCCCGCAAACGGTAGATTGCCTGCTCGACTGGATACCGACATCGGAACAAGCCGAAGCGCCTCCCGATGCGGTCATCTGGTACGACGTGCCGCTGACGTTCGTTCCGCCGGCTCACGCTCCCCGCTTTGTCTTCCGCACGTCTTTGCACGTCGGGGCGGGAGGCGAACTCACGATCGCGCAAAAGCCTGCGCAGAATCCCACTCCGCCGCCGCTGCGCCCTCGAGCCGACTACGGCAATGCGGAATACAAGAATAGGCGTAGCATGCGTCTCCACCACGATCATCACCTTTGTGTCTTCTGCAAATCGCCTGCCGGCACGGTTCAGCATGTCACTTACCGTCACGCCGGGGGCGACGAAAGCCTGGAGGAGTTGCGCTCACTCTGCCGGCTGTGCCACGACGCGGTGACGATGATCGAGTACGGTTTGGGCATGGGGCTGGACCGGATCAACCCGGAAGAACCCCGGTGGCGGGATCAAATCATCAGGAAGCGGGATGAAATTATCCGGTTCCGCTCCCTTGCGACTCGCCGTCGGCGGTTGCAGCCGCAGGAGGTGCAATGACCATGTATCTTTCGCATTTGCTGATAGATGTGGGGGCGAATCCTGACCGTCCGCGTCCGGGCCGCCTGTGGTTGCGGAACGTCTATCGCGTTCACCAGCGTCTTTGCATGGCGTTCCCCTCGAAAGCGCGGAAGGAACTGGACCCTGATTTTCTGCAACCCTATGTCCCCGGGGATTTAGGCAAGCCGGACGTCCATGAGAAACGAACGGAATCTTCCGGTTTCCTATTCCGCATTGACCCGGTACCCGGCGGAAATCCGGTGATCCTCGTTCAGTCGGGCAACCGGCCCGATTGGCAATACGCATTCCAGAATGCGCAGTATTTGCTGGCCGGTCCCGTCCCCGAGCCGCAAAGTTTTGCCCCGCAATTCGCCGTCGGCGAACGCTTTCGATTCGGGCTTAAAGCGAACCCTGTCCGTCACGCATGCAAGCTTTCAAAGCACGCTTCGGGCGCGCCCATTGACCCGAAATGGATTGGCAAGCGCATTCCGGTTCCACCGGAATCTCTTGGGGAATGGCTCATGCGGCATGGCGAGCGGTCCGGGTTTGAAGTCGCCTCAATCACAACCCCGATCCCCGGCTACGTTTACTTCAACAAGGGGCAGGGCGAGGGCCAGCGGCTGCGTTCAGTCCTCTATGAAGGCGTTCTCTGCGTAAAGAATCCTGTGCCCTTTGCCAATGCCGTGCAGTCCGGTATCGGACGTGGGAAGGCGTTCGGCTTCGGGCTTCTCAGCCTCGCTAGGATTTCCCCATGACCGGCCAGCACGTCTTGCCCCGGTTCGACGACCGCTGGAGCTACCTGTACCTCGAACAGGGCCGGCTGGAACGCGAGGCGGCTTCTCTTTCCTTTTACGGGAAAGAGGGGGTCGCGCAGATTCCCATCAACCAGATCGGCTTGCTCCTGCTCGGGCCGGGAACCAGCGTCACCCAGGCGGCGATGAAGGCGCTGATGGACAATCGCAGTCTGGTCTGCTGGACCGGCGACGGCGGCGCGCGGCTCTATGCCCACGGCGCCGGCGGCGCGCGCAGTTCCCTGCGGCTCCTGCGCCAGGCGCAGTTGTTCTGCAACGAGGAATCGCGCGTTCAGGTCATCCGCCGAATGTATCAGAAGCGCTTCCCGTCGCCGCTGCCGGCAGAGACCACCCTCGAACAAATCCGCGGCATGGAAGGCGCGCGCGTCCGCGCCGGCTATCAGCAGTTGTCGCAGACATTCGGCGTCCCGTGGGAACATCGCTCGTACGATCCGGAGCATTGGGATTCCGCCGACCCGATCAACCGCGCACTCTCCACCGCCAACGCGTTACTCTACGGCGTCTGCCATGCGGCGATTCTGGCGGCGGGATATTCACCGGCCATCGGCTTCATCCACACCGGTAAAATGCTGAGCTTCGTCTATGACATCGCCGACCTGTACAAGGTGGAAACCTCATTGCCGGCCGCCTTCGAGGCGGCGCAGCGGGCCGGTGAGGTCGAGGTCCGCGTCCGCATCCTTTGCCGAGAGATATTCCACGATAAGCGCATCCATGAGCGATGCCTTCCCGATATTGCGGAGGTGCTCGATGCTGGTGATGATCTTGGAGAGGACGCCGACGAGCTTGCGGGGAGAATTGTCACGCTGGCTGATGGAGCCGAGGCCGGGCGTGTTCCTTGGGAACGCGAGCCGCCGCGTGCGGGAGGAATTGTGGCAGATGGCCGTCCTCAAGTGTAAGCGAGGCTCGGTTATGCAGTTCTGGAGTTCGCCCGGCCCGCAAGGCTATTCCGGTCGCATTCATGGAACCGCCGCGCGCGATCTGGTGGACTTTGAAGGCATTACGCTCGCGGTGAAGCGAGACAAAGCTCAGGAAAAAGGAGAACCGGGAAAATAACGGGCGTGCATTTTGACTTACCACTATCTGTTGTGGTTGAGCGTTCGGATAAGTAGCGGATATTGGAGTCTTCCCCTCGCACGGGGGGGTGAACCGTTCATGTGTCACGCCGACGCCTACAAGCAAATGCGTCTTCCCCTCGCACGGGGGGGTGACCCGCGGATCATGGGGGCGTCGCTGGAGATGGAGA
>Ga0181536_10002056_pt1 | contig 23172 bp, 18 predicted proteins | sample PEATcosm2014_Bin_41_FD_121105 | JGI IMG/M metagenome (GOLD analysis project Ga0181536, IMG submission 121105) | Peatland microbial communities from MTU Mesocosm Facility, Houghton, MI, USA - PEATcosm2014_Bin17_60_metaG | ecosystem: Environmental > Terrestrial > Soil > Wetlands > Peat | place...
ATCAACGGCGAAAAAGCAGGGTTGGGATATCCTCCAGGCAATAACCCGCGAACCCGGGTACCTGATCGCCGAACTGCGGACCGTTTGAACGCGGCCGGGGGCGGGGTAGCTAGGCAGTAACCTCGATTGTTGAGTTGCTCGCGAACGATCTGCCGCTGGAGTCGCGGTGCCGCGATCATCCGCTGACCGGCGACTGGAAGGATCATCGCGACTGCCACATCAAACCGGACCTGGTGCTCATCTACCAAAAACCAGACGCCACGACCTTGAGGCTCGTGCGGCTCGGATCGCATAGTGAGCTTGGTCTGTGAATGAGATATATTCGTCCGCCGACCGCCACGGCAGGTTCATACGAGCAGCGGAATTGAATGCCCGTTCCGGTCGTATTTTCTTGAAACAATGCTTCGTTGCAGGAAAATGGGGGCAGAGCGTCCGGATGCGGCAATTGCCCCGTAGTCGACCATTGTCTCGGGCATATCTTTCCGAAACCGCGATCCATTGACAACGCCGGGTCAAGAAAAAGACTCCGAAAGTCTTGGTTTCCGGAAGTTTCCCGGTTTATGTCCCGATCTGAAGGCCCCCTCCCCGCCTCAAACTTTCCCAGCATCCCCCACCAACCCCAAATACTCCCACACCACCGTCGCCGCCGCGAGCGCGGTGATCTCCGCCTGATCATAAGCCGGCGCCACCTCCACCACGTCCATCCCCACGAACCGCGTCCCGCGCAACCCGCGCAGCACCGCCTGCACCTGCCAGCTCGCCAGCCCGCCGATCTCCGGCGTGCCGGTCCCCGGCGCGAACGCCGGGTCCAGCGCGTCGATATCGAAACTCAGATACGCCGGCGCCTCGCCCACCACCGCGCGGATCCGTTCCGCCACCGCGGCGGGCCCCATCGCGTGCACCTCCAGCGCCGACAGGATCGTCACCCCCTGCCCCACCGTCCAATCCCACACCTCGCGCTGCACCGGCGAGCGGATGCCCAGCTGGATCATCCGCCGCGGATCGACCAGCCCCTCGCGGACCGCGTGGTAGAACACCGAGCCATGCCCGTACTCCTGGCCGAAATTGTCCGGCCAGGTATCGACATGCGCGTCGAAATGCACCAGCGCCACGCCCTCCCCGAGGCGCCGAGCCAACGCGCGCAGCAGCGGCAGCGTGATCCCATGCTCGCCGCCCAGACATAGCAAATGCGCGATCCCCTCCGCCTGCGCCTCGATCCGCGCCAGCGAGCCCGGAATGTCGCCCAGAGCGATCGCGAAATCGCCGATGTCGGACAAATCGAGCGTCGCCGGATCGACCCAGAACGCCGGATGCGCGCCATCCACCAGCATGCGGCTGGCGCGCCGGATCGCCGCCGGCCCGTCCCGCGTCCCGGCGCGATTGGTGGTACCGATGTCGAATGGGACGCCCGCCACCACCAGCGCGGCATCGCGGTCGGCGCGGGCAATGCCGAGAAACCTGGGCGAGATCGCGAAGGTGGGAGTGCCGGCCATCGTCCTCTCCTCGACACGTCAGCGCGCGGGTAGACAGGAAATCGGCGAAGCCGTCACCTCCCCGCCGGAAAGGCGGCGCGCGCCTGGCCGCGATACATACCATAGTGATCAGGACAAGTTGGCAACTTGTCGACCGGATCAGGAAATGCTTAACTTCGCAAATGCAGCATGACGACGCCACGGCGGTTCGCCGCCTCCGGTCCGAACTCGCGAGATTTCGGGGTTTGTGGCCTGGCTACGAAGCCGATCTCCACCGGATGGGGTTCTCCACCCTGGCCGATCTGCGCGGGCGGGACCCTGAGGCGCTCGCCAACGACTACTGCCGCCTGACCGGTCGCCCGGCCGATCCATTGCTGAGTTCCTGTTTCGCGGCGGTCATCAAATTCGCCGAAACCGGCGAGCCGGTGCCCTGGTGGCGGATCTGGCGTACCCGCGCGATGCGGGAAGGTGAGGCGGTGTTTGCCGCCGCCGCCCGGGGCTGACGCTCGCTCCCTGTCGTTGACGCCGGAAGCCGAACTGTGCCCGACGCGATCGCGCCATCCGTGCCATACTCGGCCGGTCAGGCGCCGCTGTCCGGAGCCTCTTCCGCCGGCACAAGCGGCTCGTTTTCCGCCGGCGCCCGCCGCGCCCGTTGCTGCTCCTTACGTTTGCGCAGATTGGCCCGCAGCGCCTCGGCCTCCCGCTCCCGCCTCATATCGGCGGCGGAACGCCTGGGCCGGGCGGGCGGAGCTGTCCTGTCGTCATCCATCGCCGCGATAGGACCGGCCGCCCGCGCCGCCGTCAAGCACCTCAGCGTGGCAAAAACCGCGGGACCCTCTGGACATAAGGATATCTTTATGTCAGACATACGCCATGGAACGCCTCCTCGCCAGCCTGCGCGCCGTCGCCGAGCCAACCCGGATGCGGCTGCTCGCCCTCGCCGCCCGCGGCAGTTTCTGCGTGATGGAGTTCACCGAAATCCTTGGCCAGTCGCAGCCCCGGCTGTCGCGCCACCTTAAGCTCCTGTGCGATTGCGGCTTGCTGGACCGGGTACGGGAGGGCGCGAATGTCTGGTTCACCCTGCCGCCGGGCGACGAAGGGGCCCTCGCCCGCGACCTGATCGCGCGCCTGCCCGGCGATGACGCGATCCTGGAATCCGACCGCCGCCAGGCCGCCCGCGTGCTGGCCGAGCGCGCCCGCGTCGCCTCCGAAAGTTTTCGCGTGAAAGGCGCCGACTGGGACGAAATGCGCGCGCTCGATCTTCCGGCCCATGCGGTGGAGCAGGCGTTGCTGGCGCTGATCCCGGCGGATGCGCCCGGCCGGTTGCTGGATATCGGCACCGGCACCGGCCGTGTCCTCGAATTGCTCGCCCCCCGCATCCGCCAGGGGCTGGGCGTGGACGCGTCCAAAGCCATGCTCGCGTTGGCCCGCGCCCGCCTCGCCCAACCGGGCCTCGCGCATTGCGCGGTGCGGCTGGCCGACATGTACCGGTTGCCGCTGGCGGACGCCTCGTTCGACACCGCGGTGCTGCAAATGGTGCTGCACTACGCCGAGGACCCGGCCGGCGCGGTCGCCGAGGCGGCACGGGTGCTGCGTTCCGGCGGGAGATTGATCGTCATCGATCTCGCATCGCACGCGCGGGAGGATCTGACCTCGAAACGAGCGCACCGCTGGCCCGGATTCTCCGATCCCGCGATTCACCAATTGTTAACCGATGCCGGGCTTGATCCCGGGGAGGCGGTGACCATCCCCGGTCCGCTCGACGTGCGTATCTGGTGCGCCACGCGGATGCATGAAGCCGCCGTTGGCGCCTCCCTGGAACAAGTCAATTGAAAGACGGAACGATATGAGCCGGCCTCATTTGCTCGATGCGCTACGCGACCAGGTGCTGTTGTGCGACGGCGGCATGGGCAGCCGCGCCCAGGCGCTGCCGCTGGATGTCGAGAGCGATTATTGGGGCCGCGAGAATTGCACCGATGTGCTGGTGCTGTCGCGCCCCGACCTGGTGCGCGACATCCATCGCGGCTTTTTCGCGGCCGGCGCCGACATGGTCGAGACCAATACGTTCGGCGCCTCTCCGGTCACCCTCGCCGAATTCGACCTCGCCGAACGCGCGTTCGAGATCAACCGGAAGGCCGGCGAACTGGCGCGCGAGGCGGCGGACGGTTTCGCCGATGGCCGCCATCGCTGGGTCATCGGTAGTATCGGACCGGGAACGAAACTGCCAAGCCTCGGCAACATCGCCTACGACCCGTTGCGGGCGGCGCTGGCGGAACAATCCCGCGGCCTGATCGCCGGCGGGGTCGACGCGATCCTGATCGAGACCTGCCAGGACACGTTGCAGATCAAGGCGGCGGTCAACGGCGCGAAACTGGCGCGGGCGGAAGCGAAGACCGACACGCCAATCTTCGTGCAGGTCACCGTCGAGACAACCGGCACGCTGCTGGTCGGCCCCGACATCGCCGCCGCCGCGACCGTGGTGCACGCGCTCGACGTGCCGCTGCTCGGGTTGAACTGCGCCACCGGCCCCCGCGAAATGGCCGAACACATCAAATGGCTCGCGACCAACTGGCCTGGGCTTTTGTCCTGCCAGCCCAACGCGGGTCTGCCGGAACTCGTCGACGGACACACGCATTATCCGCTTGGCGCCGATGAGCTCGCGACCTGGATGGAACGGTTCGTCGCCGAGGATGGCGTCCATCTGATCGGCGGCTGCTGCGGCACGACGCCCAGACACATCGCCGCGCTGGACGCGATGCTCCGCAAGCTCGGCGACTTCCGTCCGGCGCCGGTCGCGCGCAAACCGGTCTGGGTGCCGGGCGTCGCGAGCCTCTATCAGGCGGTGCCGTTACGCCAGGAGAACGCCATCTTCGCCATCGGCGAGCGTTGCAACGCCAACGGCTCGAAGAAATGGCGCGAGTTGCAGGAAACCGGCGACTGGGACGGCTGCGTCGCGATGGGCCGCGAGCAGATCGGCGAAGGCTCGCACGCGCTGGATATTTGCACCGCCTTCGTCGGCCGTGACGAGACCGCGGAAATGCTGGAGGTGATCAGGCGCTTCACCGCCTCGGTCAATTCGCCGCTGGTGATCGACAGCACCGAAACCCCGGTCATCGAGGCGGCGTTGAAGCTGCACGGCGGCAAGCCGATCATCAACTCGATCAATTTCGAGGATGGCGAACAGCATGCGGCGGATCGCCTGAGGCTGGCGAAAGAATTCGGCGCCGCCGTGATCGCGCTGACCATCGACGAAGTGGGCATGGCGAAGACGCCCGAGGACAAGCTGCGCATCGCCCGCCGGCTGGTCGATTTCGCGTGCAACCAGCACGGCCTGCCACAATCCGACCTGCTGATCGATCCGCTGACTTTCACCATCGCCACCGGCAACGAAGACGACCGCAAGCTGGCGCAGTGGACTTTGGAGGGCATCGCCGCCATTCGGGCCGAGTTCCCCGACATTCAGATCATCCTTGGCCTGTCCAATGTCAGCTTCGGGCTCAATCCCGCCGCGCGGGCGGTGTTGAATTCCGTGTTCCTCGATCACGCGGCCCGCGCCGGCATGAGCGGTGCGATCATCCATGTGTCGAAAATCCGCCCCTTGCATTTGCTGGCGCCGGAGGAAGTGAAAGTCGCCGAGGATCTGATCTTCGATCGCCGCGCCGAAGGCTACGATCCGCTGCGAAAGATGCTGGAGTTGTTCGCCGGCAAGAAAGCCGCCGACACCGTCAAGAAGGTCCGGGCCGAAACGGTCGAAGGCCGCCTGAAGGACCGCATTGTCGATGGCGACCGCAAGGGGCTGACCGACGAACTGGATGAGGCACTGAAGACCCGCGCGCCGTTGTCGATCATCAACGACGTGCTGCTGGACGGCATGAAGGTGGTGGGCGATCTGTTCGGCGCCGGCAAGATGCAGTTGCCGTTCGTGTTGCAAAGCGCCGAAACGATGAAGGCCGCCGTCGCCTATCTGGAACCGTTCATGGAACGGGCCGACGGCCAGGAGAAAGGCACCATCGTGCTCGCCACCGTCAAAGGCGACGTGCACGACATCGGCAAGAATCTGGTCGACATCATCCTGACCAACAACGGCTACCGGGTGATCAATCTCGGCATCAAGGTGCCGCTGGCGAACATGCTGGCCGCGGTGGAAGAATACCACGCGCACGCGATCGGCATGAGCGGCTTGCTGGTCAAATCAACCGTGGTGATGCGCGAAAATCTGGAGGAAATGTCCAGGCAAGGACTGGAGGTTCCGGTGCTGCTCGGTGGTGCGGCGCTGACCCGGAATTATGTCGAGGACGACTGCGTCCGCGCCTATGCCAGCGGCCAGGTCGCCTATGCGCGCGATGCGTTCGACGGGCTGCATCTGATGGATCGGGTGACCGGCAACGGGTTCGACGACTATCTCGCGGCGATTCAGGCGAAACGGGTCGGCAAGGCGCGGAACACGACGCGCACGCTCGGTCAGGCCGATGCGCGCGCGTTCCAACCGGTCGACGTCAACGCGGTTCGCGCGCGCCGCCAACGTCTGACGCGCGATGTTCCGGTCGCGGAACCACCGTTTTGGGGCGCGCGAGTCATCGAGGCGGATCCCAAGGCCATCGTGCCCCTGGTCAACGAGCGCAGCCTGTACCAGTTCCAATGGGGATTTCGTAAGCAGGGGCGCTCGCTCGACGATTTCCTCGGCTGGGCGAAACAGGAACTGCGGCCGGTGCTGCGGCGGATGCTGACGCTCTGCGCCGAGCAGGACATTCTGCGGCCCCAGGCGGCCTATGGCTACTGGATGGCGGCGGGCCAGGGCAACGACCTGATCATTTTCGACACCGACGGTGCCACCGAACTCACGCGTTTCACGCTGCCGCGGCAGCCGCGCGAGGACGGCGAATGCATCGCCGATTTCTTCCGCGACGTCGATGACGCCCAGCGCGACGTGATCGGGATGCAGGTGGTGACCGTTGGGCAAAAAGCCTCCGACGTCGCGCGCCTGTGGTTCGAGGACAACCGTTACCAGGACTACCTCTATTTGCACGGGCTATCGGTGGAGATGGCCGAAGCGATGGCGGAATACGTGCACAAACGCATCCGCGCCGAACTGGGTTTCGCCGCCGAGGATGACCGCGACACCGAAAAGATGCTGGCCCAGGGATATCGGGGCAGCCGGTATTCGTTTGGCTACCCGGCGTGTCCGAAGCTGGAGGATCAGGCGGCGATCCTGCGGCTGCTGGGGGCGGAGCGGGTCGGGGTTTCGCTGTCGGACGAGCACCAACTCCACCCGGAGCAGTCGACCAGCGCGATCGTGACGTTGAACCCGCACGCGAAATACTTCTCGGTGTGATACCTGACGGCGAAAACAATGACACACCGGTTTTGCCCGATTTCGTCATGCTCGGGCCTGACCCGGGCATCGCGTGCCGCAATGCACTTGCTCACGAACACTGATACGAATTCTGTGCCGGCGGATCCTCGGATCGAGCCCGAGGATGACGGGAGGGGAGGCATCACGACTGAGCGTCATTCATTTCGCCAGGGGTATGACACCTCGCGGCCCACACCGTCATGGCTCGCATCAGCGTTCGTTCAGGCTTCATCAGCGGCACAATCATCGCTCTATCGTCCTCCGCGGCAAAGCCGGCCGTACCGCCCATGAATCCGAGGGGATGGTTTCCGAACGCCGCCGCCTCCGCTATGACCCGCGGCGACTGAACACCCTCGCCGCGCGACCCGCGCCGGCGGGGCTTGGATTTCGCATTCGCACGGAGGCGGCCTCGACATGAAACACACGCGATCGACCCTGTCGGGGACGCCCTGGCTTTGCCTCGCGGTCACCGCCTCACTGCTCCAGGGCTGCGCGCCACAGCCCACCTGGAACGGCATTTACGCGATCGATGCCGCCGGTGGCGCGAAGACCTGCGTAGCCCCAACGGTTTCGCCGCCGGACGGCCAAACCGTCCAGGCGCAGCTCCAGGTGAGCAATGAGGGCGGCTGGTGCGGCATGACACTCAACCGCGGTGGCGCCCCGTATGCCTCCTATTTGCTGGTCACCGCCGCGAGCCATGGCCGGGTCTTCGCCCATCACGTCGGCACCAATACGCGGATCGACTACACGCCTGACGCCGGGTTCCTGGGCACCGATAGCTTCGCCGTCCGCCTGATCCCCGGCAACGCCGTGCTCCAGGTCGCCGTTTCCGTAACGAAATAGCTATCAGTTGTCGTAGGCGACCAGCGCCTCGCACGGAACGTCCAGCCTGGATCGTCCATTCAGGAAGGTCAGTTCGATCAGCGCCGCCACCGCCGGAACGATGGCGCCCTGCTGGCGCAGCAGCTTGATGCCGGCGGCCAGGGTGCCCCCGGTGGCGAGCAGGTCATCCACGACGACCACGCGCTGGCCGGGATGGACCGCGTCCGCCTGGATCTCGACCCGATCCTCGCCATATTCGAGCGCATAGTTCACGCCGACCGTGGCACCCGGCAGCTTGCCGCGCTTGCGGATCATGATGAAGCCGCACCCCAGTTTCAGCGCCAGCGGGGCGGCGATGAGGAAGCCGCGGCTCTCGATCCCCGCCACCAGGTCGGGCAAATGCGGCCGCACCGCGCGCGCCATGCGGCCCATCGCCACCTGCCACGCGTCGGCGTCCCGCAGCAGGGTCGAGATGTCGTAAAATAGGATCCCCGGTTTCGGGAAATCCGGGATGCCTCTGATGTGGTCTTTCAGGTCCATGCGTGTCGTGGCCTTTGTTCCGCTATTCCGGCAGCCGCCGGGAAGAGTGACATCCGGTCCCCGCCCCCGGACGAGCCGGCGGCGGGCCAGGACGGGGTGGACCGGAGAGCCGGCCGCACCGCCGGTTGATAGTGATCCCGCACTGTGGAACGCAAGGAGGCTCCGGGCAACGCCGCCGGGCGGCACAAGGCCGTTACGACGGTCCGACGACCTCGTCCGGCAGCAACCCCCAGAACTGATCGCGCCGCAGATAGCCTTTGTACCCGCTGACCTGGACCTGGCACCATTTCGATCCTTCATCGCACTCGCGTAACCGGCCGATCACGCCGACCTTGAGCGTCGCGACCGGGGACGCCGTGTCTTTGGCGTCGGCCCGCAAGGTCGCGTCCTTATCCCGCACGATGAAGGTGCGCCGGTCACTGAGGGTCACCTGGTGAACCCAGCCCTCCACGCCATCCGGATCGCGCACATACCGCCAGACGTCGTATTCCCGTTCGACCTCCATCGGTAGATCGTGGCGTTTGTAGACCCACTCGATCGGGTAACGCTGACCGGGCCCCTTGCGCATATTGGTGTCGTCGGTCTTCAGCGCGGCGAAACGGGGGATTTTTGGCGGCGGTTCGCCGGTTTCCTTGGCGGGCGGCTCGGCCGGAGGGGCCGGAGCCGGAGGTGTGACCGCGACCGGCGCGGTCGCATGGCCCTTCTGATCTGGCGCGGCGCTTTGGCCTTTGGCCCCCTGCGCCGTGCCCTGCTGAGTTTTGCCCGCCTGGGCCTTCCCGTGCTGCTCCACGGCCTTGCGCGCTTCCGGTCTGCCATGCTGCCTGACAGGCCTCGTGTCCTGCTGGGCTGCGTCAGTGGCCTTCCCATTCGGGTGCCGCTCCTTCGGGGCAGAGTCGAGGCTGGTGTCGGACGGCGTGACCGCATGAACCAGGCCGCCCTGTCCCACCGCCATCACCATCGCGAAAGCCAACAAGAGCCGAGTCGCACAATGGACAACGCCAGACCGCATGGGCGATGCCGTGGCAGGCGTGACCGGGCCGGTCAAGCCCGATGTCGTTAAAAATTCGCGGGAATTCCCACCCATGCCGCATCGCCCGCGCCAGTGCGATTTTCATCCATTGGGACGGAGCGATTGCCCGCCCGATGGCGCGAGAGACGGGGCTCGAACCCGCGACCTCCGGCGTGACAGGCCGGCGCTCTAACCAACTGAGCTACTCCCGCTTTGGCGGAGGCGAGGCTTTAGGCCGCGAACCCGCACGCGTCAAGCGTGAAGCAATGCGTTTCAGGCATGATTTATCAGTCAAATCCGCGCGTTTCGTCAGTTCTGGCCCCCACGCAGGGCGACGTCGTAGGCCTGCATGGCCTTGCGCTTTTCCGCGGTGGGCGCGCCAAGAAAATGCACGAGCCCCTTGGCCGCGGTAGGGTCGGGAAACAGTGCCCGTCCGGCATTCAGCCGATACAGCGTCAGCACCTTCGGCAGCAGGCCGATTTCGATCCTGCCGAGCTTGCGCAACACATAGTTGGCGAACGGCTGGTCCAGGCCGGCGAGTTTGCGCCCACCGTCGGCGCGCGCGGCGTCGGCATAACGGGATGCGCGTCCAGCCGATAGCGGGCCATGCACCAGTCGAGCGGGTCCCGCGCCGGTGCAACGCACGCCACGTGCAGACGCTCGCCGAGGCCGCAAGGCGCCAGGATCGATCGCACCTTATCGGCCGTATCGGCCGCGGTCAGAACGAGCACGTCCCACTGCCAGCCGCCGCGCTCGATGAGCGACGCGACGGCGAGCCGCAGGCACTCGAAGATCTCCGGTGCCGAAAAAGCGGCGAAATAAACAAGCGGTCGGAACAGCGTGAACGACGCGACCCGCCAGCCCTCATGCACGAGGTGAAACAGGCGGATCCGATCGACAGGGCCGGTCGGCCGTGCTGCCAGCAGGTCTGCCTCGCTGACCGTGATGCTGCCCAGCGACCAGCGCCCGTCTCCTGCTGGCGCGCAGCGCACCAGCTGAGTCGGCGCGTGCGTCAGCCAGTGCGATCGTCGCAGAAGATCGAACCAGGCACCGTCCCGCTCGGTCATGTCGCATCCTCGGGCTGCGCCGGGCGAGGCAGGTCTCGTCTTCGACGATTGTTGAACAGACTCCCGTGGGAATCAGTCTGTCAACCTGGCGATCATCTTGCGATCAGTTTGGGACCCGGTGACCGTCAGACCATGAAGGCCAGAACGAACGAAACGGCCTCCCGGTCCGCATGGCATTTGTGCTGGTTTCTGGTAGGCGGTGACGGATTCGAACCGCCGGCCCTCTCGGTGTAAACGAGATGCTCTACCGCTGAGCTAACCGCCTTCCGGTGCCCCGCCCGCGGCCCGCGAACGGATGACCAGGCATAACAAACCAAGGCTCCGGTTCAAGCCGCTTCGGGCCTGAGCCGCAGCCGGAACGTGACGTCAGTTCACCGTGTCCTTCAGGCCCTTGCCCACCTTGAACCGGACGGTGGTGGAAGCGGGGATCTGCATTTCCTCGCCGGTGCGCGGATTACGCCCGGTGCTGGCCTTACGCTCCGCCGCGACGAAGGTGCCAAAGCCCGCCAGCCGGACCTCATCCTTCCGCTTCAACGCGGCGGTGATCGCGGAAAGCACGGCATCCACCGCGTCACCCGCCTTCGCGCGCGTCAGTTCGGCGCTGTCAGCGACCGCCGCGATAAGGTCGTTCTTGTTCACGTGTCCGATCCCCTTTTGTACATAACAAAAGCCCATCATTGGACATCTCAGTCCAAATGAGCGCGAAACCGCGCTCCCGCCCTTCCCTGGGCCTGGGAAGGGCAGTTATCGCGTGTACTCAGTGCGCCAACGTGGCGCCTACCTGCCCCGTTGGCTGGGGCGGAACCGGCTGGATATCCGGCGGCTCCTCCCACTCGATCGCCACCGGCGCACGCACCAGCGCCCTGGCGATGACCTCATCGACGTCGGAGACCGGGATCAGCACCAGGTTGTTCTTCACGTTATCCGGAATCTCCGCCAGGTCCTTTTCGTTATCCTTCGGAATGAACACCGTCTTGATGCCGGCCCGCAACGCCGCCAGCAGCTTCTCCTTCAGGCCGCCGATCGGCAGCACCCGGCCACGTAACGTGATCTCGCCGGTCATGGCGATGTCGCGTCGGATCGGGATGCCGGTCAGCACGCTGACGATCGAGGTCGCCATCGCCACACCAGCGGATGGCCCGTCCTTCGGCGTGGCACCTTCCGGCACGTGCACGTGGATATCGCGCTTTTCGAACAGCGTCGGCTTGATGCCGAACCTGGTCGAGCGGCTGCGCACGTAACTGAGCGCGGCCGACACGCTCTCCTGCATCACATCGCCAAGTTTTCCGGTGCTTTTGACGTTGCCTTTGCCGGGCAGCAGGACGGATTCGATCGTCAGGATTTCGCCGCCGACCTCGGTCCAGGCCAGACCGGTGACGACACCGACCATGTCCTCGGCCTCGGTTTCGCCGAAGCGGAACTTCTTCACCCCAGAGAATGTCTCGACATTCGACATGTCGATGGTCATCCGCTCCACCTTCGTGGTGACGATCTCCTTCACCGACTTGCGCGCCAGGTTGGCGAGTTCACGTTCCAGGTTCCGCACGCCCGCTTCCCGCGTGTAGGAGCGGATCAGTTCGTGCAATGCCTCGTCGGTGACCTCCCACTCGCTCTTCTTCAGACCGTGTGCGGCGGCCTGCTTGGGAATGAGGTGGCGCTTGGCGATTTCGACCTTCTCATCCTCGGTGTAGCCGGGGATGCGAATGATCTCCATCCGGTCCATCAACGGTTGCGGCATGCGCAGGCTGTTGGCGGTGGTGACGAACATCACGTCCGAGAGATCGTAATCCACCTCCAGGTAGTGATCGGCGAAGGTGCTGTTCTGTTCCGGATCCAAAACCTCCAGCAACGCCGAGGAGGGATCGCCGCGCCAGTCGGCCCCGAGTTTGTCGATCTCGTCCAACAGAAACAGCGGGTTCGACGTCTTCGCCTTCTTCATGCCCTGGATAACCTTGCCGGGCATCGAGCCGATATAGGTCCGCCGGTGACCGCGGATCTCCGCCTCATCGCGCACGCCGCCCAGCGACATGCGAACGAAGTTGCGGCCCGTGGCCCGCGCGATCGATTTGCCAAGCGAGGTCTTGCCCACGCCAGGCGGACCGACGAGGCAAAGGATCGGACCGCGCACCTTCGGACTGCGCGCCTGTACCGCGAGGTACTCGATGATCCGCTCTTTGACCTTCTCGAGACCGAAATGATCCTCGTTGAGGATTTTCTCGGCCGCGACCACGTCGTTGCGCACCTTGCTACGCTTCTTCCACGGGATCGACAGGATCCATTGCAGGTAGTTGCGCACCACCGTCGCCTCGGCGCTCATCGGCGACATGCTGCGCAGCTTCTTCATCTCCTGCACCGCCTTTTCGCGGGCTTCCTTCGACAGCCTGGTCTTCTTGATCTTCTCTTCGAGTTCAGCGTTTTCGTCCTGGCCGTCCTCGCCCTCGCCGAGTTCCTTCTGAATGGCCTTCAACTGCTCATTCAGGTAGTACTCGCGCTGGGTCTTCTCCATCTGCCGTTTCACCCGGCCGCGGATCTTCTTCTCGACCTGCAGGACGCCGATTTCGTTCTCCATGTGCGCGAAGGCTTTTTCCAGCCGGTCGCTGACACGATGCAGTTCGAGCAGTTCCTGTTTTTCCGGAATCTTCAGATTGAGGTGACTGGCGACCGTATCGGCGAGCTTCGACGGCTCCTCGATCTGGTTCAACGAGACCAGAACCTCGGGCGCGATCTTCTTGTTGAGCTTGATGTACTGCTCGAACTGCGACACGACCGAGCGGCTGAGCGCGTCCAGGCTTTTCTTGTCGCCCGGCACATCGGGCACGGTTTCCACCGCTGCCTCGAAATACGCTTCGGTTTCCTTGAAGCTGGTGATCTTCGCCCGGCGGCCGCCCTCGACCAGGACCTTCACCGTGCCATCCGGCAACTTCAGCAGTTGCAGGATCGTGGAGACCGTGCCGAGCCGGTAGATATCGTCGACCGACGGGTCATCCTGGGTGGCGTTGCGTTGCGCGACCAGCAAAATCTGCTTGTCGTCTTGCATGACGGCCTCGAGCGCGCGGACAGATTTCTCGCGTCCGACGAACAGCGGCACAATCATATGCGGGAAAACCACGATATCGCGCAGCGGCAGCACCGCCATCACGTCGCCTTTCCCCGGGTGGGCGGTCCGCTCGGACCCAGGTTCCACCTGCTCAGTCATTGTTCGACCTCCTGTTGGACGGTCAGCGCCCAGCCGCCCATGAATGGCACGGAAGACGCTTTCCTCATTGCACCGCGAATGCGATCTTTTTGAAATATCGGCACCATGTCACCTCCGTGCAAGGTCTTGACAAGGGGCGCCGAGAAACTTGACACGATGTCGGTCAGGCGCTGCTCTCCGCCCGTTCCTTCCCATGAATATACAGCGGATTGGCCCGCGATTCGGCCACTTCCCGATTGACCACCACCTCTTCTACACCATCCAGGCCCGGCAGGTCGAACATGGTGTTCAGCAAAATCTGCTCCATGATCGAGCGCAGCCCGCGCGCGCCGGTCTTGCGAACGATCGCCCGCGCGGCGACCGACTTCAGCGCGTCCTCGGTGAAGGTGAGCTTGACCCCTTCCATCTCGAACAGCCGGCCATACTGCTTGATCAGCGCGTTTTTCGGCTTGGTCAGAATCTCCATCAGCACGCCTTCGTCGAGGTCGTCGAGCGTCGCGACCACCGGCAAACGGCCAATGAATTCCGGGATCAGGCCGAATTTCAGCAGATCCTCGGGCTCCACCTCGCGCAGGATCGCGCCCATCCGCCGCTCGTCGGAGGAGCGGACCTCGGCGCCGTAGCCAATCCCCGACCCCTTGCCGCGGGCGGAAATGATCCGCTCCAGCCCGGAGAACGCGCCGCCGCAGACGAACAGGATGTTGGTCGTGTCGACCTGCAGGAACTCCTGCTGCGGATGCTTGCGACCGCCCTGCGGCGGCACCGAGGCGACGGTGCCCTCCATGATCTTCAGCAGCGCCTGCTGCACGCCCTCGCCGCTCACGTCGCGGGTGATCGACGGGTTGTCGGATTTGCGGGAAATCTTGTCGACCTCGTCGATATAGACGATACCGCGCTGCGCCCGCTCCACATTGTAGTCGGCGGCCTGCAGCAGCTTCAGGATGATGTTCTCGACGTCCTCGCCGACATAGCCGGCCTCGGTGAGGGTGGTAGCGTCAGCCATGGTGAACGGCACGTCCAGGATCCGCGCCAGGGTCTGCGCCAGCAAGGTCTTGCCCGAGCCGGTTGGCCCGACCAGCAGGATGTTGGACTTGGCGATCTCGATGTCGTTGTTCTTCTGGCCGTGCGCCAGACGCTTGTAATGGTTGTGGACCGCGACCGCGAGCACCTTCTTGGCGTGGTCCTGCCCGATCACATAGTCGTCCAGCACCTTGCAGATCTCGCGCGGGGTCGGCACGCCGTCGCGCGACTTCACGAGGTGCGTCTTATGCTCCTCGCGGATGATGTCCATGCACAGTTCGACGCACTCATCGCAGATGAACACGGTCGGACCGGCGATGAGCTTGCGGACCTCATGCTGCGACTTGCCGCAGAACGAGCAATAGAGGGTGTTCTTCGAATCGCCGGACTTGCTCATGCGCACTCCTCCCCCAGATGCGGGGGCACCACACCTCTGGATACTAGACTCCCCTCGCGGGCCGCGACAAGGACAGAGCCCATTATGTGACATTGGGATGTCAAACGGGCGACAATCAGATTGTCATACACGCACGGAATTCCTTGCGAAAGATGAAGAATCCGTGGTTTTCACGGGCGAAACGCCAGCGGGCGGCGATTTTCCGCCGCCGAACCTTCGCGGGACCGGAACCGCCGCCGGCCCGGCCCGACCCCGTTCAGCCCGACGCGGAATCGGACGCCGCCCCTGGGCGGCTCGCGACCACCTCGTCAACCAGCCCGAAGTCGCGGGCCTCCTCGGCCGTCAAATAGGTGTCGCGCTCCATCTTGGCCTCGATCGCCGCCAGCTCCTGGCCGGTGTGGTGCACGTAGATAAGATTGAGCCGCGCCCTGGTCTTGAGGATTTCGCGCGCCTGAATCTCGATGTCGGTCGCCTGGCCCGACGCGCCGCCCGAGGGTTGATGGACCATGACCTGGCTGTTCGGCAAAGCATACCGCTTGCCCTTCGCCCCGGCGGTCAGCAGCAGCGATCCCGCCGAGGCCGCCATGCCCACGCACACCGTCGAAACCGGGCTGCGAATATACTGCATCGTATCGTAAACCGCGAAGCCAGCCGTCACGACGCCCCCCGGGCTGTTGATATAAAACGAAATATCCTTCGACGGATTCTCCGATTCGAGAAACAGCAACTGGGCGCAGATCAGACTCGCGACCTGGTCGTAGATCGGCCCGGTCAGGAAGATGATGCGTTCCTTCAACAGCCGCGAATAGATATCGAACGCCCGTTCGCCGCGGGCGGTCTGCTCGACCACCATCGGCACAAGGTTGTTATTGTAGATCTCGACCGGGTCACGATCACGCATGGGTTCACTTTCGCCAGGGAGGCACCGAAGCAGGCACCGGGAGGACGGCAGGGGGACAGGCACCGAGGACTCGGTGTCTTTCTAAAATAGACCGATCGCGGGGAAATTCCAGCGTCTTGTCAGACCGTCGTGGTTTCCGCCGCGCCGGGGTCCGCCGCGCCGGCGGGCGGTGCCTCCGCCGCCGCCGCCGCCGCGCCGGCGTTCGCGGCCGCCTCCGCCGGCGCTGTTGCGGCCGCGGCTTCCGCCGCCTTCGCCTCTTCCGGGTCTCGCTCCAGATCCTCGATCGAGATTTCCACGTCGGTCACGCTCGCCGCGTCGAGCACATAATCGACGACCTTGTCCTCAAAGATCGGACCGCGCAGGGCGTCGGTGGCGGCGGGATAATTCCGGTAGAACTCGATCATCTGCGCTTCGCGGCCCGGGTAGCGGGCGGCCTGGGCACGGATCGCCATGGTCACTTCCTCGGGCGTCACCATGATGGTGTTGACCCGCCCGATTTCGCCCAGCAGCAGGCCGAGCCGGACGCGGCGATCGGCGATGCCGCGATAGTCGGCCCGCAGCTGCTCCTCGGTCTTCAGCTTGTCATCCTCATCCATCGTGCCATTGGCCCGGCCGGCCTCGAGGTTCTTCCAGATCTGCTCGAATTCCTGATCGACCAGCACCTCGGGGGGGGTGAATTTGGCGTGCTCGGCCAGGACGTCCAGCAGATCGCGCTTCAACCGCATGCGCGACAGCCCTTCCAGCCGGCGCCGCCGCATCGACTCCAGGACCTCCCGCAGGTTCTCCAGCGAATCGAAGCCGAGCTTTTCCGCGAGCGTATCGTCGATCGCCGCCGGGATCGGCTTGCGGAGCTTCTTCGCCGTGATCTCGAACGTCGCCAGCTTCCCCGCCAGATTTTCCGCCTGATAGTTGGCCGGGAACGTCACCTCGATGGTTTTGGTCTCACCGGGCCGCATCCCCTCGAGCTGCTCGACGAAGCCCGGAATGAACCCCGAGCCGCCGATATCGACGTCGGTGTCGCTCGCGGCGCCGCCCGCGAACGGGACGCCGTCGATCTTGCCCAGATAATCGATCGTGAGCACGTCACCCTTGGCGGCGCCGGAATTGTCACCGCGCGCGGCCAGCTCCTCGGGCGACAGCTCGACCAGCTCGCGGTTGCGCTCGGCGATGTCGGCGACCGCCTTGTCCACCTCTTCCGCCGGCACCTTGGCCACGTGGCGGGTCAGCGTGAACCCGGAAAACTCCGGCATCGGGATCTCGGGCAGCAATTCCAGCTCGACCTTGAACTCCAGATCCTTCGCCGGGCCGGGAGCGGTCGGCTCCAGCGTCACCATTTCCAGCTTCGGCGTCACCGCGGGCCGCAGATCCCGCTCCGCCAGCAGCTTTTGCGTCGCTTCGTTGATCGACTGCTCCAGCACCTCGGCCGCCACCCCGGCGCCGAACCGTTGCCGGACGATCGGCATCGGCACCTTGCCGGGCCGGAAACCAGGCAGGTTGACCTGTTTGGCGAGTTCGGAGAGCCGCGACGCCCGGCGGCTCTCAATGTCTTCCGCCGGCACGACCACCGCGAATGCGCGCTTGAGGCCGTCGGAAAGTGTCTCGGTCACCTGCATCTGCCAATCCGTTCCATATATTCTTTGTTGTACGCCGCCACATTCATCCCACCGGCTCGCCCCGTTGGCCAGCCCAATGACTCATCCCCAAATGGCCCGTCTGGTGCGGGCGGAGGGATTTGAACCCCCACGGCTTGCGCCACCAGAACCTAAATCTGGCGTGTCTGCCAATTCCACCACGCCCGCCGAACACCCAGGGGAGCCAACCAACGTCTGGACCGTGGGTCCGAAGCCAATCCGTCCGCGGCCAATACGTCCGCAGCCAATACCTCCACTGGCGGCGACCGTGAACGCGGCGCTTTAGCGCAGGCGACCCCCGGGGACAAGCGCCGGACGCAACCCTGTTGAACATTCCCGGCATGCCAGCCACGCGGCGGAGAGAAATCCTTGATTTTCAGTTGATTACCAGCTTACCCAGGGCAGGCCGCCATGGACTGGTTTTAACCGCCCTGGACTGGAATGCGATGCTACTCTCCGGTATCCACATGTGACGGTGGCACCTCCGCCCATTCTTGCTTAACCTGCCACCGGCCTGTTCACCACGTTGCAACCGTGACGAGAGTAGTCCCCATGGCCTCCACCCCACGTAGCAAACCGACCCGCCGCGCGACGACGAATCCGGCGGCGGCGCAAGCTCGGTCGCCGGGTCGTGCCATGCGAGGCCTCGTCAAGGTCTCCCGCCCGAAGCCGGCACTGGTCCGCTCCACCAAACCGAAGACCGCGCGGGCCGTGAAGCCGAACACCCCGCGGGAAGAAGCCGTCCGGACGAAGCGCGCGACCGCGAAGGTCACGGCCCGCGAACTGGCGGCAGCCCGGGTGCCGGCGCGCAAGGCCAGCTCGGCGAGAACCACCGCCAGGACGGCGGCCGGCACCGCGACGGCCAGGGCGAGAAAGCTCGCCGCCAGCAAGCGCGTCGCGAAAACCCCGCGAGTGAAAGCGGCCGCCAGCCGGAAATCCGCCGCGCGGAAGCCGCCGGTGAAGCGCTCCGCCACACGGCAGCCCGCCGCGAAGGTCTCCGCCTCGAAGCAGGCGGCGGTGCGGCGACCGGCCACGCGGGGTGCGGCCGCGGCGAAGACCGCCCCCAAAAAGCCGGCCCCGAAGCAGCCGGGCTCGAAGCAGCCGGCCGCGAAGAGCGTCGCCGTGAAGCAAGCGGCCGCCCGGAGGCCGGCCGTGCCGAACGCGGCCTCGCGCGGACCGGCACGGGCGCGGACCCGGATCGTGGAAGCGCCGCGGCCGCCGGTTCCGGAAACCGTCATACCGGAGAGCAAACCGGCGATCGACCTGGTGGCCAGAGAAAAAGCGATGGCCCGGGAGCATGGCACCACGGCCGTCAATCGCGCCCTCAGCCTGCTGGAGACCCTGGCCCGCACCGGGCCGGTCCCGCTCGCGGTCCTCGCCGACGCGGCCGGCTGCGGCAAGACCGCCGCGTTCGAGTTGCTGACCACCATGCAAAGCCGCAATTTCGTCATTCAGGACGAATCCCATGGCCTTTGGCGCCTCGGCGCGCGGTGGGCCGTTCTCGGCTCCGCCGCGTCCGAGCAAGGCGCGCTGGCGGCGACCGCGATGCCCTATTTGGCCGCTCTCGGCAACGCAACCGGCGAGAATGTCTATCTCCGGGTCCGCGAAGGGATGGAGAGCGAGACCGTCGCCATTTACCAGACCGATCCCGGTCTGCGGGTCTACACCGAAGTCGGCAAGAAAATGCCGCTGCACGCCGGCAGCGGGCGGGTGTTGCTGGCGCATGCGCCCGAGGCCGTGCAGACCCAGGTGCTGGCGCAGCGCCTGCAACGCTACACCCCCTCCACCCGGACCGATCCGTCCTGGATCGCGGCCGACCTGCACCGGATTCGCACGCGCGGCTTCCTGATCACCGACTCGGAGGTTGTCGCCGGGACCGTGAGTGTCTGCGCCCCGGTGCGCGACGCGTCCGGCCAGGTGGTCGCCGCCATGCTGATCGGCGCCCCGTCGCTGCGGATGCGCCCGCCCAGACCACGCGCGTTGATGCCCGCCGTGGTGGAGGCCGCCCGGAAACTGTCGCACGCACTGGGCTCGATCAGTGAACAACCGGCGTCGCCGGCGTCCGCCAACGCGCCGATGCAAGCCCGTCCCCTCGGGGCATTCTCCGGCCCGCTGTGGCCTTCGACCGCCCTCGGCGCGACCATCTCCCGCCCCCACTCGATCTTCCGCTGAGCCAGACGGATGCCCTTGCGCATCCTGGATGTGCGTGAGGTCACGCGGGCGATCAGCTCGCCCATCCGCAACGCCTATATCGACTTCAGTTCGATGACGACCAGCCTGGTCGCGGTGGTCACCAACGTGGAACGCGATGGCAAACGGGTCGTCGGCTATGGCTTCAATTCGAACGGCCGTTACGGACAGGGCGGCCTGATCCGGGAGCGGTTCGCGCCACGGCTGATGGCGGCGGACCCGGTATCGCTGTTGGATGACACCGGCGACAATCTCGATCCCGACCGGATCTGGACCACGCTGATGCGCAATGAAAAGCCGGGCGGGCATGGCGACCGCTCGGTGGCGGTCGGCACGATCGACATGGCCGTCTGGGACGCGGTGGCGAAAATCGCCGGCAGGCCGCTGTTCCGGCTGCTCGCCGAGCGGCACGGCCGCGCCGCCGATCCGCGGGTGTTCGTTTACGCGGCCGGCGGTTATTACTATCCCGGCAAGGATAACTCGAAGCTGCGCGGCGAGATGCGGTCGTATCTCGATCGCGGCTACACCGTGGTGAAAATGAAAATCGGTGGCGAAACGATCGCCGAGGATCAGCGGCGCATCGAGGCGGTGCTGAGCGAAATTGGCCCGTCGTGCCGCCTCGCGGTCGACGCCAACGGACGCTTCGATCTGGAAACGGCGATCGCTTATGCGAAAATGCTGCGCCAGTATGATCTGTTCTGGTACGAGGAGGCGGGCGATCCGCTGGACTACCAACTCCAGGCGGCGCTGGCGGAATTCTACCCGGGGCCGATGGCAACAGGGGAAAACCTGTTCAGTCACCAGGACGCGCGCAACCTGATCCGGCATGGCGGCCTGCGGCCGGATCGCGACTGGCTGCAGTTCGATTGCGCCTTGTCATACGGCTTGTGCGAATATCAACGGACCCTGGCGATGCTGAAAGATACCGGCTGGTCCTGGACCCGCTGCATTCCGCATGGTGGCCATCAGATGTCGCTGGCGATCGCCGCCGGCCTGGGTCTGGGCGGCAATGAAAGCTATCCCGACGTGTTTCAGCCGTACGGCGGGTTTCCGGACGGCACGCGGGTCGAGAACAGCATCGTGACGTTACCGGAACTGCCTGGGATCGGGTTCGAGGGCAAATCGGACCTTTACGTGCACATGCGGGACCTGCCTGACTGACGGGACCAGGGTCGCGGCATCGTCGGGTCAGACTCCGCCTCGCGGGAATTTGTTGGACACACGGACCGATTAATGGCAACACCGAACCAGGCGGATGTGGTTCGGCGTGTTCGTGTGGCCAGGACGGCTCCGACATCCAATCCCGGAGCCCGCGCGACGCCCGCCTGCGTATCCCTGGATTTTCGTGAATAAGACCGACTGAGTTTCACAAAACAGTTCAAAACTGGAGGAGAAACGTTATGGGCTTAACCGTCGCGGATGCATACGCACAGATCAAGCAACTGGAAAATTCCGGCCAGATCACGTTGCCTGAGACGCAAGACATTGTGACGATGGGAACAATCGATCCCAAAGCCGGGACATTCACGTGGTCGGTGCCGACCGTGGTCCAGACAACGGTTATTCCACCTGGTCCAGAGCAGAGAACGAACACCATCATCAATGTGACGATGGGCGTCGTCAGCACCAAAGCCGTCGACCTGCTGTTGAAGTTCGCCGTGATTCCGCAGCCAGAGCAGCTTGCGAATGCCGCCCCCTTCAGCGCGAGCGTGGTGGCGCCAACGAAAATATCAACGGCCGCTGCCACGGACGTAACGGCGCCAGCGAAGGCAACAGTGGCCAATGTCGCGAGCGTGGTGACGCCAACGAAAATATCAACGATCGGTGTCGTGGGTAGAGTACTGGGAGAGACCAACGGCGGAGTTACGATCACGGGATTTCCAACCGTCTCCTCGGCCGCCAACCAGATTACCGTCGATGCGGGACTGGTCTGCAGTACCGCCACGGGGTCGCGAAACGTTACGCCGCCGGTCTCCAGCTTCGAGATAACGATCAACATACCGGGTCACTCGGCGATCAATGTTCCGTTCTTCATCCTCCGGCCGCCCGTGGTTGGAATGGGCGCGTTCACCATACCGGCGCTGCCCACGACGATCGTCTATGCGCCGCCGCAGGGAAAGCTGACGAAAAACACCGCGACATACGCGGACACGGAGACACTCACCCGCGCGATGACCACGTCGATTACAACCAGCAACAACACGAAGACGGCCCAGGCTTACACCGCGGCCGATATTATCAGCAAGGTGGCCGGGGCGATCGCCGCGGTCGTCGCCGTGGTCGGAACAGGAGGTGCGGGAGCCGCCGGGGGCGCCAGCGTCGCCGGCGCTTTTAGCGAGCTGGGCACGGCTTTGTTTGGAGGGGCCCAGGACGCGAACACCTCCACCGCGGACGCCGCGAAGCAGGTATCGAGCGAGTTGTCGCTGGTGAGCACCATCCTGACCGCGGTCGACACCTCGATGACTTCGGGTTCCGGGACGCTCACCGTTGAGAACGACCAAACCCTCACGCTGGCACTCTCGAACCTGAACCAGTGGAGTTCCGACGCCGCGCTCGGGCCGGGCGTCGGCGATCGCATCGTTTATATGAGCAACATGAAGGTGGTATGGGTCGCGGTCAATGGCGAGGTCGCTATCAACATCCTTGGTTTCGACGGGTTCGGCGCCAACGCGGTGCAGGATCTCCTGCAGGAGGAACAGTCGCTCGCGGGCGGCGGACAGCCCAAATTGGGACTGGACGTGGCAACGATAAAGTCGCTGTTGAGTCAGGATCCGCTGGTGGCCCCGCGGCTTACGGTGGCGTCACGCTTTGGCCCGCCGTTGATTGCGCCGCCGCGTTTCGTCCCAGCCAATCCCCCTGGCCGCAAGGGCTCGGGCTCCGGCACCGGAGGCGATGAATTCCAGGCGACCTTCGATGCCACCACCGAGGATAAGCAGGTTACGACAAACACACAGACAACGATCACCGACGCGAAGCCCGGTTGGGTTTCCGTGCTGTTCGGCGGCGATAATGTGGAGACGACCACGACGGCCACCTTTACCACCACTCAGACGACCGACAACAAGACGGAGGACAAGGTTGTCACCACCATCACGCTCGTGAGCGAAGGACTTGACGATCCGTACGACGTGAAGATCTTCTACGATAACCCGTTCGGGACCTATGCGATCGTGAACTCGAGTTCTCCGGTGCTTCAAGGTGGCACGGTGCCCACACTGGAAAGCAGCCTATCGGCCCGTTGAGGAATCAGTCGCGGTGGGGACGCTCATGACCGGACGTACCCCCAACCGTACGGGTGGGTTCCCGCATACGGCCCCCACCGTGGGTGTCTGACGCGGAAGCGCTGAGCGGGTCAGGGGTGGGACATCCGGGGCCTTGGCAGTCAGCGTTCCACCACCCGGTCCATGACGTTAGAACATTCTGGCCGCGCCCGCGCGGGGCGCGCGGCCAGAGCAGCAGTTCTCATTTTGACCTGACGCGTTTGTCCTGACCACCGGAATGCCGTTTTTCACGAAACACTCATGGCCCGAGCGGTGGCGGCCGGCTGAAGGCCAAGGTTCCAAGAAGGTCGTCC
>Ga0181536_10002059_pt1 | contig 23145 bp, 22 predicted proteins | sample PEATcosm2014_Bin_41_FD_121105 | JGI IMG/M metagenome (GOLD analysis project Ga0181536, IMG submission 121105) | Peatland microbial communities from MTU Mesocosm Facility, Houghton, MI, USA - PEATcosm2014_Bin17_60_metaG | ecosystem: Environmental > Terrestrial > Soil > Wetlands > Peat | place...
CGAACCTGACTGACCCGTCGCCTCAACCTCCGCAACTGCCCACAAACAGCCTGTTCATCGGATAAACGGCCAGGATGAGAACCGCACCGCAGCCTTCATCGCGAATGACGACAGGCCCTAGTTCGCCGTCACGGTGCCAGGCTGCCGCTCCAGCGCGCCCAGGCAAATCGCTTCGAACTGGGCCGCGACGTTTTTCCAGGAGAAACGTTCCTCCATCAGGCGCCGCGCGGCCCTCGCGATGCGGTGGCGGGACGCGGCGTCTTCCAGCAGCGAAAGGATCCCGCGGGAGAACGCCTCGGCGCTGTCCGCCCGCAGGAAATGCTCGCCATCCGTGACATCAAGCCCTTCGATCCCCAGCGACGTTGAAACAACGGGCCGTCCCATCGCCATCGCCTCGAACGCCTTGATGCGCGTGCCGCTGCCGACCCAGAGCGGGATTACGTAGACGTGGCTTTGAGCCACGAACGGACGGATGTCGTCCACGAAGCCGGTCAAGGTAACGTTCAGGCCGCGCTCCTTGATCTTGTCAGAGAGAGACGCGGGCGGATCGCGGCCGATGATCACGGCTTTGATGCGCGGGCGAGCGGCGACGAGGGTCGGCCAAACCTCATCGAGCAGAAAATGAATGCCTTCCACGTTGGCGGGCCAACTCATCGTGGCGGTAAACACCAGGGTGCCACCGTCCGGACCTGGGCTGGTGGCCGCATCGGACGGAGCGGCCGCGAAAAACTCAAGATCAACCCCGGTATCGATCGCCGCCACCCGGGCCAGCCCATAGCGCTTCGACAACGCATCCGCGTCGCGCTTGGAAACCGCGATCACCGTGTCGAAGCGGCGCAGCGTCTCACCCTCGAAGCGGGTCATCTTGCGACTCTGATCCGCCCAGATCAGGCGCCAGACTCCCTTGGCCCGCGCGGCATGCCGCTCGAATATCTCAGCCTCGACATTGTGCGTGAACATCAGGGACGCGGCGTCGATCCGGTCCGGCACGAGGACGCCGGCATGCGGAAAATCGACCACCACGACGTCAGGTTTGTCCAGCAGCGCTCGACCGACGCACGCGCTGCCCAGCTTTGACCGGTCGCTTGCCACCGCGACGGGGACCGCGCCCGCCAGCGCCAGTACCCGCCCGATCCGGCTGGGCGCGCGCTCGGGCCAGGAGATGAAATGGTCGCATGCGGCAGCCAGATCGGGCGCGAAGCGGTCCACATCCAACGGCGCCGGGGAGGCCAAGGTCACCTCGAACGCCCCGCCCTTTAGTCCGCGGAGAATATTTCCCGTGCGAATCTTGCCGCCCTGGTCCATCGGGAACAGGAAGCGAGGGCTGACGAACAACAGGCGTGGCCGGCCGGCCGTCGCATTCACCAGCACAGTCCCTCATAGGTAACGCCGGGTAACGCCCTTAGCGCCTCCATGCCGGCCAGGTCGATGACGATATGACCGGCGAGGCCCGCCAGCAGAGCTGGCCGATCTTCGGGCGCGACATGGCCGATCACGACGATTCGGCTCGAGGACAGCGCGGCTTCCGGGCTGATCACCATCAGCCGCTCGAGATGCGGGATTTCCTTGTCGATGTAGCTGCGGTTCGCGCCCATCAGCCGGGCGACCTGAACAAACCGGTCATAGATCCGCAGGTCGTAGCCGCGACCGATCAGTCGCTCGGCGAGCAGCACGAACGGCGACTCACGCAGATCGTCGGTGCCTTGCTTGAATGCCAGGCCGAACAGGCTGATCGGCACCCTGCCGTGGCGGGTGATCGCGTCATACGCGCGGTCGATGATTGCCTGATTGGCCGGCAGCAACTGCTTCAGGAACGGCGCGGACAGGTTCCGCGCATCGGCCAGCGACAGGAAGCTGCGCACATCTTTGGGCAGGCATGAGCCGCCGAAGGCAAAGCCCGGCCGGAGGTAGGCCGACGATATGTTCAACACCTTGTCCTCGCACAGCAAGCGGAACGCTTCTCGCGCATCGACGCCGTAGGACGCGAGGATCGCCCCGGCCTCATTCGCGAAGGCCAGTTTGACGGCGTGATACACATTGGAGATGTGCTTGACGCTTTCCGCCACGCGATAGGGTGCGACATGCACCGGCGCGGCGATGGGCGCATAGACTTCGCGCAATACGTCAGCGTTGTCGCCCTCCGGCGCGCCGATCAGGGTGAACGGCGGTGAACGGAAGTCGTGCACCGATGAGCCTTCGCGCAGGAATTCCGGGTTGCTGTAGTAGCGAAGTTGGTCTCCCAGTACGCGGCCCGACTCGCGCTCCAACAGGGGGATCACCCGCTCCTCGGCGGTACCGGGCGGCACGGTGGAGCGCATCACCACGGTGTGCGGCCCCGTTTTGTCCCGGATCGCGCGGCCGATCGCGGTCACCACGGCGTCCACCGCTCCCATGGCCACGCTTCCGTCGGCCGCGGAGGGCGTGCCGACCGAGATAAAGGAAACGTCGGTCCGGGTTACCGCATCCACGACCTGGTCCGTTCCGGTGAGTCGACCCTGACGGACGGCGTCGGCGATCAGGGTGTCGATGATTTCCTCGACAATCGGTGACCGGCCGGCGGCGAGCATCGCGATCTTCTCCACCGCGACATCGACGCCGATGACTTCATGGCCGAGCTCCGCGAGACAGCCGCAGGACACGACGCCAACGTAACCGATCCCAAACACCGAAATGCGCATTATCAACCGTCCTCAAATCCCCAACCGTCGCGTCGAGGCGTTTCATGCCCAAGCCTCACACCATTTCCGTTACCAGGAGGTGTAAGGGGGCCTTAACGGACGGAGGGCGGTGCGTCACGCTTTTTGGGTGTCACCGCTTTGGACGATCCGTGTGCGACGCCCGCGAAACCGGCCGGTTCGGACCCGGCCCGGTTTCGCGGGTCGCCTGACGTCAGCCGTTCGCCTTGGCCATCAGCGCGCCGATGGCGTCGATCTCGGGCAGGGTCTTTGCGGCCGGCTCGGATTCCAGGTTGAACACCACCCGCTCGACGCCCAGGTCGGCGTAGCGCTTCATGAGGTCGGGGTCTCGGCGGGGGAACCAGACGGTGATCGCGATCGAGTCAGGGTCGCGCCCGGCCTCGGTGCACATCTTGCGGAAATCGGGGAACATATCGGCGATTTCCTTATAGCCGCCGCGCGCGGCCTGCGGGATCCAGCCGTCGCCGTAACGGATCGCCCGCCGCGCCGAGTAGGGGAACGCGCCGCCGACGATCACCGGCGGGTGCGGCTTTTGCACCGGCTTTGGCCAGGTCATCATCGGATCGAAGTTGACGAACTCGCCGTGATACTCGGCCTTGGATTTGGTCCAGATTTCCTTCATCGCCTCGACGTTCTCACGCGCGCGTTTGTGGCGGGATTTGAATTCCGTGCCGTGGTTCTCCATCTCGTCCTGATTCCAACCGTTGCCGATACCGAACAGGAACCGGCCGCCGGAGACGTTGTCGATCGACGCCACCAGCTTTGCCGTCTGAATGGGATCGCGCTGCTGTACGAGGCACACGCCCGTGCCGACTTTCAGTGTCTTCGTCGCCATCGCCGCCGCAGTCAGGGTCACGAACGGGTCCATGCAGTCATAGTACTTCTTCGGCAGATCGCCGCCGCCCGGGAAGGGGGTCTTACGGCTGACCGGGATGTGGGAGTGCTCGGGCGCCCAGACTGACTCGAACCCGCGCTGCTCCAGCGCCTGGCCAAGTTCCCCTGGGCCCATCGAGTAGTCGGTGAAGAACATCGAGACGCCGAATTTCAACATGGGTTCCTCCTTATTTGGTGGACGGGATGATGCACGGTTTGGGCGGCGGTCTCCAGTGCGGGGACGGGTAGGTTTGGAGATGGTGCTGGGACAAGGGGCGGTGATCTGATAGGGTAACTCCATGGCCGCCCTTCGCAAGCATCCGCCCGCGCGTATGACGCTGGCCGAGTTCTTCGCCTGGAACCCGGAGGACATGTCCGTCCGTTCCTGGCAGTTGATCGACGGGGAGCCGGTGGCGATGGCCCCGGCGACCGAGGCGCATGGCGCGCTACAGATCGAAATCGGGGCCCTGCTTCGGAACCATTTGCTCGCGCGGGGTGGGGCGTGCCGGGTGATTTCCGAGGCAGGGATCGTGCCGCGGGTGCGGTCGGATCGTAACTATCGTATTCCGGACCTGGGCGTTACCTGCGCGCCGCCGTCATCGAGTTTGATGGTAGCGGAGCCAATTCTGCTGATCGAAATTCTGTCTCCCAGCAATGAGGTCGAAACCTGGGCCAATATTTGGGCCTACACGACGATACCCAGTGTGGTGGAGATCCTGGTCGTGTCGAGCACGAAAGTCGAAGCCGAACTGCTGCGCCGCCGAGGCGATGGCTCCTGGCCGGAGACCCCTGACAGAGTCGGAGCCGATGGGGATCTGAGGTTGGCAAGTATCGATTTCACCGTGGCTTTGCGGGATATTTACCGGACCACGGCGCTGGCGGCGGCGCCGGGGGGTTGAGGGTCGCCCGGTGCCCGTGGTGCCAGAACGGCGACCGGTATTGGCCGCTTGCTGAGTGACGCGAAACGCCTGGGGCAGCACCGTCCGTCAGGTGAATGCACGCTGTATCGATGCCGCGCCAACTCTCATCGTCCGCATTGAAGCGCCAGCGTCTTTTCAGTTCCCGAACGTATCCCGCCATTGTTCGACCACGTCTGGAATGCCTTTGGCGATCTCCGCCGTGGTCAGCGTCAGCAGCCTGATATCCGACAGAGGTTTCCCGCCCATCATCGGCGGCGCGTCGGCGCGCACCGGCACCATGTGTTGCGCCGCGCAGGCCTCGGCGAATTCCATGCTGAGCATCCACTCCAGGAACAACCGTCCGGCGTTGGGATGCGGTGCTTCGGCCAGCACCGCGGAGGGACCGACCGTCAGCAGTGTGCCATCCTCGGCATAAAGGAAGCCGATCGGATTGCCACGTTCGGCGCTTTGCATCGTCACGCTGGCGGCTGAGAAGCCGACCATGCACTCACCGGCGTTCAACAGCGTAATCGGGTCGGCGGCGGAACGTCCGATCCGTGGATCGTTCTTCGCCAGCTTCTCGAAGAACTCCCAGCCGTATAATTTGCGCACCGCCACGACGAACTGACCGAAATAGCCGCTGAATGCCGGATGGCCGGTGGCGATCTGGCCCTTCCATTTGGGATCGAGCAAATCCGTCAGCCGACGGGGGATATCCGCGCCGGTGACCTTATCGTTACGGTAGATCATCCCCTGCAGCGACGCGATGACCGGATAATAATAACCATCCTCGCCCAATCCGTGGAATGGCGGCGCCAGGGCCGCGGCGTTGGCGGGTTCATAATGCGCCAGCGCGCCACGCGCCTTCAGCGCCGGATAGTGCGCGATGTCGGTGGAGCTGAACACGTCGCATTGCGGCGTCTGGTTCTTCAGTTCCTGCATCAGCCGTTCATACGCCACCTGGCCGGTGGTGCGGATGACGGTGACCTCGATGCCCGGATAGCGCGCGGTGAACCGCTTGCCCATGGCTTCGGCCACTTCGCCCGACATTTGCGCGGTGTACCAGGTCAGGGTGGCTTCCTTGCGCGCCGCATCCTCCAGCGCGTCGAGGTCCGCGTGGGCGCGACGCGGCAGTAGCAATGCACCGGTCAAAAGGGCCAGACCGGCCGCCGCCTGGCGGCGCGGTATGTGCGAGTTCATACATCCTCCCAACGGGTTTCGCCCTTGGAGGAACGTACACCGTGGAAGTTGAACAGGCCAGCGGATCGACCTGAACCCGGCGCGAAGCACACGAGTTCAGGTCTGCCCAGGCCCATGGTGATCCTCGTTGTTGGCGTCACTCCATCGCCCAGGCTACGCTGTCTCCGGCCGCGAGGACCAACCACCCGCCGCCACGATCGCACAGCGGGGGAAACCATGCCGGCCCAACCACAAACCCAGCGTCCCTGGGCCGCCATCGCGTCGGTGACCGTTCTGACCCTGCCACTCGGCTCCATCTACGCCTTCAGTGTTTTCCTCAAACCGATCGAGGCGGAGCTTGGTATCCCTCGCTCCGCGCTGTCCTTCGTGTTCGGCCTGGCGACCGTGGGCTTCACCGTTGGGATGAACCTCGCGCCGATGCTTTATCGTTTGGCCTCGCCGGGCGTTTTGATCATGACCAACGCGGTGATCGCCGCGCTTGGCATCGAGATGGCGTCGCGCGCCAACGGCTTACCGATGCTGCTGTTGGGCTACAGTGTGGTGTTTGGGATCTCCGGCGGAACGATCTTCATCATTTTGCAGCAGGCGGTGAACCTGTTGGTGCGGACGCGCACCGGGCTGTTGAACGGCTATGTGCTCGGCCTGTATCCGATGGGCGCGATGATCGCGGCCCCGGTATTTGGCTGGAGCAACGAACTGCACGGGTATCGGGTGACGTTGGAGGGTCTCGCGGTTGCTCTGCTGGTGTTCGGGATCGCCTCCACCTGGCTGACGATCCATGCCGGAGCGATATTGCCGACACGGGCCAGTATCCGGTACGACGCGCGGGCCGAGCGGAACACGGCGATCACGATCCGCCTCTGCATCGTGTTTTTCCTCGCCGCCGCGGCCGGCCTCACGGTGCTCAGCCAGGCGGTCGGCATCATCGCCGCCTATGGCGGCGCCACCGCGATGGCATTGTGGGCGACCACTGGGATCACCGCGGTGATCGCCTGTGGCCGGGTCTCGGGCGGCTGGTTGGTGGACCGATTCCTGGTGCCGTTCGTTTCGGCCGGCGCGCATATCGCGGCCCTGGCGGGAACGATCATTCTCTCGATCTGGCCCTCCCCCGCGACCGCCGTCCTCGCGCTGGTCATGATCGGGGCCGGCTATGGGCTCGTGTCGGGGTCAACCGGCGGGGCGGTCGCGGTGTATTGGCCGAAGGCCATGTACGGAATAATCGCCAGCCGGATCTACATCGCCTGGTGCGTGGCGGCGGTGACGCTGCCTGTGCTGGCCGGGCATTTGTTCGACCTGACGGGAGGTTACCGCACCGCCATCCTCATCGCCGGCTGCGGCAACCTCCTGGGTTGCATCGTCGCCCTGGGGTTGCCGCGCCGGAGGATGGGCCAACTGGCGGAAAAACCGGAGGACCCAGGCCAGCCGGTCATGCGAAGCGCGGCATGACCTTGGTCCAGAACTGCTCGATCGACTTCATCAGGACCGGGTGTGGCACCAGGCTGTTATAGGTGTAGCAAAAGATCCAGTCGACCGTCTGCCGCTTCATGTTCGCCTCGATGCCGCGGATGACCGTGTCGACCGTGCCGGCGAGTACATAACCCTCCTTGATCGCGTCCTCCGGCGACAGATACTCGCCCGTCTTCGGGTCCTGCAGGCCGCGGCGGAAGCCGAACGGTTCGAACCAGGCGCGGCCAGTGAATTGTCCCGAGTCGCGCCACAACGCCATCGCTTCCTCATCGGTGTCGGCGATGATCACGTCGCGCAACAGCCCGGTCCCCTGACCGCGCGTTTTGCCGGAGACCTCGGCATACACATCGTAAAGCCGGTTCTCATAAACCGGGAGCATTGAGGGCAGGATCGCCGTCACGCCCTCCTTCGCCGCCCACCGGATCGAGTTTTCCGAAGATGCGAAAGGCAAGAACAGATCAGGATACGGCTTTTGCAACGGCTTCGGTACCACGCCCACCGAGCGGAGGATCCCGTTCTCGACCCCCTTGCCGTATTTCGCCGTGGTATCCAGCGTCCATGGCGTCTCGCGCGCCGGCACCTTCCAGTATTTGCCGTCGAAGGTGAGCATCTCCTCGGTCCAGGCCTTCTTGATGATCTGAAAGTTTTCCTCGAATGCCGCGCGGTTGGCGGCATCGACCTCGTCGTGCTGGTGCGGCAGGGCGCCATGAATGTCGTGCGTTTGTTGTGCCATGATGTCGACCCAGCGGCGCTGGTAGCCCCGCGCGAATCCGGCCACCGCCCGCCCCCCGGTCATGTGGTCCAGCATCGCGATGTCCTCGGCGACCCTGATCGGGTTGGCGGCCGGCAACACAATGCCCAGTTGCCCGACCCGGATGCGTTTGGTCTGCATCGCGAAATACAGGTCCAGCAAAACCGGATTCTGTGAGACCTCGAACCCCTCGATATGGAAATGATGCTCGGTGAAGCTGACCGAGTCGTAGCCAAGTTCGTCGGCCAGTTTGATCTGCTCGGTCAGTTCCCGCAGCATGCGCTGATAAAGCTCGGGCCGCATGCCCGCCATTCCCGCCTCGATCTCCGCGCGGCTACCGATACTGGGCAGATAGAACAAGGATGCCTTCACCGTCGTGCTCCGTGGATCATTGAGATGTCGATTCTGGCGCTTTTCGCGCGTGCGGGGTAGGGTGAGCCGGTTCGAATCACAATGGGGACGCTCGATGCTCAGGAAAACCATGCTGGGGGTGGTCGCGCTGGCCGGTCTGTTGTCGGCGCCGGCGATGGCCCAGGTGCAGATCGGGGTGGCTGGCCCGTTGACCGGCTCCAACGCCGCGGCCGGCGACCAGATGAAGACCGGTGCGACCCAGGCCGTGGCTGACCTGAACAAGGCGGGCGGCGTTCTGGGTAAGCAGGTGATGCTGACCGTTTCGGATGATGCCTGCGATCCGAAGCAGGCGGTCTCGGTCGCCAACCAGATGGTGGAAAAGAAAGTCGTGCTGGTGGCGGGACATTACTGCTCCGGTAGTTCGATCCCGGCGAGCAAGGTGTATTTGGAGGAGGGCATTCTCGAGATCTCGCCCGCCTCGACCAACCCGAAATTTACCGATGAAGGCGGCTGGGGCACGTTCCGCGTCTGCGGGCGCGACGACCAGCAGGGTGAGGTCGCGGGCCAGTATCTGGCGAAACATTTCAAGGGTCAAAAAATCGCGATCCTGAACGACAACTCGGCTTATGGCAAAGGCCTCGCCGATGAAACCAGGAAGTCGCTGAACGCCGCGGGCGTGAAAGAGGCGACGTTCGACGCGTATACGCCCGGTGAGAAGGACTACAGCGCCGTGGTCAGCCGCCTGAAACAGGCCGGGGTCACGGTGATCTACATTGGCGGTTACTACACCGAAGCGGCGCTGATCATCCGCCAGGCGAAGGAGCAGGGGATGAAGGCCACCCTGGTCAGCGGCGATGCGTTGGTGACCAAGGAGTTCTTCCAGATCGCCGGTCCCGCGGGGATCGGGACGCTGATGACCTTCTCCCCCGACCCGCGGAGGAATGCCGGCGCGGCCAAGGTGGTGAAGGAGTTCACCGATCAGAAGATCGATCCTGAAGGCTATGTTTTGTACACCTATGCCGCGATCCAGGTCTGGGCTGAGGCGGCGAAAAAAGCCGGTACGGTTGATCCCAAAAAAGTCGCGGCGACGTTGAAGGCGAGCGGGCCTTGGTCGAGCGTACTGGGCCCGGTGAGCTTCGATAAGAAAGGCGACGTCACGGCCGGCGGATACGTGATGTACATCTGGGACGCGAACGGCGAGTACAAACAGATGTGATCGGAAAGTTTGCGTGAGCGTGCGCCCCGTCATGAACGTGACGGGGCGCTTTTGTTTCAAGGGCGTCGTTTCATCGGCCTGGCGGAAAGTGTCGCCACCAATGACCTGCTGACCGGATGTCGCGGAGTTGCCTCAATGAGCGTGATCCATATCACGGCGGGACCGTTCCAGTTCGCCGCCCGTTTCGAAGACGCGGCCGCGCCGAAAACCTGCGCGAGATTCCGCCAACTGCTTCCCTATCGTGAGCGCATCATCCATGTGCGCTGGAGCGGTGAAGCCTGCTGGATTCCGCTCGGAGATCTCGATCTCGGGCTGGGGTTTGAAAACCACACAAGCTACCCGGCCCCGGGCCAGATCCTGCTGTATCCCGGCGGGATCAGCGAAACCGAGATTCTGCTGGCTTATGGCGGCGTTCAGTTCGCCAGCAAAATGGGCCAACTCGCCGGCAACCATTTTCTGACGGTGATCGAGGGTAACGAACACCTCGCCAGCCTCGGCAAGCTTGTTCTTTGGTCGGGTGCGCAGGACATCGTGTTCTCGGCGCCGGCCTGACCCGCACCCCGTGCGTTCCACAACCATGGAAGAAGCATGTATGGCACGACTTGAGAATATTCCGGAGCCGACGCGCACGGTGGGGGCGAACCTCCTCTGCCCGAGTTTCGATACGCATCCGTTCGTCAGCGGACCGGCACTGTCGAAACGCCGCGTGGCGATCGTCAGCAGCGCGGCGCTGATCCACCGAGGCGACAAACCGTTCCCGTTTGGGTCGGGGGAATATCGCGCGGTGCCTGGCACCTGGAGCAATGACGAAATCCTCATGAGCCACGTCTCGATCAACTTCGATCGCGCCGGCTTTCAGCGGGACATCAACGTTGTTTATCCGATCGACCGGCTGCGTGAACTCGCCGCCGACGGCGTGATCGGAAGCGTTGCCAGCACTCACTACGCTGTCATGGGCTCCACCGACCCTGCAGCTATGGTGGAATCGGCGGACGGCATCGCCGCCGCGCTGCTCGCCGATCAGTGCGACGCCGTCATCCTGGCCCCTGTTTGACCGCTGTGCACTCGCGCCGTGAGCGCGATGGCACATATGCTGGAAGAACGTGGCCTGCCAACGACGGTGCTCGCGTTTTCGTCCTGCCGCAGGTTGAAAAGACCCGCCCGCCGCGGGCGGTGATGGTGCCGTTCATGCTGGGACGGCCTTTGGGCGAGCCGAACGACGCCCCATTCCAGCGCCGCGTTCTGCTTCGGGCACTTGGTCTGTTGGAGCGCCCCGACGGTCCGGTCCTTCTCGAACACTTCCCGGACGACAACCCAAGCTGGTTCGACCGGCCGGACTGGGTGCCAGCCGTTGCTCTGCCAATGCCCACCGCGCTCCAAGGCGCGGCGTCCTGGGAGGCCGCGTTCCGAGCCGAGCTGGCGGCGGTGCTGCCGGTCTGGGAGCGGTTCAAGGCCCGCTTTGGCCGCACCACGGTTGGCCTCGCCGGTCAACCGCCCGAGGCCTGGCCGGCATTCGCGACTTCCTTTCTGAACGGCGCTTTGCCGACCGTGCCGTTGCACGACACGCCGACTTTGGCACTACGCTTCCTCGCGGACGACCTGAAGGCGTTATTCGGGGAGGCGGTGCAGGCGGATGGCGCCCCTCCGTCGGCCCGGCAAATCGATCAGTGGTTCTGGCGCCGAACGGTCGCCGGTCAGTTGCTGATCGCTCTGCGTGGCGCATCGTTGGAGAGTGAGAACAATGCGCTAAAGACTGTTGGCGGCCGGTTTTTCGTTCCCGTGCCGTACCTGCCAACCTGATTTGACCCGGCGCGGCCGACTTTGGCCAGGTTTGCCGACGCGACCAACGGTCCTGTGGATGCGCGAAACGCTTTGCCCCGGGTTCGCGATGACCCAGGAGGCCGCTCCCCTTTGCCGCGGTGTGGCCGTTGTCGCGAACGCCTGGGCTGCATCAACTCTGCGCGGTCACCGTATGATAACCGCGTCCGTAATAAATCAACCCCTCTTTCGCCGTGCCGATCCGCACCGCCTCGACCGAGCAGAAGAACACGTCATGCGTCCCGGCCTCGACGATTTGCGTGATCCGGCAATCGAACACGACCAGGGCCTTATCCAGCACGGGTGCCCCGGTCTCCAGCGTATGCCAGTCGTGGCCGGTGAACCGCTCCTCATCCGAGTGGTCCGTCATACCCGCGAAGATCGGCGACAGCCCCTCTTGCGCCGGGGTCAGCGTGTTCACGCACAGCACCTGATTTTTCATGAACGCCGGATAGGAATCGTTCGCACGGTTGGCGCATACCAGTAACGTGGGCGGTGTGTCGGTCACGCTTGTTACCGCCGAGGCCGTGAAACCCGCCCGTCCCCCCGGCCCATTGGTGGTGATCACGTTTACCGCCGCACCCAATCGGGCCATCGCATCGCGATAGGGCTGCTTTTCGACCGGCATGATTGGCCTCCCCCTCTTAAACGTCACGCTCAGTATGCACCGCCAGGCAGGCGGCACAAAGGTACCGAATGTCGCGAGAGTCGTTGAATCCGCGAGTGCGTCCGGCGGCGTCTCACGTCCGCGAACGGAACGGCGGCCGGCGGTGCCTCAGGCGGCCTGGTCGGCCAGGACGGGGAGTCGTTTGAAGCTGGTTATCTCGCCTCCGGCTTTGCCGGGTAACGGGAGTCTTATGGATACCGTCGTGCCTCGGCCGGGCGACGTCTCCACCATGATCGATCCCCCTTGCAGGGCAATCAATGCCGCTGCCCGGCGCGCCAACAACTCTCTACCCTGTTGATCGGCACCCGGGCCGTCGTCGGTGACGCGGATGTGAAGCTGAGTTCCAAGGGTCACCGCCGTGACAAGTACCTGCCCCCCTGGCGCCCCGCGGATCGCGGTCAGCAGTGTCTCCCGTAACGCCATTCCCAACGCGCTCGGAGCCACATGCACCGTCATCGCCGCGCTCACGGCGTGGTCGATGCGGACATAATGGACGCGTGCCAGAGAAGCCATCGCGACCGCCGCTTCCCGTACCGCCGCCTCCAGGCTGACGGTCTTTGCCTCAAATCGCGCGTTGATCGGATCGGGATCGACGGACTCAGGGATTTGATAGGGCACCGTGCTCTCGCTTGCCGTGGCCCGCCGCCGGTGCGTGAACGCTATCCGGACGGCCAGAACGAATGGCGCGCATAGCACCAGCAGCAGGCCTGGTTGAACGATGTTCATGGCCATGTGCCTCCGAAGCGATCAGGCTGGCAGCATGCTCCGAATGCGTAAACAGATCGTTAACGGCCGGTCCGCGCCAGGGCCCGCCGCCGCGCCGGCCCGCCCAGATTGCACCCGCCCGGTTTCCGCTCAATGCGAAATCGTCTAACCGTGCCGCCCCATGAACCTGTCCCCGACCAACGCCATCGAAGTCCAGGGCCTGATCAAACGCTATGGCGATGTGCTCGCCGTCGACGGCATCGACTTCGCCGCTCCCGCCGGCGCGACCTTGGGCCTGCTGGGCGGCAACGGTGCCGGTAAGACCACGACCATCGCCATGTTGCTTGGGTTGTTGCTGCCAACCTCGGGATCGATCCGCGTCCTCGGCCACGACATGCTGCGCGATCGGTTCGCGGCGCTGGCGAGAATGAACTTCTCCTCGCCCTACGTTTCCCTGCCGCAGCGGCTGACCGTGCGGGAAAATCTGCGAGTCTACGGCCATCTTTACAACGTTCGCCACACCGACGCGCGTATCGCCGAGTTGGCGGCGGAACTCGACCTCGGCGTTCTGCTCGACCGGCCCGCGGGCCAGTTATCGGCGGGTCAGAAAACCCGTGTCGCCCTGGCCAAGTCCCTGATCAATCGGCCTGAACTTCTGCTGCTCGACGAACCGACCGCGAGCCTCGACCCGGACACCGGCGATCTGGTCCGCACCTGGCTCGAGCGATACCGGGCCGAGACCGGCTGCACGATCCTGCTCGCCAGCCACAATATGGCCGAGGTAGAGCGCCTTTGCTCCCACGTCCTGATGTTGAAACAAGGCCGCGTGGTGGATCGCGGCAGCCCCCAGGATCTGCTGGACCGCTATGGCCGCGATGACCTGGAGGAAGTGTTCCTCGACATTGCCCGCGACCGCCGCTCCGCCGGCGGCCCGAGCGTGAACCAGGACGCGGTGCCGGCATGAAGCCGTTGACGAAAGCGCGGCCATGACGGGCGCGCCACGCCGTATCTGGGGGTTGATGTATCGCCACCTCGCGCTCTATCGCCGTTCCTGGCCGCGGCTTCTGGAACTCGCTTACTGGCCGGTACTGGGCATGTGCATCTGGGGCTTCACGGCGACCTTTCTGACCCGTCGCCTGGGTTCCGGAGCGGCGGTCACCGTCTCCGCGCTGTTGGGCGGTGTGCTGCTCTGGGAGGTCTGTCTGCGCAGTCAGATGGGCGTGACGATCTCATTCCTGGAAGAATTGTGGTCCCGCAATCTGGGCCACGTCTTCGTCAGCCCGCTGCGCCCGTGGGAGTTGGTGGCGGCACTGATCTGCATGTCCATGATCCGCATGCTCGTCGGAGTCGCCCCCGCGGTTGCTCTCGCCTGGGCATTCTACGCCTTCAACGTGTTCGCTCTGGGCCCCGTACTGGTGCTGTTCTTCGCCAATCTGATGATCATGGGTTGGTCGGTCGCCCTGGCCGTCGTGAGCATGATCCTGCGCCACGGTGCGGGCGCCGAGCCGTTGGCCTGGTCGGTGTTGTTCGGCCTCGCGCCATTCTCCGCGGTATTCTATCCCGTTGCCGTGCTGCCGGCCGCAGTGCGACCGATCGCGCTGGCGCTGCCGTCGGCGCATGTGTTCGAGGGGATGCGCGGTATTTTACTGGACGGTGCGGTCCAATGGTACCATCTGCTCTGGGCGTTTGGCCTGAACGGGGTATGGCTCGGCGTCGCCACGCTGCTATTCGCGCGTCAGTTCCATCAGGCCCGTGTGCGCGGCGCATTGCTGAGTATTGGTGAATGACCGAAACCCGTTTCTGGCTGATCCGTCACGCTCTGGTCGACGAAAACGCCCGCGCGATCCTGTACGGGGTCATGGACGTGGCGCTGTGTGAAACCACGCTCGAGGCGCAGGCGCCGATGTATGAGGCCTTGGCGCGCCGTTTGCCGCGGCCCGCGACGTGGAAGGTCACGCCGCTGTCTCGCACGCACCGTACCGCCCAGGCGATCTTCAATGCGGGATATCCGGCGGAGGATCTGGGCGTCGAGCCCGATCTGATCGAGCAGTCGCTCGGCGAATGGCAAGGCCTGCCGCATGCGGAACTGCCCGCGAAGCTGGCGGCCCCGCAGCACCCGTTCTGGCCGCTGGCCGGGGACGAGAAACCGCCAGGCGGCGAGAGCATGGTCGAGGTCATTGTCCGTGCCGGCGCGGCGCTGGAACGCATGGCCCGTGTCCATAGTGGTGAGGATGTCGTGATCGTCAGCCATGGCGGCACGATCCGCGCCGCGGTCGCGTACGCTTTGGACGTGCATCCGGACAACGCGCTGCACCTGTCGATTCATAATCTGTCATTGACCAGTCTCGAACGGCATCCGGAAGGATGGCGGGTGACGCGCGTCAATGAGTTGCCGGGATATTGATCGACACCGGTTATCGCTTCACCGTGATCGCCACCGGATGGATCGCGGTCCGCGCGCGAACTGACCGATGACGTCGACGCGGTCCCCGAGCGTCGGTCCGCACCGGACGAGGGCCGGAGGGTGCGCCGCGAGAGGAAACGGCCCGGCCTAGCCCTTCTGCGCGGTCTGCTGCTTCATCGCGTTGATCAATGCGTCGACGTCGTTGTTGTTCCGCGTCAGATAAGACGCATAGTCCTGCCGTTGGGTCAGCCGCAGCGACACTCCCTCGGTGAACACGTCGATAATTTTTGGGGCGATGGCGGGCTTCTCAACGAGCCAGTCGACCGTCGTCGGAGGATTGCTCGGCCGCTCGACGACGGTCGTCACGATCGCCTCATCATCTTGCTGCCGCCCGCGCTGCACGGTCAGCTTCACGCCCTTATAGTCACCCAGTTTCGATGAGATGTTCGTTACCAGGACCTCATGGAACGCGGCGACAAAACGCTTCTGCTGGTCCGTGGAGGCAATCCGCCAAAAGCGCCCGAGGCAGAACCTGGCGACCCCATCGACATCCACGGTGCCTTCAAGGATTTGCGTGATCGCCTGCCGCTTCTGGGGCGCGGTCAGAGCGCCATTCACGATGGCGACCAGCCGGTCACCCGTTTGCTGCAGGAAGGCGTTCGCCTTTTCTACCGCCTGCGCCTGGGCACGGTGGAATGGGAGGCCGGAACCGGCCATGATCAGGGCGGCGGTGAGACAGTGACGTCGATGCAACATGCGCTTCATGAGCCTTCCATTAGCGGGGCGTAGGGTTCTGCGACTGTCCGGTTTCCCCGGTATTCTTCCCCTGTGGCCACCAGATGGGGATTGTGGCCTGGTTGTCAGCCCGTAGCGTCGCGAGTTTCGCTGTCCGGTTCTGCCGATAGAGGCTGCGGAACGTCGCATAGGGATCGAGTGCGGTCTTTTTCACATTGTCGACCACGTCCAGCATACCCGTCCGCTGGTCGAGAGCGCCAAGGGCCGTCCGAGTCCAGCTCCCGACTGTATGGGCGGTCGTGCCCTGGCCGATCCAGGTGAATGGATTGATCGCCATATCCGCGCCGAAACCGGCTGCGTCCCGGGGACTGGAGGGACCCAGGATCGGCAGAAACAGGAACGGTCCTTCCGGCACGTCCCAGTTGGCGAGGGTCAGGGCGAAATCCGTGTCGTGACCCGGGTAGCCAACCTCTTTCGCGACGTCGAAGATGCCCGCCACACCCGCGGTCGTGTTGATCAGGAACCGCATCGCGGTGTCGCCCGCCCGCCTCGGCTTGCCCTGTAGCGCATCGTCCGTCAACCGCACCGGGCCGCCAAGGTTGTCCAGCACGTTATGGACGCCCGTTCGCACGCGATCAGGCAGGACGTAGCGATAGGCCTGCGCCGCCGGCTTCAGGATCACCGTGTCGATCCCGTCGTTGATCTTGTAGAACACGCGATTGGTGGGCTCGAGCGGGTCATTGGTCTGGACGAAGTCCGCCACGGCATCGGGATCGTCCGCGGGGGGCGGCGTGGCGCATCCCGCCAGACCCAAGGCGAGCAACGCCCTCACCGCCAGAAAGATCAATCTGGAGGGCAATCGTTGGCGGAACACGGCGTGCATCAGGGCCTCGGACTCTCTCTGCATACGGTAAGGAATCTAGCACGCGCCGGTTCCCGTGCAATGAAGCGGATTTGAGATGGAGAGTGGAGTGTGTCCCGGACGAAACACTTGCAATGGCCCTGTGGAATAGAGGAAGGGGAGGCCTATGAACGACGATACGCAGCATACGCTCCGCCGCTGGCTGACCGGCCCTCGCTTCACCGGTTTACCGATGCGCGACGCCGCGCATCCGCCGCCACGGCTCTCGTTTGAATTCTCGCCGCCGCGGACTGAGGCGATGGAGCAGCAACTCTGGACCTGTATCCAGCGGCTGGCGCCACTGGACCCACGCTTCGTCTCCGTCACTTATGGGGCGGGCGGTTCAACGCGGGAGCGGACGCATGGTACCGTGGCGCGGTTGGCGCGGGAGACGACGCTGGTTCCCGCCGCGCACCTGACCTGCGTCGGCGCGACGCGGGACGAGGTGAATGAGGTGGCGAGGAAGTACTGGGAGGCGGGCGTGCGCCACATCGTGGCCCTGCGCGGTGATCCGCCGCCTGGCACGGAATACGCGCCGCACCCGGGCGGTTATGCCTTTGCCGCCGATCTGGTCGCCGGCCTGCATGCCATCGCGCCGTTCGAAATTTCGGTCGGTGCCTATCCCGAAACCCATCCGGCTGCCGGGAGCCCAGAGGCGGATCTCGATGCGTTGCGGCGCAAGCTCGACGCGGGAGCGACGCGGGCGATCACGCAATATTTTTTCGATACCGACGTGTATCTGCGGTTCCTCGACCGCTGCCTCGCCGCCGGGATCACGGCCCCGGTGGTGCCAGGGATCATGCCGGTCTCGAATTTTGCCCAGATTGCCCGGTTTTCCGCGCTCTGTGGCGCGAGCGTGCCGGACTGGCTGGGCCGGTTGTTCGAAGGCACGGAGGACGAGCCCGAACTGCGGCGGATGATCGGCATGGTGGTCGCGGCTGAGCAGGTGCGTTTGTTGCAGGCGAACGGCGTGGATGAGTTTCACTTCTACACGCTGAACCGGCCTGAGCTGACCTATGCGATCGCGCATTTGTTAGGCTGCCGGCCGAAGGAATAGGCCTCGGCGTCAGGCCGCGACAAACTCCCGCAACGCGGCCGCCACCGCCCGCACCACGGAATTCCAGTCGCCCGGCCGAGGTTGACGAAACAGCCGCATGGTCGGGTACCACGGACTGTCGTTTCGATTGAGCATCCAGCGCCAGCAGTTATCGAACCGGTTCAGGACCCAAACCGGTTTCCCCATCGCGCCGGCCAGGTGCGCCGCCGCGGTATCGGCGCTGATGACCAGATCGAGGCTTTCGATCAGTGCGGCGGTATCGGCAAAGGTTTTGAGTTCATCGGTGTAGTCCAGCGAGAACAGCCCACCCGGCGCGTTCGCCGCTTCCCTGGCCGGTGGACCAAGTTGCAAGGACACGAACGTACAGCCTTCCACTGATGCGAGCGGGGCCAGCGCGGTGAAAGGCAGCGAGCGCCGGAAATTGGTCGATGCCAGCAAGGCATGGCCTGCCCGAGCGCTGCCAGCCCAAACCAGACCAACCCGGCGTCCCGGCACATCCGATAGCCGCTCCCGCCATTTGGCCGCGGCATCCGGAGCGGCGTGTAGATACGGGATTTTGGCGGGTATGGTTTCAACCGATGTGCCGAAGGCCAAAGGCAGACTCATGAGAGGGCATTGGAGGTCGTGATCCGGAGGCGGCTCGGTCTCGTCAATGACCTGGGAGACGCCGTCGACCGTCTCCATCAGTGTGGCCAGTGGGCTCGGCACAACCAGGATCACCCGCGCGCCGGCCCGCGCGGCCATGGTCGCGTACCGGCAGAACTGAAGCGTATCGCCAAGCCCTTGCTCCGCGTGCAGCAACAATGTTTTGCCGGCGATATCAGTTTCTCCCAACCAAAGAGGCTTTACCGCCACTGGATTGGGGATCAGCGAGCCCTCGCCCCAACGCCGCTCAAAAAGCCGAAAGCCGCCGGGCAGGTCGCCAAGCAGTAACGACAGGAGAGCCTTGTTGAGCCAGCCAACAGCGTTATCTGGTTCCAACCCGATCGCACGATCGAATTCAGCATACGCTTCGTCCATCCGCCCGCACCATTGTAGCGCGACGCCGCGGCTGACAGCGGTATTCGCGTCGTCCGGCTTTGCCTTGACGATCTGGTCGAGAGCGGTAAGGGCTTCCGGAAAACTACCCAGGCAAAGGAGCGTTTCGGCTCGGAGGGCGTAACCCATTTCCTCCTCCGGCAGCAGCGCGATCAGGCGATCGAAACAGAGAATGGCATCCTGAGGGCGTCCGATCTTCAGCAGCGCGAGGCCTCGGTTCCGCCACATCGCGGGCTGATTTGGATCGATCTGCAATGAATTGTCGAATTGCAGCATCGCACCCCATAGGTTGCCTTTCTCACCATAGGCGATGGCCAGATAATTAACCGTGTCGAGGTGTGTCGGATCAATCGCGAGTATGCGTTGACACTCCTGGATCGCATCGTCCCATCGCCCTTCTTCCCCGGCTCTTATGGCTCGTCGCAACATGACCTCGGGCCGTCCGGCCGCCGTCAGGAGGACGTCTGTCGTGGAAACAGGAAGTTTCGGCATCAGACCATTCCATCCATCATTCGATATGCCACGAAGCGAGAGGTGAAATGCGAAGACGGGAGGCCAGGTGACCGCTTCATTCCCGGCCGCCCGCGAGGGTGCGTAAGGCCTCGGCGACCGCCTTTACCACGGAGTTCCAGTCGCCTGGGCTGGGCTGGCGGAACAGCCGCATCGTCGGGTACCACGGTGAATCATCTCGGTTAAGCATCCATCGCCAGTCGGTATCAAACCGGTTAAGCAACCAAACCGGCTTGCCCATCGCCCCGGCCAAATGCGCCGGTGCCGTGTCGACGCTGATGATAAGATCGAGCGTCTCAATCATCGCGGCGGTGTCAGCGAAGGTTCTCAGTGAGTCGGTGTGGTCGTGCAGGACCATCCCGGCTGGAGGCTGCGCCGCCTGCCGCGACGCGGCGCCCAGTTGCAAGGAGAAGAACGTGCATCCCGCGACCCTCGCGAGTGGCGTCAGCGCTGCGAGCGGCAGGGATCGCCGCTGGTCGATCGCCAGCATATCGGCGTTTCCGATCCGTGAACCGCCAGCCCAGACCAAACCAACCCGGAGACCAGGGAGCCCTGAAATCCGATCCCGCCACGCGGCGGCGGCTCGGGGATCGGCATAAAGATAAGGCACGCCAGCGGGAATCGTTTCGGCTGTGGTGCCGAAAGCCAGAGGCAGGCTCAGGATTGGGCAATGCAGATCGTGGTTGGGGAACGGATCGTTTTCGCTCAGCGCAAGCGATGCCCCCGGCGTGGTCGCCAACAGATCCACCAGCGGCGGCTGAACCGCCAGGATCACGCGCGCGCCGGCGTCCGCCGCGAGGGCCGCGTACCGGCAGAATTGGATCATGTCGCCATAGCCTTGTTCGCAGTGAAGCAAGACCGTTTTGCCCGCGATACTGGTTTCGCCGAGCCAGAGCGGCCGCTCGAAGGAGCGTTTCGGCGCGGGCTGGTTTGGATCTCGCCGGCGCCACTCGAAAAGCGGAAGCCCTTGGCGCAGATCGCCCAGCAGCAACAGGAGCATCGCTTTATTCAACCACGCGGAGACCTCGCCAGGTGCCAACGCGATTGCGCGATCGTATTGTTCCAGCGCCTTATCCGGTTGCCCGCACCATTGGAGCGCGACCCCATGGTTGACGGCCAACCGAGGATCGTTGGGGGACCGCTTCGCGAGTCGCTCGAAAACCGTAAGCGACTCAGCGAAGCGTCCCATACGATACAGAATTCCGGCTCGGCTAAAATAGCCGGCGTCGCGGTCGGGCATCAGCGCGATCACGCGGTCGAAGGAACCGAGCGCTTCGGCCAGGCGTCCCAGGGCCTCCAGGGTGATCCCGCGATTCAGCCAAACCATCGGCCGGTTCGGGTTGATCCGCAAAACGCTGTCGAATTGCCCCAGCGCCGCCGTTAACTGGCCACTTTCCCTCATGGCGACGCCCAGATGGAGCCTGACTTCGGAATTCCCCGGATGGCCGCGCAGGATCCGCCGGTAGAGCCCGATCGCCAACTCGTGCTGGCCTTCCAAATGAGCCTGCCTCGCCTGTTCCAACAGGGGGGCCGGGTCTTCGATCATTCCCGTGCCAGCGGTGGATGTTGGTCGCGGCATCAGAAGCTTCTGGCCCAAGGGTAACGATTATCCTGAAGGAAACTGTACCGGCCGGCCGCTCGGCATACCGGTTTCCACATGGCCAGTGGTTTCATGTCCCTTCGTGCGTTGTCGCGTCCGCCAACTGGATCGGGGTCCTCGACCCTTGGTCCATCATGCCACCCGGTTCGTCCGGCACACGCCCAGACAGTATCTTTAGCATTGGGCCCAGATGGGCTTCGTAGCGGCGCCACCGGCCGATCGAACTATTATAGATCGGCCGGCGGACCTGAAACAGGCTCGCCGTCGTGACGTTCCGTTCGGTCTTATGGAATTCGAGACAAGCGGGGTCCCATTCAAGCCCCAGGAACGCGATCAGGCGGCGGCTCTCGGCCTCCAAATTCGCGACGAGGGTTTCGTAATTGACCTCCAGAACAGGGCCGGGGAGGACTTCCCGCCAATGATCGGCCAGCCGGTCGATTTCGACAGCCCGCCCCGCGCACGTTTTAAGGTCGTGCGTCCATTTGATGTCCTCTTTGAAATGCGTTGTGAAGCACGACAGGCAGACGTCTCGCAGGTCGCGGCGGCAAATGATGATGCGGGCGTTGGGAAACAGGACCCGGATCTGGCCCAGGAGCTGGATATTGTCCGGCAGCTTGTCGATCGCCCGGTCGGCGTCTCCGGCCAGAGCCCGAAGGTGCGCGATGTGGCGCTCGGTTTCGCGGCGAAACCGCTCCGCGTCCCAGTCGCCCAAGGACCTTGTGGCGGCTTTGAGGTTAGCCAGTTTCAGAAGTTCCCACATATCCTTGCGTTCGCCGAGACCGCGTACACGTGGGTGGCTGGCGGCGATCTGCTCGACGAGCGTGGTGCCGGACCGAGGTAGCCCAACGATAAAAACCGGAAGCTCCGAATCGTTGCCCCAGCCCCGGGCCCGCTCGAACAAGGTGGCCGTGTAAAAGCCGCATATGTCATCGACGGCGTCTTTCGCCAGAGCCATGTCGAAGCCAGTGTCGGCTTCGTCATTGGCAGTCTGCACCAGGGCGTTCGCGGCCGCGAACGCGGCAAATGCGCCATCGTAATCGGCGAGGCGCTCCAGCGCCGTCCCGAGAGAGAAACCGGCGACCAGCCGCTCGATCATCGGCAGCGAAGTGTTGTCCATATCGGTGCGAAACTGAGCGACCGCGTCCCGATCCGCACCGTCCAGGTTCATCTCGTTCAATTGATGCTTGAACCAGAGACTATCAGGCTGCACGGCCAGCCCCGCCTCGCAAACCTCCCGGGCTTCGTCCAGTCTGCCGAGCCAGGTCAGGCCGCCGGCGAGCATCGTCAGAATATCGACATTGTCAGGCGAAAGCTCGAGAAAGGCGCGGCAGACGGAGATCAGTTCTTCGGCGTCCATGCGCCGGTACAAGGTAACCGCCAGGGCGCCCATCACCTTCAACTCGCCGGGCGCCAGTTCGAGCGCCCGCCGCTGTACGGCCAGAGCCTCGTCATATCGTTCCATCTCGGTCAGTGCCGCGCCCAGATTGGTCAGGGCGTCGACCCGGTCGGGCTGGGTTTCCAGCACGATGCTCCACGCGTCAATCGTCGTATCGTAATCCTTGAGTGTTTGGGCACAAAAGCCGATCGCGGAATGGATTTCGGCGGAATCCGGAAAATGACCGGCCGCTTCACGCAGCGCGTGCAGTGCATCCTGATACTGTTCGAGCGTCACCAGGGCAAAGCCCAGTTGGAGCCATGCCTCCCCCAGGCTGGGATCGAGATCGGTGGCATGCCGCGCGGCGGCGGCCGCCTTTTCATCCTCACCGAGCAGCCGAAGACCGCGCGCGAGATTGGCGAAAGCGTCGGGATAGGCCGGATCGATCTCGGCCGCCCGGGTGATCAGCGGAATCGACGCCTCTGCCTGACCGCCATCCTGCAGGATCACGCCCATGAGATTGAGAGCCTCGGCATGATCGGGATCGGCGTCCAGAATTTCCTGGCAAAGCTGCTCGGCGTGATCGAGGTCGCGTGCCTCGTGGCTCGATATCGCGGCTTCGAGAAGCGCCTCGACGTCGATATTCAGCGGCATCTCGCGGTATCCAGGGACGGTTGAGTGATGATTGACTCGGGTGTCATGGCCAGGCGAGGGGAAGGTCCGCGCGCGCGCGCCGCGTGTCAAGGCAAACCCTGACAGCCCAGCAGTTCTCATTTTGACCTGACGCGTTTGTCCTGACCACCGGAATGCCGTTTTTCACGAAACACTCATGGCCCGAGCGGTGGCGGCCGGCTGAAGGCCAAGGTTCCAAGAAGGTCGTCC